>Ga0070658_10002896_pt1 | contig 14246 bp, 10 predicted proteins | sample KBSC13metaG_FD_64664 | JGI IMG/M metagenome (GOLD analysis project Ga0070658, IMG submission 64664) | Corn rhizosphere microbial communities from Kellogg Biological Station, Michigan, USA - KBS C1-3 metaG | ecosystem: Host-associated > Plants > Roots > Rhizosphere > Soil ... | reverse complement strand
GATGCCAGGCGAGGACATCCATCGACTCGTCGAAAGTGAAGAACGAATGCAGGCACCCGGCCGGGATCCTCCACGCCATGCCGGGTCGCAGCGCGAATACTCCCGCCGGCGTGCGACACTCACCACTGCCGCGCAGAATGATGCCTAACCGCTCCGACGGATGCGTGTGGGCACTTTGACAGGTACCAGGCGGCAGGTGCAGATGGTTGAGACACGGCTCGCCAAGCCTCGGCGGGCACACAAGGAGCGTATCTGAACAGCCGTCGATATAGACAAGCCTGCCGGTGTCCTCGATCGGCCCGCCCACTTGAAACAACCCCCGATACCCCAGCCTCGACACCACCAGTCCGCGCCCGCCATCGACCGTCGCCACCCCCGGCGCAACAAAGAACATCCCCGCCCGCAACTGCACGTTCGTCTCACCTGACATCAACAACGGATTACCCTCGATGACCATGCCATAATGCGTGGCATCCTCAGGAAGCTTAGGCCCCTCCGTCGACCACGCGCTCACCATCGTCGGGAACTCGTCGCCGCTCAGGTCGATCCCCTGCCCCGTCACGATGTCGATCGTCGAAAATCCGGTACTCAAGTAGTCCTCCAATTCCCGCTGACGACTGCTCCTATTCATTGACGCGCAGCCACTCCTCAAGCGTTAAGAGCAGCCACAACTTGATCCCGTGCCTCGGCCACAAACCACCTTCGTAGCGCAGCCACTCCCGAATGACGCCCGCCTCGACATAGTCCCGCGTGCGTGCATCTCGGCCAAGCAGCACCCGGGTCGCGTAGCCACGCAGCTCATGCCTGAACCAGTGACGCACCGGCACCATCATCCCGCTCTTGGGCCTGGTCAGAATCGACGAAGGCAGCAGGTCCGCCACGGCCGCCTTCAGCACCGCCTTCTCATCGCTCCCCGCCAGCTTGTGCTCTGCGGGAATGGCGAACGACTCTTCGACCACGCGGCGGTCGAACAGCGGCGACCGGCCGAGTAGTCCATTGTACGACGTCAGGTTATTCACCTTTGTCAGGATCTGGTCTGACCCCTTGAGCTGTGTATTGATGTGCATCAGCCGGTTGAGATACGCCGTCATCGGCTGATCACGTAGGAACGGCGCGAGCATCGCCTCGGGCGGCGCCATGTCGACCAATCGACGCCGTACGTCGACCGTCAGCAGTCGCGGCAAGTCGTCATAGCACTTCTGGAACGACCGGAAGTACGCCGCCTCCCACTCCTCATGCCCGCCGTAGAGTTGATGCAGCAGCATCGGCACATTCTTCGGGCCGCCGAAACACGGGTCGCCGCCCTCCCCATTGAGGATAACGTCCACGTCCGCCTTCGCCGTGCGACCGAGCAGCAGATTCGGCACCGTCAACGGGTCACCGATCGGGTCGTCGAGAGCCGCCATCGTCTCCGGCAGCATGTCCTGAATCAACCGCGCCGGCAATTCGAGCACATGATGTTTCGTACCACAGTGCGCCGAAACCAGGCTCGAAAACTCCAACTCGTGCGCATGCTGCGACCCGAAATGAATGGCGTACGTGTGGACAGGACCGGCCGCATCCCGCGCCGCAATCGCGGTGACGAGACTGCTGTCGAGGCCGCCGCTGAGAAAAACACCAAGCGGGCCGCTCTTCGGCAATCGCACCCGCACCGCATCGTCGAGGAGCGGACGCAACCGCGCGGCCGCCTCCGCCAACGGCTCATCCGGATCGGATTCCCGCTCGATCGGCTCCCAGAATCGATGTTCGTGCCCACCAGGCAGCGTCAACGCTGTCCCCGGCCGCACCTCGTCGATGTCTCGCCACATCGTCTGCGTGCCCGGCACGAACGCGCAGATGAGGTAGTCGCGCATCGCCGTTAGAGAAATCTCATTCGACATCCCCGGCGCCCGGTGCACCGTCGACAGCCGCGTGCCGAACCACGTTGACCGCCCAACACGCCCATGATAGATCGTCCGCGCGCCAAGTCCGTCACGCAGGAGCGTCAGTTGACGGTCCCGCCCATCCCACACGGCAACCGCGTACATGCCCAGCACATAACGCCCCGCGTCGACCCCACGCCGCGAAAACAACTCCGCCAGAATCGCCCCATCGTCGACACCGTCTTGCAGGCCCAACTCGCGCGTTAGCTCGTCGCGATTGTCGATCAGGACGTCGCCCGACACGACGAATCGACCCGGCCGCTCCGCCCATACCGGCGCGCCGCCAAAGGCAATGTCGCCGTCGACAAACGCCGCCTCGACACCAGCCCGTCGCAACTCCTCCGCAGGATCGTCGATACCATAGACGCCAAGAAATGCAGCAGGCGCGACCTTGGTCGGCGGTACATCACGCCTCAGTATTCGAGGTAGTTTTAGCTCAATCATAGGTGTCCGAAGCGGACCTGTCGGTCATGTCCCCCCAGAATTGGGGTTAGGGGGCCAGCCTGCTTGAACGACCCGCAACTAGCCAAATGAGTCCGACGCGTACACATCGGCTCCGGGATCACTAACCCATGGACCGCCCGGATCGGAATAGATGAGGATGCCGTCATCGCCCATCGTCGCCGTCTGCAAGTCGCGGTTCGCCCGCGCGAAACCTTGATAGATCGCCCGCATCAACTGCGCCGGGCGCAGAGCGGCCAGGTCGACGAAAAATCCATCGGCAAGCCACTTCGTCTCTTCGGGCGTCCGCGCGGCGGTCGTCGACGTGTCCGATGCGCCCGATGCCTCCTGTAGCGCGATAAGCTTCAACTTGATCGCATGCTGCGGACGCAGGCCAAGGTCGACGATGCGGACGGCTCGGTCGGGAAACCATGTGTCGTCTCGCATGTGGCCAGCCAGTCGCATGCCGGCGTAGGACGCATTGTGGACGGTGTAGACCGTGAGGTTCGGATTACGACGAAGCATCGACATCACCGTGTCGAAGACATGGTCCGGGTAGCCGTCGTAACTCAAGATGGCGCAGTTGTTCTCGAAATGAAACCGGTTGGCCACCAACATCGCCGCAATCTCGCGAGACCCTGTGACCAATGCTCGGTCGAAGCTATAAGCGCTCAGGTCGGTCGGCATCGACGCACTGCTTCTCGGATCCTTCGGCCCAATCGCCGCCGCCTTTAACAGCTTGTCGATCTCGCCATGCGCCTCGATCCAGCGTGTCAGGTACCCCGACGTAAACGTGGGGAACGAAATAGCGGCCAATCGAGACGACGCTCGCTTTCGACTCTCGATCACGTAGGCGACGCCCGCTCCAACTCCGCACACGCCAAAGACCAGCGGAAAGAACGACATGTTCGCCACCGCGAAAACCACCGAGCCAATAGTCGACACCGCACCTATCGCGATACCGCCCGCCACGCCGCCCGACATTCGTTTGCGCAGACGGCGATTGAACTCATAGTAGATCTGCTTCTCGGTGAAGTAGAGCGTGCCTTTGGAGGAGATGTCGTCGATGACCCGTTTGAACATGCCGTCCGACACCGACCAACGATCCGTCTTCGGTTCAAATGCGAACTTCTCACCACAACCACGACAATAGGCTCCGGTCTTTCTGTCCTTATATTTGCTATCCGTTTCGCACCGAATGCATTGCATAGTAATCCTAACGGCCGGTCGGCCACGTAACCGGCCATGTTCTCGTATCGACCCAAGCGTGTAGCATCAACAGCGCCCACAGCTTTTCACCCAACCGTCGACGTCGAAATTCGCCCTCGTCGTCGCCGCCCCGAATGAGTCCCTGAACGGCCGGCGAGAACCATCCGTCACGCGCGATTCGCCTTGGCGAAAGCCGGCGACGCAGCTCAAATCGCAGCGTTCCGGTGCACCACTCAGTCGACGGCGCCCCCATCCCTCGCTTCTCACGCCAGACGATGTCGTCGGGCAGATACTTCGACGCCACCCGTTTCAGCAGATACTTCTCGACCGCGCCCTGCAAGAACATCTCAGACGGCAGCGTGAAAGTCCAGGCCGCCAGTGCCTCGTCGAAAAACGGCGACCGAACGTCGAGGCCATGCGCCGCACCCAGTTGCACCGCCCTCGGCGCGATGTTCTGAGCGCCTTTCAGCGCCAGGTTCGCGGCCCGCAGCACATGCAGGAAGTCCCCGTCGACATCCAGCGCAGGCCTCACCCAATCCGTTACGTCGATGGTTGACGTCATCGACTTCGCCGCGTCACTGTAAAAGCGATCCGTGTGTCCGTAAAACCGGTGGAACGTGTCCATATAGGCGCTCACCCTATCATCGTTGCCGTAGAGATGAGCGGCGATCATCGGCTTGTTGGCCCAACCGCCAAAGAGCTGGTCTCCCCCCTCGCCGTTGAACACCACCTCCGCATAATCCGCCGCCGCCTTGCCCAGCAGATAGAGCGGAACGGTGACGGCATCGCCAAACGGCTGATGCAGCGCCGCGGCGGTGGCATCGAGATGTCGACGGATCGTGCGAGGCCGAGCGTCGACGATGTGCAAGGGCAAGCCCAGATGACCTGCGACCTGTCGAGCGCAGTCCAGTTCGAGGTTGAAGGGAGCGCCAAAGTCGAGCGTGAAGCAGATCGGTCTTACGCCGCAATGGACCAAAAGCGCGGCAATCAGGCTGCTGTCGAGGCCGCCCGACAGGTAAACCGCCACCTCGCGCGATTCGGGTACGGCGCACAGGACGGCATTAAGAAGCAGGCGATCGAGGGTGCTTTCGGGATCGTCAACGGATTCCATTGTCGACAAGGCGCGCCAATCTCCGGCGCTACGTGGGCGACAGGCGGCTAACTTTTGTATCTCGGCTTCGGTCGTCGATGGGCTTATCGTCGAGGAAACTCCAGGCGCGATACAACTGATGCCGGCGAGTGCTGCCGACGACTGCGCGACGTACGAAAAACTGAGATACCCGTGGAGTCCCGCGGGATCAAGAACGTACCGATTGACGTCGAGCAGGCCAGGGTCCGAAGCGAACTCCCACCCCCCGTCCACTTGCGCGCAGTACCGTGGGCAAAGGCCGAAGGGATCGGTACGGATTTCGAACGCCCCGGTCGACGTCGACTCGAACCACAATCCTGGCGGCCTCACTGGGTCCGAGCGCCTGCGGTGTGCCGGGAGGCGTCTACTTAAGAACGATGCGATCGATTTGGAGATCGCCGGTGGTCGATGGGTCGTTGACATATTGTCCGAGTTTGAAAGAGATTCGTCCGGCGGTCGACGGAGCATTCGTGCCCGCCCCGTGCCACGACGCCGTCGAGTTCGCCCGCACCTGATGTTCGAACTGGCCCAGCGGAAGCTGGTACTCGCGCCACTGACTGCCGACATTCAGCAGCGTCGACCGCCATCGCTCGTCACCGTTCTGAAAAGCCACTTTGACGTGCCCTACCCCATCGCCGCGCGCCGAGAACGTCACCGTGTGATAGCCAGCGATGGACTTCGGCACCGCGTGTGTGTCGAAATTGACCACGTATTCGCCTGTTGCCGCAGGTTGCATCTTGCCGATGTGGATATTTGCCACAGTCCCGCGTCCGATCACCTGTGGATACGTCACCGTCGCCTGCGAGCCAACGCTCACGTTCGGAGACCACGTCTGATCCGACGTCGCCGAAAACGTGTAGACAGTCGGCGCCAGCGGTGGTCGATGCGTGACCGTCCAGCCGACACCGATCGCCGCGATTGCCGCCACAGTCCCCGCGATTACCCGCGTCCGCGTGCGTCGACGGACCACCGCCCGCGCCCGCTGCTCTGTCACCTGAACGGCCGCGCGCTCGAGATACTCCTCCGGAATATCCAGCTCCGCCGCCGCGTCGACCGCCGACTTCCGCTCCTGCCTCGCCTCCCGCTCCGCCTCATACAGCCGCGTCGCCGCACTCAGCACCTCCGGCATTTGCTCCGGCGGAATATGATCCAACTGCGACATCTCACATCACCTTCCGAAACCCCTATTCGAGGCAAACACGCCCCGCACCTGCTCGCCGTCGATGTCTGTCGATCATTGAGACACCAACCCTTCAATTTTGTCGCACCTCCCGTGCCCCCAAATGTGGAAACGGGCACCGTGGTCGAAACCACGATGCCCGTCTAATTCCTTGAAATATGAAGCCGATGGAGGGATTCGAACCCCCGACCCGCTCTTTACGAAAGATTCCTGTTTTTCTATCGAAAAACGCCCACTTTACTCTTACGGAAGCCACCCAAAAATGGTCGTTCTTCGAGTAAAGAGCGGGTGTTTATTTCGGTCGATTTTCCGGGCCAACTCAGCAGATCATATTCTGCTTTCTACCGTGAAGCGATACTGCAACTAAATATACCCGATAAACCCGGGCCGGCCAAGAGCTACACGGCGGCCGGCTCCGCTATTGCGACGCCGTTCATCTTCGCTGTGACATGCACCGGTCTCCGGTGTAGGCTGGTGTCCTGGCCATCGAACTGGTGGAGCGAAGCGCCGTTCGTTCGGATGACGTTTCGATACCAGTAGGCCGAATCCTTGAGCGTTCGCTCTTGAGTCTCATAGTCCACGTAGGTAAGGCCGAACCGGAAGCGGTAACCTTCGTTCCACTCAAAGTTATCGAGCAGGGACCAGTGGAAATAGGCGAGGATCGGGACGCCGTCGTCCACGGCGCGCTCCAGTTCGAGCAGATACCGGTTAAGGAAGTCGATACGCGGCCCGTCGTGCACATACCCGTCAAGAGCAATCCAGTCGGCGTTGGCCATGCCGTTTTCAGTGATGACGATCGGCATCCGGTAGCGTTCGTAGTACAGCTTGGCGAGCCAGTACATCGCTTTGGGGGATACTGTCCAGTGGTACATCGTGCGCCCGATTCCCTGCGGCTGCCGTAGGACCTCGCCCCCGAACTTGCCATTGGCGCGTACGGGCAACCCATGGTAGAGATTGGCGCCGATGAAGTCGAGTGGCTGGCTAATCAGAGCCATTTCATCGTCCGTAAACTTCGGCGCGTTCTTACCGAGCGTCGTCAGCGTTTCCTCAGGGTACTTGCCAAAGAACATCGGATCAAGCCACCACGCGTTATTCCAGATCATATGGTCGACCATAAACATCCGCTCGCGTGTCGCTTGAATGTTTTCCCGTGTGTCATTCTCTGGGTAGTAGCCGACACCAACCGGCGCGTACCCGATCATGCACGGCTGCTTCGATAGTGCACGAATGGCTTGCACGGCCCGGCCGTGGGCTAAGTTGGCGTTGTGGGCCGCCACCATCACCTCGCGCTGACCGAGCCGATCCCCAGGCGCTTGGATGCCGAGTTCGTGCCCGAGTCCGATGAAGCACTGCGGCTCGTTGAGCGTTACCCAGTGAGCAACCCTGTCGCTCAACCTGTCGACGATTACCGACGTGTACTCCTCGAACCACCGCGGGCTTTCAGCGTTCAGCCATCCACCGCGCCGATAGAGGTCGGCCGGGTAGTCCCAGTGGAACAGGGTAACCCAGGGTGTGATGCCGGCGGACAGGAGTCTGTCCACGAGTTTGTCGTAGAACCCGAGGCCGGCAGCATTGATGCGCCCCACGCCCTCGGGCAGGACGCGTGGCCAGGAGATCGAGAACCGGTATGCCTGGAGCCCAATCTCCCGCATTAGATCGACGTCCTCGGCGTACCGGTTATAGTGATCGCAGGCGATCTCCCCTGAGTCTCCCTCGCTAGTCTTTCCCTCGCGGAGGCAGAACATGTCCCAAACGGATTCTCCGCCGCCCGCCCGACGTGCCGATCCCTCTATTTGGTAAGATGCAGTCGCTGCACCCCATTGAAAGCCGTTCTGAAATGCCATGTAATTCTAATCCTTAACGCGCTCGCATCTACTTGATACACCCGCCAGGCGACCTCCTGCTAATGGAAGGCCTCATTTTTGCGGCACCCCGGTGTGGGTCGACTGGAGGGCTGCGGCGGCCTGTGCCTTTACGTCAGGGGGCATATGTGGGTTATTCTGGATGTTCTGGATCTGCTGCTGCGGTGTAGGTGGCGCTACTGACGCCGTCGAAGATGCCGACTTGTTGCATCCGCATACGCCTGCAGCGATCGACAGACAAAAAAGAGCGACGCAGAACCGAAGGAGTTCGGCAAGTTTCTTGTGGTTATTCATTTTATCCTCCGACACGATATGAGACCAACGAACCGGGCGAGTTGCACTCCCCGGCTCGTTGATCTCCACGACCGAACGACCAAACTCTAAGCTTGGTCTACGGGATCTTTAGTAGACCGCATTGTTGGTCTGCGGGTTATAGATGTTCAGGTACCAGTTCACGACCTTGCGGATGGACTTCACGTGGCCGTCCGAGAAGACCGCATTGGTGACGTTCCCGCCGTGGCGGAACCGCGGAAACTGGGCACAGACCGGCCACTGGCCTGCCGCGTTGGTGCACCGGGGCGAAGGGGAGTCCGCGTCCATCGCGCCGGAGAGGTCACCCTGCATTCCCTTGCTGGGATCTCCGATCTGCGCGACGTTCGAGCCCCAGTACCATTCCTGCGTCACGAAAGTTATAGGAAGGTAGCTTCCGTCCGTTGGGTTCACCTCGCCGCCCTCGACGATCATTATCGTGTTACCGGGCGTATCAACCTCGGCGAGGGACGGCGTCTCGGAGCGAATGTTGCCCTCGAATTGCATCTGTCCCACGTATCCCGGGGTATTGGAGTCGAGAAACCAGTCCTCACGCGGGTGGTAGTTAAAGGCCTGTGTGACAGGAAAATCGGGACACGAAAACACGCCGCCTGTCACCCCGCCGACGTTGTTGTCGGACTTGCCGTTCTTGATGTAGGGGAAGATCGACTGGTTCCACACATGCTGGTGTGTCGTCCCATAGGCGCCGACGAACCCCGAATCGAAGTACTGGTCCGGCGGGAAATGCTCGTCGAAGTCCTGGGTGTACATCATCACCGCCAAGCCGATGTTTTTCTCGTTGCTCACGCAGGTGATCTGCCGCGCCTTCTCACGTGCCTGGGCAAATACTGGGAAGAGAATAGCGGCAAGAATCGCTATAATAGCGATGACAACGAGTAACTCGATCAGAGTAAAGCCTTTAATTTTCAGATACCTCATAATAGCGTAATACCTTTCCTGTGGGAATTACCCGCCTCGGCAAAATCGATTTCCGAAACCGGTTTCTTATCTATATATTACAGCGACATCATAAAATTGTCAAGCCCGTAATTGCTAACCCGTGCAGCGAATGCGATATTTTCGTCGAGTCCTGCGGTCGTCGAGTGAGGGCTGCGTTGTGGCCCCGACGCGTCAGTGACCGGTGGTCGCCGAAGCAGGGCTCGAGTAGGACGAGCTGCCGTAGCTGTTGGATGCCATGATCTTGTAGCTGTATGACGTCGAGTAGGTCGCCGTCAAGTCCTGATACCCCCACATATTTCCGCCAATCGTCGCGATTGTCGAGTACGCCCCGCCGTTCGTCGAGCGCTGGATCGTGATGCTCGTGGCATACGCCGAGTTGTTGGCCCACGTCAGGTTCACACAGGGCGGATTTCCGTTAGCCTTCACCACGGTGGCGCTGAGAGACGACGGCGTCGCCGGCGCGGTGTTCGGGCTGCCCACGTTTCCCGGCGGACAGGACTGGTAGACCCGGATATAGTCGACGAACATGTTCGCAGGGCTTGGCGTCGTGCTGTCCGTCGGCCCGGGCCATGACCCCGTCCCCCCTACGGCGAGATTGGCGGATACCCACATCGGTACGTAGTTGCTGCTGGAAACAGCGTAATGCTGCGTCATGACGCCATTGACGTAGTAGTAGAGATCCGTCGCGGTCCACTTCAGACCGTAGATGACGTATCCGGTGTAGGGATTAGGGGCGCCTAAGGCCGAAGTGTACTGCTGGTTGCTGTCAACGCCGGACACGAAGGACGAGCCGTTCTTCGCCGTGTGGACACTCTGGTAGATCGTGCCGGTCGTGAAAGGCAGCTCCACGATGTCCCACTCCGGGGGCCATCCCACAGCGCTTGTGAGCCAGAAGGCCGGCCACAGGCCCGTCCCCTTCGGGGACATGATGCGCGCCTCGTAATATCCGCCGACGAACGCGGCATTTGTAGTTATCGCTCCGGACACCCAGGTCTGAGAGCTGCCGCAGGTAGTGGTGGTTTTCGTTGCCGTCAGAGTGCAGAGGCCGCCGCCTACAGTGACGCCTTGGGGCTCGTAGCACTCGGCCTCATTGTTCTTGCTGTAGAATGTGCTGGCCCACGGCGCGAGCGTATTCCACCGGAAAGTGTTCAGGGCGGTTGAAGCGAACTCGTCGCTGCACACCAACTGGTACCCGCTAGGTACATAGGCCGTGCCAGGATCGGAGGCGCCCTGGGCGCCGGTCCGGCCTGAGAAGAGCGGTGCCATCAGGCAAATCGCCGCCGCCGCCATAAGGCAGCGGGCGCTCCGGCAAGGTAGTCGACCGGTTTTCATAACTTCGTCACTCCTTAGTGTGTCTGTTCTGGATAGCAATAATTGCTTAAATACCAGAATTGATATGATCTCGGCCTATTGCGAAGAAAGCAGTTTCCGAAACCGATTTCCTAAGATATCACGTTAAAGTTCGATTGTCAAGCTCCCGCAAAGTGCGATATTCAGATTCTACTGGGGGTGGGCGAACATCGCAGCGTGCTTACGTCGTTGCCCCCACGAACAGCTCAGCGGGTATCGAGACCGCATACGGCGGCGTGATGCTGTCGTCATTCAGCCTGCTAAGCAGTATCTTCAGGGCTGTGCTGCAAAGAAGCACTGACGGCGTCGATATGCTCGTGAGGGGTTTGTCCAGGTATTTCCCCTCGTCGATCCCATCGAACCCCACGATGGCGACGTCATCCGGCACCCTCACGCCCGCGCGCGTCAGGCCGTGATAGACGCCGATCGCGATGAAGTCGTTGTGGCATAGCAGAACGTCCGGCCGGTCACCCAGCGGCATGTAGGCGATCCGGATGCCCATGCTCACAGCGGCCTGCTTGCTCTCGAAGTTACCTTCAAGGATGTGAATTCGACCGGGCAGTCCCAACTCCCGACAGACGTCCAGATATGCCTGCGTTCGAGCCTCGGCCCGTCCGTAGGCGTCGGTCGGAAAAGGAGTCAGGAAGCCAGGGTTCGAATAGCCGCGCTCCATTATGTGCGTCATTGCAAGCCGCATTCCGGCCGCGAGGTCAAATGCCACCCAGTCTCGCGCCCCCTCCTGCGGATACCCGAGGAACACCGTCGGCCGATTGGACGGCTGGATGATGTTCCCCGCGAACGCCTCCCAGGCGTCGGCCCATACGAGCATACCGTCGAGCGGCCAGCCGACAAGATTGCCAAGCCGGCCGTGGGCGGTTCGGATATTCTCGGTCAACTCTATGATTACCCGATAGCCGGACTTCAGGGCTAATTGATCGACAATTTCCGCCATGTCGGCGAAGAACGGGTTTCGCAGGCCGTATATCACGAGGCCGATCGTCTTGGATCTGCCCCTTCCAAGGGCCCTCGCAATTTCATTCGGTGTGTACCCTAGTTCCTTGGCAGCCTCATTTATCCTGTCGCGAAGTTCCGACGAAATTTGGAACCCGGAAACGTTATTGAGGACTTTTGAGACGGTTCCGCGGGAAACTCCTGCGCGTTCCGCAACGTCACGAATCGATACAGCCACGTTCGTTCTCCAGTTAGATTTACCAATGCCAGCCCCGGACTGCTGTGCTAACCATATTATGCCCTAACCGGTTTCGGAAACAAGCGGACGCCGCGAATTACTACAAGGTAGCGGACCTCCCGCGTTGTTGTCCATTCGCCCCGGACATCGTTCGTCGGGCAAAAAGAGACAGGTGGGTTGACATTTTAATCCGTGTGCGTTAGAATAAAATCGATTTCGGAAACCGATTTTCTAATTCAAAAATGTATAAGACATCATCGCTATACATATGCCGTATGGCTGAGATGATGGGCGTGAACTTTCTTGAGTAGGACAATCGTCGCCTGTCACCGCAGCAATCCGCGCTGCCACCTAATGGTCGATCATACACTGAAGCGGCCGGCCACTCATAGCGACCCGATCATTGAAGAGCGGGTCAACTCGGTGGATTGAGAAGAAAATAAACACCCACTCTTTTTCAAAGTGTTACTGTGAGGGACGAATTAAGCATACGAGCTTCTAAATATCGACATCGAACGTGTGAAAAGAGTGGGTGTTAATGAGAGTGAAATACGAAAGGGACCGCTTTCGCGGTCCCCCAGTTTCTTGCTTATGAAGCCGATGGAGGGATTCGAACCTCCGACCCGCTCTTAACGAAAGATTTCCTGTTTTTCCATCTAAAAACGCCCCATTTACTCTCACGGAAGCCGCCTTAAAACGGTCGATTTTCAAGTAAAGAGCGGGTGTTTATTTCGTCGATTTTCCAACAAATCTCGGCTGACGGCGAGCGATCCTCTAGCGATTACAGGACACCTTGACTATACCGAATTTCGCATAATACTAGAGTAGACAGACAACACAATAATAGAGTAAAGTTTGCAACATGCCCAGCCGCAACGAAAACCTCGCTCGCTCCCTAGAAGCGTTGCACTCCGTGGAACGTGACGGCGTCGTCCGATCGTCGGACCTCACCCGGACGCATCGTGAGCGTCTCGTCTCAGCCGGGTTCCTTAACGAGGTCGTCAAGGGCTGGATGGTCGTCTCGACGCCCGGCGCTCAGGACGGTGATAGCACCGCCTGGTACGCCAATTTCTGGCGTTTCGTCTCGCGCTATCTCTCGGATCGGTTCGGGGATGACTACTGCCTGTCGCCGGAAGCGTCAATCAAACAGCACGTTCGGTCCGACACAATTCCGCGCCAGGTGATCGTAATCACCGCCGAAGGCTCCAATCAGGTGCTCAATCTCCCCTTCGACACTTCGCTGATGATCTACCGTGACACCAGTAACTTCCCGGAGGACAGGACCCGGCAGAACAACCTGTGGCTGATGAGTCTGCCGTACGCCATCTGCAAGGTGCCGCCGGCGTTCTTTCGGAGCAATCCCGACGACGTCGAGATCGCGCTTCGAATGGTGCGAGACCCCTCTGCGATCTTGCGCGTTCTCCTTGAATCTGGAAGCCCGGTAGTCGCCGCGCGTATCGTCGGAGCATATGAGTTCCTCAAGGAGCCGGAGATCGCGGCTCATATACGGGACACCATGGAAGCCGCCGGACACAGGGTTCGATCGGCCGATGCCTTCGAGGGTGACGCTCCTCTGCTGGCAGGTCGCGTAACATCGCCGTATGCGGCTCGAGTACTGGGGATGTGGGCGTCGATGCGACAATCGGTCGTCGATATCTTCCCAGAGCCTCCAGGTCTTCCGGGCGACATGGGCGCCTACATGACCGACATCGACGAAAGGTACGCCTCCGACGCATATAACTCGCTGTCAATTGAAGGCTACCGAGTATCGCCCCAGTTAATCGACCAAGTTCGACGGGGGGACTGGCGGCCAGACGGCTCGCCCACCGACAGCCGTCAAGCCGACGCGCTCGCAGCTCGGGGATACTACCTTGCCTTCCAGTCCGTCGAGCAGGGCATACGGGACATCCTAGGCGGTGCCAATGCGGCGGCAGTCGTCGAGCGACAACATCAGTCATGGTACCGCGAGATGTTCAGCCCTGCCGCCCTGGCTGGCATCCTGAAGCCGTCCGAGCTTGCGGGTTACCGCAACAATCGCGTCTACCTCAGGGGCTCACGACACGTTCCGCCTGCCCCGGAGGCCGTCCTCGACTGCATGGAAGCTCTCTTCCTACTGCTACGCGAAGAACATCATCCGGCGGTACGCGCGGTCCTAGGCCATTTCGTATTCGTCTACATTCACCCCTACCCGGACGGAAACGGGCGCATCGGGCGGTTCCTTATGAACGCGATGCTCGCGTCAGGCGGCTACCCGTGGACCGTGATCCGGCAGGCCAGGCGATCAGAGTACTTGTTAGCACTGGAGTCTGCATCGACCGAAGGCGACATTGCACCGTTTGCGAAGTTCGTGGCGGAAGAGATGGAACGTAAGTGATACGTAGTGAGTCAGTTGACTCACCACGTCGAGGAGAAGTGGATAGGTGCCGATGGTGATATCCCCGTTCAAATGGCTGAGGATCACCCTGTTGGTCAGCGGAAAGAGGATACGGGTTGCCTCGGATTTCTTAGTCACTCCGGGCGGCCACTCGTATCGGCACGCCGGTGCGTATCCGGACTTGCCGGATTTCGGATCATCCCAGCGCAGAGCGTATACGTCATCGCGACCATGAAACAAACGGCGAAAGAGCGTCAGCTTGGCTCCGACTGTCAGTTGGTCCTTTGCCGACGACATTGCGGTATTTGTCGAAGTATCGGA
>Ga0070658_10002885_pt1 | contig 14271 bp, 9 predicted proteins | sample KBSC13metaG_FD_64664 | JGI IMG/M metagenome (GOLD analysis project Ga0070658, IMG submission 64664) | Corn rhizosphere microbial communities from Kellogg Biological Station, Michigan, USA - KBS C1-3 metaG | ecosystem: Host-associated > Plants > Roots > Rhizosphere > Soil ... | reverse complement strand
GCATCGAGCGTTGCGCTCATGACGACGATCTTCAGATCCTCACGCAGCGAATTCCGCACCTCACGCAGCAGGGCCAGCGCGATGTCGCTGTGGACGGAGCGTTCATGAAACTCGTCGAGCACCACGCAGCCGACGCCTTCGAGCGACGGATCTTCGAGCAGCTGCCGCGTGAGGATCGCTTCGGTGACGACGCGCAAGCGCGTTTCGCGCGAGGTGCGATTCTCAAAGCGCACCTGGTAGCCCACTTCGCGGCCGACCTGCCAGCCGTTCTCGACGGCGATGCGCTCCGCGGCGGCGCGCGTGGCGATGCGGCGTGGCTGCAGCATGATCAGGTTCGGATGCTCGGCAGAGAGAAGATTCGCCTTCACGATCGCCGGCGGCAGCCGCGTCGTCTTGCCGGCGCCGGGCTCGGCGACGACGACGATCGCGCCGTGCTCGCGCAGCTGGGCGAGCATCTCGGGCAGTTGAGCGTCGATCGGCAGCGGCGAACGGTTCACGGTCGTGTTATCGCCGTTAGCGGCCTCGCTTGCGAGGCGCTCGGAAACGCTTCGCAAGCGAAGCCGCTAAGTCTGCACGATGAACGATCGCCCGATTTGTTGTCGCAGCAGCGCCGCGCCGAAACACAGCACCATCACCAGCACGATGCAGGCGCCTGCGGGCAATGCCGACGACAGAGACGACAGCGCGATCCCACCCCATGCGCCGATCAGCGCAACGGCAATCGAAACCGCCACCACGCCGCGCGACCGCTCGCTCACCAGGTTCGCCGTCGCCGCCGGCAGGACGAGCAATGCGGTGACGAGCAGGTTTCCGACCACGCGAATCCCCGTCACGATCGCGGCCACCAGCAGCAGTAGCAATAGGTAATGCACCAGCGTCACGCGTACGCCACTGGCCCGGGCAAGTGCCGGTTCGAGGCAGTAAGCCACCAGTTCCTTGTGCAACAGCCACACGATCGCCGCCACGGCCGCGGCGATGACGCAGGCGCCGATGGCGTATTCGATGCCCACCGGCTCGAGCTTTCCGGTCAGCAGGTTGAAAAAGCCGGCCGGCGGTTGGTGAAATTTCTGAAGGTAGACCTGCTGCCCGACGAAGCCCCAGGCGAGCGAGGCGACAAGGAAGATACCAATCGCCGAGTCGCCCGGCAGCCGGGGTCGGCGCGCCAGCCAGCCGATGGCGACGGCGGCGAGGAACGAAAACGCGATTACCCACGCGTACGTCCAGGCGAGGTTCAGGTGCAGCGCGGGCAAAATCGCCGCCGCCATCCAGGCGGTGCCCGCGCCGCCGAAGCCGCTGTGGCTGATCCCCTCGCCGAGAAAGGCCCAGCGGCGGGCGATCACGTACGGCGAGAGCAGTGCACACGCAACGGCGACACCGGAGGCGGCGAGGAGGGCGTTGAAGGTGTCGTGGGTCATGGAAAACCGGGCTCTTACCCCTCCGCCTCCCCGGGGGAGGCTGGGTGGGGGCGGGGAGCGTCTAGTGGCAATCGATGTTCAATTTACGTTTGCCGCCCCCACCTAATCTCCCCGGAGGGGGAGGGATAAGAAAGCGTGTCCGGCGAGCGTTTCTACGGTTCGTGCCCTTACCTCACCTCCCCCACCGGGAGAGGGACCAGATTTGCCGGCCGATGGCCGACCCGCGCCGACTCCCGCACCGTTAGTTCCAGATCACACGCCGCCGCCTCGTACGGCTGGGGGCGGCATTCGTGTTCGTGGATCGTGCCGTTGAGGCAGGCGACGCGGTCGCTGATGGCCGTCACCGCTCGCAAATCGTGGCTGACGAACAGGATCGTCAGCCCCAGCTCGGTTTTGAGCGAATTGATCAGCGACAGGAACGCCGTCTGGCCGGCCGCGTCGATGCCAACGGTGGGTTCGTCGAGGACGAGCAAGCGTGGTCGGGCGACCAGGGCGCGGGCGATCAGGGCCCGCTGCAATTGTCCGCCGCTGGTCTGGGCGATGGGTCGGTGGGCTAGATCGGCTAATCCGACGCGGTCGAGCAGGTGATCGGCGAAGGCGAGGTCGGCTTTGATCTCCGGCCGCAGGAAACCGGTCTTACCGGCCAGGCCGGTGCGGACGAGCTGTCGAAGGTCGATCGCCAAGTCGCGGGCCAGCTTCGGCGATTGCGGCAGGTAGCCGATGAGGTCGCCCCGGGCGACGGCCTGCCGCGGCGACAAGCCGGCGATCCGGATCGTGCCGCGCCCGGGCCGCAGTTCGTCGAGCAGCAGGCGGACGAGCGTGGTTTTCCCGCCGCCGTTGGGCCCGATCAGGCCGAGGGTCGTGCCGGCCTCGATCGACAGGTTGATGCCGCGCAGCACGGCCGTCGCATCGTCGCCGGAGGCGGCGTAGCGGAAGACCAGATCATGAGCCTGGACGAGCGCAGCCATTGCGGGGAGTGTAGCCGCAATGCAAGTCATTGTCATCTAGGAAGGCGGAGTCGGTACCGTTGCAAGTAGTCTGGAGGGGGGCATCGAGCAAATTGCACAGGCCCGCTTCAGCGGGCCCGCCGCGCTTTGGTTGGATAGTTTCTCGCCGGGGAGGGCCAAGAAGACGTCAGCGGATGGAGGAACACGGTTTAAGAACACGATGGCGGCCAACGATGGCGGCCAACGATGCCGGCCAACGATGCGTGCCCAGACGGCACGGCAGTCGAGGGAATTCGACTGCCGTCCCCCCAGTTGTCTCGACACGCACCGCGGCCGCACCGGCCTCCAAACCTCCCCTGCAGTCGCCCACCTGAGACACGGTTGTGGTCAGACGAGGCAACTGAAAACCAAAAGTAGGAATTTTCAGTGCGCGAAACAATCCCCCAAAATAGGGGGATTTTCGGGAATGATGGGTGAACAGGTCGGCTCAGGCCTGCAATGCGGGCCGGTTGAACCGGCTGCCGGCGACGCCGACGCGGCGGTTCGTGCTGGCGGCCGGGCCGCGGAAGCCGACGACGATCAGCAGGATCAGCGTCAGAATCGCGTTCGAGCCGAGGTAGCCAATCGCCGTCCAGCCGTCGAGCAGTTCAACGCTACGTCCACCGGTCGCCCAGGTGAGCACGGCCGTGCAAAGCAGCAGGGCGATCGAGATCGGGATCAGCCCGCCCCAGGCCAGCCGCATCAGCTGGTCGAAACGGAAGCGCGGCAGGCTCCACCGCACCCACATGAACACGAACAGCACCCCGATCGCCTTGCCGAAGAACACCAGCATGCGAACGAAGCAGCTGATCAGGCTCGTCGTCCAGGCCGGGTGCATCGGGTCGACGCGCGTGTTGTGGAAGAAGGGGATCCACTCCAGGTACGGCACGTGCCAGCCGCCGAAGAACAGGGCAACGCAGACGCAGCTGGTGGTGATCATGCCGGCGTATTCGCTCAGGAAGAACAGGGCGAAACGCATCGAGCTGTATTCGGTGTGGTACCCGCCGACCAGTTCCTGCTCGGCCTCGGCCAGGTCGAACGGGGCGCGGTTGGCTTCGGCGTGGATGCAGATCAGGAACAGCACGAACGCCAGCGGCTGGGCGAACACGTTCCAGGCCGGGATCGGGATAAAGCCGAACAGGTGCCAGTAGCGGGCCTGGTCTTCGACCAGCACGCCCAGGTCGAGCGTGCCGAACATCAGCACCACGATCAACACGCTCAAACCGAGCGGGATTTCGTAGCTGATCATGTTGGCGCACGCACGCAGGGCGCCGAGGAACGAATACTTGTTGTTGCTGGCCCAGCCGCCGATCACCACGCCGTAGACGGCCAGGGAGAGGGTGGAGAGGACGAACAGAACGCCGATGCTGATATCGCTGATCTGGAAGCGCCAGCCGGTGGGGACGTCGACAAAGTACTGCGTGCCGCCGCGATCGGAAGTGCCCGTTGTAACGGTTGTCGGTGTGAGGAGCACATCGCTGTACCACGGCTTGGCGGCCTTCACCTGCTGAACGGCGTTATCGATCAATTGCGAATCCGCGACGCCGGCCCGGTGGGCGGCGGTCACGTCGATGTGGTGCAGCTCGGCCTTGGTGCCGCCCCAGGGGATGACGGCGATCGAAATGATCACGCTGAAGATCATCATGCAGGGCGCGATGGTGAACAGGATCTTGTCCACCTTGCTGGGCCGATAGTCTTCTTTCAGCAGGAATTTCAGGCCGTCCGCGGCCGGCTGGCCCAGGCCCCAGAAGTGGTATTTCGGCATGAACGGCAGGCCGAACCCGAAGCCCACACGGTTCGGGCCGACGCGGTCCTGCGTCCACGAGGCCACTTTGCGCTCGAGCAGAATCAGATAAGCGACCAGGCCGAGCGACATCGCGTGCGCGAGGATGGCGATGTAGATCCACGGCGCCTGGACGAATTCGAACAGCGAAAGGGCGAGCGCGTTCATGCGAGCGTGAGTGTACGCGGGGGGAACGGGGATGCAATGAAGTGGGGTCTGGGGCGTGGGGTCTGGGGCCTGGCCGGAAAAAATCCGCATCCGACCGGACCCCAGACCCCAAGCCCCGGACCCTTCTGCCCCTCGAACGTAACGTCCGCGTTGCGCGCGCCTTATCACAGCACTACGAGAAGCGTTTTTATTTGCATCCCCATTTTGCTTCGATTACAAATGCGACCGACGTGGCGGAAGAATTGGACGTTCAAGCCTGTTTTTTCAGGGTTTTCCTTGAGAAGCGGGTCTGAACAGGGAAGCGATCAATAGCGGCTTGGCGGCGAGGACGAGCCGCGAGCGTCCGAGAACTCCACCAAAGCGTCAGGCCGACCGCGAGGGAACACCGTGGGTTGGTCAGTGGCTGCAACCTGGTTAAGCAACAGAGTCGCCTTTTTAAGTTGTCCGTCCGTCCATGCCCAAACGTCCCGAACCCGAGATGTCGACGCTGATCTCCGTGCGCCCGCACGGCGACGTCGCCGTTGGGTGCGTGATGCGCCTGGCCGAGCGTGTGTAGGAGGAGCGTGTCGTGATCACCGACCGTCTAGTCCGCCGTCGTAACGAATCCAAGAAGTCCCGCAGCGCAAAGGCCCGCCGCGCATTAACTGCGCTGGCGTTGGCGGTGGCGCTGGCCGCGCCGACCGCGCAGTTCGGGGCCCACTACGCTTTTGCCGCCGACGCCGCGCCGGTCGCCGCCACCCCCGCAGCGGCCCCCGATGGCCACGCCGCCTTGCAGGCCGCGGTGGATCAGTACAAGAGCGGGCAGTACGAAGAATCACTCACCGCCCTTCAGGCGATCAAGGCCGACAACCTCTCGGCCGCGGACCAGAAGCTCCTGAGCGACACCATCGCCCAGGCCGAGCAAGCCGCCCAAAGCCGCCGGGCCGCCCGGGCCGACTTCGAAAAGGGCCAGACCGCCCTCGAAGCCGGCGATAACGCCGCCGCCATGACGCTGTTCAAGAGCGTTGCGAACAACCAGTACGCCGACGAAGGCACCAAGGCCAAGGCCAACGAGCAGATCGCCGTCGCCGAAGCCGGCGTGAAGGGCCAGCAGGGCGACCTCAAGTCGACCTACGAGTCAGCCGTCGCCGACTACAAGGCCGGCAACTACGCCTCGGCCAAGACCAAGTTCACCACCCTGCAGGACGCCGGCTACAAGGCCCCCTGGTTCAGCAAGTCGCCCCGCGATTACCTGAACGACATCGAGAAACAGACCGCCGGCCCGAGTGACGCCGAGCAGGCCCGCGCCGCCTACCTCACCGGCCGCGACCAGTACCGCAAGGGTGACTGGATCGCCGCCCGCGAAAGCTTCAACAAGGCCGTCGCGCTGAACTACAAGCCGGGCTGGTTCGAAGACGCCCCGAGCAAGTACCTCGAGCGCATGGACAAGAAGGAGCAGGCCGACGCTCAGAAGGCCGCCCAGCAGGCGATGCTCGCCCAAGGGTCGAGCGCTCCTGAGACGAACAACACGACCAACAACACGGCCGTCGTCGCTGCCGCCGTTCCGGCCGATACTTCCAAGGCCGTGACCCCGCCGGTCGCCGCCCCGTCGGCCCCGCACAGCGATTCGCAGGTGAACCCCGGCGACCGCGTGGTCGCGATGGACAACAGCGCCGCCCAATCGGCCGCCCCGACCGCCGCCGACGCGACGCCCGCCGCCACCCCGGCGACGAACCCGACGCCGGCCAATCACCAGACGGCCGTGGTGCATGCCCCGACCGCCGCGGCGAGCGACACCGAGCAGGACGAACTCGCCCGCATCGCCGCCGCCCGCCGCGCCAAGCAGCAGAACGACGCGATCCAGGCCCAGCAGCTGGTCAAGAGCGCCGAAGCCGCCGAGAACGCCCAGCGTTATCAGGAAGCCCTTGGCCTCTACACGCAGGCCGTGACGCTCGATCCGAGAAACGGGGAAGCCCAGGCCGGCCGGTCGCGGGCCCTGAACATGACCGGCACCACGGTCGCTCCGACGAATGACGCCCTGAGCAACCGGGCCGAGGCGCAAATCCTCGCCCGCCGCCAGGCCGTGACGTTCTCCTTCAACCAGGCGATCAGCGAAGCCCAGATGGCCACCAGCCAGGGCAAGTTCGACGCCGCCGCCGCCGCGATTTCGCGGGCCGACGCCGCGTCGAAGAGCGACCCGACGATCTTCCAGAACAGCGAACTGCAGGCGTTCGACGCTCAGCTCGCCAGCGCCCGCCAGGCCCGCGAAGCTGCCATTCAGGCCGACACTGCCCGCCGGGCCGAAGAAGCCCGCGTGGCCGCCGCCAACGATGCCGCCAATCGCGCCCGCCAGCAGGAAGAAGCCAAGAACCGCACCATCGCCAGCCTCGTCGCCGACAGCCGTCGGCTGACGGATCAGGGCAAGTACGACCAGGCCCTGAAGGTCGTCAACCAGATCCTGGTGATCGACCCGCGGAACGAATACGCCCTGGGCATTCGCCCGATCCTGTTCGATCGTGCGTCGCTGCAGTACCAGCGCGAGCAGAAGGAAGCCTTCAACCGCGAATGGGTCAACAGCTTCGATGCCCTTGAAGAGAAGAAGGTTCCCTACAGCGACGTGCTGAAGTTCCCCACGAACTGGCCCGACCTGTCGGCCAAGCGTGACCAGACCGTGCGCGACGAGCGCAACGTGACGGCCGCCGACGAAGCGCTGACCGGCATCCTCGACAAGAGCCTGCCCGAAATCCGCTTTCAGGACGTCGCCTTCGCTGACGTCATCGACTTCCTGCGTGACACCACGCAGGCCAACATCTTCGTTAACTGGAAAGCCCTCGAAGCCGCCGGCATCGACCGCAATGCGCCGGTCAGCACCCGCCTGCGGAACGTGAAGTTCAGCAAGGTCCTTCGCACCATCCTCGACAGCCTCGGCGGCGGTGCCACGATCAAGCTCGGCTACACGGTCGACGAAGGCGTGATCACGATCAGCACCGAGGAAGACCTCGCCCGCAACGTCGACACACGTACCTACGACATCCGCGACCTGCTGCTGGCCATCCCCGATTTCGACGACGCCCCGACGTTCGACCTGTCGCAGGCCACCCAGCAGACCCAGAACCAGGGCGGCGGCAACACCACCGGCGGCCGGGCGAACAACAGCAGCTCCGGCAGCCTGTTCAGCGGTGGCCAGACCGGCAATGAGAGCGAGAAGAACACCCCGACGCGCGACGAACTGGTCGAGCAGATCACCAGCCTGATCCGCGAAACCATCGGCGTCGGCACGTGGAAGGAAGACGGCGGCCAGCTCGGCAGCCTGCGTGAGCTCGGCGGACAGCTGATCGTCACGCAAACCCCCGAAATCCACCGCCAGATCACCGCCCTGCTCGAGAAGCTGCGTGAGCAGCGCTCGATCCAGGTGATGATCGAAACGCGCTTCCTCACGGTGCAGCGCAACTTCCTCGAAGACATCGGCGTCGACTTCGATTTCTACTTCAACTTCGACAACAACCAGGTCGGCAGCTTCACGCCGGGCGTGGGTGGTTTTGGCGGCACCGGCATCGACGCCGGCGTCGGCTCGATCAGCAACATCACCAACCCGGTCACCGGCGGCGTTCAGACGGGTGTGGGCCCGGTCGCCGTGCAGCAGAATAGCTCGAACTTCACCGTCCCGGGCAGCCTGCAGACCGGCGTCAACGGCAACCTCGGTGCCGAATTCGGCACGCCGAACCTGCAGACCACGATCAACGCCTTCCTGGACGACTTCCAGGCCAGCATCCTGATCCGCGCCACGCAGGGTAACCAGAACGTGACCCAGCTGACGGCCCCGCGCCTGACGCTGTTCAACGGCCAGGAAGCCTACGTGCTGGTCAGCCGTCAGATCGCGTACGTCAGCGACCTGACGCCGATCGTCGCCCAAGGCGCCGTCGGCTTCGATCCGACCGTCAGCACCATCCAGTCGGGTGTCGTGCTGAGCGTGAAGGCCGTCGTTTCGGCGGACCGCAAATACGTCACCCTGACGCTGCAGCCGCAGCTGGCGAACATAATCGCGATTCGCTCGTTCCAAGTGAGTGCCTCGGCCATCACCAACCAGAACGGCGGCGGCAACACCGGCGGCGGGACAACCGGCGACGTGATCCCGGTCGGCGTGAGCGGCTTCATCCAGGAGCCGGAACTGCAGATCACCCGCGTCGCCACCAGCGTCAGTGTCCCCGACGGCGGAACGCTGCTGCTCGGCGGCACGACCGTGAGCGGCGAAATCGAGCGTGAGGCCGGCGTGCCGGTGCTCAGCAAGATCCCGTTCCTCAAGCGGGCCTTCACCAACCGCGGCTTCGCTCAGGACGAGAGCGTGCTGCTGATCCTGGTGAAGCCGACCATCATCATCCAGCGTGAAGTCGAACAGGATAACTTCCCGCTGCTGACCAGCCGCACGCAGTGATGCCCGGCTGATCAACCGATCGCAACAAGAAGCCCTGTGCAGCGATGCACGGGGCTTTTTTTGTTTAGCGATCGAACAGGATCCCGCGGTCAGAAGGATCCAACGACCACGTTGTCGCTTGTTTAGCCTGCGAGCCTCGCTCGCTGTTCACGGCGCGAGCAGGGCTCGCGGGCTAAACAGTATTTGCACAGTACCTGCTACGACGAAGCAGAATCGCGCGTCTACCGATGCAACAGGAAGGTCACTTCCGCTTCGTGATGACGAGCTTGCCCGCGTTCCAGTGGAATTCGGCGCGGTAGTCGTCGGTTCGGGCGGGCGTGTCGGTCGTGTTGCCGTTGACCAGTGCGGCGTCGGTGTTTTCGAGCTGTTCTACGACCGCCGGCTTCTGGTTGCGGTCGAGCCAGGCGTACGGCTTATCGTCGAACATGGCCTCATGCAGCTTGGTCTGTTCGTCGAGGGCGGCATCCTCGAGTGGCGCCTGGGCCGGGCCGGTTGCCATGTCGGCGATGACTTTGCGGAGCTCGGCCCCGCGCTTCGGGTGCTTGATGCCGATGTAAGCGGCCGAGATGTCGCCGTGGCAGCGGGCGCAGTGCTGGACGTAGTAGGTGATCGGCCCCTTCGTTTCCGGGATCGGCCGGTCGTCCAGCGGTTGCGTCGTCGGCTGCGACGTTGGCGGCGGGTTCTGCGCGGGGCTGCGCTGCAGAAACAACGCCGCGACCGCTACGCCGCCCACTGCGAAAATCGCCGCGTGTCGCTTCACTTGGCCACCGGGCTGATGCGGTAAATCTTGTTCTTGCCGTCGCAGGAGAACAGCACGGTGCCGTCCGCCGCCTCGCAGCAATCGACCGGCCGATCGAGCACGCCGCCGTTGGTGCCCGGCTGGAGCGTCGAGACGATCGGCAGCGCCCCGTACGGCTGACCGGTCGTTTGATCGAACAACACACGCTCGATGCAGTAGCCGACGCGAAGCGAACTGTTCCACGACCCGTGGAACGCCGCGTACATGTCCCCTTTTTCGCCGGGGAATTTGTCCGTAGTCAGAAAGCAGAAGCCATTCGGCGCCCAGTGCGCGCCGAACGTCCACTCCGGCGGCGTCGTCTTGCGGGCCAGCTCCAGGATGTCCGGCCGCTTCGCGAATTCGGGCCGCACGATCCGGTTGTTGCTGATGAACGGGTGCCCGTAGAACTTGCCTTCCTCGAACTTATTTAGCTCTTCGCCCGGCAGCAGATCGGTGACGGGCTGGTCGCCGCGTTTTTCGCCGTAGGTTTGTCCGAAGTTGTCGCTGCCGTGATCCAGGCCCCAAATCTCTTCGGTTCCGGGGCGGAGGCGGATTTTCTCAGTATTTCGGATGCCGGTGGCGAACTGCATCTTCCCGCTGCCGTCGCGATTGAAGCGGTAGATGCACTTCCGGTCGCTGGGCAGTTCTTCGAGCATGTTGGTCGGGTCGCTCACGGTGATAAAGACATAGTCTTTGGTGAACACGATCCCGCGATACGCATGCCCGCCGCCGGGCGGGACGCTGTTCCTGGGCAGGTAGATCTCGCGCACGTCGGCGATGCCGTCGCCGTTGGTGTCTTTGGCGCGAATCGTCGAACCGTCGGCCGAGCTGGTGACGTAGAGCCAGCCGCCGTCGAACGCCAGGCCTTCGCCGTCCTTGATCCCCTTGAGGAACGTGGCGTGGGTCTCATACAGGCCGTCGCCGTCCTTGTCCTTCAGGGCAGCCACGCTCTTCGATTGCGGCTGGGTGACGTACAGCGTGCCGTCGTCGCCCAATTCGATGTGCCGGGCCTCGCCGAAATTCTCGGCCGCCAGGGTCACGCGGTAACCGTCGCGCACTGTGAACGGCGGCACGCCCGGGCCCACGCCGCCCCCATTCGCCGGCCCGTCCGCGGCTTGCGTTCCGACCGATAAAAACAGGGCGGCGAGCAGCGACAGCGGGGTGAGCTTCATTTTTGTCCTCAATACAACAGCGTTCAACGTCCGATACATCGTACGGGTCGCCATGGAGGGCGACATCCGAAGGACCGTAAAGGTTGTTACTATGGCCGCTGAACATACGTTGAAAAAGGTCGACCCGCAGCGACAGGGCAGTGCCCTGACGCACATGCCGGCGATCGACGGGCTGCGCGGCGTGGCGATTTTGATGGTGATGCTTCACCACTTTATGCCCGCCGTCAGCGGATCCCACCTCACCCGTCGACTGATCGAGACGGCCCACGTGGGGTGGGTCGGCGTGGACCTGTTCTTTGTCCTTTCGGGCTTCCTGGTGACGGCGATCCTGTTGCGCACGCGCACCGCGCCGGACTACTTCCTGAACTTCTACGCCCGCCGCACGCTGCGGATTTTTCCACTGTATTACGGCGTGATCGCGGTCGTGATGCTGCTGGTTCCCACCCTGCTGCAGAACGGTTTTCTGGCGGGCGGGCTCACCTGGGTCTTCGGCAAAACGCTGAAGGATCTGCCCGCGCTGCAGACCGCCCAAAGCTGGCTGTGGCTGTACGGCACGAACTTGAAGGTCGCCCTGGAAGGCGAGCGGTGGGGGCCGGTAAATCACCTCTGGTCGCTGGCGGTGGAAGAACATTTCTACCTCGTCTGGCCGCTGGTCGTGTACTTCATGCCGAAGGATCAGCTGAAAAAATTCTGCCTGATGCTCATCGGCGCCGCCCCGATCCTGCGGGCCATCCTGATGCTGGCCGGCATGGATTCGGTCGTGCCGTACGTGCTGACGCCGTGCCGGGTGGATTCGTTGGCGATCGGTGCGCTGCTGGCGGTCGTGATCAGCGAGCGCAACGGACTGGAACGCTGGGCGCCGCGGCTTCGCACCTTGGCCGCACTCTCGGCGATCGGTTTGACCGCGCTGGTCGGCTACTACCGCCGGTTCGATCGGGATGACCTGTTCACCACGATCGGCGGCTACACGATGCTGGCCACGATCTCGGCCTACCTCGTGCTCGCCGCCGCCCAGGTCCGCCCCGGCACGCGGGCCTGCAAGATCGTCGCCAACCCGGTGCTCAGCAGCCTCGGCAAGTACAGCTACGGCATCTACGTGACGCACATGTTCTTCCAACCGCTGTTCGTCCGGCTGTTCCCCTGGAGCACGCTGCACAAGCTCAGTGGCTCGTACGCCAACGCCCTGATCTTGCACGCGGCCCTGAGCATCGCGGCATCGTGGGGCATCGCCTGGGTGGTGTTCCACGCTTACGAGAAGCACTTCCTCAAGCTCAAGGCCTTTTTCGATTACCGTCGCCCGGTGGTCGAAACGCAGACGCCCAAGGCCCCGGTGCCTACGATCTTCCGCCCGATGCGACAGGCGGCGTAAAACGAGGTGCTGTAAAACGAACTCGCGCGGCATGGTCGGCTTACCGACCATGCCGTGTGGCTTTTCAAGAACAAACCCCATCGGTAACTAATGGCCCGGCCAGCGTTTGGGTCGGAAATTGGGTTTGTTTTTTCAAAACACCTTTTGGTGCTGCGACCCTCCCTTCTCGATGTCGCGCAGCAACGAGCTTCTAAGCCCTCTGCCTGTGGCGGAGGTTGGGTGAGGGCAGGCCGAAGCGGACGAGTTGAGGCGTACATGGGATGCTCGGTGGAAGAAGGCCCCTCTTCTCACTGTGCGTCAACGCGCGCATGAGTCCCCCGTTTCAGCCTGCCCTCACCTAACCTCTCCCACGGGGAGAGGCTACTGCCTCGCCGCTACGCGGCATCGGCTTCAGGGGATCCTACCGCCGCCGATGAGGTGTGTCGGCGGAAAAGCAAAGGAAAACGCCTCGCGAATCCTCGCGAGGCGCTCCTGTTCCACAGACTTTTCCGGCCGAATTAGTCTTCGTTCGAGTCTTTGGTCGAATCCGATCCGCTCGTGTGAGTCGGGTCGGTCGATTTGTGTGAGCCGCTCGAATGCTTCGCCTTGTTGAAGGCGTCGGCCTCCAGCTTCAGCTGATCGCGATCGGCCTTCAGCTTGGCGCTGTCGGCGGCGAGGACGTTCGAACGCTCGGTGCAGTCGGCCAGGTATTTCGCCAGGGCGGCCGAGGCGGTCGGGTCGTTCGTGATCAGGGTGCTGATGGCGCTGCGGTCGTGCTTCAGCTCCTTGCGCAGCCCGTCGACCTTCGACTTCGCCGCGGTCAAAGCGGCCTCGAAGGCGGCCTTGTCGGTGTTGAACTGCGCCTGTGCGGCGGCCTTGGCGGTGTCGTCGCTCGCGTGTTTGATCGCGTCCTTGTCGGACTGCAGGGCGTCGGTGTACTGGGCGTAAACCGATTTGATCGAAGTCGCGCTGGTCTTCACGGCCGAGGTGTATGCGCCGGCGTCGTCGTCGTACGCGTCCTGCAGCGGCTTCAATTGGGCCGCCAGCGCCTTGACGGCGTCGCGGTACGCCTTGGAATCAGTTCGCAGCAGAGTGTCGTATTTCTTCCGGTCGGCGTTCAGCGTGAGCTGGTCCTGCTTCACCAGCGCCTGGCCGGCCTTGATGTCGTCCTGGGTGACGGTCGTGGTGGCCGTTGTCGACGTCGTGGTCGTGCTGGTGGTGGGCTTGCCGTGGCCGGACGTGCTCAGCCCATGGCCGGAGAAGAGTTGGCGGGGTTCGAGGGTATCAATGATCGAAGTCTGTTTGAACATGGTAAGTCGCTCCTCATTGCCCAACCGGCACCGAAGATCGCCAGTGGCAGGCCAAACGTATGATTCAACGTGCCCGGTGTCAGAATATTTTTGGACAGGCAAATCGGAACCCAACAAAAAAGGCCCCGGACCGAAGTCCGGGGCCTTATTATTTAGATGATCAGACGGGATCGCGGTCGCCTTAGGCGGCCTTGGGCGTCTTGATGAACGGCTTGGCCTTTTCGACGATGGCGTCGAAGGTGGCGGTGTCGCCGACGGCCAGTTCGCTGAGCATTTTGCGGTTCAGTTCGATGCCCGCTTCGAGCAGGGCGGGGATGAACCGGCTGTACTGGATGCCGCGGAGGCGCAGGGCCGCGCTCAGACGCGTGATCCAGAGTTCGCGGAACAAACGCTTCTTCACCTTGCGGTGTTCGTACGAATAACGATCCGCACGGCGGGTGAACTCGAGGGCCGAGCGGTAGTTGTGGCCGGGCTGGCCGACGAAACCGCTGGCGCGTTTCAGAATCTTCTTACGCTTCGCAGCGTGCTTGGGGCCGCCTTTAACGCGTGCCATAGTAGAACTCCTTAAAAGTAATCCGAGCCAGAGGCACAGACCGGAGGAGATTGTCGCTCCGGAGGCTTAGCTGCAGGCGGAACGTCCGACTGCTTATTGAATGACCAATCTCAAATGACCAATGACCAATGAAGAGGTCGTCGATCGCAGAATTGGTCATTGGTCATTAGGCATTGGTCATTCGACCGCCGCCTGACGACAAACGACTCTCGCGACTTACTCCGCCGCGGCGGTTTCCGTCACTTCCGTCATCGCCTGGCTGCGCAGGTGGGCGACGCGGAGCGGCTTCTTGCCGCTGACGCCCATGAAGTAGCGCATGTTGCGGGCATGGCCTTCGGCGAGGATGG
>Ga0070658_10002884_pt1 | contig 14275 bp, 12 predicted proteins | sample KBSC13metaG_FD_64664 | JGI IMG/M metagenome (GOLD analysis project Ga0070658, IMG submission 64664) | Corn rhizosphere microbial communities from Kellogg Biological Station, Michigan, USA - KBS C1-3 metaG | ecosystem: Host-associated > Plants > Roots > Rhizosphere > Soil ... | reverse complement strand
GCCGCTCGGGACGAACGGCACGTTGACGGGGCAGGAAGCGGCGCCCACTGTAGCATCGGCCGCATGAGACGCTTCGTCGCCGCGCTGGCTGGAATCGCCGGAATCGCCTGGTTCAGGCGCCGCAAGCCGGCCCCGGGGCCCGATCGCGCGGAGGAGTTGAAGGCGAAGCTCGCCGAGGCCCGCGAGGCGGGCGACGACCGTGAGGAGTTCGAGGCGGGCGAGAAGCCCATCGACGAAGTCCCCGACGACGTCGAGACCCGTCGCCGCGAGGTGCACGACCGCGCCCGCGCCGCGATCGACGACCTGCAGTCCGAGTAGTACGAGACAATCGCGGCGTGCGGGCGCTCGACCTGACGCATCCCTTCGACAACGGAATGCCGGTGTTCCCCGGCCTGCCCGATCCGTCGTTCGAGCACACCGCCGAGGTCGAGCAGGACGGCTATGCGATGACCCGCTACTCGATGCTCAACCACATCGGCACGCATGTCGACGCGCCCGCCCACCAGATCGCAGGCGGAGACACGCTCGACGAGATCGGGCTCGAGCGGCTCGTCACCGACGCCGTCCGCATCGACGTCTCGCACCGCGACCCGCACGGGCCGGTCCCGCTCGCCGAGATCGAAGCGGAGCTCGACCGCGTGCAGCCGGGCGACATCGTCCTCTTCTATTCGAACAACGCGCGCAACTACGGCAGCGACGCGTACTGGACGGGCTGGTCGTATCCCGACGCCGACACGGCCCGCGCGCTCATCGAGCGCGGCATCTCGGCGATCGGCTTCGACGGGCCGAGCGCCGACCCCGTCGACTCGACCACGATGGACCTGCACCGCATCTGGCTCTCGGCCGGCCGGATGATCCTCGAGAACGTCAACAATCTCGATCAGCTTCCCGACCGCGCACAGCTCGTCGTCGCGCCGATGAAAGTCGCACGCGCAAACGGCGCGCCGACGCGCATCTTCGCTCTGCTTCCCGACTGACCAAGGAGGGCATGGATGGAAGGCAGGATCGGTGAACTGCGGCACGGCATCCTCAGCGTCGTCGACTCGTTCGCGCAGTCGGTCGCGCTGCTCTCGCTCGCGCTCGGTGTCGCGTTCGCGTCGTCGGCCGCGGCGGGCGAGACGGGAATCGCCGCGCCCTTCGCGTACCTGATCGCCGGCGTCGGCAGTCTCTGCCTCGCGTCGGTGATCATCCGCTTCACGCGTCGCATGGCGAGCGCGGGCGGCCTCTACACCTACATCTCACGCGGGCTCAATCCGAGCGCGGGCTTCCTCGGCGGGTGGCTGTACGGCGGCGGGTTCGCCGTCGGCATCTCGTTCGTGCTCGTCATCGGCTCGTTCTTCATGCAGACGGCGTTCACCGCGCACACGAGCCTGCACTGGGGCTGGTACACGTGGTTCTTCGTCATGCTCGCCGCGCTCGCGGCGATCGCGCTGCTCGACGTGAAGCTGTCTTCGCGCATCCAGCTGGTGCTGGCTGCGGTCGGCGTCGCCGCGATCCTGCTGCTCTCGATCGTCATCGCGGCGAAGGGCGGCGACCACGGCTTCAACTTCGGGCCGCTCAATCCGGCGAACGCAACGTCGACGAACGACCTCTTCCTCGCAGTCGTGTTGACGTTCACGGGGTTCATCGGCTTCGAGGCGGCGGCCGCCTTCGGCGAGGAAGCGGCGGATCCGCTGCGCGCCATCCCGAAGGCGATCCTCACGGCGGTGATCGTCGCCGTCGTCTACTACGTCTTCGTCACGTGGATGATGGGAGTCGGCTTCGCGAACGCCGGTGCGTGGGCGAAGGATCCCGCGGCGCTCGACACGCTCGCCACGCGCTACGTCGGTAACTGGCTCGCGGTGATCATCGACTTCTCCGTGGCCGCCTCTGCGTTCGTTGCCGCGCTCGCCGGCACGAACCTGACGTCGCGCACTGCGTACGCGATGGGGCGCGAGGGGGGACTGCCGCGCGCGTTTGCGTGGACGCATCCGCGCTTCCGCACGCCGTGGGTCGGAATCGTGTTCTCGCTCGTCGTGACGCTGCTGCTCGGCGTCTTCTTCGCGCATCACTACGACCCGATCACCTACTTCATCTGGATGGCGACGTGCGCGACGATCGGGATCCTGATCACGTACATCCTGATCGCCGTCGGCGGGATCGCGTTCTTCGCGAGGGACCGCACGGGCTGGAACCCTGTTTTCGACCTCGTCGTCCCTGCGGGCGCGATCGCGATCTGCGGCTACACGCTGTACAAGTCGATCCACCCGACGCCCGCGTACACGGGGATCGTCAAGTGGGCGCCGTGGGTCGCGCTGATCTGGCTCGCGATCGGCGTCGTGGTCGACCTCTGGCTCACGCTCACGAAGCCGGATCGCGTGCGCGCGTTCGGGACGATCCTCGGCGCCGGCGAGGGCGTGCCGACCGCGCCCGAAGCGCCGCCGGTCCCGACCCCGTAACCCCCGGCGGGGACCGGCCGTTTCCTCGACAGGCAATGTCGAGGCGTCCGGTCCCCGCAGATCTCGAAGATGCGCTCGCCGCGAGCCCCGCTGCGCGCGAGCGCTTCTGGTCGTTGCCGCCGGACCAGCTCGACCGCTGGGTGGCGTACGTTCAGCGCGCGCGCTTCCCCGGCCGGCGGCGTCGGCGAATCGCCGACACGGTTCGGCGTCTCGGCGGCGGCGCGGGAACGGTGCAGACGACCGAGGGCGCGGGCGCGGTTGCGCTGCCGCGCGACGACGTCTGGACGTGGATCGTCGGCCTCGCGCTGCTCGCAGCGCTCGCGGCGTTCCTCGTCTGGCTGACCGTCTACCGCCACCACCACAGCTCGAGCGGTCCGGCCGCCGTCGTCGTCACCGCGAAATCGTCGGTGCCGAAGGTCACCGGGATCAAGCTCCAGTCGGCGGAGTTCCAGCTGAAGGAGGCGAAGCTCGGCGTCAAGGTCGTGCGGCGCGAGGCGAAGAAGCCGAAGAACATCGTGCTCGCGCAGGCGCCGCGCTCGAACAAGAAGGTCGTGCAGGGGACGGTCGTGACGCTCGTCGTCTCGAGGGGCGTGCACGGCGTCAAGGTCCCCAAGCTGACCGGTCTCGCCGCCGCGGATGCGGTGCGGCAACTGCAGTCGCTCGGATTGACGGCCGCGCTGAAGCAGACCGCGGCGCAGGGCGCTGCGCCCGGTACGGTCGTGCAGCAGTCGCCCCGACCGGGCGGTCACGTCAAGAAGGGGGCGCCGGTCGCGCTCTCCGTCGCGAAGGGCGCCGCTGCGGTCGTCGTCCCCGACGTCACCGGGCACTCGCAACAGGATGCAGAGCACGATCTGCAAGGCCGCGGCCTCAACGTGCACGTGGTCGAGGTCGCGTCGTCGCAGCCGAGCGGCACGGTTGTCGCGCAGAGCCCGCCGGCCGGCAGCAAGGTGCAGCAGGGCGGGACGGTGCGTCTGAACGTCGCGCGGCAGGCGCCGGCGGCGACCACGACGACCACCGGTTCCGCGCCGACGACGACACAGGCGCAGACCGGCAACGACTACCGCGGCATGCGCCTCGCGGCGGCGGTGCAGAAGATCGCGCAGGGCCGCCAACAGGTGATCGTGCAATACGTGTCCTCGTCGCAGCCGGCCGGCGTCGTCGTTGCAAACTCGAATGCAGGCAGCAAGGTGCAGCTGCAGATCTCTGCGGGTGCGCATCCGCAGCCGAGTGCGCCGGTTCCCGATACGACCGGGGAAGATGCCTCCACGGCGCAGCACGACCTCGCGAGCGCCGGCTTCTCCGTCCTCGTCGTCCAGTGGCCCGTGAGCGACGCCGCGCGCGACGGCGTCGTCGTCTACCAGACCCCGATGGGCCAGGCGCCCAAGGGCTCGACGGTCGTGGTCTACGTCGGCGCCGCGAACGGCTAGCGCGTTCTTACAGGGCTTTTACAAACACGAGGCGTGGGTTCGCGGCGTCCGGATACCTCTTCTCCAAAGCGGAAAAGGGAGGTTCGGAAGGATGAAGAAATTCCTGATTGCGGCAGTCGCCGCGTGCGCGCTGGCGCTCGCCGCGACAGCGGGCGCAGCGCTCGAGCCCGGCGTCTTCGACCCGGGCAACACCGGCTGCCCCACGTCGAGCTTCAGCAACGGCGTGCTCCATCTCGCGAAGAACTGCGTCTCGACGACGAACGCGTCGGCCGGCGCCAACATCACCGGCCTTTCCGGCCAGACGTTCCAGTCGGCGTCGTTCACGCTCGCGAGCGCGAGCCAGTGCCAGGGCGGCTCGCCGCGCTTCAACGTGTTCACATCGGACGGCACGTTCTTCCTGGGCTGCAACAACGTGACGCCGACGCTCAACGGCGACGGCACGGCGACCTACACGTTCACGGCTGCAACGCTCGCTGCGGCCGGGCAGCAGGTGCCGGTTCCGACGGGCACGATCAACAGCGTCGAGGTGCTGATCGACCAGCAGGGCACCGCCGACATCTCGAACATCGTCGTCAACGGCGTTCTGCAGGTGCCGACGCCGACCGAGCCGACGTCGAAGAACGCGTGCAAGCATGGCGGCTGGAAGCAGTTCTCGAACCCGAAGTTCAAGAACCAGGGCCAGTGCGTCTCGCACTTCAACCACGTCCTGCACGCCGCAACGCACCACAAGCACTAGCTCCTTCGAGGAGGCCCCGGCCGCGCCGGGGCCTCCTCACGTTAGGAGTCGCGGCGTCACGGGAACCGACGACGCCAATGCAGGGCACGTCTCGGAGCGAACTGGCGGCCGAGCTCGAGCGGTGCGCGCGCCTCTGTGAGGACACGGCCGAGCTCTACGTGGAGCGGCACGGCGACGCCGTGGGAGCGGACGTCGTCGCGGGCCTGCTGCTCGCGGTGGCGGCGATCGATACGGCGGTACGGGTGCTCGACGAGAACGGCCGGTCGCAGGCAACCGCGCTGATGATCGCGGCGACACTCGCGCGCGACGCCGTCGACGCGGCCGAGCGGCGCGGCCTGGACGCGACACTGCTGGTCTGCGTGGCCTCGCTCCGGCGCGTCGTCGCGCTTTGCGATGCCGGCTGATGCCTCCTATAGTCAGCGCGTCAGTCAGTAGAACTCTCTGAGGGGAGGGGCAAGCCCATGAGGGCAAGTTGGACCGTGGCGGCAGCAGCCGTCGCGCTCGTCTTGGCGGCCCAGGCCGCCGCCGGTTCACCGAAGGCGGGCGCCTCGTCAGCGTTCTCCAACACACCGTTGATCGCAACGTGGGACGGCGGCATTCCGACGTCGCCGAATGCGAACTCGACCGGTGACAGCGAGCCCGCGATCGCGTTCGGCCAGGACGGCCGGATGGCCGTCGACGGTCTCGCATGGCTTCCGTTCCAGGTCAACCTCTGGACGGGGCGCTTCGGTTCCACGCCGTCGTTCTTCGGCGGCATGGACCAGTCTGTCCCGTCGAGCGGCAACGGCCGTGTCTCGCTCGGGGACGGCGACGCCGACGTCGACATCGCGTCGACCGGCACGCTTCACCTCGCCGATCTCGACTTCATCTTCAACAACAACGGGGGCTTCCAGCTCGGCGTCTCGGTGACGAACTGTCCCAAAGCGGCGACGGGCCCCGGCGGCTGCACGACGGCCGTGCTCGACACGACGCAGGACGATCGCCCGTGGATCACGTCGCTCGGCAAGACCGTCTGGGTCTCGTACCACGATTCCGGGAACAGCACGCTCGTCCACGTCAAGAAGTCCACGGACGACGGCGCCACCTGGCAGGCGAGCGGCGACCCGGTCGTCGCGCAAGGCTCGACGACGGGCAGCTCGACGTTCAACAACATCCAGGGGCCGATCGTCGCCGATCCGACGACGGGCAACGTCTACGACATCTACGCGGCAGGAACGCCGCAGTCCAAGTGCTGCTCGGCGGACTTCAACAACATCTACGTGTCGCTGTCGACCGACGGCGGCGCGCATTACACGTCGCACCTCGTGTTCCCCGGGGCCTCCGCGCTCGACAACATCTTCCCGTCGCTCGCGGTCGATCCGGCGAACGGGAACCTGTACGCGACGTGGTCGGACGGCCACGGCGTGTGGGAGTCGACGTCAACCGACCACGGCGCTTCCTGGTCGATGGCGCTGAAGGTGTCGAACACGGCGACGTCGATCATGCCGTGGGTGGCAGCCCGCAACGGCAAGGTGGACATCGTGTACTACGGGTCGAACCAGGCGCAGGACGAGACGTCCGCCGTCTGGAACGTCTACGACGCGCAGTCGACGGGTGGTTCGTTCACCGTGAAGCAAGTCAGCAACACGCCGAACCGCATCGGCGCCGTGTGCACGAACGGCGACGCCTGCAGCGGCAACCGCGAGCTCCTCGACCTGTTCGAGGTCGCGGAGGATCCGGCAACGAACAAGGCCGCGATCATCTACACCGACACGACGATCGACACGTACACGAGCTCCGGCACCCATGAGCTGCCGGAAGTCGTCCTCGCGTTCGAGAAGTAGGACGCTCGCCGCGACGCCGGTCCCGGCCCAGCGGGTCGGGACCGGCGCGGCCGGGCTGACGGCCGGAACGGCGCGTGAACGCACGGTCACCGCCGAGCAGCGGGACGACGCGATCGATTCGCGAGCTGCTCGGCGCGTTCTTTGATCCCGCGCAGCATCTTGTGTTCCATGACGAGGGAGGCAGGCTCCATCGGAACCATGCGGAGCCTGTCCTCGAGGCGCGGCAGCCGGTACCGGTTGCGGCTGATCAACCGCGTCGACTCGCCGGCGCTTTCGAGCACGAACGACCAGACCCAGTTGCCGTCGAGCGACCTCAGCGCCAGCACGCGTTGCGGCTCGACGCGTGCGTAGCGCATCGCGTTGGCGCCAAATCCGAAACCGTCGCCCACTTGCGGGTTCTGGAACTCGTGGAGCACGCGGTCGACGGAGTGCATGTTCAGCTTCAGGAGGTTCTCGATCCAGTCGTAGGTGTAGGCGCCTCCGCGCGGCGCCGGCCCCATCTGCGCAAGCCATGGCCAAACGGCCGATGCCGGTGCGGCGATCGTGATCGCGCGCGTGGCGATCCCGTCGGCGTCTTCGAGCAGCTCGTCACCGGGCAGCCGCGCGTCTGCCTCTTCGCACGTTGCACCCCAATGGAGGATCCGACCTCGCAAGAGGTGCGCGTAGACGAGCGAGAGGGCCGTGAGCGCGCCCACCTTCGATGCCACCGTCAGCTTGTGCCTCCTTCGCCCGAAGTGTGCGGGGCGTGAGGAGATCGCGCATCGGTAGTTCGTCGCAACGACGTCCGATGCCACTACGTATTTCGGCGTCCCGCGGCGTCAGTGGACGCCCGATGCAGGCGCGACGTCGCCGCGACACTGCGACTGTGACAAGCGCCCAGCTCATTCGCATCGCCGATCGGGGCCGCGACGAACCGCGTCGTCGTACGGATAGCGCATCAGTAGTAGTCCCGATGCGCTTCGCCGACGTGCGGCAGAGCATTGGAGGTGTCCAACGAAAGGAGCAACATGTCATCGCTCTCCCTCGAGCGCGACCCGGTCGAGACGAAGGCGACGTCGATGCGCGCGGCCGTCGTCGAGAGCTTCACCGAGCCGCTCGTCCTTCAGGAGACGGCGGTCCCCGTCCCGGGGCCCGGCCAGATTCTCGTGCGCATCGAGGCCTCCGGGCTCTGCCACACCGACATCCACGCCGCCCACGGCGACTGGCCCGTCAAGCCGACGCCGCCTTTCACGCCCGGGCACGAGGGCGTCGGCGTCGTCGTCGAGCTGGGCGCGGACGTCACGGAGCACGGTGTCGGCGACCGCGTCGCCCTCCCCTGGCTCGGCTACGCATGCGGCACGTGCGAGTACTGCGTGTCCGGCTGGGAGACGTTGTGCCTCGAGCAGAAGAACACCGGCTACTCGATCGACGGTGCGTTCGCGGAGTACGCCGTCGCCTCCGCGAAGTACGCAGTACGCGTGCCGGACGGCGTCGACCCGGTCGACGCGGCGCCGTTGACGTGCGCCGGGGTCACCACGTACAAGGCGGTCAAGGTCGCGGGCACGAAGCCGTCGGACCGCGTCGCGGTCTTCGGCATCGGCGGTCTCGGTCACCTTGCCGTGCAGTACGCGGCGATCGCCGGCGGCGAGGTCGTCGCCGTCGACCTGCACGACGAGAAGCTTGCGCTGGCCCGCGAGCTCGGCGCACGTCACACCCTCAACGCAGCCACTGCCGACCCTGTCGAGGGGCTGAAGGCGCTGGGCGGCGTCGACCAGGCCATCGTCACGGCGGTCTCGCCGCGTGCGTTCGAGCAGGCGTACGGCGCGCTACGCCGGGGCGGGACGCTCGTCTTCGTCGGGCTTCCACGCGAGAACGGGATCGAGCTGCCGATCTTCGAGACCGTCCTCAACGGCATCACCGTCAAGGGCTCGATCGTCGGCACGCGGCAGGACCTACGCGAGGTCTTCGAGCTGCACGCCGCCGGCCGCACGCGGGTGATCGTCGAAGAGCATTCGCTCGACGAGGTCAACGAGTGCATCGAGCGCGTCGACGCGGGCGAGGTGCCCGCGCGCATCGTTCTCAGGCCATGACGACGGAAGGAGAGACGCCATGAAGCCGATCGTGCTGGCAACCGACGGCTCGCCCGCTGCGGAGGTGGCGACGACCGAGGCGATCGAACTCGCACGCGCGACCGGCATGCCGCTGCACGTCGTCGTCGTGTGGTCGACTCCGACGATCGCTGCCTTCGACTACGCGGGATTGACGGTCGTGCGTGAGCTGACCGAAGCGGAGAAAGATCACGCGGTCTCGGTCGCCGAGCGGACGGCCGGCCGAGCACGTGACGCGGGTGTCAGGGTGACGGCCGACGTGCACGAGGGCGATCCGACGCAGCAGATCTGCGCTGCCGCCGCCGCGTGCGATGCACGGATGATCGTCGTCGGCGCGCACGGCTGGAGCGTCGTCAAGCGGTTGATGCTGGGCAGCGTCTCTGCCCGGCTCGTCCACGAGGCGCCCTGCGCCGTCCTCGTCGTCCGCGAGAGCGAGCGCCGGCGGACGGTCTCAGGCCGCCCGGCGGCGCTGGCCGGAGCGTGACCCCACGTCCTAGCGGCCGAGCGCGCGACGCGTCTCGGCCGCTATGACCAGCTCCTCGCGCGCCGTCACGACCTCGACGGCGAACGCGCCCAGGAATCGCACCCGGTCGACGATCGCTTCGCGGACGTCGGCGGCGTGCTCGCCGATGCCGCCGGTGAACACGAGCGCGTCGATGCCACCGCAGGCGGCGGCCATCGACGCGATCGCGCCGGCGACGCGATGCACGAAGACGTCGAGCGCCGCCGCGGTCGCCTCTCGCACGTCTCCCGACCCCGTGCCCGACAGGCCGGCGAGGCCCGACTCACGGTCGAGCGCGTGCTCGAGCTCGTCGAGCGACACCAGCCGTTGCCGCAGCAGGTACACGAGCGCGCCTGGATCGACGGAGCCGGACCGCGTGGCCATCGGCACCCCTTCGAGCGGCGTGAAGCCCATCGTCGTGTCGACCGACCTCCCCTCGCGCACAGCGGTGACCGAGCAGCCGCCGCCGAGGTGGCAGACGACGAGCCGCGGAACGCGCACCTGCTCCGCGACCCACTGCACCGAGATGCCGTGGAATCCGCGGCGACGGATCCCGAAGTCCTCGCGCCAGCGTCGCGGAACGGCATACGTCGAAGCTGCGGGCGGCAGCGTCCGGTGGAACGTCGTGTCGAACACGGCGACCTGCGGCACGCCCGGCAGCGCAGCCTTGACGCGCGCGATCGCGTCGAGCGCGGCGCGGTTCTGCAGCGGCGCGACCGACGTCATCCGTTCGATCTCGCGCTCGACTGTCTCGTCGAGCAGGCACGTCTCGTCGAATGCGCCGCCGTCGACGATGCGGTGGCCCACCGCGTCCGCCGACGTGACATCGTCGACCTGCTCCGCGCTTTCGCCGTCGACGAGATGCACCTTCAGGCTCGTCGAGCCCGCGTTTACCACCAATACCCGCATGAGAAGGGATTGTCCATGAACAGCGACGACCTCCAGCGTCTCGACGCGTACTGGCGCGCGGCGAACTATCTGTCGGTCGGGCAGATCTACCTGCTCGACAACCCGTTGCTGCGCGAGCCGCTCCTGCCGGAGCACGTGAAGCCGCGACTGCTCGGGCACTGGGGAACGACGCCCGGGCTCAACTTCATCTACACGCATCTCAATCGCACGATCCGCGAGCGCGACCTCGATGCGATCTTCGTCACCGGTCCCGGTCACGGCGGCCCTGCGGTCGTCGCCCAGTCCTATCTCGAGGGGACATACACAGAGCTCTATCCGCACATCGGCCGCGACGAGGCGGGCTTGCGAGAGCTCTTTCGCCAGTTCTCGTTCCCGGGCGGGATCCCGAGCCACGCAGCGCCGGAGACGCCCGGGTCGATTCACGAGGGCGGCGAGCTCGGGTATGCGCTGTCGCACGCGTACGGCGCCGCATTCGACAACCCGCGGCTGCTCGTCGCCTGCGTCGTCGGCGACGGCGAGGCGGAAACCGGCCCGCTCGCGACGAGCTGGCATTCGAACAAGTTCATGCACCCGGAACACGACGGTCGCGTGCTGCCGATCCTGCACCTGAACGGGTACAAGATCGCGAACCCGACGCTGCTCGCACGGATCCCCGAGGACGAGCTCCGCTCGCTGTTGCGCGGCTATGGGCACGAACCGGTCTTCTTCACCGCCGGCTTCGACGACGAGGACATCCTCGCGATCCACGGCCGGTTCGCCGACACGGTCGACCATGCGCTCGACGATCCGCGCGCGATGATCGTCTTCCGCACACCAAAGGGCTGGACAGGCCCGAAGGAAGTCGACGGCGTGCAGGTCGAGGGCACATGGCGCGCGCACCAGGTGCCGCTCGCGGAGACGCGGACGAACGACGCGCATCGCGCGCAGCTCGAGGAATGGCTCCGCAGCTACCGACCGGAGGAGTTGTTCGACACGGATGGTGCGCTCGTCTCCGAGCTCGCAGCGCTGCCGCCGCAAGGCGAGCGCCGAATGAGCGGCAACCCGAAGGCGAACGGCGGCTTGCTGCTGCGCGATCTCGAGCTACCCGACTTCCGCGAGTTTGCCGTCGAGGTGGAGACACCCGCGACGGCGTACGGCGAAGCCACGCGGGTGCTCGGCCGCTGGCTCGGGGAGGTCGTGCGAAGGAACGGCGAGACGTTCCGCATCTTCGGCCCGGACGAGACGGCGTCCAACCGCCTCGATGCCGTGCTCGAGGTGACGGACAAGCAATGGGAAGCGGCGATCGAGCCGGTCGACGAACACCTCGGCCGGAGCGGCCGCGTCGTCGAGATGCTCTCGGAGCACCAGTGCCAGGGCTGGCTGGAGGGATACCTCCTCACCGGCCGGCACGGCCTCTTCAACTGTTACGAGGCGTTCATCCACATCGTCGACTCGATGTTCAACCAGCATGCGAAGTGGTTGAAGGTGACACGAGGGATCGCCTGGCGACGCCCGATCGCGTCGCTCAACTACCTGCTCAGCTCGCACGTGTGGCGACAGGACCACAACGGCTTCTCACATCAGGATCCGGGCTTCATCGACCACGTCGTCAACAAGAAGGCCGAGGTCGTCCGGGTGTATCTGCCGCCGGATGCGAACTGCCTGCTCTCAGTTGCCGATCACTGCCTGCGGAGCCGCCACTACGTCAACGTCATCGTCGCAGGCAAGCAGCCCGCGCTGCAATACCTCTCGATCGAGGACGCGATCGTGCACTGCACGCGAGGCATCGGCATCTGGGACTGGGCCTCGAACGACGACGGCGCCGACCCGGACGTCGTGCTCGCCTGCTGTGGCGACGTCCCGACGCTCGAGACGCTGGCGGCGGCGGGGATCCTCCGCGAGCATCTGCCCGAGCTCAAGGTCCGCGTCGTCAATGTCGTCGACCTGATGCGGCTCCAGCCGCACACCGAGCATCCGCACGGGCTGACCGACGAGGAGTTCGACTCGCTCTTCACGGCCGACAAGCCGATCGTGTTTGCGTACCACGGCTATCCGTGGCTCATCCACCGCCTCGCGTACCGGCGCACGAATCACGACAACCTCCACGTGCGCGGCTACAAGGAAGAGGGAACGACGACGACGCCGTTCGACATGGTCATGCTCAACGACCTCGACCGGTACCACCTCGTGATGGACGTCCTCGACCGTGTGCCCGCCGTCGCCGGCCGCGCGGCGCACCTTCGACAGCAGATGGTCGACACCCGCCTGCGCGCCCGTGCCTACACCCGCGAGCACGGTGAGGATCCGCCGGAGATCGGCGGCTGGCGCTGGGAGCCGCGCTCCGAGGCCGCGCCGAGCCGCTGACGGCTACCAGGTCTTCGCGCGCTTCGTGCGCTCGGGATGGGCGATGCGGACGCGTGCGTCGACGGCGACGGCACGATCGGGGAGGGCGAGCACGGGGTTGAGGTCCAGCTCGGCGACCTCGGGATGGTCTGCGACGAGCTGCGACAGCCGCAGCAGGAGGTCGACGAGCGAGCCCTCGTCCGCAGGCGCACCGCCGCGGTAGCCGGCGACGAGCTGTCCCGCTTTGCCGTCGCGGACGAGCTCGAGCGCGTCGACGTCGGTCAGCGGCGCGAGCCGGAACTGGGCCTCCCCGATCAACTCCGCGAAGACCCCGCCTGGGCCGAACGCGACGAGCGGGCCGAAGACCGGGTCCTGCACCGCGCCGACGAGCAGCTCGGCGCCGCCGCAAACCATCGGCTGGATCAGGACGGGACAGCCGATCCGCTCTGCCGCCGCACGGACGGCGGCTTCGTCTTGGAGGTCGAGCACGACGCCGCCGGACTCGGTCTTGTGCGCGCCGGCCTTGGCGGTCTTGACGACGACCGGGAAGCCGAGCTCCGCCGCGGCGGCAGCCGCCACGCCGGGCGAAGCGGCGATGCGCTCGGGGACGATCGGTAGGCCGTAGGCGAGCAGGAGCTCGCGCGCCTCCGCAGGCTCGAGCCAGCGGTCGCCGGACAGCGGCGCCGTGGTCACGTCGAGCTTCCGGACGACGCCGGCCGGCCGGTGCAGCCAATCGCCGCGCTCGGCTGCGCGCCCGAGCGCACGCGCAGCCGCTTCGGGATACGAGAAGGACGGAACGGGTGCGGCGCTGCGCAGCGACGCCGGCGCGCCTCTGGCCGAAAGAAATGCACAGAGCACCGTCTTCTCCCGGGCGCAGTCCGCGCCTCGGCTGATCGCGGTGCCGACGGCCTCCTCCGAGACTCCGACGACGGGGACGAAGAGCACGATCACGGCGTCGACACCCGGGTCGTCGAGAAGGATCGGCAGGGCTTGCGCGTACGAGCGGTCGTTCGCGCTTCCGAGCATGTCGACCGGGTTTTCCACGCTCGCCTCTGCCGGCAGCACCGCGGCGAGGCGCTCGCGCGTCGAGCCTGCGAGCGGCGCGAGCACGAGCCCAGCCGCGTAGCAGGCGTCCGCGCAGAGGATGCCGAGGCCGCCGGCATTCGTCAGCACGGCGACGCGGCGGCCGTGGGGAACGGGCTGCGCCGAGAGGAGCGCGGCGACGTCGACCAGCTCGTCGAGCGTGTGCGTGCGGATCACGCCGGCCTGCCGGAAGAGCGCATCGACCGCGGCGTCCGAGCCGGCCAGCGCAGCGGTATGCGAGCTTGCGGCCCTTCGACCGGCGCTCGTCGTGCCGCTCTTCATCGCGAGGATCGGCTTCTTGCGCGCGACGCGCCGCGCGATGCGCGCGAATGCGCGCGGGTTGCCGAACGACTCGAGGTAGAGCATGACGAGCGCGGTCTCGTCATCGTCCTCCCACCACTCGAGTAGGTCGTTCGAGGAGACGTCGGCCTTGTTGCCGATGGAAACGAATGCCGAGAGGCCGAGGCCACGCGCTTCGGCGCGTTCGAGCAGCGCAAGGCCGAGCGCGCCGCTCTGCGACGAGAAGCCGATCGAGCCCGGTGGGAAGGCTCGCGGCGCGAACGTCGCGTTCATCCGGGCGGGAGAGGAGGAGATGCCGAGGCAGTTCGGGCCGACGACTCGCGCGCCGTGGCCTCGGACGAGTGCGAGCAGCTCGTCCTGGCGGGCACGGCCCTCGGTCCCGACCTCGGCGAAGCCGGCGGAGATGACGCACAGCGCCTTCACACCGGCGGTGAGCGCTTCGGCCGCAGCGGCGTTGACGTGCCGGCCGGGGAGCGCGATGACGGCGAGGTCGACGGTTTCGGGAATCGCGGCGACCGTCGGATACGCGCGGACGCCCGCGACCGGCTCGCCGGTTCGATTGACGGGATACGCAGCGCCGGTGAAGTCTGCGTCGAGGATGTTGCGGAACAGCTCGCCGCCGATCGACCCGCGCCGCGCCGAGGCGCC
>Ga0070658_10002882_pt1 | contig 14280 bp, 15 predicted proteins | sample KBSC13metaG_FD_64664 | JGI IMG/M metagenome (GOLD analysis project Ga0070658, IMG submission 64664) | Corn rhizosphere microbial communities from Kellogg Biological Station, Michigan, USA - KBS C1-3 metaG | ecosystem: Host-associated > Plants > Roots > Rhizosphere > Soil ... | reverse complement strand
CCGGCCCCGGCTCCAGCCGGTCGACGGCCTGCTCGACGATCTTCAAGGACTCCCGGATCTCGGCGAGCCGCACCTCGTACCGGCCCCAGACGTCCGCGCTCGTGGCCGTGGGTACGTCGAACTCGTAGTCCTCGTACCCGCAGTACGGCATCTGCTTGCGCAGGTCCCACCCGAGGCCGGCGGAGCGCAGTACCGGCCCGGTGACGCCCAGCGCCATGCAGCCGGGCACGTCCAGTACCGCCACGCCCTTGGTGCGCTCGTGCCAGATGACCTGGCCGGTGAGCATGTCCTCGTACTCTTTGAGCTTCTTGGGCATGTACTTCAGGAACTCGCGGATCTTCGTGACCGCCTCGGCCGGGATGTCCTGCGCGAGCCCGCCCGGTCGCACGTAGGCATGGTTCATGCGCAGGCCCGAGGTCATCTCGAAGATGTCGAGGATGTGCTCGCGCTCCCGGAACCCGTACAGCATCATCGAGATCGCGCCGAGCTCCAGGCCGGTGGTACCGAGCCAGACCAGGTGCGAGGCGATCCGGTTGAGCTCCATCATGAGGATCCGGATGGTGTTGGCCCGCGGGGTGATCTGGTCGGTGATGCCGAGCAGCTTCTCCACGGCCAGCGCGTAGGCGGTCTCGTTGAACAGGGGCGCCAGGTAGTCCATCCGAGTGACGAACGTCGATCCCTGAACCCAGTTACGGAATTCGATGTTCTTCTCGATCCCGGTGTGCAGGTACCCGATGACCGCGCGAACCTCGGTGACCGTCTCACCCTCGAGCTCGAGTACCAGCCGGAGCACGCCGTGCGTCGACGGGTGCTGCGGGCCCAGGTTGACGACGATCCGCTCGTCGTGGATCGGGTCGTCACCGCCGGAGGACAGCGTGTCCATCCAGTCCCCACCGGTGACGGTGAACACCCGACCCTCTGTGGTCTCCCGGGAGGTGGCGTACGCGTCTGTGCTCACTGATAACTCCTCCGCTGGTCGGGCGGTGGGATCTCGGCGCCCTTGTACTCCACCGGGACACCGCCGAGCGGGTAGTCCTTGCGCTGGGGGAACCCCTCCCAGTCGTCCGGCATCAGGATCCGGGTCAGGCCGGGGTGGCCCTCGAAGACGACGCCGAAGAAGTCGTACGTCTCGCGCTCCTGCCAGTCGGCCGTCGGGTACACCGACGTGACGCTGGGCAGCCGCGGGTCCTCGGCGGTCACGGCCGTCTCCAGGCGGATCCGGCGCCGGTACGTCATCGAGGTCAACTGGTAGACCACGTGCAGCCGGCGGTGGTCGCTGGCCAGATAGTCCACTCCGGACACTGAGGAGCACAGTTCGAAGCGCAGCGCGTCGTCGTCGCGCATCACCTGGCAGACCTCGGCGATCCGCTCGGGCTTGATGTGCAGGGTCAGCTCGCCGCGGTCCACGATGACATGCTCGATGGCGTCGTCGAACGCCGGATACGCCTGCGCGAGCGCGTCGTAGACCTCGTCGAAATAGCCGCCGAACGGCCGCTGCGCGTCCAGCAGCGCGGGGCGCCGCCGTACCAGGCCGCCGAAGCCGGAGGTGTCTCCGGTGCCCTGGGCGCCGAACAGGCCGCGCTGGGCGGGGCTGGCCGGGGGAAACTCGGCCGGCGCGCCGGTCTGCGCGCCGACCGGCTGCGCGGAAACCGGGACGTTCCCGCTGTCGCTGCTCATGCCCGCTCCTCGCTGCGCTCAGATCGGCCACGAGGCACGAACGCGCTGCGCCCATGATTCGCTCGCTGACGCTCGCTCATGCCTGGCCCCGCTCCGGCAGTCCGGCCAGGTGCTTCTGCGCCTTCATCCAGTTCTCGATGCGCAGCTGCTCCTCGCGACCCTCGATGACGGCCTTCTCCCACTCCGCCGCCCGGGCCTTGTTCTCCCGGTACGACGAGGGCATGGCGCCGTAGGGGACGGCCGGAACGTCACCGCGGGCCTTGCGGGCCTCGAGCATCTTGCGGCCGTTCGGACCCAACGGCTGGTGCAGGATCTTCTCGCGCAGCTTGAGGATCGAGTCGATCAGCATCTCCGGCCGCGGCGGGCAGCCCGGCAGGTACATGTCCACCGGTACCACGTGGTCGACACCCTGGACGATCGCGTAGTTGTTGAACATGCCGCCGGACGAGGCGCACACGCCCATCGCGATCACCGAACGCGGCTCGGGCATCTGGTCGTAGATCTGGCGCAGCACCGGGGCCATCTTCTGGCTGACCCGGCCGGCCACGATCATCAGGTCGGCCTGGCGAGGCGAGGCGCGGAACACCTCCATGCCCCAGCGACCGAGGTCGTAGTGCGGGCCGCCGGCCGCCATCATCTCGATCGCGCAGCAGGCCAGTCCGAAGGTGGCGCCCCAGAACGAGGACTTGCGCGCATAGTTGGACAGCTTCTCGACCGAGGTCAGCAGGATCCCGCTCGGCAGTTTCTCTTCGATTCCCATGGCTTCAGTCCCAGTCAAGCCCGCCGCGGCGCCAGACGTAGGCGTACGCGACGAACACCGTTGCGATGAAGAGCACCATCTCCACGAACCCGAAGACGCCCAGACCGTTGAAGGTCACCGCCCACGAGTACAGGAAGATGATCTCGATGTCGAAGACGATGAAGAGCATCGCCGTCAGGTAGAACTTGATCGGGAACCGCCGGGCGCCGCCGACCGGGTCCGGGGTGGGTTCGATGCCACACTCGTACGCGGCCAGCTTCGCCTTGTTGGGGCGGTGTGGCCCGACGATCGGGGCGATCGCCACCGAGAACAACGCGAACAGGGCGCCCAGCACCACGAGACCGACAATCGGTACCCATTGAGCAAGCGACATGATCAGCCCCGCCTTGTCCTTCCTCGGCCGTTGAAGCTTGAAAACAACCTATTAGCCACACCCGTCGGGTCATTACCCGGGGTGATCCTCCGCCTGGCCCGCTCGCTCATGCCGCCGGAGCCACCTTCGCCAGGCCGTTGATGATGCGGTCCATGGCGTCGCCGCCACGCGGGTCGGTCAGGTTGGCCAGCAGCTTGAGCACGAACCGCATCAGGGTCGGGTGCGGCATGCCGTGCCGGGTCGCGATGCGCATGACCTCCGGATGGCCGATGAGCTTCACGAACCAGCCGCCGAGCCGGTAGTAGCCGCCGTAGCGGGCCTTCAGTTCCAGCGGGTACTGGCGCAGGGCCCGCTCCCGGTCCGGCCCGGCGGAGCGGGCCAACGCCTGTACCGCGATCTCCGCGGCCAGCTCGCCGGACTCCATCGCGTACGCGATGCCCTCGCCGTTGAACGGGTTGACCATCCCGCCCGAGTCGCCCACGAGCAGTACCCCGCGGGTGTAGTGCGGTACCCGGTTGAAGCCCATCGGCAGCGCGGCGCCAAGGATCGGGCCGTCGGCGCCGGACTCGTCGCGCATGTTCCACTCGGCCGGCGTGGTGGCCAGCCAGTCGGTGAGCATCGTCCGGTAGTTCGTCTTGCCGAAGGCCGCGCTGGAGTTGAGTACCCCCAGCCCGACGTTGACCCGGCCGTCGCCCATCCCGAAGATCCACCCGTACCCGGGCAGCAGCTTGTCGCCACCGTCCTTGCTGCGCAGCTCCAGCCAGGATTCGAGGTAGTCGTCGTCGTGCCGGACCGGCGAGTTGTAGTACCGGCGCACCGCGACGCCGATCGGCCGGTCCTCGCGCTTGGCCAGGCCCAGGGTCAGCGCGAGCCGGGCGGACACGCCGTCGGCCGCGAGCACCAGCGGCGCCCGGAACTCCTGCGGCTCCTTGTCGGCCCCGGTCGCGGCGGTCACTCCGACCACCCGGCCGGCCGGGTCGAGTACCGGGCCGGTGACGTTGTGACTCGTCAGGAGGGTGGCTCCGGCGTCGGCCGCGAGCCGGGCGAGCATCTCGTCGAGGTCCAAGCGGGTGCGCACCAGGCCGTACCCCGGGAAGCTGGCCAGCTCCGGCCAGTCCAGTTCGAGCCGGACCCCGCCGCCGATCACGCGCAGGCCCTTGTTGCGCAGCCAGCCCGCCTTCTCGGAGGTGTCGACGCCCATCTTGACCAGCTGCCGTACCGCCCGCGGGGTGAGCCCGTCGCCGCAGACCTTCTCCCGCGGGAACTCGCTCTTCTCCAGCAGCAGCACCGAGAGCCCGTGCCGGGCGAGGTGGTACGCGGCGGTGGAACCGCCCGGTCCGGCGCCAACGACGATGACGTCGGCCTCTCGGGTCTGGTTCATGACGATCACCGCCTCGTCCCTGTCCACCCGCTCGTGAAAGTCTTCACAAGCGCAGTTGTCCGCAGTCTATGACCACTTCCGGAGAGGCCTGTTAGTTAGGCAACCCTAACCTGTGACGCTCGCCGAATTCCCGTCGACCCGTACGGCCTTGTGCAGGGCGACGATGCCGCCGGACAGGTTGCGCCACGCGACCTGACCCCAGCCGGCCGCGCCCAGCTCGTCGGCGAGCCGTGCCTGGTCGGGCCACGCCCGGATCGACTCGGCGAGGTAGACGTACGCGTCGGGGTTGCTGGACACGCGCCGCGCGATCTCGGGCAGCGCGCGCATCAGGTACCGGAGATAGACGGCCCGGAACGCGCCGTTGGTCGGGTGGCTGAACTCGCACACCACCAGCCGACCGCCGGGCCGGGTGACCCGGGCCAGCTCGGCGAGCGCCGCCCGGGTGTCGTGCACGTTGCGCAGCCCGAAGGAGATGGTCGCGGCGTCGAACGCGCCGTCCCGGAACGGCAGCCGCAGGGCGTCGCCGGCCAGCAGGTTGACGTTGCGGGTACGCCGGCCGGTGCTCAGCATGCCGAGCGAGATGTCGACACCGACCGGGTACGCGCCGGACCTGGCCAGCTCCTGTGTGGACACTCCGGTGCCGGCGGCGAGGTCGAGGACGATCTCGCCGGGGTGCGGATCGAGGGCGCGACGGGTCGCCGACCGCCAGGACCGGTCCTGGCCGAGGGACAGGATCGTGTTGGTCACGTCGTACCGCTTGGCCACGCCGTCGAACATCGCGGCGACCTCATGCGGCTGCTTGTCCAGTCGCGCCCGCGTCACGTCGGACAACTCTGCCAGACGCCCCGCCGCGTCCGACAACGGGTCAGGCGGCGCCTTGTGGGCTGTGCTCGCCTCCGCCAGAGAACGGCTCAGGCTGCGCTCAGCCGGCGTCGACGACGGACAGCGCGGTACGGCCGCCGAGCCCGCCGCCGGGCATCGCGATCGAGGAGAAGTGCGACACGATCCGCTCGTCGGTCGGGTCGTCCGCCGGCGTCCAGTGCACGCGCAGGTGGCGGTAGAGCGTGTCGCGCTGCGCCGGGATCCGGTCCGCGCTGCGGATCATCCAGACCAGCTCGGTGAGCTTCGACCGGTGCCGGGCGCCCGCGCTGGAGATGACGTTCTCCTCCAGCATGATCGAACCGAGGTCGTCCACGCCCATGTGCAGGGACAGCTGCCCGACGTCCTTGCCCGTGGTCAGCCAGGACGACTGCAGGTGGTTGACGTTGTCGAAGAACAACCGGGCCACGGCGACCAGGCGCAGGTACTCCAGGCTGGTCGCCTGGGTGCGCCCGCGAAGGTGGTTGTTCTCCGGCTGGTACGTCCACGGGATGAACGAGCGGAACCCGCCCGTGCGGTCCTGCACGTCGCGGATCATCCGAAGGTGCTCGATGCGCTCGGTGTTGGTCTCGCCGGTACCCATCATCATCGTCGCGGTGGACTCGATGCCCTGGCGGTGCGCGGTCTCCATGACCTCCAGCCAGCGGGCGCCGGACTCCTTGAGCGGCGCGATCGCCGTACGCGGACGGTCCGGCAGCATCTCCGCCCCGGCGCCGGCGATCGAGTCGAGGCCGGCGGCGGCGATGCGCCGGATCGCCTCCTCGATGGAGACCCCGGACACCTTCGACATGTGCAGGATCTCGCTCGGGCCGATGGAGTGGATCACCAGGTCGGGATACGCCGCCTTGACCGAGGAGAACAGCTCCTCGTAGTACTCGACGCCGTAGTCGGGGTGGTGGCCGCCCTGCAGCATCACCTGCGTGGCACCCAGGTCGACCGCCTCGCCGCACCGGCGCAGGATCTCGTCCATGCCGTGCGACCAGCCCTCGGCGTGCTTCGGAGCCCGGTAGAAGGCGCAGAACTTGCAGGCCGTGACGCAGACGTTGGTGTAGTTGATGTTGCGGTCGATGATGTACGTCACAACGTTGTCCGGGTACCGGCGACGGCGCACCGCGTCGGCCGCCTCACCCAGCGCGTGCAACGGCGCCTCGGTGTACAGCAGCAGAGCCTCGTCCGGGCCGATCCGGCCACCGTCCGCGCCGCGCCGCAGGATGTCGTCGATGTCCCGAGTGCTGGTCACACTCGTGAGGGTAACCCGGTCGCCCCGCCCCGGCGCCGGCCAGGTCGTCCACCTAACCTCGAACCATGGCAGACATGCGGTATCGGCGGCTGGGCAACTCGGGCCTGGTGGTCTCGGTGGTCGGGCTCGGTTGCAACAACTTCGGGCGTCGGGTGGATCTTGACGGTACCCGCGCGGTGGTGCACGCCGCGCTGGATCTCGGGGTGAACCTCTTCGACACGGCCGACATCTACGGCAACCCGCACGGCGCGTCCGAGGAGATGCTCGGCGCGGCGCTGAAGGGCCGGCGCGACGAGGCGGTCGTCGCCACCAAGTTCGGCATGGACATGGGCGGCGCGTACGGGCCGGACCACGGCGCGCGGGGTGCCCGCCGGTACATCATGCGGGCCGTCGAGGCGTCACTGCGCCGGCTCGGTACCGACCACATCGACCTGTACCAGCTGCACGAGCCCGACCCGGCCACGCCCATCGACGAGACACTGTCCACTTTGGACGAGCTGGTACGGTCCGGCAAGGTCCGGTACCTCGGCAACTCCAACTTCGCCGGATGGCAGATCGCCGACGCCGACTGGACCGCGCGGACCGGGCACCTCACCCCGTTCGTCAGCGCGCAGAACCACTTCAGCCTGCTGGAGCGCCACGTGGAGCGCGAGGTGCTGCCCGCCTGCGAGCGCTTCGGCCTCGGCATGCTGCCGTTCTTCCCGCTGGCCAGCGGGCTGCTCACCGGCAAGTACCACCAGGGCGAGAAGCCGTCGGCGGGTCGCCTGTCCGAGCAGCAGATGGCCGGCCGCCTGGCGGGTGCCAAGTGGGACACCATCGACGCGTTGCGCTCGTACGCCGACAAGCGCGGGCTGGAGCTGCTCGACGTGGCGATCGGCGGGCTCGCCGCCAAGCCGGCGGTTGCCAGCGTCATCGCGGGCGCGACGCGACCCGAGCAGGTCGCCGCGAACGTGGCCGCGGCGCAGTGGGTACCGACCGACGAGGACCTGGCCGAGCTGAACGCGATCGACTAGCGGCGACGCCCGCGGAGCCGCGAAAGGCCAGCGTTCGGCTGACTCAGCCGTCGTAGTCGACGGTCAGCTCATCGGTGACCGCGCTGGACTGGCAGGTCAGCACGTACCCGGCGGCGAGCTCGGCCGGTTCGAGGGCGTAGTTGCGGGCCATCCGCACCTCGCCCCGGACCAGCCGGGCCCGGCAGGTCGAGCAGACCCCGCCCTTGCACGCGTACGGCAGCTCCGGGCGCACCCGCAGCGCCGCGTCCAGTACCCGCTCGCCCGGCGCCATGGCGACCGTCGACTCGCGACCGTCCAGCAGCACGGTCAACGCCGCCCCGCCACCGGATGGCGACGCGTCCGGCTCGGTACGCCGGGGCGCGGCGGGGGTGTCCTCGACGTGGAACAGTTCGGTACGCACCCGGGCGTCCGGTACCCCGAGGCCGCCGAGCACCTCGCGGGCGTCGCTCACCATCCCGTACGGTCCACAGAGGAACCACTCGTCCACTGTGGACGGATCGACGAGGGCGGACAGGATGCCCGAGAGCCGCGGGGCGTCCAGCCTTCCGGACAGCAGCGCGGAACCGCCCGGTTCCCGGGACAGCACGTGCACCAGGTGCAGCCGCGTCGGGTACCGGTCCTTGAGGTCGGCCAGCTCCTCGCCGAACATGACCGAGCGGGCGTACCGGTTGCCGTACAGCAGGGTGACGGTGCTCGACGGCTCGCTCGCCAGCGCCGTCGCGATGATGGACAGCACCGGGGTGATGCCGGAACCGGCGACGACGGCCGCGTAGTGCCGGCGCCGGTCGGCGGCGAAGTCGGTGGTGAAGTGGCCCAGCGGCGGCAGCACGCTGATCGGGTCGCCCGGTCGCAGACCCGTTGTCGCGTAACGGGAGAACACGCCGCCCGGCACCTGCTTGACGCCGATGCGCAGCCGTCCCGACGCGGCCAGCTCCGCGGGGGTGGAGCACAGCGAGTACGAGCGGCGCACGTCCTGCCCGTCCTCGATGCGCCGCACCGTCAGGTGCTGGCCCGCCCGGAACGCGAACGTCTCGCGCAGCTCGTCGGGTACGGCGAGGGTGACGGCGACCGCGTCGTCGGTGAGGTGGTCCACGGCGGCGACCGTCAGCTCGTGGAACTGCGGCCGGCGCCGCACCGGCCGGGTGATGGTGACGCTCACTGTGCCGCCCGATTCGCTGCGCTCATAGCGGCTTGAACTCGTCGAAGGGTTCGCGGCACGCCTCGCAGCGCCACAGCGCCTTGCACGCGGTCGAGCCGAAGGCGGACAGCCGCCGGGTGTCCGGCGATCCGCAGCGCGGGCAGCGTACCGACAGCGCGACGGGCACCGGGCCGGCGGACCGTCGAGCGCTGACTGGCGCCGGCTCCGCAAGCGTCGCCGGCGAGGGGACGCCGGCCGGCGAGGTGACTCGGGCCGGCGGGGCGACGCCGGCGGCGGCCAGCTTGGCCCGCCCCGACTCGCTGATCAGATCCGAGCTCCAGGCGGGCGCCAGCTGGGTGACGACGTCGACGTCGCAGTGGCCGGCGGATGCCAGCGCCGCGCGGATGTCCGCGCGGATCGCGTCCATCGCCGGGCAGCCCGAGTAGGTCGGCGTGATGGCGACCGTCACCCGGCCGGAGTCGTCCGTCGTGACCGAGCGCAGCACGCCCAGCTCCTCGATGGTGACCACCAGGAGCTCCGGATCCACCACCGCCGCGACCGTCTCATGTGGACTGTTCACCACTTCGCCCCCGGGTGGGCGCGGTGCAGCACCTGCATCTCGGCCAGCAGGTAGGACAGGGCCTCGGTGTGCTGGCCGTCCCGACCGCCACGCGGGGCCCAGCCGTCCACCGGCCGGTCCAGCGTCGCCTCGGCCAGTACCGGCTCCACTGTGGACAGCCATGGCGAACGCAGCTCCGGCTCGTCCTCGAACAGCTCATGCGTGTACGGCCACAGCTCGTCCACGGCCGCCTGCATGCGCGCGTGCGACTCGTCGGTACCATCGCCGAGCCGGACCGTCCACTGTGCACCGTGGTCGACGTGGTATGCGGACTCCTTGACCGCCTTCGCGGCGATCGCGGCCAGCCGCTCGTCCGGCCCGCCCGCGAGCCGCGCGTAGCGCAGCCGCTGGAAGGAGCAGAAGAACAGCAGCTTCGCGACCAGTACCGCGAAGTCCCCGTCGGGCAGCTCGGCGAGCAGGGCGTTGCGGTACCCGCGGTCGGTGCGCAGGTACGCCAGCGCGTCCTCGTCGCGTCCGGCCCCCTCCACCTCCCCGGCGTACCCGAGCAGGAGCCGCGCCGCGCCGAGCTGGTCCAGCGCGATGTTGGCCAGCGCGACGTCCTCCTCCATCTCGGGTGCCCGGGCGCACCAACCGCCCAGGCGCTGCGCCATTACCAACGCGTCGTCGCCAAGGGCCAACAGCCGGTCGAAGCCGGTCGAGGCGCCGGTCACAGGTGGGGCGCTCCTTCCGGTACCACATAGAAGGTGGGGTGGCGGTAGACCTTGTCGGCGGCCGGGTCGAAGAAGGCGTCCTTCTCGTCCGGGCTGGACGCGCTGACCGCGGCGGCCGGTACCACCCAGATCGACACCCCCTCCTGGCGGCGGGTGTAGAGGTCGCGGGCGTTGCGCAGGGCCAACTGCGCGTCCGGCGCGTGCAGGCTGCCGACGTGGGTGTGCGACAGCCCGCGGCGGGGCCGGACGAAAACCTCCCAGAGCGGCCAGTCGTCAGGCATCGACCGGCTCCTCGCGCCCGGCGGCGGCACGCCCGGCGGTGCCGGCATCGGCGGCGCGGGCGGCCCGCTTCGCGGCGTACGCGGCGGCGGCCTCGCGGACCCAGGCGCCGTCGGCGTGCGCGGCCCGCCGGTGCGCCATCCGCTGGCGGTTGCACGGCCCGTCGCCCTTGATGACCCGCGTCAGCTCGGCGAAGTCGGGCTGGGTGTAGGCGTACCCGCCGCGCTCCGGGTCGTAGCGCAGGTCCGGGTCGGGGATGGTGAGGCCCAGGACCTCGGCCTGGGGTACGCACATGTCGACGAAGCGCTGGCGCAGCTCATCGTTGGAGAACCGCTTGATCCGCCACGCCATCGACTTCTCCGAGTGCGTGGACTGCCCGTCGGGCGGCCCGAACATGGCCAGCGACGGGTACCACCAGCGGTCGACCGCGTCCTGGGCCATGGCCTTCTGCTCGGCGGTGCCGTGCGCCAGCGTGTGGAGGATCTCGTACCCCTGGCGCTGGTGGAACGACTCCTCCTTGCAGATGCGGATCATCGCCCTGGCGTAGGGCCCGTACGAGCAGCGGCACAGCGGCACCTGGTTGACGATCGCCGCGCCGTCCACGAGCCAGCCGATCGCGCCGACGTCGGCCCAGGTCAGGGTCGGGTAGTTGAAGATCGACGAATACTTCTGGCGGCCGGAGAGCAGCAGCTCGACCAGGGTGTCCCGGGTGACGCCGAGGGTCTCGGCGGCGGCGTAGAGGTACAGCCCGTGGCCGGCCTCGTCCTGGACCTTGGCCAGCAGGATCGCCTTGCGCTTGAGCGAGGGCGCCCGGCTGATCCAGTTGCTCTCGGGCTGCATGCCGATGACCTCGGAGTGGGCGTGCTGGGCGATTTGCCGGATCAGGCCGCGCCGGTAGTCGTCGGGCATCCAGTCCCGCGGCTCGATCTTCTGGTCCGCCTCGATCAGCGCGTCGAAGTAGCGCAGCAGCTCCTCTTCCTCGCCGCCGGCCGAGCCGGCGACGGCCCTGCCCATGCCCGCCAGCGCGCGCTCGGCCGCCGCGACCTCCTCCAGGAGGTGCGCCGGGCCGGCCGCGCCGGTTTCCTCGCCGTACATGCCCACAGTGTTACAGTCCACCGCCATATCGAGCAATGGGCTGTAACACCGCCGTTGCGCATCGATGCTCTACTGTTAGCAGGCGGTTCGCCCGTGAACCCGGTCACAGCAGTCAACGGGGCGGGCTGTGAATCGCGTCAGACTTGGACTGCGAACGGCTCCACGGTCATTGGACCGGGTAGCGTCGGGGGCGCTTTCCCCCGAAACAACCAAAGATCCCCCCGTACCCGGTTGGAGCAGCCCCCCGTATGCGCCTCCGCGTGGCCCTCGTAGCCTCCCTCGTGGCCGTCGTCGTACTGAGCCTGATGCTCGTACCGGCGGCCCGTGGAGAGCTCGCCGCCCTCGGCGCGCACGGGCACCTCGCGAGCCTGCTCGATCCCACGCCGGCCAAGGACACGGCCAACATCGCGGCCCAGCCCGCGCCGCCGCTGCCCAGGCTCGCCGCGCCCGCCGACCCGGCCGCCATCCAGCCGCCGGTCAAGACCAGCTTCTTCGGCTGGGCCTTCCTCGACGAGTCGACCGGCAAGATCACCGGCTCCGCCAACATGGCCACCGGTACGAACACCACCGAGTCCATGGTCAAGGCCTGGATCACCGCCGACTACCTGCGCATGCTCGACGCGAAGGGCCAGGAGCCGACGGAGGCGGTGAAGGCCGAGCTGACCAACATGATCATCCACAGCAACGACGACATCGCCGAGAAGTACTACGAGGCCGACGGCGCCAACGCGGTAATAGATCGACTGATCAAGATGTGCCAGCTGACCGGCACCAAGATCTACTCGTACTGGTGGTCCAAGACCGCGATGACCCCGCAGGACGCGGTCCACTACGGCCAGTGCATTGCCGACGGTAGGGCGGCGGGCAAGAAATGGACGCCCTGGCTGCTGGACACCATGAAGCACGTCGAGGGCGGCGTGAAGGACCAGGTCAGCGTGACCGTGCAGGGCGGCCACTGGGGCATCATCGACGGCCTGCCGGCCAACCTGGTAGCGGACACGTCGATCAAGAACGGCTGGACCTACTACGGCGACGGCACCGGTTGGCACGTCAACTGCCTGGCCATCAACCCCGCGTGGGTGCTCAACGTCATGGTCCGGGTGCAGGGCAACTCGGTCGTCCCGTCGGTACCGGCGAGCGTGTGCCAGTCCGTCGCCCAGCAGCTGACCGTCACCCCGGACCTCTGAGGCCATGTCGCCCCGCCCGTTGTCCCACCCGATGCGTGCCCGTACCCTCGCCCTGCTCTGCTTCCTCGTGCTGGCGGCCGCCGCGCTGATCGCGGTACCGCTGCGCCAGGCGGTGCACGGGCTGGCCGCCACCAGGCCGGCGCCCACGGTCGACGCGTCCACCCCGGCGAGCGAGCCGACCGGCTCCGCGAACGTCGCGCCCCAGGCCGCACCGGCACCGCCCGACCTCGCGCCGCCGGCCGATCCGAGCGCGATCACCGCTCCCGGTACCAACTTCTTCGGCTGGACCCTGATCGACCGCCGTACCGGGAAGTCCGCCGGCTCGGCGAACGCGGAGAAGGTGACCAGCACGACCGAGTCGATGATCAAGGCGTGGATCGCGGCCGACTACCTGCGCCGCCAGACCGCGAAGCCGAGCGCCAACACGCTCGCCCAGCTGACCACGATGATCATCGACAGCGACAACAACATCGCGACCACGTACTACCGGCTCAACGGTGGCGACCCCTCGATCAGCGACCTGATCAAACTCTGCGGGCTGAAGAACACCAACCTGCCGTCCCCGGCCAACGAGTGGTCGTACACGACGATGTCACCGGCGGACGCGGCCCGGATGGGGCTGTGCATCGCCAACGGTACCGCCGCCGGTCCACAGTGGACGGACTGGCTGCTGGACACGATGAAGCACGTACGGGGCACAGTCGACCAGCAGCAACAGAGCACGGGCGGCGGGCGCTGGGGCATCATCGACGGCCTGCCGACCAACCTGGTCGCCGGTACGTCGATCAAGAACGGCTGGACGCCGCAGGTCTACGACCACAACTGGCACATCAACTGCCTGGCCATCAACGCCAACTGGGTACTGGCGATCGAGCTGCACTACCCGTGGACCAGCCCGAACGGCGACTGGCACCAGGCGAACAACCTCCAGCAGGGCGCCGACACCTGCGCCTCGGTCACCCGCCAACTCGTCGCGACACCGTCGGCGTGACGGCGCCGGCCGGCCCGATCAGCCGGCGAAGAACTCCGGGCCGTCCGGCGGCAGCGGCGGCACCTCACCGTCCGCCGCGGCCCGGGCCGCGAACTCCCGCAGCCCGGCGACCTGCCGGTCGGCGAGCGAGAAGTCCAGGGTACGGAAGTAGCTTGCCAGGGTCGCCGCGTCGAACGGCTCCCAGCGCGCGGCGGACGCCGCGACCTCGTCCAACTCGGACAGGCACAGGTCCCGCGAGCGTAGGAACGCCTCGTGCACGTCCTTCACCAGGCCCGGATGGTCGGCGGCGAAGTCCCGGCGGACGGCCCACACGGCGAAGACCATCGGCAGCCCGGTCCAGTCCCGCCACTCCTGACCGAGATCGGTGACGGTCAGCCCGCGCTTGGGCGCCTCGTACATCGCCCGCAGCGCCACGTCCCCGATGACCACCCCGGCGTCCGCCTCGAGCAGCATCTGCGTCAGGTCCGGCGGGCAGTGGAAGTACTCCGGGGTCGCACCGTACCGCTGGCTCAGCAGCATCCGCGCCAGCAGGACCCCGGTGCGGCTGGTGGAGCCCAGCGCCACCCGGCGCCCGTCCAGGTCGGGCAGTGGCCGGGTGGAGACCAGGTTGACCGACAGCACCGGCCCGTCGCTGCCCACCGCGAGGTCGGGCAGCAGCAGCAGCCGGTCGGCGTGCCGCAGGTACTCGACGAGCGAGATCGGCCCGATGTCCAGCCGGCCCTCGACCAGATCGGCGTTGAGCCGGTCCGGGGTGTCCTTGAACAGCTCGAAATCCAGCAGCGCGCCGGAGCGCATCAGGCCCCAGTAGATGGGCAGGCAGTTGAGGAACTGGATGTGCCCGACCCGGGGCCGTCGCGCGTGACTCACCCCTCGCACGCTACGCCGGCCCCGGCTGTGGCCCCGCTCACGTGGTGGTGAGGACCGGTTCGGCCGCGGGGGCCACCGTCGTCGCCGCGCAGCTTGTCGGAGCGGCGTCC
>Ga0070658_10002881_pt1 | contig 14284 bp, 12 predicted proteins | sample KBSC13metaG_FD_64664 | JGI IMG/M metagenome (GOLD analysis project Ga0070658, IMG submission 64664) | Corn rhizosphere microbial communities from Kellogg Biological Station, Michigan, USA - KBS C1-3 metaG | ecosystem: Host-associated > Plants > Roots > Rhizosphere > Soil ... | reverse complement strand
GCGAACGTGGGCAAGGAGACGCGCCTCATCCTCGTGGACGACGTCGCCTATTTCCGCGCGGACAACAAGTACACCGCGGTCGTGACGGCCGAGGGCGAGGCCCTCATCCGCAAGACCATCCGCGAGCTGCTCGATGAGCTCGACGCCGACACGTTCAAGCAGATCCACCGCTCGACCCTCGTGAACGTGCGCGCGATCTCGGCCATCACTCGCGACGAGTCCGGCCGCGGCACCATCCGCCTTCGCAACCGGCCCGAGACGCTGCCGGTGAGCCTGACTTACATGCCGCTGTTCAAGAGCATGTAGAAGATTAATGGGGTCAGACTCCATTTCACGTAATTCAGGTTCCGCCGGCAGATAGAACCTGAATTACGTGAAATGGAGTCTGACCCCATTAATCATTCGCGCACCAAAAAGAAAGGGAGGAGCGCGTCGCTCCTCCCTCCACTGCACCGGCCTCGCCTAACGCGTCGACGTCGATGCCGGATTGTTCAGCGTGGGGCCGATTCCGGTGGGGCTGGGCGTCGTGCTGCCGCCCGCGACGCTGCCGTTCGGCAAGCCGCTCGCCGTCGGCGCCGTCACGCAATCGGTGGCCACGTTCGACGTGGTGCTTCCGGCCGCCGTGCTGCTGCCGATGGTGGTCGTGCTCGCGCAATCGCCCACGCTAGCCGCCGCGCCCGTGCCCGGCAGCCGAGTGCTCGGCAGGCCGGACGTCGTCGCGCCGATGCTGCCGCTGCGAGCGGTCGTGCCCGAATCGAGCGAGCTGTTCGCCGACGAATTCAGGCTGCCGGTGGTGGACGCACTGCTGCTGCCCGTAACCGACGAGCCATTACCGCCGTTCACCGCCGAGCTGGGCGAGGAAGTGATGCCGTTGCTGGGCGCTCCCGGCGTACCGAGCGTGCTCGAGCCGAGGTTGCCGCCCGTGCCCGCCATGCCGGTCGAGCCCGCCGCGCTGCCGGCCGTACCCTGTGCGACGGCGCCGGCGCTCGCCAACGCGATCGCCACACCCGCCACCACACCACGAATCGAATGCTTCATGAGGACCTCCTTTGAGACTCCGATTACGAGGGACTCCGTGGAGCGGCTTCGGTTTAACGCCTCGCATAAGCCTCTTGGCCGATCGCGAAGCCGATTGCGCCGCGCGCTCGTAGGACAGTCTGCATTGACTGGCCCGGCGTTTCGTCGGCCGTCCGGTAAGTGAAGGGCTGCGCGAGCTGCCAATCTCTCGCGGGCACACCGGGTACGTCGCTCTTTATCGATACGACGACACGGCGGACGAAGTGATTGTTATCGGCGTACGCCAGCAGCGTGAGGCCGGCTTCGAGGATAGCTAGTACCCCATGCGCAGCATCCCCTCCGAGACGCCATTCACCGTGCCGTCGCGCAGCCACTGGAGTGTGGCCTCGAAGAGCATCTTGTGGTTGCGCTCCCACATGGCATTGTGCGAGGAGCAGGCCAGGTCGACGAAGACTTTCTCCTTCGATCCGAGATCGGCGTAGAGCGCACGCACGCGAGAGGGATCCACCTGCTTGTCGTGCGCGCCGGAGACCATGAGGAACGGCGTGCTCATCTTCGACACCACGGACTTGTTGAAGCCGTAGGTGGGCACCTGCGGCGCGCGCCGAACGCCCGGACCCCAGGTCGCACCCACGCGATCCGAGGCGAGCATCTCGTTCCAGACCGATTCGCTCGCGGCGTTCTCGTACTGGTTGGGGCATCCCACCTGCCGGTCCCAGTTGGCGACGAAGTCCGCGCGCGACTGCGAGCTCATCGATCCATCCAGCTTCGGAAGCGGGTTGGGCGCGTCGTCGGGACCATTGGCGACATACGACGGTGCGAGCACCACGAGCCGCGAGACCTTCGAGGGATTGCGCGAGGCATAGCCGGCAGCCCGCGGGCCGCCTTGCGACCACGCGACGAGCGCCACCTTGTCGACGCCGCGCACGCGGCGCAGATGGTCGACCACCGTCCCGATGTCGTTCCAGTCGGACGCCATCGTCGACATCGCGGTGGGGTAAGTGGGTTCACACGGCGCGGCGATCACCGAGGGCACGAACTGCGCCTGGACCGCCTTCGGGAAATTGCACGCGTCGTTCATTGCGTACGGGCGCGTGGAGAGTCCGTAGCCGGTCATGTCCATCGAGTACGTGTCGTATCCCGCGCGCGCCAGGTATGCCATCCAGCTGTAGTCGGCATACGGCACGTCGAAGCTCACCTCAGCCGGCGTACCCGAGCCATGGATGAAGAGCACGACGCGGTTGGAGCCCGCGCGCGCCTCGAGCGTGGCCGGCGTCGCGACTTCGCGCACGTAGATGAGCGCGTCCTGGCCCGCCATCGACGGCGCCGTGGATTTCACGCGCACGAAGTGATCCACGCGCACGATTTCCTGCGCCTGCGCTGCGATCCCGAGCGTCGCGGCGAGCGCGCCGATCACGAAACGAATCTTCATCCCGCACTCCCGAAGTGTTGGCACCAGCGAAACCTACCTCATTTTGTACAATGTCGCCGATGAAGGAAACAACATGAACGGCGCCGACGCGCTCGTGCGCATGCTGCAGGCCAATGGCGTGAAGCACATCTTCGGGCTCTGCGGCGATACGAGCCTGCCTTTCTACGACGCGCTCGCGCGCCTCGACCACGGCATCGACCACATCCTCACGCGCGACGAGCGCAGTGCCGCCTACATGGCGGATGCCTACGCGCGCGTGACCGGCAAGGTGGGCGTGTGCGAAGGCCCGAGCGGCGGGGGTGCCACCTACCTCCTGCCGGGCATCGTCGAGGCGAACGAATCGTCGATCGCCGTGCTGGGAATCACGTCGGACGTCTCGGTGGGCGCGCGCGGCAAATTCCCGCTCACGGAGCTCGACCAGCAATCGCTCTATCGGCCGCTCACCAAATGGAATACGACGGTCGATCGTGTGGACCAGATTCCCGCGGCGGTGCGCGGCGCGTTCCGCGCGATGACGACCGGGCGCCCCGGCGCGGCGCACATCTGCCTGCCCTACGACCTGCAGAAGCAACCCATCGACGCGAGCGAGGTCTGGTCGCAGCCGGGACACGATCGGTTCCCCGCCGCACGAGCGCGGCCGGACGCCGCGGACATCGAGCGCGCCGCCGAGAAGCTCGTCGCCGCGAGGAACCCGGTGATCGTGTGCGGCGGCGGTGTGGTGATCGCCAACGCATGCGCCGAGCTCGAGCGCCTCGCGACATTGCTGAACGCCGCCGTGTGCACCACCGTGAGCGGCAAGGGCTCCCTTGCGGACACGCATCCGTTGAACGCCGGCGTCGTGGGCACCAATGGCGGCGTTCCCGCGACCCGCGAGGTGGTGATGGGCGCGGATCTCGTGCTGTTCGTCGGCGCGCGCGCCGGCTCCACCACCACGGAGCACTGGAAATATCCCGCGCGCGGCGTGCCCATCCTGCATATCGACGTCGACGCGATGACCATCGGCACCAACTATCGCACCGATGTGACGATGGTCGGCGACGCGCGCCTCGCGCTCGCGGACCTGAACGAAGCGGTCGAAGCCCGCATCGCGCATCGCCCCTCGAATGCGAGCGATGGGCGCGCGATCGCCGCGAAGGCGCGTGCGACGAAGCTCGCCGAGTTCGCGAAGCTCGCCGGCGCGAGCGATTCGCCGATCAAGCCGGAGCGCGTCGTGGACGCTTTGAACAAATTGCTTCCCCCCGGCGCCATCCTCGTGGCCGACCCCGGCACACCCTGCCCTTACTTCAGTGCGTTCTTCGAAGCGCCGCAGCCCGGGCGCCACTTCATCACCAACCGCGCGCACGGCGCGCTGGGCTTCGCGATGTCCGCCGGGGTAGGCGCGTGGTTCGGCCGCCCCAACGCCACCGTGGTGGCCTGCATGGGCGACGGCAGCTTCAACTTCACCTGCGGCGAGCTCGAGACGATCGTGCGCCGCCGCGTTCCGCTCAAGATGGTCGTGTTCTCCAACACGGTGTTCGGCTGGATCAAGGCGAGCCAGAAGACCGGCTACGGCGAGCGCTACTTCTCGGTGGACTTCGACCGCACGGACCATGCGCGCGTCGCCGAAGCCTTCGGCGTGAAGGCGTGGACGGTGAAGGAACCCCGTGATGTCGAAGGCGCATTGCGCGCCGCGCTCGCGCACGACGGGCCCGCGCTCGTCGACGTGATTTCACAGCAGCTCCAGGACACGGCCGTGCCCGTGAGCCAATGGATGGGCTGAACATCGACATTCCGGGAAGTTCGAACGTTTCGCGAGGAGGGTCGGCAGCCTCGCGACTTAGCGGAGACAATCAAGCATGAATAGACGAGATACCCTGCAGGCCCTCGCCGCCGCGCTCGGCGCCGCATTCGCACCGGGCGCGTTCGCGCAATCCGATCGCCCGCTCGTGCTGGTCGTCACGTTCCCACCCGGCGGGAGCACGGACATCACCGCGCGCATCCTGCAGCCGGAGCTGCAGAAGCGCGCGGGGCGCCCCGTGGTCGTGGAGAACAAGCCCGGCGCCGCGAGCCAGGTCGGCACGTTGTACGTCGCGCGCGCGGCGCCCGACGGCAACACATTGCTCGTGTGCTTCGATACGCATGCGATCAATCCCATCGCGAAGAAGAACCTCCCCTACGACACGTTCAAGGATTTCGTCGGCGTGTCGCTCGCGGTGCGCTTCCCGCTCGTGATGGGCGCCTCGACGAAGGTGCCGGGAAAGGACTTGCGGGAATTCATCGCCGCGGCGAAACAGGCGCCGGGCAAATTCAGCTATGCATCCACCGGCGTGGGGTCGCTCAACCACCTCGTGGCCGAAGACCTCAAGCGTCAATCGGGCACGGACATCCTGCACGTGCCGTATGGCGGCGGCGGACCGGCGGTGCAGGCGGTGCTCGGCAACACGGTGAGCTTCACGCTGCTCTCGTATGCGGCGCTCAAGGGCAACATCGCCGCGGGAAAGATCAAGCCGCTGGCGGTCACCGGCAGCAAACGGCTCGCGGACCTGCCGGAGGTGCCCACGGTTGCCGAGTCCGGATTCCCGGGCTTCGAGGCGTATTCGTGGATCGGCATCTTCGCACCGGCCGCCACGCCCGCGGCGACGGTCTCGAAGCTCACCGCGGACATCCAGGCGGCGCTGAAGAGCCCCGAAGTGAGCGGCAAGCTCACCGAAGCCGGCTTCGAGGTGGTCGCGAGCGACGGCCCCGCGCTGGACCGCTACGCCCACGAGCAGCACGATCGCTGGGAAGCTTTCGTGAAGAAGACGGGCATCAAGCTCGAAGAGTAGATAAACCCTTCAACGCGAACCGGCAACATGCGCCTGGACCATGTCGTCATCGCCTTCCACGACCTCGAGACGGCGATCGCGGACTGGGAATCGCGCGGCTTCACGGTCGTTCGCGGGGGCCGGCATCCCGGCCGCACGTCGCACAACGCGCTCGTGGTGTTCGAGGACGGCGCCTATGTCGAGCTCATCGCCTGGGCGCAGCCCGGCCCCGGCGAGCGCTGGTACAACGAGCTCATGAAGCACGGCGAAGGGCTGATGGACTTCGCGTTGCTGCCGCACAGCGTGCCGCGTGCGATCGAGGAAGCCAGGGCGCGCGGCCTCGAGCTGAAGGGGCCGATCGACGGCGGCCGCGTGCGCCCCGACGGAAAGGAAGTGAAGTGGCAGACCGCGCGCCAGCACACCTTCGACATCCCCTTCCTTTGCGCGGACATCACGCCGCGATCCTTGCGCGTCCCCGAAGGCGAGGCGCGCCGCCACGCCAACGGGCGCAAGGGCATCGGCAAGGTGAGCGTCGCGGTCCACGACCTGGACGCGAGCGTGCGTCGCTACGAGTCGCTGCTGGGTGAGCTCGAGCGCACAGCCGATGGCGGCATCCGCGTGGGCGAATGCGTCATCGAGCTGGTGCGCAAGGATCGTGCGCGCGGCGAAGGCCCGGACGCGATGGAGCTGCGTTAGCCGGCTATTCCGGCGCGCTGTCCGTGGAGAGCCAGCCGCGCGTCACCGCGTAGCGCACGATGTCCGAGCGGTTGCGCAACTGCAGCTTTTCCAGCGCCACCGCCTTGTACGATTCCACCGTCTTGATGCTCAGGCCCAGCTCGGCGGCGATCTCCTTGTTGCTGCGGCCCCACGCGATCGAGCGCAGCACTTCTTCCTCGCGCGCGCTCAGCATGGCGGCCTGGTCGTTGGCGGCCTCGGTGGGCGAGCGGCCGAACGTGCGCTGCAGGAGCGCGCCCGCCAGCTGCGGCTCGACATACGTACCGCCGCGCGCGACCACGCGGATCGCGTTGATGAGCGCGTCGGCCGCGCCCTTCTTGAGCACGTAGCCCGCGGCGCCCGCCTGCAGCAGCCGGCGGACATACGCCTGGTCGCCGTGGCGCGTGAGGGCGAGCACGCGCACCTCGGGGCACTCGCTTCGAATCGCCTCCGTGGCCTCCGCCCCGCCCAGCTCCGGCATGGAGACGTCCAGCACCGCGACGTCCGGTTTCTGGTCGCAGGCGAGGCGTACGGCCTCGCGGCCGTTCTCGGCCTGTGCGATCACCTCCATGTCCTCCTGCCCGCCGATCAGCATCGCGAGTCCCTCGCGAAGGATGGCGTGGTCATCCGCGAGCAGCACCCGCACCTTGCCGGGGCTCATGACCGATTCAGCGGTTGCATTCATCTTTTCTCCTTCTTCAGCGTGCCGAGGGGAGCGGCACATCGACTTTGATGCGCGTTCCCTCGCCGGGTTTCGAGGCGATCGAAATATCGCCTCCCAGGAACGACGCGCGCTCGCGCATGCCGACGAGGCCCAGCCCGCGCGGGCGTTCCCCGCGTGGGCACGGGTCGAAGCCGACGCCATCGTCGATCACGGTGAGCGAAGCGTGGCTCGCGCCGCGCTCGAGCCGCACCTCCACGTGGCGTGCCCGCGCGTGTTTCGCCACGTTGTTCAGCGCTTCCTGAACCGCGCGATAGAGCACGGTCTCGACTTCGGGATCGAGGCGCATGCTCTCGCTCGTCGGCGCATGGAAACGGCAGCTGATGTTGAAGTGCTCCGACCAGGTGTTCACGTGGTCGCGTACCGCCGCCGCGAGCCCCAGGTCGTCGAGCACCGTCGGGCGCAGCTGCCAGACGAGGAAGTCCAGGCCGTTGTCGGTCGTGCGCGCGAGCTTCTCGAGGGACTCGACCTGGGCGCGCGCGGGCGCCGAGAGCGTGGCGTCCTGCCGCAGCATCGAGAGCTTGAGCGACAGCGCGCTCACCTGCTGCCCCAGCTCGTCGTGCAGCTCGCGCGAGATGCGGCGGCGCTCGTCTTCCTGCGCGTTCACGAGCTGGCGCAGCAGCTCCTGGCGCGCCGACTCGGCGCGCTGGCGCTCGGCGATCTGCTCGCGCAGGGAGGTATTCGTCTGGGCGAGCTCCGCGGTGCGCTCGAGCACTCGCAGCTCGAGCTCCTCGCGGGTGCGGCGCAGCTCCTCCTGCGTCTTCTTGCTCTGCGTGATGTCGAGGATGAACTCGACGCATTCGGACTCGGCCCCGGTGCCCGACAGGCGCGTCGGCGCGAAGAGCCCCCACCAGCGCGTGCCGTCCTTGCGCACGAGCTCTTTCTCGTAGGGCGCCGTCTCTCCCCGTGTGGCGAGGTCCTCGACGGCCCGCGGCGTGAGGCCCGCGCAACGCGGCGGGCAGCCGCCCTCGCACGGCGTGGGCTCCAGCAGCTCCCAGCGGCGGAAACCGCTCATGCGCTCGAACGCCGCATTCGCCTCGATCACGCGCCCGCTCAGGTCGAAGAACAGCACGCCCACCGTCTGGATCGAGAACGCCTTCTGCAGGCGCATCTCCCATGCACGCAGGGCGGCCTCCGCGCGCGCCCGGTCGACGGCCGCCCACGTGCGCTGCGCCGCCTCCTCGATGCATGCGATGTCCTGCTGGTTCCAGACGCGAGGCTGCTCGTGCTGTATCGACAGGATCGCCACCAGTTTCTTCGCGCGCACCAGCGGCAGCTCGACGAAGGCGCGCACGCCGCGCAGGAGCCAGGCGGCGCGTTCGAGCTGCGTGAAGCGGCGCTCCTCGTCGACGTTGGGGACGATCACGATGCGCCCGGCGCGCAGCTGGTCGACGAGCGTGCCGCCCACTTCCGCGAGCCGAATGGCGCCGAGCGTCTCGACCGCATCCGCGGGCCAGCCTGCCTGCACCTGCAGGCGCTCCGCCTTTCGATCGGTCCCGACCTCGGCGTACAACACGCGATTCGCGTGCAGCCTCGTGCCCAGCAGCCGTGCGGCCGCCGACTGGATCTGCGCGGGATCGTCGAGCGGGCGCAATGCGTCGTTCAGCGCCACGCGGAAGGCATCGAAATCCGCGGCATAGCGCAAGCGCCGCTCGGTTTGCCGGCGGTGCGTCACGTCACGGAAGACGGACGCGACCTTGCACTCCGAGGCCGCGCCGATGCGCACCGAATAGATGTCGAACCAGCGGTCCCACGCGGTCACGTAGGTCTCGAAGCGCACGGGAATGCCGGTGACGGCGGCCTCGGCCTGCGATCGCAGGACGGAGTGGAGCCCCGGGGCGATCTCGCCCGCCGTATGCCCCGCCACGTCGCGCAGGCCGGTGATCGATTCGAACGCGGGATTCACCTCGAGGAAGCGCATGTCGCACGCCCGCTCCTGCGCGTCGAACAGCACCTCCAGGATGCAGAATCCCTCGTCGATGGATGTGAAGAGCGCGCGGTATTTCTCCTCGCTGCGCCGCACGCCCTGCTCGGCGCGCGCGCGATCCGCCGCGGCCCAGACGCGCTCGGCGATTTCGCGCAGGAGGCGGCCGTTCGCGCTATCGGCGTGCGCGGGGACCCTGGCGCGAACCGCCGCGGCGGCCTCGTTGCCCAGGCGCCGGGCGACCAGCGCACACGCCGCGTCCAGAATGACCCCGGGATCCACAAGCGGCCGCAACGCATCGTCGACCTCGATGAGCAGCGCATGGCGCGCTTCGCTCTCGCGAAGCGCTTCCTCGGCGCACTTGCGCTCGGTGATGTCCCAGACGAGGCCGACCATCGCCATGCGCCCCGTCCCGGGGTGGCGAACGGGGTGCGCACGCTCCTCGAGCCAGACGATGCGGCCGTCCGTGGGACGCACGATGCGAAACTCGTTGTGCCATGCGCCGCCATTGCGCACCGCGGCTTCGACGAGCGCGCCGTGCGAGTCTCGGTCTTCGGGGTGGAGCAGCTCTTTGGCCTGCGTCGCGGTGGCGAACACCTCGCCCGCGGGCAACCCGAAGAGTGAATCCATGTACTCCGACGAGGTGATCCTGTCGGTCTCGGGATCCCACTCCCACGTCGCCATGCGCCCCGCGGTCAGGGCGGCTTTCAGGCGGTCCTCGACACGCCGCAACGGCGCGACGGGTGGCTGCTGAACGCTCACGGACGGAGGACGGCTCGGTTGGCGATAGCGGGTTTCGTATCGTAGCACCGGCCCGTTCAGCCGGGTACGAACGCCTCGCGGGATGGGTTTTGCTTTGTCGCTTTTCCTTTGTCTGCGGCCGTCTGCGTTTTCATCTTGAACCCGCGCGGCAAAAAAAGAGGCCGGCATAAGCCGGCCTTCAACCCGCCAATACGGTAGGGACTGTCGCGGCTTACTGGCCCGCGGACTTGCCCGTGATCGAATTCGCGGCTTCGCCTTTGGTGGCGGAAAGCGGCGGATTCTTTTCCATCTTTTCCGTGCCCGTGCCGGTCACGTTCGTGTCGGTCGACGCGGTGGTGGCCGTCGTGTCCTTGTGCAGCTTGGACGTATGGGCGACCTTGGCCTTCTTGGCCTTCGCGGGCTTGGCCGTCAAGTCGGCCTTCTCGCCGGCCTGCGAGCTGGGCTTCGCGTCACGCTTATCCTCGTCGGTCGCGAACGTGGTCGTCGAGTTGACCTTGTCCGAGCTGAGCTTGTCGCCCGTCGAGCTGGTGGACACGCTGGACTTGTCGTCCATCTTGGCATTCGTGCCCTTCGCCGTGTTGCTCTTGTCGCTGTACGACAGCGGCTGGTGTTGCGTGTTGTTGCTCACGGACGGGTTGCCGTTCTTGTCGGTCGCGCCCATCGTGTTGTTGGCGAGGGCGGAGCCGGCGGCGAGCGCCAGGATAGACGTGGTGATGAACATCGGCGCGAGTTTGCGCATGGTATTCCTCCAATTCGGTGGCAGTGGATGCTTTCGCGACGCTCGATGAACGCCGCTTACATCCACCATTCTAGGAAGGGACCGAAGGGAAAACTGTCGGGGGAGTCCGCGTTTGCGGTAGGAGTTCTCACGCCGTCTGACACGGCAACTCGACGCCGCATCCGTTTGGAGCAGGCCAAACGAATCAGGAGAGGGAAAAGCGCTTTCGCTTCAATATCGGTTTGCCGGCCGCGTCGGTGCCCACGATCTCGTGCGTGGCCCTCGGCGGCAGCGGCGAGCCCGCGGGGACAGCCTCGCCGCGCTTGACGAGGCCGTCCTCGAACTTGCGCTTCGCGGCCTCGACCTTCGCCGCGGCCGGTACGCGCGAGCGGGATGCGACACGCTTGGCGCTAGGTTTCTTCCGTGTAGCCATGGAACCCATTGTAGTGGCCGCACGGCAGCGCGCAGCCGCAGTGGAAGAGCCGTCGCGACAAGCGCATCCCGTCCGCCGCGTCCGTGAGCACGTGCGTCTTGCGAAGGTGCTCGCGCGGCGTTTCGGGCGTCACGGCCATCTTCTTCTTCCCCGACTCGACATCCACACGGTTGTGGGCGAAGAGCATCTTCACGAAGCGTTGCGCCGCGTCCTCGATGGGAGGATCGGTGCGGTGCGAAAGCCCGGCCGCCGCCGTGAGGAACGGGTTGCGCTCGACCGGCGCCACCACGACGATGGTCTTGTCGCCCAGGCCGAACTGCGCCGCCGGAATCGCGATCTTGCGCGACTGGGGCTGCGGGCGCGAAGCCGCCGCGACCGCCGTCACCGCCTTCACCGCGGCCATCGCCTTGCGTTGCTGCGCCTGCAACGGATGCACCGCGCTCGCCGGCACCAGGCGCCGCTCGACGAACACCTCGGTGAGGATGTCGCGATAGCGCCCGGCGAAGCGGGCCGCATCCGCATCGATCATGTGCGCGGCGACCTGCGCGAAGTAGTCGGGCTGCACCGGCGCCGCCGCCGTCGCATCGGAGAGCAGCGCAGCGAGGTCCTTCGCGACGGCGACAAAGTCCGCATCCTTCGGCTTCTTCGACTTCGCGTGCAGCATGCCCGAGAGGATCTCGTAGAACGCGCCCGTGAACACGCGCGAGAACGAATGCACCTCGGCGCAGAGGGACGTGGCCGGCGCATCGTCCGGCAGCGTCTGCGGATCCACGTACTTGAACTTGTTGTATGCGTTGCGCAGGCAATCCTTGTCCACCGCGTCGGGTGCGACGAGCCGGATGGCGTGCCCGAGCTGTTCGGCGCAACGCGAGAGCTCGTTCGACTTGAAGGCCGCGACGCTCGCGATCACCTTGGCGCGCAGCTGCGGCAGCTGGATCGCGGCGAGGATCGCGCTCATGTCGCCGAAGGACTCGTGGAACGCCCCCACCTCGATGAAGGGCGCGTCCCAGAGCTGCGGACGATGCGCATCCAGGCAGGCGTGCCCCATCTCGTGGCAGATCACGTCGGGGCTCTCTCCGGAGTAATACGTCTTGCCCTTGACCGCCTCGTGGAAGAACGCGAGCTCGCTGCGGTCGTAGTACGCGTTGAGATCCACGCCCTTGTCGAGGCTCACCGGCAGCGCCTTGCCCGGCTGCCAGCTCGAAAGGCCGAGGATCGGTGCCCAGAAGTCGCCGCCGCGCCGCAGCGCTTCGGCCGCGGTCCAGTAGCGGAACTGCGGTGTGCCGGGCGCATACGGGCCGGGCTTGGGCGCCGCGCCCTTGATCCTGTACTTGAGCGTGCCCTTCGACAGGTCGGGCACCGGCCGATCCACGCGTCCCAGCCCCGACTCGGGATCGTCGATCCAGGCACTCACGGTGCTCGTGGAGACGGGCGCGGCCTTGGCCGGTCCCTTCGGAGTGCGTGTCGCCATGCTTTGGGTGCGTCTCGCGATGCCGAGCGTTGTGACCATCGGGCCTCCTGAAGGTGCGCAGGGAAGAGGCTCCTTGATAGCGCACACGCGGCGCGCGCGGAACTACCCGCGGTGGTGGGATCGGTGGATCACTCCTCCCAGGCGAAGCGACGCATCGCGACCCCCGCGAAGACCAGGCTCGCGGCCAGCATGGCGGCCACCGGCACGATCGCCGCCTCGAAGCCCTGCCCGCGCCACGTCATCGCCTCGAGCCCGTCGATCGCCCAACGCGTCGGCACGTACGCCGTCATTCGCTGGAGCCACTCGGGAAACACGAACGTGGGCACCCAGGCGCCGCCGAGCATGACCAGCAGCAGCGTGGCGAGGATGGCGAGCCCGCGCGTGGCCTCGGGCGTCTTCCCGAGCGCCGCGATCAGCAAGCCGAACGTGGACGTGAGCACGGCGAAGGCGAGCGCCACCGCGACGAATCCCGCGAGGCTTCCTTCGATGCGCACGTGGAACACGGCAATGGCCGCCGCGTAGATGCCGATGAAGAGCAGGCACGCGATCACGGTGCCCGAGGCGATGCGGCTGCCGAGCAGGAGCGCCCGCGAGACGGGTGCGGCGCGCAGGCGCTTCCACAATCCCATGCGGCGCATGAGCAGCAATCCCACGCCCAGCTCGATGCCCATGAAGAGGATGAACTGCACGCCCATCCCCGCGAAGGCGTGCGCGTAACCGTTGTAGGTGCGGCCCTCCGGCCCCGCGACCTCGCTCTCGCGCGTCGTGAACGGCAGCGAGAGGCCTTCCCCGAATGCCGATGCCGCTTCGCTCGCATTGGCCTCGCGCGCCTGCACGCGCTCGATGCTGTCGAAGAGCGAGATCAGGTCGCGGCGCTGCTCGGGCGGCATCGCGGGGGATTTCTCGACCTGCTCGCGCACCTCGCGTACGGTCTTCATGCCCGTCCCACCGCTGAACGCCGCACGGGTGACACCTTTCATCACGTGCTCGGCCAGCAGGCCCTTCACGAGCGCCAGCGTCATCGCCTGGGACGGATCGTAGTGCACGACAAGCTCGGGCTTCCCATTGCGTGGCGAGAAGAGCGCCCTGGGCGCCTGATCCCCGAAGCCCGCGGGAATCACGACGGCCGCGCGCACCTTGCCTTCGCGCACGAGGCGGATCGCTTCGGGCTCGGTCGCATCGCGCAGATCGAAGGTGGCGTCGCCCTTCATCGCCTTCACGATCTCCGTGGAGACGGCGCTGCGGTCGAGATCCGCGACCGCGACCGGCACGCGCGAAGGTTTCTTCGGCGGCCCGCCCAGCACGGCGCCGAAGAACGCGGCGATGAGGATGGGGGCCGCGAGCGTCACCGCGACGGCGCGGCGATTGCGGAAGTACAGGAGGATGTCCTTGCGGACCAGCGCGAACAAGGCGTTCATGTCAGTCCCGTAGCTGGCGGCCGGTGAGATGGAGAAAGACGTCCTCGAGGGAGGCGTCGTCCGCGGCGCGCACCGCGAGGCCGCGTGTGCGCAGTGTCGCGAGCAGCGACTCGTCCACGGCGCCCTCGATCTCGTAGCGCCGCGTGGCCTTCGGCGGCAACAAGGCGCGCAGCGACACGCGATCGCCGCTCGCGGCCACCTGCCCGTGGTCCACGATCACGATGCGATCGCAAAGCCGCTCGGCCTCTTCCATATAGTGCGTCGTGTACACGAGCGCCTTGCCGCGGGAGCGCAGCGTCTCGAGATTGTCGAAGATGGCGTTGCGGCTCTGCGGATCGACGCCGACGGTGGGCTCGTCCAGCAGCAGCACGTCCGGGTCGTGCACCAGCGCCGCGGCGATGTTGAGCCGCCGCTTCATGCCGCCGCTGAAGGTCGCGGGACGCGCGCGCGCCTGGTCCGCGAGGCCGACCAGGGAAAGCGCCGAATCGACGCGCGAGCGCAACGTGTCGCCCGCGATGCCGTAGAGCGCGCCGAAGAGCTCCAGGTTTGCCGCGGCGCCGTAGTCCTCGAAGAGCGAGACGTCCTGGGGCACGAGGCCCACGCGCCGCTTGGCCGCGCTCGCGTCGTCGCCGATGGCCTCGCCGGCGATGGTGACGCTGCCGCGATCGGGCCGCGTGAGGCCGCAAAGCATGGCGACCGTCGTGGACTTGCCCGCGCCGTTCGGCCCCAGCAGCCCGACGATCTCGCCGGCGCGCGCCTCGAGCGAGATGCCGCGTACCGCGGCCACGTTGCCGTAGGATTTCCAGAGATCCGTTGCGATGAGCACGCCACCTCCTGTCGTGTACGGCGTGCATCCTACGCTGCAGCCTCCGGCGTCGTGGCTCTCGTGCG
>Ga0070658_10002880_pt1 | contig 14287 bp, 10 predicted proteins | sample KBSC13metaG_FD_64664 | JGI IMG/M metagenome (GOLD analysis project Ga0070658, IMG submission 64664) | Corn rhizosphere microbial communities from Kellogg Biological Station, Michigan, USA - KBS C1-3 metaG | ecosystem: Host-associated > Plants > Roots > Rhizosphere > Soil ... | reverse complement strand
TCGGGGACGGGGCTGGTGCTGATCCTTCGGTGGTACTGGTGGCGTATCAACGCGTGGAGCGAGATCAGCGCGATGATCTCGTCGTTCGTCGTGTCGTTGACCGCGATCATCACCGTTAAGAGCCGCTTCCCCGACAACGACCTGCGCGGCGACGCATGGGTCATGCTGATCACGGTCGCGGTGAGCACCATCGTGTGGCTGGCGGTCACCTACCTCACCGCGCCCGAACCTGACAGCACGCTGAACGCTTTCTATGAGCGGGTGCGGCCGGGCGGACCGGGCTGGCGGCGGGTCAGCGAGCGGCTCGGCTACGGCGGCGAATCCATCCCCGGCGGTGCGCTGCAGTGGACCAACTGGATCGCCGGCATCGTCGCCGTCTATGCCAGCCTGTTCGGGGTCGGCAAGCTCATCTTCGGCGAGATCATGACTGGGGTCATCATGCTGATCGTGGCGCTGTTCGCGTTCCTCTGGATCGCACGGTCGTTCCGTGAGGAGGAGTCCAAGCCGCCGACGGCCCGTCGTGAACCGGTCGCAATCGCCGCGGACTAGGGCGTCGATGCTTTTGACTCACGGCTGAGCGACCGGCTCACTGGGGACTCATGACTCTCCTGTCGAGGGCTGGACCGGCCAGTTCGGAGGTCGGACGCCAGAGCACTCGAGTACTTGAATACCGCGCCGATCTGCACTGGCGCGGCGGGTCAGTCGTTCTACAGAGCAGTCGTGAGTCGCGAGTCGTCCGGTAGTCCGGTAGCCACTCCTCCGCGGAACTTGCCGGGCGCTCCGGGATTGGTGTAAAGCCGAGCTTGAACCTGCACCCATTGCGGGGTATATACTTAGGATCTGATGACCGCGCGGCCGACGGGCCTGCGCCACCCAGTGGAGGAGCCGTGAGCACCATCAACACCCCCGAAGTCCTGATGACCGTCACGCCCGGCGCGGGCGCCGAGGTCAAGAAGTTCATGGCCCAGGAGAATGTCGACCCGGCGGTCGGCGGCCTCCGGGTGAGCGTGCAGCCCGGCGGCTGCAGTGGATTCAAGTACGGCCTCCTGATCGAGGACGCGCCGGCCGAGGACGATCTGGTCGTGGACCAGGGCGACTACAAGGTCTTCGTCGACCCCTTCTCGGCGCAGTACATCAATGGGGTCACGATCGACTACGTGACGTCGATGCAGGGCTCCGGCTTCACCTTCAAGAATCCGAACTCCACGGGCGGCTGCGGTTGCGGCAGCTCGTTCTCCGCCTGAACGCATACTCATGATGGAACCGGTCACTGGCGTCGCCCCAAGCGCGGACGTCGGCACCGGGCACGAGGCCCGCGAGCGCGTCGTCACTCGCGGGCCTTCGCGTGTCCCGCCGACGCCGCACGCGACTGCGCTCGAGCGCATTCGCACCGTCGTCGTGGACGAGCACGAGGACCTCGCCCGACTCGTCGCGCACCGCATCGCCTCGCTGATCCGTGAGCGGGCCGCCACGGGAAAGACGGCCGTTCTCGGCCTCGCTACCGGCTCGACCCCGATCGGGGTGTACCGCGAGCTGATCCGGATGCACCGCGAGGAGGGGCTGAGCTTCGCCAATGTGGTCTCGTTCAACCTGGACGAGTACTACCCGATGGCGCCGGACAACATTCATTCGTACCACCGCTTCATGTGGGAGAACCTGTTCTCCTTCGTCGACATCGCTCGGGAGAACGTCAACATCCCGCGCGGCGACATCCCGCGTGATGAGGTGGAGCGCTACTGCCAGAACTACGAAGCGGCCATCCGCCGCGCCGGCGGGATCGACTTCCAGATCCTCGGCGTCGGCAAGACGGGACACATCGGCTTCAACGAGCCCGGTTCCGGCGTCGACAGCCGCACGCGGCTCGTGCACCTGGACGCCGTCACGCGTCGCGATGCGGCGGCTGATTTCTTCGGCGAGGAATTCGTGCCGAAGGAAGCGATCACGATGGGCGTCGCCACGATTCTCGAGGCCCGCGAGATCGCCATCCTCGCCACGGGCGAGCACAAGGCGGCCATCGTTCGCCGCGCCGTGGAGGGCGAGGTCAACCACGAGGTCGCGGCGACTTTCCTCCAGCGGCATCCGGCCACGACGTTTTACGTCGATCGCGCCGCCGGAGCCGCACTGACTCGCATCGCCACGCCGTGGCTGCTCGACGAAGTCGAGTGGAACACGGACCTCATGATCCGCGCCGTGGTCTGGCTGTCGCTCAAGTCCGGCAACGCGATCCTCAAGCTCACCCAGCGTGACTATGCCGAGCACGGCATGTCGTCGCTCGTGGCGCAGAAGGGCTCGCCGGGTGCGGTGAACGGCGAGGTGTTCAACGCCCTCGGCGCCAAGATCCGCGGCAAGAGCAAGCTGCCGAATGGTCGTCGCACGATCTGCTTCTCTCCGCATCCGGACGACGACGTCATCTCGATGGGCGGCATCCTGCGCAAGTTCGTGCAGAACGGCAACGACATGACCGTCGCGTACATGACGAGCGGCAACATCGCCGTGTTCGACCATGACGTGCGGCGGTACATCGACTTCCTGCGCCGCCTCGCCAAGGAGAGCGGCGTGGGCGGGAACGCCGTGAATCACCTCGCCGATCGCGTGCTCCAGTTCCTGGACCACAAGCAGCCGGGCGACGTGGACATCCCCGAGGTGCAGGACATCAAGCGGATGATTCGCGAGAGTGAGGCCGTGGCCGGCATCGAGGTCATGGGGCTCGGTCGCGACCACGCTCGCTTCCTCAACCTGCCGTTCTACCAGACCGGCAGCGTGAAGAAGGACCCGATCGGTCCCGCCGACGTGGCGATCGTGCGCGACCTGTTGAACGAGCTCCAGCCCGAGATCATCTTCGTCGCCGGCGACCTCTCGGATCCGCACGGGACGCATCGCATGTGCAAGGAGGCGATCGACCTCGCGCTGCGCGAGATCGACTTCCCGCGTCCCGAGGTGTGGCTGTACCGCGGGGCGTGGCAGGAGTGGGACGTCACCGATGCCACTTGGCTCGTGCCGATGTCGCAGGAGGAGTTGCGCCTCAAGATCCAGGCGATCTTCAAGCATCAGTCGCAGAAGGACTCGGCCCCCTTCCCGGGCCAGGATGATCGTGAATTCTGGCAGCGCGTGGACGCGCGCAACAAGGACACGGCGCACCTGCTCGACCGGCTGGGGCTCGCCGAGTACTTCGCCATGGAAGCGTACGTCGTCGAATAACGGAGCCCACCACCCGTGACCCGATTCACCACGCTCGACGCGATCGTGCTCGTCGCGTACCTCGCCGGCACGACCGCCCTCGGGTTGTGGGTGGGGCGCCGCCAGCGCGACGCCAAGGACTACTTCGTCGCTGACCGCGCCATTCCCTGGTGGGCGGTGATGTTCTCCATCGTCGCCACCGAGACGAGCGCCCTCACCTTCATCAGTACGCCGGGCCTGTCGTACGGCAATGCGCCGGGCTTCGGCAACCTCGGCTTCCTCCAGGTCGTCGCCGGCTACATCATCGGCCGCGTCGTCGTCGCCGGCGTGCTGTTGCCGCGATACTTCGAGGGCAATCTCGTCACGGCGTACGCGCTGCTCGAGACGCGGTTCGGGCTCGGCGCGCGGCGATTCACGTCCATCGTGTTCATGGTGACGCGCGCACTGGCCGATTCGGTGCGCGTCTTCGCGACTGCCATCCCCGTTGCGCTGATCATCAGTCCGTCGGTGACGAACAAGTCACTCGTGATGCCCCTCGCGGTCGGCATCATCGGCCTGCTGACCGTGATCTACACGTATAAGGGCGGCATGAAGGCGGTGGTGTGGACGGAACTGCTCCAGGCAGGCATCTACCTGAGCGGCGGCGCGGCCGCGTTGCTGATCCTCGGTCATCTCGTGCCCGGTGGCTGGTCGGCCATCTGGAGCTCGGCCCATGCCGCCGGAAAGACCCAGATGCTGGACTTCTACCCCGGGCTCGACCGCGCCCACACGGTGTTCGCGGGATTGATCGGTGGCGCCTTCCTCGCCATGGCATCGCACGGTACGGATCAGTTGATCGTGCAGCGCCTCATGTCGTCGCGCACGCTGAAGGATGCACAGAAGGCGATCATCGGCTCGGGCTTCGTCGTGTTCCTCCAGTTCTTCCTCTTCCTCGCCATCGGCCTCGGGCTCTGGGCGTTCTATCAGGGGAAGCAGTTCCCGCTGACGGACGAGATCTTCCCGTCGTTCATCATCGACCACATGCCGCACGGCCTCGTCGGCCTCATCGTGGCGGCGATCGTCGCGGCGACGATGAGCACGCACTCGGGGGCGATCAACTCGCTCGCCGGCGCGACGACGATGGACATCTACCTGCCGATCACCGGGCGGTCGGCGGACGATCCGGTCACGCTCAAGATGGGCCGGTTCTTCGCGCTCGGCTGGGGAATTGTGCTGACGCTCGGCGCGCTGCTTTTCCCGCAGGACACGAAGACGCCGGTGGTCATCGTCGCACTGGGCATTGCCTCGTTCACCTACGGCGGCCTGCTCGGCGGATTCTTCCTTGGCATCTTCTGGAGTCGCGCCATCCAGCGCGACGCCATCCTCGGGATGTCCGTCGCCATCTTCATCATGGCGTTCATCGTCTTCGCCGGACCGATCGCGCACGCCTATCCATCGCTTGCCGGCACCCTCGCCCCGTTCGGCAGGATCGCTTGGCCCTGGTACGTGCTCATCGGCACGCTCATCACCCTGGCGGTGGGGATTCTTTCCTCATTCACCCATCCCGCACCGGCACGCCGGCCGGCCACGGCATGACGTTCATCGTCGTCGGGGTGGACGGCGGCGGGTCGAAGACGAAGGTCATCGTCGCCGACGAGAACGGCGCGCAGCTCGGCGAGGTCGTCGGGCCGGCGAGCGCTGTGCGCCCAGGCCGCGCCGAGCAGTCGGCCGAGGTGATCTCCACGACCGTGCGCGACGCGCTCGCGTCGTGCGAGATGACCCATGTGGTTCCCCGCGTGCTCTGTGTGGGTGTCGCCGGCGTCGCGCGCGAGCCCGAGCGGCAGGCGCTCTGGCAGGCGCTCGTCGGTCGCGAGCTCGCGGAAGAGACGGTGGTCCATCCCGACTTCGCCGTGGCGCTCGATGACGCCTTCGGTGACGGGGCCGGGGTGCTGCTGATCAGCGGTACCGGGTCGGTGGCATTTGGCCGCAGCCCGGCGGGCACGATCGGCCGCTGCGGTGGCTGGGGTCCAATGTGCGGCGACGAGGGGAGCGGTGCGTGGATCGGACGTCGCGCACTCAGTATCGTGACCGCATCGGCCGACGGGCGCGAGCCCGAGACGGCGCTCCTTGGTGCCGTCCTCACCGCAGCGCAGGTGAACGAGCCGCAGGAGTTGATCGCCTGGGCGGCAAATGCGACGCCGGCACAACTGGCCACGCTTGCCCCGATCGTGGTGCGTGTCGCCGAGACGGGCGACCTGCGCGCCAACGCGCTGATCAGCCTCGCCGTCGAGGAGCTCGTCCTCCACGTACGCACGATGGCTCGTCAGCTGTTCGGCGACGAACGCGCCGCGCTGCCCGTGGCGCTTACCGGCGGCATGCTCACCCGCGGCACCATGCTCCGAAAGCGTCTCGAGCTCCGCCTGCGGAGTGCGGTGCCGGGCGCGCAGGTGCAACAGGGCGAGGTCAATCCGGCGCGCGGCGCGGTGCGCGGCGCCCTGCGCTACCTCGGCGAAACCGCGGTGTGATTGGCGCGAGCACGATGCGATCACCAAACGCCAGCGAGGGCACTCATTCATGAGTGCCCTCGCTCATTCCGACTCTCGAGAGGCCGGGCGCGTTAGACCGGGAAGGCGCGTTCTCCCGCTTCCTTCACCACCGGCATGCTGAGCGGAGCCCCGACAAGAGCATCCGTGACCGGCATGTCCGAGCCGGGCGTGTCGAACGAGCCTTCCCAGCGCGCCATCACCACCGTCGCGAGGCAGTTACCGACGAGATTGATCGAGGTGCGCGCCATGTCCATCAGTGCATCCACGCCGAGGATGACCGCGACGCCCTCCAGCGGCAGGCCAAACTGCGCGAGCGCGCCGGAGAGAATCACCAGCGACGCGCGCGGTACGGCCGCGACACCCTTGCTGGTCAGCATGAGCGTCAGCATCATGAGCAACTGTGTCTCGATGGGCATGTGAATGCCGGCCGCCTGAGCCACGAACACCGACGCCACCGCCAGATAGAGCGTGCTGCCGTCGAGGTTGAACGAGTAGCCCGTGGGCAGCACGAAGGCGACGATGCGCCGCGGCACGCCGAGCCGTTCCATGTTCTGCAACGCCAGCGGGAAGGCTGCCTCCGACGAGGCCGTCGTGAAGGCAATCAGCCACGGCTCCTTCACGCTGTTCCAGAAGCGCCGCAGCGGCACCTTGAAGGCGATGGCCACCGGGATGAGCACGAGCAGCACGAATGCGATGAGCGCACCATACAGCGTGAGTACGAGCACGCCAAGGTTCCGCAGGACGCCGAGGCCACTCTGCCCCACCGTCACGGCGATCGCGCCGCCGATGCCGAAGGGCGCGAATGCCATCACCAGCCCGACGAACTTGAACATCACCTCGCTGAGACTCTCGCAGAACGAGAGCATCAGCGTCTTCGCTGGCCCCTGCACCTTCGACAGCGCGACGGCGAACAGGATCGCGAAGAAGACGATCTGGAGGACCTCGTTCCCTGCCGCGGCCTCGACGAAGCTCTGCGGCACGGTGTGAATGATCACCCCCATCAGCGAGGTGTGCTTCGTCGCCAGCTCGGCGCCCGTGGCAGCGCTCGCCGCCGACAGGTTCACGCCGACGCCCGGCTTGATCACGTTGACGAAGATCAGCCCGACGGCGAGGGCGATCGTCGTGACGACCTCGAAGTAGATGACCGAGCGCAGGGCCAACTTGCCGACGCGCTTCATGTCGTCACCATGGCCGGCGATGCCGACGACCAGGGTGGCGAACAGCAGCGGGACGATCAGCGACTTGATCATCCGGAGGAAGATCGTCGACAGGACCTGCAGGTCAGCCGCCTGGAATCCCTTGGTCTCGGCGGCCCCGGGAAACAGGTAGCCGATCAGGACGCCGAGGACCATCGAGATCACGATCCACTGCGACATCGTGATGCGGCGCCAGCCGGTACGGGGGGAGGGCGGCGGCGCGGCCGTCGTGTTCACTGCTCCAGCAGACATCGGATTACCGGTTCGAGGGGAGCCCGGCCGCCGCACGGCGGAGGGTCGAGTTTCGGTAGCCGTACGCGAAATAGAGTAGCAGGCCGATGGCCAGCCAGATGGCGAAACGTTCCCACGCCTGGCGGGGGAGGCCCCACATGACGTAGACGCATGCCGCGGCACCACCGAGGCTCACGGGCCATACGAAGGGCACGCGGAAGGGACGCGGACGCTCGGGCTGCGTGTAGCGGAGCACGAGCACGCCGATGCATACCAGCGCGAACGCCGAGAGGGTCCCGATGTTCGTGAGGTCGTACGTCTCGCCCGCGTCGCCGATGAGCGCCCAGCTGGCGACGAACAAACCGGTGAGCAGGGTCGTGGCGTACGGGACGCGCGACTTCTTCGAGACCTTCGCGGCCCACTTCGGAAGCAGGCCGTCACGCGCCATTGCGTAGAAGATGCGCGGCTGGCCGTACTGGAACACCAGCAGCACCGCCGTCATCGAGAACACGGCCCCCAGCGCCACGAGCCAACCCACGTTCGTCATGCCCGTACGCACGAGGGCATAGGCGAGCGGATCGGCGTGGAGACTCGGGTCCAGCTCCTTGTAGTTCACCATGCCGGTCAGCACCGCACCGACGATCACGTAGATCACGGTACAGATGGCGAGACCGCCGAGAATGCCGATCGGCAGGTTGCGTTGCGGATCCTTCGTCTCCTCTGCCGCCGTGGAGATCGCGTCGAACCCGATGTAGGCGAAGAAGACGATCGCCGCGCCATGGTGAATGCCCTGGAACCCGTTCGGCGCGAAGGGCGTGTAGTTGGCGGGATTGATCCGGGTCAGGCCCGCCGCGATGAACAGGCCGAGCGCGAGCAGCTTCACCACGACCATGATGTTGTTCGCGCGCGCGCTCTCACGCACGCCGCGCAGCAGCAGCCAGGTGATGAACAGCACGATCGCGGCAGCCGGCACGTTGATGAGGATGGGGATCCCCGCCACGCGCGGTGCGGACTGGAGCAGCCCGTGCACGCCCGGGTCGGCACTCAACAGCGCCGTGCGATAGCCGGTGGTCAGCCACACCGGCAGGTTGATCAATCCGCCGGTGAGCGTCTTGAAGTAGTCGCCCCACGAGATGGCGACGGCGACGTTGCCCACCGCGTACTCGAGGATGAGGTCCCAGCCGATGATCCACGCCACGATCTCACCGAGCGTGGCGTAGGTGTACGCGTAGGCGCTGCCTGCCTGCGGGATCATCGACGCCAGCTCGGCGTAGCACAGCGCGGCGAGCGCGCAGACTCCGCCGAGCAGCAGGAACGAGAAGACTAGCGCCGGACCCGCGCCACTCCGGATGACATTCCCCGCCGCGTCCGTCTGGCCCGCTGCCGCCGTGCCGATCGCACCGAAGATGCCGGCGCCGATCACGGCGCCGATCGCCAGCATGATCAGGTCGCCGGCGCCGAGCGCTCGCTTCAGGGAGTTTGGGTGATCGCCTTCGTCCAGCAGCTCGGCGATCGGCTTGCGCGAGAAGAGTGAGTTCATCCGTCGTGGGTTACGGGCTAGATGAAGAGCGGCGCCAGCACCAGCGTGATGGTGCTCAGCAGCTTGATCAGCACGTGCAGCGAGGGACCCGCCGTGTCCTTGAACGGGTCGCCGACCGTGTCACCGACCACAGCCGCCTTGTGCGCCTCGGAGCGCTTCCCACCGTGCGCCCCCGTCTCGATGTACTTCTTCGCGTTGTCCCAGGCGCCGCCGCCGTTGTTCAGGAAGCCCGCCATCAGGATGCCCGCGATCGTACCTACCATCAGCAGCGCCGCCACCGACTCGGCGCCGATGTACTCGCCCGCGCCGCCGAAGTGCTTGAACACCACGCCGACGACGATCGGGAAGAGCACCACCAGGGCACCAGGCGCGATCATCGCCTTGAGTGCGCCGACCGTCACGATGTCCACGCACGTGGCGTAGTCGGGATCCTCCGTGCCCTGCATGATCCCCGGGCGCTCGCGGAACTGCCGTCGCACCTCGGTGATCACCGACGACGCGGCCTTGCGAACCGCCGTCATCGCCAGCGAGGAGAACCAGAACACCAGCATCGCGCCGAGCAGGCCGGCCACGAACACCACCGGCTTGGAGAGATCCACGTGCAGCGCCTGGCCGGTCAGGTTGCGCACTTCATCGAGATACGCAGAGAAGAGCAGAAACGCTGCGAGCGCCGCAGAACCGATCGCGTAGCCCTTCGTCAGCGCCTTCGTGGTGTTGCCGACGGAGTCGAGTCGGTCGGTCTTGTCGCGCACTTCCTGCGGCTGGCGTGACATCTCGACGATGCCGCCGGCGTTGTCGGTGATGGGACCGAAGACGTCCATCGCCAGGATGTAGCCGGCCGTGCCGAGCATGCCCATCGTCGCCACCGCGGTGCCGAACAGGCCGCCGATCGGCTGGCCGGCCGCGTTGAGCAGCCCGCTCATCTGGCCCAGCGAGTAGCTGGCGATGATCGCGAAGCCGATCGTGATCACCGGCAGCACGGTGGACTCCATGCCGACCGCGAGACCGGCGATGATGTTCGTCGCCGGACCGGTCTTGCTCGCCTCGGCGATGCCAAGCACGGGCCGGTAGCGGTACTCGGTGTAGTACTGGGTGATGAACACGAAGGCGATCGACGTCAGGATGCCGATCATGCCGCAGAAGAAGAAATAGAGCCACGCCTGCGGTGCGGTATCGGTGACCAACAGCGTACGCGTGGCGAAGAAGAACGCGAGCGTCACCAGCGCCGCCGTGACGTAGTAGCCGCGGTTCAGCGCCTTCATCGGGTCGGCGTCCTCCCGCGTCCGCACCACCATCACGCCGATGATGGAGCAGATCAGCCCGAGCGCCATGATGACGAGCGGGAAGAGGATGCCGCTGATGCCGAACGACTGGTACAGCAGCACGCCGAGGATCATCGCGCCGATGTTCTCGGCCGCCGTGCTCTCGAACAGGTCGGCGCCGCGGCCGGCGCAGTCGCCGACGTTGTCGCCGACGAGGTCGGCGATCACGGCCGGATTGCGCGGATCATCCTCGGGAATCCCCGCCTCCACCTTGCCCACCAGGTCGGCGCCGACGTCGGCCGCCTTGGTGTAGATGCCGCCGCCGAGCTGTGCGAACAGCGCGACGAACGATGCGCCGAATCCGTAGCCGACGATGAGGAAGGGGATGTGCCGCGCCCATTCGCCGGCGGGCATGCCGGCCGGCGGGAAGGCGGAGAGCACCGCGAACAGGCCACCCACGCCGAGCAGGCTCATGGCGACGGTGAAGATGCCGGACACCGCACCACCGCGCAGCGCGGTCTGCAGCGCGTCATTGAGCGACGTCATCGCCGCCGACGCGACGCGGATGTTCGTGCGGATGGAGACCCACATGCCGACGTAGCCTGCCACGCCCGAGCTCAGGGCGCCGAGCAGGAACGACGCCGTCACGTAGAGCGCGAAGGTCTTCGGATCCTGGACCGGATCGTTCGCCGTCGTGTGGCGGAAGAACCCGTAGCCGATGCCGAGCAGCGCGGCAACCACGATGGCGAGGACGGCGATCGTCTTGTACTGGCGCGCCAGGTATGCCTCCGCGCCTTCCTGGATGGCATTCGAGATCTTCTGCATCTCGGGGGTGCCACGGCTGCGAGCGAGCACCCAGCGGGCGAGGAACACGGCGAAGATCAGGGCGAGCGCGCTCGCGCCGATGACGACGGTCAGGAGTGATGACTGCGTCTGCGTCATGATGCGTGAAAGTGGAATGCGAGAAGCGCCGCGCGATCAGGCCGCGGCGATGGCGGACCGCTCGACGCGGCGCCAGAGGTAGAACACGGGAATCCCGATCAGCACGAGCACCAGACCGGACACCGACTCGGTGCGCGTCGTGGGCGCGAGGAGGAGCAGCACCGCCACCCCCGCCGCGAGCAGGATGTACAACGCGGGGAGCACCGGATATCCGAGCGCCTTGTAAGGTCTCGGCACGCCGGCCCGCGTCCGGCGCAGAATGAACAGCCCCAACGTCGTGGCGACGTAGAACAGCAGGGCGGCAAAGATCACGTAGTTCAGCAGCTGGTTGTAGGTGCCGGTCAGACACAGCACCGCCGTCCACGTCGACTGCACGATCAACGCGAAGGCGGGGACGTGATTGCGATTCAACGTCCCCGCCCGCCTGAAGAAGACCCCATCGCGCGCCATCGCGTAGAGCACGCGCGCGCCGGAGAGAATGAGTCCGTTGTTGCAGCCGAAGGTGGAGATCAGAATGGCGAACGCCATCAGGAGGCCGCCGCTGGCACCGAAGATCGTCTCGGCCACCGCGGTACCCACTCGATCCTCGGTGGCGAAGCGCACGCCGCGAGCGACGACGTCCGCGCCGCCAGCCACGCCGCCGTACGGCAGCACGCTGAGGTACGAGATGTTGGCGACGATGTAGAGCAGCGACACGAGCCCCGTACCGAGCACGAGCGCCAGCGGGAGGTTGCGTGACGGGTTCTTCACCTCGGCGGCCGCAAACGTCACGCTGTTCCAGGCATCGCTCGAGAACAGCGACCCGACCATCGCCGCGCCGAACGCGACGATCAGCCCGTACGACCACGACCATTCCCCGACGAACCGGCCAGCGCTGAAATTCGCCGCGATCGCGGTCGCGTTCCGGCCGATCGTGAGCGCGAGAATCACGAGGAGCGCCAGCGCGCCCGTCTTCACCACGGTAAGCGTCGTCTGGACGAACTTTCCTTCGCGCACGCCGCGCAGGTTGATCCAGGTGAGGATGGCGATGCTGACGAGTCCGACGAGCCGCTGCGGGTTGAGGCCGAGCGTGATCGCGTTGGCCGGATCGGCGCAGCCGAGCGCGGCGACGCAGATGTCGGCCCGCGGAAACCAGGAGTAGAACTCGGCACTCACGGCTGGAAACACCACGCCCATGAACTTGCCGAATGCCACCGCCACGGCGGCGATCGTCCCCGTCTGGATGACGACGAAGAAGGTCCAGCCGTAGAGGAAGCCCATGAGGTTTCCCATGGACTCGCGCAGGAAGACGTACTGTCCACCCGCCTGCGGGTACATCGCCGCCATCTCACCGTAGGCGAGCGCGCCGAGGAGCGTCATGATCCCGGAGAGCACCCAGGCGATCATGAGCCACATCGGCGACGGGAGCCCGCGCGCCATGCTGGCGGAGACGATGAAGATCCCCGACCCGATCATCGATCCCGCGACGAGCATCGTCCCGTCGGTGAGGGACATTGCCTTGACGAATCCGGGATTGGACTGCGGCGTTGCGTCGGTCGTGACGGCCGAGCTGCTCATGCAGGGATCGGGAAAGCGGGAGAGTGCCCGACGGCGATCGCCGGCGGCGCTTCAGTGGGAATCCCGAAAAATGTAGGGTTGCGTTGGTGGGACCGCTAGACCGAACGCGCTATTCGCAGCGGGACGCGCGCGGATGCGCTGCTAGAAATCCCAGCTGACCTGGCCTTTCATCCGCACCGGCGTGCCGTCGGGGCGAGTGCCTGGACGAAAGCGAGTGGCGCGCAGCACCTCGGCGATGCGCTTGTTGTAATCGCCGTTGCGCGTCGGAGTGAAGCGGAAGTCGAGTACGCGTCCCGTGGAGTCCACATCGAACTCCGCGGTGAAATGAAATCCGCGCACGTCCCTGGGTGCAGGCAGCGGAGGGAGGAACATCTCGATCACCGTCGGCGGGTAATTCGCCTGGTTTCCACCGCCGGTGCCGGGACCGTTCGCACTCCCCTTCCCCGTCCCGACACCAGATCCGACGCCACCGCCACTTCCCGGGCCCGCGCCAACGCTGCCGTCAGCACCGCTGCCACCACCGACGCCCTGCACGACTGAGGCGACAGTGGCTGGCGCCGTCGGCACCGCACTCTGCTGCGCCGGCTCGGGCGGCTTGACCGGGGGAGTCTCCACCGGCGGCGGCTTCGGTGCCTCGACCTTCGGCACCACGGTCGTCGGCGTGACTGGAATCGTCGATGGCGTCGCGACCGGATCGGGGACCAGCTTCACGTAGCGAATCGTCTCGACGCCGCCGGTCCCGCGCGAGCCACCACCGCCACCACCCGCCGGCCCGGCGCCGCCCGCTCCCTGCTGCATCCGTTCGATCACGGAATTCGGCATGAGGAACGGCACGATGAGCAATCCGATGATCAACGCGTGCAGCACGACGGACACGACCACGCCCATGCGCCGGCTCTCCTGGCCGCGCGTCGGCAGGCCGATCGGTACCCGGTACCGCGGCGGCCCGACGGCGGGAGGATCGTGCGTGTGGGGACCATCCGGAAGAGTCATCCGACCTCGAAATACGTGAGCGACCGCGACGCTCGTGACGGAATGTTATACGGCGGACGACCCCCGAAGGGTTCGTCCGCCGTGACTCCAGCCGGGCCGGCAAGCCGCCCCGGCGGAGAGACTACTTGGTCGCTGCGGGCGTCGTGGGATTACCACCCGGCGTGTCCTTGGGAGGAACGCCGATCACCTTCACTCCTGCGCCACGCGACACGTCCATCGCGTGCACGACCTGTTCGTACTTCGCCTTCGGATCGCCCTTGACGAAGATGATCTTCTCGGGACGACCTTCGTAAATGCCCTTCAGCCGGCTGGCGATGTTGGCCTCGGTCACCTTCTCGGTGTTGACGGCGTACGAGCCGTCAGCGTTGACCTCGAGCACGATCTGGTCCGATTTCGCGTTCGCCGGCGCCACTGCTGGCGTCGGGTCCGGCAACTGAACGTCGATCGCCTTCCGCATGCTGGGGAGTGCCGCCATGAAGATGATCAGCAGCACGAGCAGCACGTCGATCATCGGGGTGACGTTGATCTCGTTGGTCAGCCCGCCACTACCTCCGGACGTGAACGCCATCAGGGCTGCCCTCCCGGCGGTGCGGTGTGCTGGGCCTTCGAGTCGCCCTCGACGGTGCTGACCGTCCCCATCTTCTGGTCACTGATCAACGCCACCATGCGAACGCCGTTCTTCGCAGCGATGTCGGTCGCGTCGACCACCTTGGAGTACTCGAGATCCTTGTCGGCCTTCAGGTACATGATCTTGTCCACCTGGCGGACGTCATAGATGCGCTTGATCTCGCCGGGCAGCGCTTCCTTGGAGATGGGTCGCTTGTTGAGGTAGTAGTTCCCGTCCCGATCGATGCCGAGCACCTG
>Ga0070658_10002877_pt1 | contig 14296 bp, 16 predicted proteins | sample KBSC13metaG_FD_64664 | JGI IMG/M metagenome (GOLD analysis project Ga0070658, IMG submission 64664) | Corn rhizosphere microbial communities from Kellogg Biological Station, Michigan, USA - KBS C1-3 metaG | ecosystem: Host-associated > Plants > Roots > Rhizosphere > Soil ... | reverse complement strand
ATTTGACAGTAAACAGAGAAAAACGATGATTTTTATTTTGGCTTCCTCATATCAGACACCCAATGTCACTTTAATTATTAATCAATAAAAATCAAAAACAAATGAACGAAGAAAGTTTAGAAAAGATGAGCCGGATGCGGCTTTTAGGGATGCATCAGGCATTTAAATCCACCCTTGAAAAAAGTAACCAGGGCGTTTTATTCACCAATGACGAACTGGTACACCACCTGGTACAAAGCGAGTGGGACGACAGGCAATACCGGGCAGTACAAAGAAGCCTAAAAAACGCCAACTTCCGCTACAGCGCCAGTATAGAACAACTCGATTATTCCACTGACCGTGGCGTGGATAAAAACCTGGTACAACGATTATCCGGCTGTGATTTTATAAAAAAAGGCGAAGACCTTTTTATTACCGGCAGTACCGGAACCGGTAAAAGTTTTTTAGCATCGGCGCTTGGGCAGCAGGCGTGTTTACTGGGGTATAAAGTTTTATACTGCAATACCGCCAAACTAATGTCTCATTTAAAAATGGCCAAAGCCGATGGAGCGCATTTAAAAGAGCTGGCAAAGATAGAAAAGCAGGATGCGTTAATACTGGATGATTTTGGCGTGCAGCCATTTGATGCACAGAGCAGGGCATTGCTGTTAGACATCATCGAAGACCGGCACGCAAAAAGATCCACCATTATCACCGCCCAGGTACCGGTAAAAAAATGGCATGAAGTGATTGGGGAAAAAACACTGGCTGATGCCATCCTGGACCGGATTGTTCATCAATCCATCCGCATAGAACTTTATGGTGAATCGTTGAGAAAAAAAAGAAAGAATATCACCCCGGAAATGGAATCAATTTCATAAAATAAACAGGCAAAAATTTATCATTATTTTCGTTTCACAAAACAACAGTTCTTTATCTATTTTTTAATCCTTTTCAGCAGGATTTTTTTAAGGCCTTTTTGAAGTCATTTTAAGGGGGTCAATTTGAAATGGCGAAGGGGGGTCAATTTGAGTGGAATTTACACGTAAGCACAGACAAACAAACAGTCGAAAATCAACGTTATGAAGTCAATCAGTTTTGCCAGAAAAACATTTTGATAGTAGACAAATGGATTGAAGAAACAATTTCGGGAGCTAAACAGGTGCAAGACAGAAAATTAGGCAAGCTCCTTAGAAAGATGAAAAAAGAAGACGTCCTTATCTGTTCAGAGTTGTCAAGGCTTGGGCGAAATCTTCTAATGATTATGGGTATTCTGAATGAGTGTATGAACCGGGATATTCAGGTTTGGACAATTAAGGACAATTACAGATTAGGCAGTGATATTAGTTCAAAGGTATTAGCTTTTGCTTTCGGGCTTTCTGCCGAAATAGAACGCAATCTTATTTCTCAAAGAACCAAAGAAGCATTAGCCAGAAAAAAAGCAGAAGGTGTTATTTTGGGTCGCCCTATTGGAAGAAAATCATCCAAAACAAAACTTACGGGGCAGGAAAAAAGAATAAAAGAACTGTTAGAGAAGAAGGTTTCATTTAGTGCCATCAGTAGAATATTAAGTGTTCACCGGTTAACTGTTTCAAACTTCGTAAAAAGTAATAAATTAACTATTAATAATTAGTTTATGATTTTGTTCATTATATTTGTTTGTTCGTGAATCACGAACAGATTGATTTTATTGAACAACAAATTAATTACAATGGAAGAAAAGCAGATAATACAGGCAGCCATTCAAAACTTTAATCAACACACTGGCTTGGCAATACAAGAACTACATCAACCTGCAAAACGGCTTCCTAAAAACCGTCACCCGGATACAAGTGTAGAGATAAAAGCTCAGGGTAAAACCTACACCTTTTGGGTTGAAGTAAAAAACGAACTTAGGCAATTACATTTGTCACACCTTGTACAGCAATTAGCTCAAGACAAAGAGCACTGGTTATTAATAAGCCAATACATCAGCAAAAATAATCGCAAACTTTTAAAAGAAGAAGGTATTAATTATCTGGATGCTTCAGGAAATTGTAATATTCGAAATGGAGCATTGCTCCTTTTTATTAACGACCAGCAGGTTGCGCCTCAACGGCAATCTAACACAGGTAAACTATGGAAGCCAGCTGGGCTACGTCTTATCTTTTCATTGCTCTTAAAACCTGAATTAATTAATGAACCTTATCGGTTTATTGCCCAGCAAAGCAAATTGGGCTTAGGAACCATTGGAACACTACTAAAGGAATTAGAAAAAGAAAAATATTTTAGCCGCTATAATCAGAATTACAACTTTGAAAATAGGGAGGCTCTGCTAAACCGATGGACAGAAACATACTTTGCCATCCTTCGACCCAAATTGATGCAGGGTAAGTTTCGCTTCGCTTCACCTAAAGACCGAGATAACTGGAAAAATGTTCAGCTCGATCAGGTGTTTTGGGGCGGGGAGCCAGCCGGAGCATTACTCACAAAATTTCTACATCCCGAAAACTTTACTGTTTACAGCGATATGCCTAAAACTGAAGTGATGAAACAACTTCATATAGTTCCTTCACCTGATGGCGAAGTGGAACTACTCAAAACATTTTGGAATACTGAAAACACAGAAACGAAATTTCCGCAAACCGTCCCTCCTCTCCTGGCCTATGCTGAATTAAATGCCAGTATGGATAGCAGAAATCGTGAAATAGCAAATAGAATAAAAAAACTGTATAATGTCTGAACAAAATGAAATCATATTAGACCCGAACATAATTACCATGCTTACTGAAATGGAAGCAGTGTTCAGGAAGTTTGATATTGATTATTATTTGGCTGGTGCATTTGCAAGAGATGTGCAGTTTCAAATTAAGCAGCCCGACTCAAATTTCAGAAAGACAGATGATGTTGATCTTGCAGTTTGTATCAGTCACGAAGACCGCTATAATGAAGTAATGGATGCTTTGGCAGTTACCGGTTCGTTTGTTCGTGATGAAAAAGAAATAATCAAACTACACTACAGATTAGGAATTGAAGTTGACTTAATTCCTTTCGGTGAAATTGAAGATGAAACAAGAACTGTAAAACTCACCAAGCCTAAAGCATTCACCTTACAAATGCCTGGCTTTGCAGAAGCAGCCGCATTCACTGAAGAAATAAAATCAGGCAACCTGACGCTTAATACTTGTCCCATCGAAGGATTGGTAATGCTCAAGCTAATTAGTTGGGATGACAGGCCGCATCGTACACATGATCTTACGGATATTGACAATATCATAGATGCTTACTTCGATTGGAACTCCGATGAAATTTATTCCAGTCACTTCGAGGTAATGGAAAAATACGACACCAACGATTCGCATTTCTATCTGCGAAAAATATCAGCACACATCATCGGCTTAAAAATGAAATCACTATTAGCGAACTCACTTGAATTGTTTGAAAGAGTAAAGGCAATACTGAAGAAGAAACAAAATCCAAGATGGGAGGCATTGATAAACGGATTGAATTAACATTAAATATTAAGCATTGACTTTACTTTACGATAACAAATATCAATATATAAAAGACCTTGGAGAAGGAGGTTTTGGAAAAGTGGTTTTGGCAAAAGAAAAAGTATCAAACCGAGATGTAGCCATCAAGCAACTTAAAAATGCTGATAAAGCCGAGCAGGAAAATATAATTCACGAAATTGGAATTATATCAAAGTTCGAGAATCCTAATATAGTTGCTTATTACCATCATTTTTTTCAGGACGATCAATTGTTTTTAGTAGAAAGTAACGAACCTGATGGTAAGGTGGGTAGCATTCAAAAAACTATTATCAAATTCGGTAGGCAAAATTATGAGGTAAATGATGTGCAAGTAAGCGGTGGTTCTGCAATAAGCAGGAGGCATTCCTTGATAGTTAATTGCAAAGATGATGTTTGGTTATATGATTTAGATAGCACAGGAACATATTTAAATGGAGAAAGAATACAAAATAAAGCCCCGATGAATGGGTTAAATAAAATAAAAATCGGAAAGGCTGAATATATCATCACTACAGATAAAAGCAAGTTATTATAATGCCAAGAGTTTTTGCAATAGGCGATATACATGGTTGTTGCAGAACATTCAAAAAACTATTGCTTGAAAAATTAGGTATAAAAAAATCAGATAAAATTTATTGCATCGGGGATTATGTTGATAGAGGAAAAGATAGCAAAGGAGTTATTGATTTTATTATTGATCTAAGGAAAAACGGTTACCAGATTCACACTTTAAGAGGTAATCATGAACAGATGATGCTGGATTCCACAATAGATCAGCAAAAATTAAACCACTGGTTAATAAACGGAGGTGAGGAAACATTAAAAAGTTTCGGTGTTTCTTCAGTTAAAGAATTACCACATAAGTACCTCGCATTTTTAAAGCGAACAAAGTTTTTTATAGCAACCAATAAATATATTTTTGTTCATGCCGGATTAAATTTTAATATAGCAAATCCATTTACAGACAAAGAAGCAATGCTTTGGATAAGAGAAGCCTTTTTTGATAAATCAAAAACCAAAAATAGAATATTGATACATGGGCATACTCCAATTACCTTTGATACTTTATATAAACAAATTAACCTTAACAAAATAAATATTGATGGAGGTTGTGTTTATAAAGATAAAATCGGCTTTGGAAATTTATTTGCTTTGGAATTATCAAATTTGAAATTAAGAGCAATAAAAAATATTGATTAATAGTTTCAAAGAATAACGATATTGATCCAATCAAGGGTTGACTCTATTGCAAGATAAATAAAAACATAATCATCTATATTCAAAATTACAATGTATAAATATGGCCTTACCTAAAAAACATTTATCCGCAGCAGCTCGCTCCAAGATCACCTATGCACAATTCAATAAATATTGTAATGCATTAGAAGCATTGGTTGACAGTGACAAAAAAACAAACCAGTACAGGATTAGCAGAATTAATAATTCTTCTCATTGAAAATATGATTCAGAGCATAAAACTTGTGACGATGCAGAATACTCGAAAAAATCTTGCAACTGCTTAATAGTAAAAAAGAAGATTTGCAGTTGGTTTAAATTAAGAAATAATCTTTAGGCTAAGAATTATTACTGGACATCCTTCTTATGCTTATTACTCGCCAACCTTTCCATTGAAGCCTCAACCTCATTCAATTTATAGTAAACCCTGTTTCCCATTTTATAAGAAGTAAGCCATCCAAGTTTTGTCCAGTCACTTAATGTAGGGAGAGCTACTTTAAGCATTGAAGCAACTTCGAAACGGGTTAGATAGGTTACTTTCTCTTTAGTTTGAGAAAGATTAAATTTTTCTATTTTGCTGTCAATCAATTCACCAATTTTAAGAAGCAGTTCTTCCAGATTAACATTATCTATTAAAACTTTTTTCGTCATACTTATCTAAATTTTTTATCCTTTAAAATTTTTTCTAGCTCCCTTATTCTTTCACTAATCACAATTAAATCATTCGTAAAAATAGAATAATCTTTATCGTACCTGCTGCCGACATACGCCTTCTGAAGCAATTGAAACAGCCGTTCATTCTTCTCATTATTTTTTGGAAATATACCCGGTAATTTATAAGATACCATAGAGCAATACCGAATAAGCTTGTCAAGGTTATGCGTATGTATGTACATGCCCGTAGTTATTTTAAATAAAGTATGCAATGCCTGTTCAGTTGCTTGGTGTAGCATGAATGCTGCCATTTTATTCTGCTCCCTTATCCTGAAAAGATCAGCACCCGCTAAAAACTCCTGCACCTTATTAAGCCCTGTGCTAAAGATCATTTCATTGAGTTTAGTCCATTGCACTTCATCTATTAATGTTGGAATAACAAGAGGGATGTTACCAACATCATGAATACACTCTGCTATCTGTACAACTTTATTTGCAAAAGGATGTCCTTCTGTAAGCCATGCGTTAAAATGATTTATATCCAAAACAATAGCCGTAACAGGAATAAAATTCCGGCAGCTATTTTCAATCCTATCCTGGAGATCATTACAATTTGGTTTGCCCTCTTTATTAACCAAAACAAGAAGGTAATAATGACTCACATTCCTGCACGTTGGTTGATTATAAGCAAAGATGCTTTCAGTTCGCACTTGGGAAATGGAGCAACCAAGCAGGTATATTTTTTCAGGTGATACAGCTTCTGCTATATCCTGAGAAACTTTTGGTATATGTAGACAAACACATAAAAGCAAATTCTGATACTATTGTAAAATCTTTACAAGGCAACTGGCTTACAGACCAGTTATATCTTTTGGAAGATTGTTATTGCAATTATCAGCATTACAAAGAAAGAATTTCAGCTTGCGATGTTGCAATAGAAAATCAATTGCAACAGTATCTGAAAGAAATCTTTCCAGCAGCAAAAGTTGAATCCAATAATACTTCTACAAAGCAGGCCACTAAGAATAAACCAAAGTTCAATACATGCGGTTATTTTAAAGCGATACTGGGTACAGATGTGACTGCTATTTTTGGGATTAGTAATATATCTGCATTAGAAATACTCTCAGAAACAGGAACCGATATGACAAAATGGGAAACCTCCAAGCATTTTGTATCCTGGCTCAACTTATGTCCAAACAATAAAATATCGGGTGGAAAACTTATTAGCAGTATGCTGATGCGAAAGAAGCCAAATGTTGCAAGCCAGGCGTTCCGTAATGCAGCTAATGCAGTTCAAAGAAGTGATAACTGGCTTGGCGATTATTTTAGAAGAATGAAATCAAAGGGAGGAAATAAATATGCAATGGTTGCGACAGCCAGCAAAATGGCGACAATCTATTATAGGATGGTTTTAAATAAAGTGGAATTCAATCCACTCGATTTACATATCTATCAGCAGAAGTACAAGCAGGCAAAGATCACATATCTGGAACGAAAACTTCATGACTTGAAGAGAGAGGTTGCTTAGTAGTTATATAGAAATTTCTTTGCCGCCTCAGCAGGACAAAGACGAACTTTGTAGAAGAATTAATAAAGAAAAATTGTCCCCACTTATTTTGATTTTTTATTAAAACAATACAGACATTTTCATGGAAGAACTGTAAGAGATCTGGCTGGGAGAGGCTTTACTTAAACCACGGTTTAAAGAATAACAATGATGTTTATTGAAGTTATTTTAGAGGAAATATTAATGCAATTCGATTAAATCATTTTAAGTAATTATCCAGCGATTGTGGATATGCAAAATTGATAGGATCGTTAAGTAGCTTAGACTCTTGCTGAGGAAGATCTGTCCTGGGCATAGCCATAAAAATACCATTAGGGACCATTCCGCATGTTTTTCCCGGATCTTCTATGTTCAAGGTTTCGCCACCATCAAGACTTCGAGCCAACATATGAAGCTCTGGTTTTTTCTATCCATATTATGCCGGGCCCAAGTCCTTATAAAATCCTTTTGCAAAGCAACTAAAATTTCATTGCCACATATCTATACTCCGTTATTGGCTGGCCATCCTCCATACATTCCTTTCTCAAAATATACTTTTATATTTTCTACATTTTTTGCATCTTTTGGATTGGTTTGAGCGATAAGTGTAGAACCTGAAATCGCACTAAGAAATAAAAGGACGAAAATGTTCTAATTACTTCATATTATTTTGCTTAAGATGATCTATTAATTTTTAAGCCAGGCTTCATTAAATACTGCATATCTGATTGTTTTTCCCTTGTCTCCAAAATAACTATATGATACATGTAATAATCCATCTTTTCCTTGTATTATCGCCGGATAATGAGCCTGAACTGATTGATCTTGATCCTCAATTCTTTTATGCCATGGCCAGGTTTTACCATCATCTTCAGATAAAGCAACCGCTAGTTTATTGCGGCCTCTTTCTATATCATTGTAAACCAAAATCCAGTCTCCATTTTTAAGTGTTACTATATCTGCCGCTGATCCTGGGTTTGGTATTGTTGAATTCTGAACAGGTGACCAGGTTTTTCCATTGTCGATAGAATGACTTATATGCAAGCGTTTGGGGGGAGGCCCGTTATCACGCATATATGCGACCAACTCCCCAGACCTTGTTTGTGCAATTGCAGGTTGAATATTCCCAATTCCCACTAAGGGATTGCTAAACCCCCATGACTTACCCATATCATCTGTAAATGCCATGAGTGAAAAGCTAAAACCATCTGAATACAAGGGCACGATCATTCTACCCGTTTTAGTGATAATGGGTTTATTTCTGGTTTGCCAGCCCATCCTTCTAAAATAAGGATATCCTAATTTTACGGTATCATATGTCGAATCATTATGGTAGATCCGACCTTCCCGGATCATATCGGTACCCTTCGCTTTATCAAGCGTCCTTTCAGCATACTTATCCCATAGGTTAAGAGAACTTTCTTCCGGAGAAGATTTCAGATATTTTTTGTATTCCTCCAATTGATCTTTTACCGATTGCACAAATGAATCATCGGGAAGTATTCCCCTTTCGGTCTTGTCGCCTGCTTTGATGAGAAGATCATCCTGCCAATTCCATTTTGGAGCACCTGCCATGTTCAAATAATCCTCGCTGATTTTGTATTTTATCAAAGAGGTTTCCCACTGGTTAGCCAATATTGTGATCCACATAATCCAGAGACGGTTTCCACTATCCAGAAAAAGAACAGGGTTGCAGTCGGGAAAACCTTTTACATCAGCTAAAACAAATGGCCGGCTCCATTCTTTGCGTCCATGCTTTTTACGTGCTCCCATAACCTGAACGTCGTCCGCCCATCGCTCCCCACTTCCCTGGAACCACCCTACCAACAAATCACCATTCGGAAGCTCAACAATAGTAGACCCGTGTGTATGATCCTTTTGAAAAGGAAATATATTTTCAGTCCGGAGAAAAGGTTTTTGGGCAAAAGCTTCACAAAAAGAGAACAGGAGTATTACCAGCATCATTACCAATGTGTAATGTGAAAAATTCTTAATTTTCATAAGTCACAAATTGATTTTTTAGTTTTATAGCATAGCATTTCTGATCAATTACCATTATTAGTCTGTTTTTTTATTAACCATACTTCAGCTATCTGGCACCCCCTGCCTGTTCCGCCATTCGTTTGGGCATTCCATTGTAATGTAAGATCCCCATCCGCAGTGGCATTTTTAGGAACATCAAAGCTAACCGGCCCGATTTCTTTGGCTCGCTCAAGATAATCGTGGACTTTAATATTATCTGCCATTAGGCGGATTCCAGTGCCTATATAAGTTACTTTAACTTCGTACTGCGCCGCGGTGTCAAGGTTACAATAATGCATCTTTAATGGTTGCCCGTATAATGTTTGCATATATTGCGCCCAGGATACCCTCCAATTCTTAGTCCTTTCAGAAGTTAGGAATCCAACAAATGGTGATCGGTAAAAAGAGGGGTCGTTCTGATAGCTTTCACCCATTAATAAATGAGGCTGGTTACTAAGATCTCCTAAATCATCATAAAACCCCCCTGGTCCCGGGTTCTTCCAATTTATTATCTTTTCAATTTCATTAAGCCGATCTTCTTCTTTATCAAGCTTTGTTATACGTGTAAACTGTTCTTCCAGCCAGAATGCATCATTAAGCGGATAATTAATCAGATCCAGATTCGCACCTCTCCTTGTAGCGATTGCAAAATATTTTTCAACACTTAACTGCATATGTGTGCTTTGAAAAAGAGCTTCTGCCAATTCAAAAACACGTTGCTTCCAATCTTCGGACACCTGTTTTATTCTGGCCTTATCTAGTGTTATCTGTGCTTGTTGCATTGCAATCAAAGACCCTGATACCGGTGCCTTCCGCAAATTGTCCATAGCCTCTTCTTCTAATTGTGTTTCATATAACAATCTGCTTCTGTCATAAGCGTCATAATTGGAGCGATATAAGGCTAATTGAAATCTCCAGTTAAGCCGAACCTGGGGCGATGCTGTTTTTTCCATCACCTCAAATATGCTATGGTGCACGTATACCAGATTATTATTTAATAAGGGGCCCCGCCAATTCTCTTCTAGGCTGAAAAGTCCCTGGGCAAAATCATTTGTATATTTTGTTCCTATAAAATACCGGCTATAATCTTTTAATATCTCCATCGGATCCGCATTTGAGTCCCAACCTAATCCACTCCATACAATTTTATTAACATCATCATTCAAGCCCTCTGAATAAGTAATAAAGCCACAATTGCTTCCACTTCCGGCAGAATGAAAAATGGCGGTCTGATCCTTAGGGCGGGGATTAATGACTTCACGGTGTTCTGTGGCAGCAAATGCAATATCCCAATCCGGTACCGGGTATTGCGAGTCTAAGCTATGTGTGATATCCGGATATCTGCGAATAGGGTATTTAGATGGAACCAGTTTTCTGAATTCATTTATATTCATACTTAATTGTGGCCCATATACTATCCCATTCAGCCATTTAGGCTCTTCCTTTAACAATTGTAAAAATTCATTCATCCAAACAGGATTAAAGCCTTGTGGTGACACCCACACCTGAGCTTTCGGATGGTACTTATGGAGGATTTCAGTTTGCTTTTCTAAATATTTAAACAGCAATTTAGGTTGAACATGCCCGGGGTCTCCTCCCGGAATAAAGATGGCATCGATTTTCATTAATTGGCTGAATATCTTTTCGCTTGCATCTAAAGACTTCTGAATATTTTCATCTTTTGAATAATCACCAAACATTAGCGGGTACCAAATCCACGCATTTAATCCATATTTTGCCAGTATCTGATCCATTTTAACCATCATATCCATTTGTGGCCGGGGAAACATAGGGCTATCCGGTGCATCATCCGTGTTAGGCGGCATTAATTCAATTGAATTTGTACCAAATACCACGAGATCACGTATATACTGCTCCCACATATTTTCATCTAAGCCATCATATGCATTTGTTTTTGGGCGGTAGCCAAGTTGATGTCCTCTGAGGGGCAAAGACGGATGCGTTACAATACTTATATTATCAGGTACCAGAATCTGGTTTCTCTGCATAAAAATTTTTCTCAGAAAATATCCAATTCCAAAAAGTATTCCTCTTGAATCATTACCTATAATAAGTACCAGGGGAGCTATCCCGTTTTGTTTTAATAATTTCACGGTGAATCCCTCCGTGTCAGTCGCTGAAGTAATTGTAAGGTTATGATTAAGCTGGCTTATATTGTTTTTAACAGAAGCCAGGTTTCCTACCAAAATTCCCGGAACTGAAGCGTTTGGTATATCGCCAGAAGCTTGCAATGAAATTAAAGTCCTCTTTTCTATTTCCTCTACCAGCATGATTATGGCAGCATGTTCCGGTTTTGATAAATCTTTCTGCACGATAATTTTCGCCTTAGAAAAATCATTCATACCATTATTTTGCTGGCCAAACGCCATACCTGAATAGATCATCAATATCATCATGAAAATCTTTTCAACACCCTTAAGCGCTGGGATATTTATAGTATTTTCTTTTTTGTTATTCACTTTGTATTTTTAGATAGACTGTATTTTTGGACCTTATTTATAGTATCCAGGGTTTTGCTCAAGCTTTGAATCCTTATCTATTTCACTTTGAGGAATAGGGCTCAAAAACATTTTTTCAGGTAAAACAAATGGCTGGAATCGTCCGTTAGGAGCTACATAAAATCCCATGCGCTGATGCATCATCGCCATACCGGTTTCATTGCTGGAAATCGGTCCTGGCCGTAAAAGATAAATAGGAAATACTTGCTTCGGCATATTCCATTTTCTACCGTGGCGGGATGTAGCTACCAGTGTCTGACCTGGAGCAATATGTTCGCCAAAAGGATTGCTCAAATATTCGAGATAAAATTTTCCATTCCAGTAGGCAAGCATTGGAGCATGATCATAAGTCCAGCTAAAATTATCAGCGGTTTCCGGATGTGTTCGATTGGGGCGAAGCACCTGAATATTCTCGGTTCCGATTCCAGGTTGTGGACTACCGTCATGAACCTCCATATTAATACCATCATTTATAACACGTACTGGCTCTTCAGGTCTACCAGGTTGATTTGCGTTTTGCCCCAGACCTATCTGAGATAAAATAAGCAAAATAGTGACCACCCTTAAATTTAAAATCCATTTGTAAATCTTTAGGCTGATTTTCATGTTATAATGTATATTTTTCAGATGATATTAGGGTTAAACTTACAATGTTGATTGTAAGGACAGAAAATTTAATAGCCTTTATTAAATACGCATCTTGAATACCGATATGAATACTGACGTCTTAGAATGCTTTATATACCTGTCAACATTACAATTCTTTGGTGGTTCTGATTTCTTCTTTACTATCAATTAATTGATCCAGCTTTAAAAAATTAGAATGACTTTTGAGTTTGAAACCTAAAGCGACTAACATTTAATATTCGTTTTAAAAAAACAGTTGTTGAATGAAAAATTATAATTTGGCTTTTCTGTTTAGTCAGGTTAATACATCCATCTTTTCTTATAAGAAAATTAAAGAGTAATTAATTCCTGTAATTTATTTACCGCAATCGTAATTTAAATCCTTCTCAAATTTAGAATTTTAAAAAGACCATATTATATAGGTATTTGCCGGATTTATATTCAATATTATCATAGATTCAGGTGGTCTTACAATAATTTACTATAAAAAGAGTTATCTTCTATCACTAAATCATAAAAACATTTGGGCCCTTTAATCGTGTTAGTGCATTGCAGTATGAATAATTTTTTGCCCCGAAAGGTTATTTACTAAATTCTTTAAAAAATCAAATAACATAACCTTAGATAAGTTACCCTTTTCTCTTTTGTACCGTTGCAGGTTACTCCCAACAATATATAATCTTACTTATTTTATTGTTGCTTCGCCTGTACTAATATTTACAGTATACTGCGGTTGAAACTTGTTTTGCCATATTTATTTTGTTTTTGAGCAAGACCTTTATTTCTGATTTCGGCTGCTTTAGTCATTTGAGGTGATGGTGTGCCGTTAGTGACGAAATGTATGAGCCAACTTTTAATAATCATAGTCCAACCTTTTTCACACATGGTGTAACATTCCATTTTGGGAGTTAGTCCTTCGTGAGTAAAGTGAATTAAAGTTTTTTCTCCTTCTGCTGTTAGTTCAAAAATCATTTTTGTGTTTGTCCATTCGTGCTTGTTGATTCCCAGCCAGTGAAGTGTGCTGTCTGTAACTAACCAAACTAGTTTTTTGTTGGGAATTACTTCCACTAACCTTTGTTTGGAATAATGTTGATTAGGATGATGAATTGTAAACTCATCATTTATTTCTTTGCTATTGCCTTCAAAATCCACGCTCCACCAGTTAGTAACATCTGTTAAGCAGTTAAAAATTCCCTGCGGTGATTTTGCAATTTCAATTGTTAAAGTAAAACTTTGAAGTTCTTTGTATAGCAAATCTTTAATGCAGTAATCACAAATTTCTTTCAACCTGCCTTGTTCATTTTCAAAAATAACTCCGTCATAAGTGAATGTAATTAGTGTGCCGTCATTCTTAGGAGACAATTCAAAAATCATTTTTGTTCCTGTCCAGTCAAACTTATCGGAGCTGCGTTTACTCTCGGTTGTAACCCAAACAAATTTTTTGTTCGGAACAAACTCAATCACTTTATTTTTTGAGAAGTGTGTGTCGCCAACTTTTTAAATAAACGTTGAATTGAGTTTCAACTCTTTGCCAACAAATTCTTCAACCCGCCATTTTGAAAGTTCAACGATATGATTGAAAACAACATTTGAAGATCTTGCAACTTCAATGTCTACGGTATATGTGGCGGTTTTGTAATTATTTTCGTTTGACATTATTTTGTTTTTGGAAACTATAACATAGTGTCATTCCATTCACGAATTATAAATGACTTTACAAGTCCTTCCAATATGAACGGATCTTCCTTTACAAATTCTTCGGCTGCCGCACGGGTTGTGAAAATTGCCATATTTCCCATATCGGCAAATGGTCCAATTCCAATTACTTCTCCTTTAGCAATGTACTTATCTACAATTGCTTTGTGTCTTGGGTAAACACTCATAATGGTTTCCATTGTTGCTCCCGAAGGTTCGCCTATAACTACTGCTTTCATTTTTTTGATTTGTTGTGTAAAATGTATTGTAATTTTTGAAGTTTCTTTATCCAGAATTTGTCAAAGTAATTGATGAAGTCCTGTAACTCATTAAAACCGTCTTGCTTTAAAACACAATGTCTTTCTCTACCAATGTCTGTAATAAAAATGAAAGCAGCGTTGTAAAGAATTTTTACATGCTTTGAAACAGCAGGTCGACTCATATCAAAATTTTCTGCCAAAGAGTTTATTGTCATACTGTCTTTTGAAAGCAGCATCAACATT
>Ga0070658_10002875_pt1 | contig 14305 bp, 14 predicted proteins | sample KBSC13metaG_FD_64664 | JGI IMG/M metagenome (GOLD analysis project Ga0070658, IMG submission 64664) | Corn rhizosphere microbial communities from Kellogg Biological Station, Michigan, USA - KBS C1-3 metaG | ecosystem: Host-associated > Plants > Roots > Rhizosphere > Soil ... | reverse complement strand
TTCGCGTGACGATGAGCTCGCGCCCGGATTTCCTCTCCACGGTCGTGCGGTTTTTCACGAGGGCGAGGTCACCTTCTCTTCCTGCTTGCATCGGGCTTCTCCTTTCGTTTCAACTCCGCGACGACCTTGTCGAGCTCGTCGAAGCGCGCCGCCCACAGCTGGTGGTAGCTTTCGATCCATGCGGCCGCCTCATCCAGCCGGCGCGCGCCGATCCTGCACGTGCGCACGCGCCCCACTTTCCTGGTGAGGACGAGCCCGGCCTGCTCGAGGATGCCGACGTGCTTCTTCATGCCGGTGAGGGTCATGTCGAATCTTTCGGCAAGCTCCGTGATCGAGGCCTCTGCGCGACCGAGCTGTTCCAGGACGCCGCGACGCGTGACATCCGCGAGCGCGGCGAACGAGGCGTCCAGGCGAGGGTGGCTATACTGAACCATATGGCTCAGTATAGCCGATCGGTGCTATAAGCGGTAGCGCGGCTGTCGCGCTCACGAGGAACACTGCACTCCATGATCAACCGCAAGGTTCTCCTGGCAATCGCACTCTTCGCTCTCGGATCCGCTCGCATCGCAAGCGCCGACAATTCGATCCCGCCGCCCGAAGTCGCTCGCGGCAAGCTAGGCGCGCCGTTCACGCCCATCGTGAGCCAGCTGGTCACCGCCCCGACCGCGTTCCGCGGCGACGACGGCCGCCGGCACCTCGCCTTCGAGCTCATGCTCACGAACAGCTCGCCGCGCCAGGCGACCATCACCGACGTGACGGTCACGTCGGCATGCAAGACCTACAAGGCCGACGCGGAAGACGACGCAAAGCGCGGATTCCCTATCTGCTACTTTCCCCCGATCGAGCTGCAGCACCTGAACGGTGAAGCGCAGGTGGCAGGCTCGATGACGCAGATCGGCAGCCTCACCGTGACGCCGACCGCGTCGATCCCCACGTACACGACGAATCAGCTGCTGCTGGATGCCGTCGTGCCCGATGGCGTGTCGGTGCCGTCCAGCGTCGTGGTCACGATCAAGGCCACGTTCCAGGAACCTCTGCCGGGCCAACCTCCGTACGTCTCGATCTATCCGGACGCCGTGACGGAAGTGCTGCCGGCCGTCGCCGTCGCGAGCTCCCGCCCGATCGTGATCCCTTCGCCGCTCGCGGGCGGGGACTGGGTGGCGATGAACTCATGCTGCAAGCTGAGCGCGCATCGCGCCGCGATGCTGGGCGGCGGCGGCGCGATGACTTTCCCCGAGCGTTACGCGATCGACTTCATACGCATCGACGCGAACGGCGGCCTTTATCGCCCCGGCGAGCCGCCGTCGATGTCGAACAACTATTCGTATGGCGCCGAGCTGCTGGCGGTCGCGCCCGGCAAGGTCGTCGCGATCCAGAGCGGCATTCCCGACCAGCCGCCCGACGTGAATCCGACCGGCTACTCCCTCGACCAGTTGGGAGGCGACTACATCGTGCTCGAAATCAATCCGCACCTCTACGCGCTGTACGCGCACATCTCGCCGGACACCATCAAGGTGAAGCTCGGCCAGCGGGTCGTGACAGGACAAGTGCTGGGATTGCTCGGAAACTCGGGCAACTCGACGGCACCCCACCTGCACTTCCAACTGATCGACGGGCCCGCGCTGCTGACCTCCGATGGCGTGCCCTACGTGTTCGAGCAGCAAACGCTCCTGGCCAGGCCGCAAGGCGATGTCTTCGTCCCGGTGAACGCGGTGGAGCAGACGAATGCCTATCCGCTCACGTATTCTGTCGTCGCATTTCCGGGTGCGTCGAGCGCGCCGGTGAATCCAGGCAGCCCGTTGCCACGCATCGGGACGGGGCCGGGGAACTGACTAGGCATCCCGACGCGTTACGAAGAGCATGAGCGGAGTCAAGCGAGCGGAATCGTGAAGCAGAAGCTCGATCCTTCGCCGCGTTTGCTGGTGACCCAGATACGGCCGCCGTGCGCTTTCACGATGCCGTGGGCGATGGCGAGGCCCAGTCCGACGCCACCACGCCGCGGACGACCCTTCGACTGGAAGAATCGATCGAAGATGCACGGCAGGTCGGCCGCGTCGATGCCGGCGCCCGTGTCTGTCACGCAGAACAGCGCCTCGTGGCCGTCCTTTCGCAGCTCGACCACGATACGACCGCGCGCGGGCGTGAACTTGATGGCATTGCCGGTGAGATTGGTGAGGACCTGGGCGACGCGCACGTGGTCGGCCATCACCATGAGCGCGTGCGGGGGCGAGCGCCATTCGAGCACCTGGTTGTTCTGCGAAGCCTGAAGGTCCTGTCCGGGACGCGCTTCGTCGAGCAGCGTTCGCGCATCCACCGGCTCGGGAGAGACGCTGAGCCGGCCCGACTCGATCTGGTTCACGTCGAGCAGGTCCTGGATGAGTCGTCCCATCGCGGCGACCGCCCGGCGCACGATGTCGACCTGCGTGCGGCGGCGCTCCTCGTCGGTTTCGCGCTCGAGCAGTCCTGCGGTCATGGAGATCGTGCCGAGCGGGTTGCGCAAGTCGTGGCTCACGATCGCGAGGATCTCGTCGCGGGAGCGGACCGCCGCCTCCGCTTCCTCGCGCGCTATGCGCTCGCGTTCGAGCGCAGCCTCGCGCTCTTCGCTCGCGCGCGTGCGGTCGGTGACGTCGGTGACCAGCGAGAGGAAAAGCGAAGGCGAGCCGCGAACCGCGACGGAGCGGAACTGCACGACGACACGGTGGCCGTCGGCATGGACGTACTCCTTTTCGAGCGTGGCCGCGATGCCATGGGAACGGAGCTGCGCGATGGCGCCGTCGTCAGCTGCATGCCATTCGCGGGGCGTCATCTGTCGCCAGTCCACCCGGCCCGCGTCGAGCTCGGCCCGGGCGATCCCCGTGATCTGCAGGAAGCGCTCGTTCGCTTCGAGGATGCGCCCCGACTCGTCCCATAGGACGACGCCTACGACAGGCAGGTCGAAGATCGGACGCAGCTCGTCGTCCGCCCGGTTTTGCACGCGAGTCGATTTCTCCATCGCGTTGAGACATCCGGGCACGGCGCTCGATCCGACTGCGTGGCCCGAATCGATTGGTCAGCTTGGCCTACCCCTTTCCCATGACTACACGCCCGCTCTCGTGCGCATCGCGTGCAACAGGACGTTGCACCCGGCCGCGAGGTCCGCGGACTTCGCATCTTCCAGCTCGTTGTGGCTGAGGCCGTCCTTGCACGGAACGAAGATCATCGCCGTGGGCGCCACGCGCGCGACGTACACGGCGTCGTGCCCCGCGCCGCTCACGATCTCCATGGCCGGATAGCCTGAGGTCATCGCCCCCGCGCGCACCGCGTCGACGCACTTCGCGTCGAACCGGCACGGCGGAAAATAGACCACCTCTTCGGTGCGCACGGTGACGTGGCACTCGCCCTCGACGCGGGCGCACGCGCCTCGCAGCTTCTCTTCCATGGTCTTCAATCCCGCGTCGTCCGCGTGCCGGAAGTCGACGGAGAACTTCACCTCGCCCGGAACCACGTTGCGCGAGTTCGGTGACACTTGCATGAAACCCACCGTGCCGCGGCCATGCGGCGCCTCGTCGAGCGCGATGCGATTGACCTCGCCCACGATTCGCGAAGCGGCGAGCAATGCATCGCGGCGCAAATGCATCGGCGTCGGTCCCGCGTGCGCGTTCATGCCCGTCACGCTCACGTCGAACCAGCGCTGGCCCAGTGCCCCGGTCACGATGCCGATCGTGTTGCGCGTGTCCTCGAGGATCGGGCCCTGCTCGATATGCGCCTCGTAGTACGCGCCGATCGGAGTGCCCAGCGGCGCGGTGCCCGCATATCCGATGCGCGCGAGCTCATCGCGGACGGTCCTGCCGTCGATGTCGGTCCGCGACAGCGCGTGCTCCAACGAAAATGCGCCGGCGAATACGCCCGAGCCCATCATCACCGGCGTGAAGCGCGAGCCCTCCTCGTTCGTCCACACCGCGACCTCGATCGGCGCCTCGGTCGTGATACCGCGATCGTTCAGCGTGCGCACGACTTCGAGCCCCGCCATCACGCCGTACGCGCCGTCGAACTTGCCGCCGGAGGGTTGCGAATCGATGTGGCTGCCCGCGACGACCGGCGGCCGCGAGGGATCGCGGCCCGCGCGGCGCCCGAAGATGTTGCCGATCGGGTCGACGCGCACCTCCAGCCCCGCGGCACGGAACCATTCGACGACGCGGTCGCGGCCCTGGCGGTCGAGGTCCGTCAGCGTGATGCGGCGCACGCCGCCCAACGGTGTCGCGCCGATGCTCGCGAGGTCCATCAGCGATTGCCACAGACGGGAAGCATCGATACGCAGCTCGGTCTCCGCCTCAACGGTCATCACATCCTCCCTCGGGGTACGATTCCATGATGTCGATTGTCGCCTTCTTCTCTCGCGGCTGGCTACGGCGCCTTTGCATCTTCGCCTGCATCCTGGCCGCCGCGCCCGCGTTTGCGCGCTGCCAGCTCGCACGCGTCGCCGAGTGGCCCGTGAAGCTGGAGCGCAACCGGCCGCTCATCGAAGGCTCCATCAACGGCCAGCCGGTTGGCGTCCTCCTCGACACGGGTGCCAGCAAGACCGTGATGACGCGCTCCGCAGCGGATCGGCTGGGGCTCGATCGCGTGGATGCGCGCATGAGCTTCTATGGCCTCGGCGGCCGTACGCGCGCCGAGCTTGCCGAGATCGAGGAATTCCGCCTTGCCGGCACCGTGCAGAAGAATTGGCCCGTGCTGGTCATCGGGGACCAGTCGATGGGCGAGGTGGCGGTCATCCTCGGCGAGGACTTCTTCGAGGACCTCGACCTGGAGCTGGATTTCGCCAACAAGGTCGTGCGCCTGTACCAGCCGCGGGATTGCGACAAGGCGGCGCTGGCCTACTGGGCGCCGGACACGCCGCCGCTCAAGATCGGCAGCGTGCGCAAGCTTTCGGTCGATGCGCAGGTGAATGGCGTGCCGATCCTGGCGCTGATCGATTCGGGCGCCTCGCGCTCCACGCTCGACCTCGGCGTCGCGCGGCGAGCGGGCATCACGCCCGCGAGCGCCGGCGCGACCTCGGGCGGCTGCATCGTGGGCGTCGGCAGGAAGCCGGTGGACGCGTTCCTCGCACCCATGGAGCGCTTCGTCATCGGCGAGGAGCTCATCCGCGACGCGCGCATTGCAATGGCCGACATGTCGGGCCACCTCCTGCGCGAGGAGATCGGCAGCCACGTATCCAGACCCTTCGATACGCCCGAGATGGTCCTGGGCGTGGATTTCCTGCTCGCACATCGCGTGTTCATTTCGCATGCGCAGCGCGCGGTCTACCTCACCCACAACGGTCGGACGCCCGTGTTCGACAACAAGCCCTCGCCCACCTGCACCGAGCGTGCCGCGCAAGGAAAGGATGGCCCCCGGTAACTAGAGTGGCGGCCGCCGCTTCCACACTTCGGTCACGCCTTCGAAGGCATGCGCGAGCTGCAGAACGCCGAAATCGTCGCGATAGCGCCCCACGATCTGCAGCCCGACGGGAAGCCCGTCATCGGTGAAGCCCGCAGGCACGGAAATCGCCGGATGGCTGGTCGCGGTGATGAAGTAATTGGACTTCATCCACTCCATGTAATTGCCGAGCTTCACGCCGTTGATCTCGGTGACGTAGGGTTGGTCCACCGAGAACGGCGGCACCTGCACCGTGGGCAGCGCGAGGAACTCGTAGCGCTCGAGGAACGTGCGCATCGCGTGGAAGACGTTGGACCGCAGCACGTTGGCCTTGGCGAGGCGCGCCGCGTCGAGCTTCATGCCCTGCTCGATGTTCCAGACCACCGTGTCCTTCATCAGGTCGCGCTTCGTCTTCAGCAACTCGCCATACGCTTCGACGAAACCCAATGCGCGCTGGACCTGGAAGGCCTCGTCCGCGTCGGACAGGTCCGGCGCCGCTTCCTCCACGACGCAGCCGAGCGAACGCAGCACCCCGGGTACCGATCGCAGCGCCCGGGTGACGCGCGAGTCCACGGGAAACGCGCCGCCCAGGTCGGGGCTCCATGCCACGCGCACCTTCCTGAAATCGCGGCGCAGCGATCGCGCAAAAGCGCTGCCCGGCTCGGCGTGCGTCGTGGGCGAACGGGGATCAGGCCCCGCCATCGCCGAGAGCAGCAGCGCGGTGTCCTCGACGGTGCGCGCGATCGGACCCAGCGACCACAACGTGTCCCATGCATTCGGGAACGGCCAGTTGGGCACGCGCCCGGGTGTGGGACGAAAGCCCACGACGTTGCAGAAGCTCGCGGGATTGCGCAGCGAGGAGCCGAGGTCCGAACCGTCCGCGAAGGGCAGCATCCCGCTCGCGACCGCGGCGGCGGCACCACCCGACGACCCACCGCTCGTCTTGGAGAGGTCGTATGGATTGCGCGTGGCACCGAAGATCGGGTTGAAGGTCTGGGCACCCGTCGCGAATTCGGGCGTGTTCGTCTTGCCGACGAGGATCGCACCCGCATCGCGCAGCCGCTCGACGATCGCATGGTCGTCGTCCGGTACATGGTCCTTGTAGATCGGCGAGCCGAAGGTCGTGCGGATGCCCCTCGTCGGCACGATGTCCTTGTGCGCGATCGGCAGGCCCGCGAGAGGTCCGGCGACCGCGCCCTTGCGATCGAGCGCCTTCGCGCGCTTCAGCGCCTGCTCGGGCAGGAACGTCACGATCGCGTTGACCTTCGGGTTCGCTTGCTCGATGCGCGCGATGAACGCGCGCATGACCTCCGTGGCCGAGACCTTGCGCGTGCGGATCATGCGCGCGAGCTTCCTCGCATTCGTGTAGCAAAGATCGAGATCGCTCATTGCGGGACCGGGGCGCCTTCGCGCAGGTGGCAGGCAGCGATGTGGCCGGGCGCTACCTCCCGCATCGCGGGAACCTCGACGCGGCAGCGGTCGAATGCGTACGGACAGCGCGTGTGGAAGCGGCAGCCCGACGGTGGATCGACGGGACTCGGCACGTCTCCCGAGAGGATGATCCGCTTGCGCTCGACGCGCGGGTCGGGAACCGGCACGGCGGACAACAACGCCACCGTGTACGGATGCTGGGGGCGCGCGAAGATCGCCTCGGTGTCGGCGAGCTCCACGATGTGGCCCAGGTACATGACGGCCACGCGATGGCTGATGTGCTCGACCACCGCGAGGTCGTGCGCCACGAACAGGTAGGAAAGCCCGAATTCCTCCTGCAGGTCCATCAGCAGGTTGATCACCTGCGCCTGCACGGAGACGTCCAGCGCCGACACGGGCTCGTCGCACACGATGAGTCGCGGCTTGGGCGCCAAGGCGCGCGCGATGCCCAGGCGCTGGCGCTGGCCGCCGGAGAACTCGTACGGATACTTCACCATCTGGTCGGCGCGCAGGCCCACGCGCTCGAACAAGGCCGCGACGCGTGACTGGATCTCGTCTTCGCGCGCCGACTCGAAGTTGCGGATCGGCTCGGCCACGATGTCCGCCGCCCGCATGCGCGGATTGAGCGACGAATACGGATCCTGGAACACGGCCTGCAGCTCGCGGCGGAACGGCCGCATGCGAGCCGGCGACAGCGCATCGATGCGCTCGCCACGCCAGGAGATCTCGCCCGATGTGGGGTCGACGAGCCGAAGGATCGCCTTCGCCGTCGACGACTTGCCGCAGCCGCTCTCTCCCACGAGCCCGAGCGTCTCACCCTCCGCGATGTGGAAGCTCACCTCGTCCGCGGCATGCACCACGCCCTTGCGATTCGGGTAGTGCACCGTGAGCTTGCGCACGTCGAGCAGGCGATTCATGGACGGACCACCGGCGGCAAGCGATCGGCCTCCCAGCACGCGACCGAATGCCCGGCCGCTTTGGCATCGAATGAGGGCACTCCGGCGCGGCAGCCATCGACCGCGTGGCCGCAGCGCGGCGCGAACGCGCAGCCGGCGAGCGGCTCGCGCAGCGACGGCACCATGCCGGGGATCTCCTGCAGGCGCTGGCGTGCGCCGTGGCCGGCACCCAATCGCGGCATCGAGTTCATGAGCCCGCGCGTGTAGGGATGGCGCGGGCGCGCGAAGAGCTCGCCCACCGGCGCTTCCTCCACCTTGCGCCCGGCATACATCACGACCACGCGCTGCGCCATCTCGGCGACCACGCCCAGGTCGTGCGTGATGAGGAGGATCGCCGTGCCCGTCTTCGCCTGCAGGTCGCGCATGAGATCCAGGATCTGCGCCTGGATCGTGACGTCGAGCGCGGTGGTGGGCTCGTCCGCGATGAGCAGCTTCGGGTCGCACGCGAGCGCCATCGCGATCATCACACGCTGGCGCATGCCGCCGGACATCTGGTGCGGATATTCGCGGGCGCGCCGCGCGGGCTCGGGAATGTTCACCAGGCGCAGCAGCTCGACCGTGCGGGCCATCGCATCGCTGCGGCTCATCCCGCGATGCAGCACCACGGACTCCGCGATCTGCCGCCCGATGGTGAGCACGGGATTGAGCGACGTCATCGGCTCCTGGAAGATCATCGAGATCTCGTTGCCGCGCACCTTGCGCATCTCCGGCTCCGTGAGGCCCAGCAGGTCGCGCCCGTCGAAGCGGATGGTGCCGCCCACGACGCGCCCCGGCGGAGAGGCGATGAGCCGCATGATCGAAAGCGAGGTCACGCTCTTGCCGCAGCCGGATTCACCGACGAGCGCCAGCGTCTCGCCCGGATCGATCGAGAACGACACCCCATCCACGGCGCGCACCACGCCGTCGCGCGTGAAGAAGTGCGTCCTGAGGTCGTCGACTTCGAGGAGCGGTCCCGCCATCGCTACATTCTCCGCGCGAGGCGCGGGTCGAGCGCGTCGCGCAGGCCGTCGCCCATGAGGTTCACCGAGAGCACGGCGAGGGACAGGCAGATGCCCGGGAAGAAGATGAGGTAGTTGGCGAGACCGAACATGCTGCGCCCCTCGGCCATGATGTTGCCCCAGCTCGGGATGTTGGGCGGCGTGCCGGCCCCGATGAAGGACAGGATCGCCTCGGTGATCATCGCGGACGCGCACACGTAGGTCGCCTGGACCAGCAGCGGCGCCATGATGTTCGGGAGGATGTGGCGCCACAGGATGCGCGGCAGCGTCGTGCCCGCGGCGACCGCGGCCTGCACGTAAGGCTCCTCGCGCAGCGTGAGCACCAGGCTCCTCACCAGGCGCACGACCCGCGGCGTCTCGGCGAGCGTGATGGCGATGATCACGTTCTGCATGCTGGCGCGCGTGAGCGCCATGAGCGCGATGGCGAGCAGCACCGGCGGGATCGACATGAGGCCGTCCATCACCCGCATGAGGATCGCATCGAGCCAGCGCACGAATCCGGTCGTGAGCCCGATCGCGATTCCGAACACCGTGGTCAGCAGCGCCACCGAGATGCCGATCGTGAGCGACACGCGCGTGCCATAGATCACGCGGCTGTAGACGTCGCGCCCCATCATGTCGGTGCCGAACCACCACTCCTCGCCCGGCGGCTTCAGGCGCTTCACGGGAGCTACGGCCTGCGGATCGACGGTCGCGAGCCACGGCGCCAGGAACGCGGCGAGGATCATGAGCAGCAGCACCACGCCGCCGGCGATGGCGGTCGGGTGCCGGCGCAGCGCCTCGCGAAAGTTGCGCCAGGTCGGCGAAAGGGGCTTCGGCGAGTCGATCGCGACGGCGGCCATCGTCAGTAACGCACGCGCGGATCGAAGAACATGTAGCTCAGGTCCACCGCGAGGTTCACCAGCACATACGCCGCCGAGAACATCAGCACGACACCCTGGATGACGGGATAGTCGCGCCGCAGGATCGCGTCGACCGTGAGGCGGCCCACGCCGGGCAGCGCGAACACGGTCTCGGTGACGATGGCCCCGCCGATGAGCAACCCGATGCCGATCCCGATCACCGTCACGATCGGCACGGCCGCGTTCTTGAGCGCGTGCCCGATAAGCACGGCGTTGGGCGCGAGGCCCTTCGCCTGCGCGGTGCGCACGTAATCCTGCGCGAGCACGTCGAGCATGGCCGCGCGCGTCATGCGCGCGATGAGCGCGATGTACACGGTGCCCAGCGCCAGCGTCGGGAGCACGAGGTGCCGCGCCCACTCCCAGACGCCCTCGCTCATGGGGCGATAACCCTGCACCGGCAGCCACTCGAGCTCGATCGAGAACAGGTAGATGAGGATGTACGCGAGCACGAACACAGGCAGCGAGAATCCGGCCACGGAGAACCCCATCACGGCGCGATCGATCCAGCGGCCCGCGCGCGCGGCCGCGATCACGCCGAGCGGTACCGCGACGAGCACGGAGAACACGAGGGTGCACACCGTGAGCGAGAACGTCGGCCCGATGCGCTGGCCGATGAGGGCGGTGACCGGCAACCGGGTAAAGATCGAGATGCCGAGGTCGCCATGCAGCAGTCGCCACACCCACTCGCCGAAGCGCACATGGAACGGCTCGTTGAGCCCGAGCGCCTCGCGGATCTTGGCGATGTCCTGGCTGGTCGCCGCGTCACCCGCAAGGATCGCCGCCGGATCGCCCGGCGTGAGGTAGAGCAACAGGAAGACGACGAACGCGACCACCGCCATGACGACGATGGTCGCGAAAAGCCGTCGAACTACGTAAGCCAACAAAATTACGGTCCTGCCCAGTTACCTCTTCTCGACATTCCAAAGCAAGTTGATGGGCGCGATGATCAGCCCGCTGATGTTCGAGCGGTAGGCCGTCGGCAGGATGAACTGGCCCGTGGGCACGAACGGCACGAACTCGAATGCATGCTTCTGCACCGCGTCGGCAGCGGCCTTCGACTCCGCCGGTGTCTTCGCATGGAACCACGCCTCGCGCAGCTCCTCGGTCTTCGCATCGTCCGGCCAGCCGAACCACGCCCCCTTGCCGTTGGCGCGCACGGGGAAATCCACCGCCGGGTTCACCATGTCGGGTCCCACGAGCCAGGTGTGGAAGATGTTCCAGCCGCCCTTCTCCGGCGGCTCCTTCACCGCGCGCCGCGTGATGAGCGTGCCCCAGTCGCCCGCCTGGATCTCGGCGTTGACGCCGATCTTCTTCAGGTTCTCCAGCGTGAGCAGCGACTGCGAATGCACGATCGGCTGGTCGGTGGCGTCGATGATGACGACCTTCTCGCCCTTGTAACCCGACTCCTTCACCAGCTGCTTGGCTTTTTCGAAGTTGCGCTTGCCCTTGAGCGGGTCCGCACCGACCTCGGAGGAGAGCGGCGTGCCGCAGGTGAAGTACGAGTAGCACGGCTTGCCGTTCTTCTTGTCGCCCGCGATGCCGATCACGTAGTCGTTCTGGTCGACCGCGTAGAGAAGCGCCTGGCGCATCTTCTCGTTGTTGAACGGCGGGAAGAGGAAGTTGAAGCGCAGGATCCCCATCGAGCCCAGCGGGTCGATGTTCTTCACGACCACGTCCTTGTTGCGCGAGAGCAGCGGGATGAGATCAGGCGGCATCTGTTCCCAGATGTCGGCTTCGCCCGCGTTCATCGCGGCGGCGGCCGTGGCGGAATCCGGGATGTAGATCCATTCCACGCGATCGACCTTCACCACCTTGCCGCCCGAGGCCCACGACGGCGCCTCCTTGCGCGGCACGTAGTCCGTGTTCTTCACGTACACGACCTTGTTGCCGGGCACCCACTCCGACTTCACCATCTTGAAGGGACCCGAGCCGGTGGGATCGTCGATGTTCTTGAACGCATCGGTCTTCGCGATGCGCTCGGGCATGATGAACGGCACGTTCGACGAGGGCTTGGCGAGCGCTTCCAGCGTGAGCGGGAAGGGCGCCTTCAGCTTCAGCGTGAACGTCTTGTCGTCGACGGCTTTCCACGACTCGGTCGCCTCGGCGAGCTTCTGGCCCAGCGCGTCACGCTTGGCCCAACGCTCGACGGAGGCGATGCAATCGGCCGAGCGCACCGGCGCGCCGTCGTGGAACTTCAGGCCCGGGCGCAACGTGAACGTGTACGTGAGCCCGTCCTTCGACATCTCGTACTTGTCCACCATCTGCGGCTGGACCACGAACTTCTCGTCCATGGCGAACAGCGTGTCGTACACCATGTAGCCGTGGTTGCGCGTGATGTACGCGGTGGTGGTGATCGGATCGAGGATGCGCAGATCGGCTTGCGGGATGAACTTGAGCGTCTTCTGCGCGAGCGCGGCGGACCAGGGCCCGGCGGCGGCCGCGAGCAGCGCGACGGCGATAAAGGAACGCAAATGACGTTTCATCGGAAATCTCCCCCCTGTCTTGTGGTTGGGTGAAGCAGGCGTGCGCAGCCGATCCTACGGCTTTTTCGGCGTCTTGTATTCCGCTTCCTTCTGGAACGGCTTCCACTCGGTCTCGTAGCCGACGAATCCCTTTTCGTTCGGCGCCTTCTGGCGCGTCGTATAGAAGCGGGTCTTGCCCTCGGGCACTTTGGTGACGGGTTTTTGATCGCTCACGGATGACCTCCAGGTGGGATCCCGGCGCATCGCCGCGACAGCGGCCGCCGGATTGACGAAAGGAATCTCAAGCCGGCCTCAGGCGTGAGGCCGCGACGTCCGGCGCGGCGGCGATGGTTCCGCCCGCCTTCATCTCTGCATCGGTCGCATCGCGCACCGCGAGGATCTCCAGCCGGAAGACCACCTCGCGGCCGCAGAGCGGATTGTTTCCATCCACGGTCAGCGTCTCGCCGTCCATGCGCGTCACGATGAAGCTGCGCGCCTGTCCGCGCTCGTTCTCCATCAGGATCGAGGTGCCGACCTGGCGGAATTCCTCCGGGACGTTCTCGATGCGATCGGTGAACACGAGCGACTCGTCGCGGGCGCCGAAGATGCGATTGCCGTCGATCGGCACGTTGATCACGTCGCCCGCGCGCTTGCCTTCCAGCTCCTGGTGCACGGCCGGCGCGAGGATCTCGTTGTGCCCATGCACGTAGCCCAACGGGAATTCCACGCCGGTGAGCACCTGCCCGGACTTGCCGTCGAGCACCTTGTAGGTGAGCTCGACCAGCTTGCCGTCCTGGATCGATTCAGTCATGCAACCCTGTCCCGGCCCCTCACAGTGGAGAGGGAGCCCCTGTCAGAAGATCGACGCCGCGAAGATCCGGACCTCGCCATCCTCGTAGCCGAGCACCAGCCTGCCCAGCCATTCGCCCGGCTTCTTCGTGCTGCGCTGCCGGTAGAGGACCGTCACGTGGCGCCCGCGGCGGATGATGCCGAGGTAGTCGAAATCCTCGGAGAGGCTGCGTGCGAGCTCGCTGTTGGCGAACTGGTGGTTGACCGTCACCTCGTTCATCGCGAGCGCCAGCGAGCGCGCGAACTGGCTCACGAACTCGCCGTACTTGGCCTCGTTGGAGCAGCGCAGCAGGTCGCGCCACAGCGGATCGGCGGCGGCACGGATCTCTTCGTCCGACTTGTCGATGATGTTCACGGCCAGCGGCGACTCCACGACGGGCATGGCTATTCGTTCTCCGAGACCAGGTGATAGCACGGCGCCTTCTCCATCGTGTACTCGCCCGTGTCCGGGTCTCGCCGCGAGACCGTGAGCACGTGCCAGTTCTCATCGTCCACGCGCATCACGTCGCCGCGATAGTAGTAGCCCGGCCAGCGCGTCTCCTTGCGGAAGAGCGTGTGCTGCGTGACGCACTCCGCGGCGCGGTGGCGGTGCATCAGCTCCCAGGCGCGCAGCAGCTCGTGGAGGTCCTTCGCGGCGAGGCTCTGGAGGTCCTCTTCCATGAGCTTCAACTTCTTGAGGCAGATGTTGAGCAGCTTCTCGTTGGTCATGTAGCCCACCGTATAGCCGCCGCAATACTCGTCCATCAGCTTCTGCAGCCGGTCCAGGCCCTGCTGCGGATTGATGTAGTGCGGATTCACCGTGCCCGCCACGATCTCGTTGCGGTAGATGCGGTAATGCTCGAGGGGCTTGTAGATCTCCTCGCGACGGCGCTCGACCTGCGCGTCGGAGACCACGATGCCCTCGCCCTTGCCGTCGTCGATGTACTTGCACGCGGCTTTCGCGGCGAGGCGCCCTTCCGTGAACGAGCCGGAGGAGAACGCGTGCGGCGTGCCACCGACCGCATCGCCCGCGCCGAACAGGCCCTCGATCGTCGTCATGCGGTTGTAGCCCCAGAAATACTCGGGCGGCGACACATCCTCGGGACCGGAGCACCACGCGCCGGAGCAGGTGGCATGCGAGCCCATCACGTAGGGCTCGGAGGTGGTGAGCTCGGGATTCTCGTTCTTGGGATCGACGTCGGTCGCGGCCCACAGAACCGCCTGGCCCACGGTCATGCCGAGGAAGTTCTCCCAGCCCACCTCTTCCAGGTGCGGATCCTGGAAGGCCTTCATGGTGACCATGTGGATGGGCCCGCGTCCCGCGGCAACCTCGC
>Ga0070658_10002872_pt1 | contig 14317 bp, 12 predicted proteins | sample KBSC13metaG_FD_64664 | JGI IMG/M metagenome (GOLD analysis project Ga0070658, IMG submission 64664) | Corn rhizosphere microbial communities from Kellogg Biological Station, Michigan, USA - KBS C1-3 metaG | ecosystem: Host-associated > Plants > Roots > Rhizosphere > Soil ... | reverse complement strand
CGGCGTTCAGCGCGATGACCGCCACCGCGACCGGGTCCACGTCGACCGCCAGCACGGACGCCGCGCCGGAGCGCGCCGCGGCGACGGCCACCAGCCCCGAACCCGACGCCAGGTCCAGTACCCGCCGTCCGCGCACCACGTCGGGACGGTCGAGTACGAACCGGGCGAGCCCCTGACCCCCGGCCCAGGCAAAGGCCCAGAAGGGTGGTGGCTGCTCGCTGCGGTACTCGCCCTCGGTCAGCTCCCACAGGCCCATCGGCTCCTCCGCCTGGTGCAGGCGCAGTTCGGGGACGAACGGCACCGGGGCGACCGTGGTGTGCGCGCGGGCGAAGGTGTCGAAGGTGTCGAAGGTCGAGGACATCACCCGATTCTCGCCGGCCCGCTTACCCACGGCGTTCCCGGGTAGCACCCAGGAACCACTGACAAAGGAGGGGTAGTCATGCGCAGTCGCGCCCGCATTGGGGGCCACTCGATCCACCCCATGCTGGTGGTGTTCCCGCTGGGACTGCTGGGCACCGCCGTGATCTTCGACATTCTGTACCTGATCACCGACCGCACCGGGTACCAGATCGCCGCCGCGTACACCATCGCGGCCGGGATCATCGGCGGCCTGGTCGCCGCGGTGTTCGGGGTGGCCGACCTTTCCGGCGTACCGGCCGGATCCCGGGCCAAACGCGTCGGCGTGGTCCACGGTGCCCTCAACGTGCTGTCCCTGGCCCTGTTCGCGGCCAGCTGGCTCCAGCGCGTCGGCGCCGGCAACTGGAAACCGCACGCGGGTGCGCTGATCTGCAGCTTCGCCGGCATCGTCGTGGCCGCCATCTCCGGCTGGCTCGGTGGCGAGCTGGTCGAGCGGTACGGACTCGGGGTACGCGAGGACGCCAACGTGGACGCTCCGGGTGCGGTGTCCCGCAAGCCGAGCCGGGCAGAGAACCAGCGGTTCGCCAACCGCTGACCGTCAACACACGACAGACAGCGGCGGTCCCGTCCATAGTGGACGGAGCCGCCGCTGTGTCAGGTCAGGCCGCCCGCGCCAGACCCGGCTCGGCGGCGCGCAACGCCAGCCTGAGCACGTCGGCCACGTCGCCCGTCACGTGCACGGTCAGCGCGTCGCGTACCTCCGCCGGCAGGTCGTCCAGGTCCGGCTCGTTGCGGGCCGGGATGACCACCTCGGTGAGGCCGGCCCGGTGCGCGGCGAGCAGCTTCTGCTTGACCCCGCCGATCGGCAGCACCCGGCCGGACAGCGTCACCTCGCCGGTCATCCCGACCTCGGGCCGCACCGCCCGCCCCGAGGCCAGCGAGGCCAGCGCCGTCACCATCGTGATGCCCGCGCTCGGTCCGTCCTTGGGCACCGCCCCGGCCGGTACGTGCAGGTGGATCCGCCGACCGTCCAGAGTGGACGGATCGATGCCCAACGCCGGCCCGTGCGAACGCAGGTAGGACAGCGCGATCTGCGCGGACTCCTTCATCACGTCGCCCAGCTGACCGGTGAGCACCAGGCCCGGCTCCCCCGCCATCGAGGTCGCCTCGATGAACAGCACGTCCCCGCCGGTACCGGTGACGGCCAGCCCGGTCGCGACGCCCGGTACCGCGGTCCGCTCGGCGGACTCGAAGGTGAACCGCGGCCGACCCAGGTACTTCTTCAGGTTGTCCGCGTCCACGCGCGCCGGGCCTGGCTCGGTCGCCAGCGAGACGGCGACCTTGCGTAGCACCTTCGCCAGCGCCCGTTCCAGCTGCCGGACCCCGGCCTCCCGGGTGTACTCGCCGGCGACCAGCGCGAGCGCGGCGTCGTCGACGGTCACGTCGTCCGGGGTGAGCCCGGCCCGCTCGACCTGGCGCGGCCACAGGTGGTCCCGGGCGATGGCGACCTTCTCCGCCTCGGTGTAGCCGTCCAGGGTCACCAGCTCCATCCGGTCCAGCAGCGGCCCGGGGATGGCGTCCACCACGTTGGCGGTGGCCAGGAACAGCACGTCGGACAGGTCGAGGTCGATCTCCAGGTAGTGGTCGCGGAAGGTGTGGTTCTGCGCGGGGTCGAGCACCTCGAGCAGGGCCGCGGCCGGGTCGCCGGAGAACGCGCCGGCCGACAGCTTGTCGACCTCGTCCAGCAGCACGACCGGGTTCATCGAGCCCGCCTCGCGGATGGCCCGCACGATCCGGCCGGGCAGGGCGCCCACGTAGGTGCGCCGGTGACCGCGGATCTCCGCCTCGTCGCGTACGCCGCCCAGCGACACCCGGACGAAGTTGCGTCCCAGCGCCCGGGCCACCGACTCGCCGAGGCTGGTCTTGCCGACACCGGGCGGCCCGGCCAGCGCCAGCACGGCGCCGGAGCCGCGACCGCCGACCACGTGCAGGCCGCGCGCGGCCCGGCGGTTGCGTACCGCCAGGTACTCCAGGATCCGGTCCTTCACGTCGTCCAACCCGGCGTGGTCGGCGTCGAGTACGGCGCGGGCCGCGGTCAGGTCGGTGTTGTCCTCGGTACGGGTCGTCCACGGCAGCTCGAGCACGGTGTCCAGCCAGGTGCGGATCCAGCCCGACTCGGGCGACTGGTCGCTGGCCCGCTCCAGCTTGCCGACCTCGCGCAGGGCGGCCTCGCGCACCTTCTCGGGCAGGTCGGCCTTCTCGACGCGGGTCCGGTAGTCGCCGGCCCCGTCCGGCTCGTCCTCGCCCAGCTCCTTGCGGATGGCGGCGAGCTGCTGGCGCAGCAGGAACTCCCGCTGCGACTTCTCCATGCCCTCGCGGACGTCCTCGCTGATCTTCTCGGCGACCTCGGCCTCGGCGAGGTGCTCGCGGACCCAGCCGATCAGCAGCTCGAACCGCGGGGCCAGATCCGTGGTGGCCAGCAGCTCGGCCTTCTGCGGCAGGGTCAGCCAGGGTGCGTACCCGGCCGAGTCGGCCAGCTCCCCCGGGTCGGTCATCCGCTGCACGGCGTCGATGACCTGCCAGGCGCCGCGCCGCTGCAGCAGCGACACGACCAGCGTCTTGTACTCGCGGGCAAGCTCCCGCGTCCTGCCCGTACTCGTAGAGTCGTCGTCGACCACCGTCGCGTCGACCCAGAGCGCCGCGCCCGGCCCGGGTACCCCGGAGCCGATCCTGGCCCGGCGCAGCCCCCGGATGACCGCGGCGGGTTCACCGCTGGGCAGCCGGCCGACCTGCTCGATGGTCGCCACGGTGCCGACCGGGCCGTACTCGCCGTCCAGTCGGGGTACCGCGAGGAGTGTCTTGTCGCCACTGGTCTGGGCCGCGTCGACGGCCGCCTGGGTACCGGCGTCCAGGGTCACCGCGATGACCATGCCGGGCAGAAGTACCTGGTCCGTCAGCGGCAGAACCGGAAGGGTAGCCAATGCGCACCTCTGTAATCACGTAATTGTTGAGCCTGACCGACTCAAGTCAGCGCGGGGGTGATCTGTTCCGGGTTGTGACGCCCGTCACGGACGGCTACCGACGCCGCGCGCCGCATAGGGTTGTCCACGTGCCCGATGTCGACCTGGTTCCGGCGAACCTGCCCGTCGTGGCGGAGCTCGGGAGGATCGAGTCCGGGCGACTCTGGCTCGCCGGGCTGCCGTCGCTGATCGAGCAGGTCCGGGACGAGTTCGGGCTGCGGCTGTCCGCCCCGCTGCACGGCGGCAGCTGCAGCTGGGTCGCGCCGGCTTGGCTCCCCGACGGTACCGCCGTGGTCGTGAAGATCGGCTGGCCGCACCGCGAGATGTACGGCGAGCCGGCGGCGCTGCGGCGGTGGGACGGGCGGGGCGCGGTGCGCCTGCTGGGGCACGACCCGGGGCGGCACGCCCTGCTGCTCGAGCGCTGCGAGCCCGGGCAGCCGCTGGCGTCCTCGCCCGGTACGGCCGAGGACCGGCTGCGGGCGGGCTGCGCCGTGCTGCGCCTGCTGTGGGAGGCGACGCCACCCGCGACGGACGAGTTCGACGACCTGGGCGCGGTGACGGCCGAGTGGGCGGACCTCGTGGAGGAGCGGATGGCGCGCGTCCGCCCCGGGTACGACGCGGGGCTGGTGGCCGAGGGCGCCCGGCTGCTGCGCGACCTGCCCGGCTCGGCCGCGCGCCGGGTGCTGCTGCACGGCGACTTCAACCCGGGCAACATCCTGTCCTGCCACGACGGGCGCTGGCTCGCCATCGACCCCAAGCCGATGGTCGGCGACCCGGCCTACGATCCGTGGCCGCTGCTGCAACAGGTCGACGACCCGTTCACGCGACCCGACCCGGCCGCGACGCTGCGCCGCCGCGTCGGCCTGGTCGCGGAGGAGCTGTCCCTGCCGGGCGACCGGATCGTCCAGTGGGCGGTCGCGCGACGGGCGGAGATGGCGCTGTGGAGCGCGCACCACGGCGACCTCGCGGCCGGCGCCGCGGCCATGGCTCAGGTGCGGCTGCTCGCCGCCCTGTGACGCCGGTACCCGCTACTGGCGCGGCCCGGCGCCTACTCATGACTCGACCGTAGAGCCGGCCGGGGCCTCCGGTCGGCTCTGCGGTCGGCTTCGCGCTACTTCTTGCTGAACAGCTCGATCTCGGTGATCGCCACCGAGTCGCTCTGCGCCCGGTACACCGAGGTCACGTGGATCTCGATGCTGGTCACGTTGCCGCCCGCCTTGAAGGCGACCTCCTGCGGGTCGGGCTTGTCGTCCAGGCTGACGTCCTGCGTCTTGCCCGTCGAGTACACGAGGTGCAACTCGTGCGGCCGGTCGGAGCCCTGGAAGTTGCCGCTGATACCGGTGCGGATCAGCGCCCGCGAGACGTCGACCGAGTGGTCGAACTTGAGCGTGACGAACGCCTTGTCACCCACCGGCGCGGCCCAGAACGTGTTCGTGAAGCCGTCGCTGAGCGCGGAGCCCGGGTGGTCCTTGAGCTCGGCGCCGTCGGTCACCTGGAACGGGTGCACCGGCGTGTACTGCGGGTGGACGCGCCGCATGACCGCGGTCTTCACGGTGTCGACGCGGGCGTTGACGTAGCCGCGGAACGGTCCCACCGAGGCGTAGAGCAGACCGCCGACGAGCAGCGCGACGGCGACCACCCGCCGTACCAGCGGCAGCAGCTTGGCCAGCGGCGACCGCTTCCGCTTGCGGGCGGTACCGGCCAGCGCCTCGGCCGCCGAGGGTGCCTGCTTCGGACGGCGCCGGAAGATGCGCTTCCACCACGGGATGTGCGCCTTCTCGGCGGTCAGCAGCGAGGCGCCGCAACGGCTGCAGAACCGGCGGTTGGGCGGGTTGCCCTCGCCGCAGTCGCCGCAGATGAGGTCGCCGGGCTGCAGTATCCGGGTCGGTGCGGTCTTCTTGGTCGGCCGCGGTGGGCGGCGCACCTCCTGCGGTACCACCGCCTCGGGCTGCGCCGACGGCACCCGCTGGCCCGGGGTGACACCGACCACGAGCGCGGAGGCGTCGGGCACGGTGGCCACCGAGCCCGCCGCACCCGGTGGGGGCGGCGGTGGACCGAGCGGCCGGGGCGGCGCGCTACCCGGCGGAGGGGGCGGTGGCGGCGGCAGCCCGGCAGGCCGCCCACCCGGCGGAGGCGGCGGAGGCGGTGGCATGCCGGCCAACCCCGCACCCGGTGGAGGCGGCGGTGGCGGCGGAGGCATACCCATCGGCCCCGCACCCGGCGGGGGTGGCGGTGGTGGCGGAGGAGGCATACCGACCGGCGCCGCACCCGGCGGCGGAGGCGGAGGCGGCGGCATACCGACCGGCCCCGCACCCGGCGGGGGTGGCGGAGGCGGAGGCGGCGGCATACCGACCGGCCCCGCACCCGGCGGAGGCGGGGGTGGCGGAGGCGGGGGCATGCCCGCCGGGCGGGCACCCGGCGGAGGCGGAGGCGGCGGCGGCATACCCGCCGGGCGGGCCCCCGGTGGAGGCGGCGGAGGCGGCGGCATACCCGCCGGGCGAGCGCCCGGCGGGGGCGGCGGACCGGGCAGGCCCGGCGGCCGGGGCGGGCCGGCGCCCGGAGGGCCGGGCGGCCGCGCCAGGCCCGGAGGGGCGCCCGGTCCGGTTGCGCTGCCCTGGGGCTGCGCCGGCCGGTCGCCCACATCGAGGTAGATCAGCGACTGTACCCGGGCCAGGAAGCCGCGCTTGGGCTTCGCCTCCTCCTCGGGCTCGGGCTGCGGCGCCGCGGCCGGGGCGACCTTCTCGCCGGACCACTCCAGGAACTCGCCGCAGGACCCGCAGAACGCGTCGTCGTCGCCGTTGCGGTAGCCGCACTTCTTGCAGACGATCATCGACTCAGTACCTCCACGCTGTGCACCACATGAGCCGGTTTCGCGGCCGCGACCGCGCCCTCCACCGCCGATCGCATGGCCGAGAGGGTCTCCCCGCTGGCCTGGTCGAGGGTCACCCGCACGGCCACCCACGGGCTGGCCTCACCCGGCGGTGCCGTGTCGGGCGTCGGCGACCAGGCCGCTCCCCCGCTGTCGGCCACCTCGACGAGGCCGCCGGTCAGCAGTTCGACCAGGGCCTGCAGCCCGCCCAGGGTGCCCCGGCTGCGGTGCAGCGCGGCGGCGTGCGCGACGGCCGCCCTGCGCAGCGCGAGCGGAGTCTCCTCGTCGACGACGGCGCCGACCCAGCTGCCCAGCCAGCCGAGGAAGTCCTCGGGTGTCAGGTGCGGGTCGACGTAGGCGTCGATGCAGTCCAATGTGGACAGTACCGGCGCCAGCACCTCGTCCAGCCCGGCGGTGAAGCGCTGGATGAACGGGTCGTCCTCCTGGTAGACCGACGGCAGGAACTCGGCGATGCGGTACGGGCTGGACAGCCCCGGTACCGTGCCCCGGCTCATCGCTGCTCCACCCGGATCTGGTGCTGGTAGGAGAAGACGAGGCCGGCGGCGGGCAGTTCCAGCCGGGCGGTCTGCGCCCCGCGCTCCCCGGTCAACGGGTTGGCGCCGAAGATGCGCACGTCCTCCACCACCTCCACGCCGCGTACGTTCTGCAGGGCGGCGAACACCTCACCCGCGTGTACCGCGCGACCGAACGGCCAGCCGGTGCCGTCCGGGCCGCCCGTCAACGGGTTGAGGAGCTTGTAGAGCACGTCGAGCGCCTCGGCCTGGATCCGGTTGACGTTGTTGCGCGGCCGGGCCACGAGCCGGCCGACCACGGTCACCCCGAGGTAGCGCGGCGGCTCCACCACGACCCGGGTACCGATCAGCCGCACCTGGTCGAGCCGCTCGCTGATGCGGTGCAGGGTCTGCTCCGAGGGCACGAGGTTGCCCAGGATCAGCCGGCCGTCCTCGCTCGGCGCGTTGGGCACGACCAGTACCCGCACCGCGCCCGGATCCACGCCGTCCTCGCCGGCGGTCAGGCAACGCAGGCGGGCCACCTCGGGCGCCGCCTCGCGGGCCAGGATCTCGTAGTCCTCGGCGGTCACCGCACGGCTGCGGGTACGCAGCAGCAGAGGCGCGCGCGTCTTGGCCTGCTCGATGGTCTCCCCGTCGGTACCGCCCTTGGCGCGGTTGAGGTTCTGCACGCCGGCGACGAACGGGATGCTGGACTTGAGGGTACGGATGGCTCCGGCGCCCACGTTGCCCCGGGCGCCCCCGCCGACGCAGTACCGGGCGGCCCGCACCACGGCGCCCGCGTCGGGTACCGCGCCGTACTGGCGGATCGTGCCGTCCTCCAGCCGCACCGCCGGGCCGAAGGCGACCGTACCCGTCGTGCTGTCCAGCAGGTAGTGACGGCTGTCGACGACGCTGTCGGCGAATGTGTCCACAAGGGACCAGTCCTGCCAGCCGTCCTCGTCGCCCTCGGGCGAGCTGACCTGTACCAGCAGCGGCACCCCGGAGGTGAGCACCGGGGTACGGGACAGGGTGAACCGCTGCCCCGCGACGCCCTCCGCCATGCCCAGCGTCTCGTTCTCGATGATGTCCGCGTGCACGGCCGGCGCGGTACCGCCGATGACGCACGCGGTGAGCCCGTCGACCACCGGCGATGAGCTGTAGACCGGCTGGTCCTCCTCGGGCTCGGTGACGCGCGCGCGCAGCCAGCCGGCGCGCACACCGTCCACAAGAGACGCTTGGTGCCCGCGCGGCAGATGCACCACGATCGCGCCCGCCTTGTTCAGGCCGCCGGTCTCGTCGCTGCTGACCGTGCACTCCACCCAGTCCTGGCCGTCCCACGCCTCCCAGACCAGCGGCGGCCACTTCGGGTCGACGCCGACGCCGTCGATGCGACCGCGGAAGTCCAGCCGCACGGCGCACTTCGGTACCGGGTCGGACAGTCCCAGGTAGAGCGCGTCGTCGGGTACCGGACGGGTCTGGAAGGCCGGGAAGGACGCGTTGACGCCCAGCTTCTGCGTGTGGTCGACGGCCGGCGCGTCACCGGCCGGCTTGCCGCGCACGTGCTGCAGCGAGCACGGCAGCACCGTGAGGTCCTCGGTGGTCGCGAAGACGATCGACTCGGACGTCTCGGTGCGCTGGGTCGCCGCGGCGGTACCGGCGGCGACGGTCAGCTCGGTGGTGCACGGCGCGGACAGCCAGAACGTCACGTCCACCCCGGCCGGTACCGGCGGCAGCAGGCGCAGCCCGATGAGGTCGAGGAACTTGAGGTACATCCGGTCGGGTACCCGGTTGAGCCGGAACAGCAGCTGGTCGGTCAGGAACGCGAAGGTCTCGATGAGGGTGACCCCGGGGTCGGAGACGTTGTGGTCCGTCCACTCTGGACAGCGCCGCATCACCATCCGCTTCGCGTCGTCCACCAGGTCCTGGAAGCGGCGGTCGTCGAGGTCCGGGGCGGGCAGGGCCATCAGTAGTCGCTCTCGTCGTCGGGGATGGTGTAGAAGGGGAAGACGAGGTTGCGCCGGTCGTTGGTGTCCTTGGCGCGGTACCAGATCTCGATGTAGAGGGTGCTCGGATCCTCGGGCGACGGCGTCACGTCGACCCGCTCCACGTCCACCCGCGGCTCCCAGCGCAGCAGGCTGCGGCGCACCTCGTTGGACAGCTCGGCCACCGTGTCCTGGGTACCGGCGCGGAACACGTAGTCGCGTAGCCGGCTGCCGAACTCCGGCCGCATCGGCCGCTCCCCCGGGTACGTCGACAGGATCAGCCGCATCGCCTGGACCAGTTCGGTGTGCCCGCGCACCATGGCGATGCCGCCGGTGGCGCTGACCCCGGTGGGGAAGGCCCAGCCGGTACCGATGAACGGCTCTGTCATGCTGCCCCTGTCAGTTGAGCTTGATCTGGGTACCGGACACCTCGACGGTGCCCTGGCTGCTGATCTTGACGGACTGCATCGCGGTCAGCTCCAGGGTTCCGCCGCCGTCGATCTTTATCGAGCCGCCGGTGTCGGCCTTGATGGAGATGCTGCCGCCGGCGTTGACGGTGATCTCCACGGTGCCGGTCGGGCTCTGCGCGGCCGGCGGGCTCGGCGAGCACAGCAGCTTCAGCGTCCCGGCGGTCTGGTCCACCTGCAGGCCCATGTTGCCGTCGGCGGTCAGCAGGCTGAACGCCGACTTGATGGGCGGCCCGTCCGCGGGCGGCGGGATCAGCTCGTCCTCGAACAGCAGCGTGTTGCCGGCGCCCGAGACGAACCCGCGCTTGACCACCGTGCCGGCCAGGCCGGTCGACTTCACGGCCGGACCACCGAGGTCGAAGCCCGTGTTGTCGTTGAACAGCCCGCCCAGCACGTAGGGCCGCCGGGGATCGCCGAACTCGAAGCCGATGAGCACCTCGTCGCCGACCTCCGGCGTGAAGTACGCGCCGCTGGTCTTGCCCGCCCCGAACTGCACCACCCGGGCCCAGTCCGACTCGTACTGCGGGGACAGCCAGGGCAGCGCGACCTTCACCTTGCCGCTGGTGTCGGGGTCGTTGTTGTTGGTCACCAGCCCGCAGACCAGACCCGGAATCCGGGCCGGCAGGCCCTGGCTGGCACCCATCGAGGTGAGGCCGAGCAGCGAGCGGTCGTGCCGCCCGCTGACCCAGAACCGCGTGTGGTACCCGCCCTCGTTCTCGTCGAAGACGTGCCGCGCGTTGGTGATCGTCCAGGTACCGGCGAAGGTCTCGGGTACCCCGGCCACCTCGACCTGGGAGCCGGCCTGCAGGTCGGGGTTGCCCACCGCGTACCCCTCGGCCTCGGCGAAGGCGCTGGCGATGTGCTCGGCCACGCCCTTGGCCATCTCGTCGGCCGCGCCGCTGGCCGAGGAGCCGGACGCCAGCGGGTGGTCCACCACGAGGAACGCCTTGGCGCTCGGCTCGGAGCCGAGGCTGGGCAGGCCGGGTATGGCCGGCAGCGGGATGCCGAGCGGCAGCGACATCCCGCCGAACGAGTCGGCCAGGGCCGCCGGGTCCTGGCCGGAGATCTTCGCGGTGTCGCTGCGGATGCTCGTGTTGCCGACCACCGCCTGGGCGCCCTTCGGGTCCCAGAACCGCACCTCGACCTCGGGCGTGAGGTTCGCGCCGGTGACCCGCGGGAAGAACGCGATCAGGTTGTCCTTGAAGGTGAGCTTCGAGCTGCCGATGCCCAGGAAGCTGGCGGCCGCGGACGCCGCGGCCGCGAGCGCGCCACCCAGACCGCCGCCCCCGGCCGGCATGCCCGGTGGGCGCCGGAAGAAGAACTCGCCACCGGCCACCCCGGTCTCGAAGCCGTTCTCCCGGGCCCGCTGCTTGAGGAACTCCCAGTCGGTCTGTGCCACCTGCGCGATGTGGTCGTGGGTGGTGCTGGTGTCGTCGACCGTACCGATGTCCAGGCCCGCGTCGCTCGCCACCTTGTTCGCGATGTCCGAGTCCGTCATGTTGACGAAGGTGCGGGTACGCCGGGCACGCTGCAGCCGGTGCGCCTTCTCGTACCCGCGCACCACCGTGTAGATGTGCAGGTCCTGGCAGATCGCCTCGATCGAGGTGACCTCACCCTTGATGAGCGACTTGGACTCCATGCTGTCCGGCGCGCCGCCGAAGATCTCCACGCCGGTACCGATGCTGAGGTTCGCGTCCTTGGCCGCGTGCCCCTCCTCGTCGAGGAAGGTCAGCTCGAACATGTCCGGCAGGTGCAGGTGGGTGTCGACCACGACGCGGGTCAGCAGCCGCTCCACGTCCGGCCGCATGGGCAGGCCCATCGGCGAGCCGACCTTCACCGACGCGCGGACGGTCGCGGCGGCGCCGAACAGGAAGGGCATGGTCATCGCGTACCCCCGTTGAGCTCGTCCGGGTTCGGCAGGTACAGCCGGTCCCCGGGGCGTACCCGCAGCGGATCCTCCACGTCGTTGCACTCCGCCAGCGCGCGCCACCGCCCGGGCGCGCCGTACCGCGACATCGCGATCCCCGGCAGCGACTCCCCGGCGGTCACCGTGTGCGCCTGCCGGCCGGGCAGGCCACCGGAGGACGGGTTGGTGGGCAGGGTGCCCAGCGGGCTCGGCTGCTCCTGGAGGTTGATGGTGCACACCGCCCGGATCGGGATGCCCGACGTCGCGAACCTGGTGTACTTGATGGTCGCGCCAATGACGTTGCACTCGTACATGAAGGCGAGCTCGGGCGGTCCCCACTGGAAGATCACCAGCGGCAGCCGGCTGGCGAGGTTGATCCCGGTGAGGGCGGCGATCGCGCCGGCGACCAGCGAGCCGAGCAGGCCGCCGCCCGGGCTCATCCAGTTGAGCAGCTGGTCGCAGCGCTCCTTGGTGTCGGGACCGAAGAAGGTGACGTCCGTCAGGTTGATCTTCGACGGCTGCGCGCCCCGGAAGATCGACGGGCTGGAGCCCGCCGGCGAACCGGTGTTGCTGCTGGCGGTGCCCCGGCCGGTCACGTTGGCGTTGCGCTGCATCGTGATCTGTTCCGGGTTGATGTCGAAGGTGACCTCGCCGGGCGGCATCAGCGAGACCAGCTTGGCCGGGTTGCGGCTCATCACAGGAACCCTTCGTGCACGAGTTCGAGCGTCTCCACGGCGACGTCGTGGCCGCCGGCGTTGAGGTCCGGCCCGGACCAGCGCTTCGGGTAGATGCTGCGCAGCGTCCAGGAGGCGACCTCGCCGTTGAACGCGTCCAGCAGCGAGATCTTCGCGGTACGGGCGAGGTAGTCGGTCGGCGACATGCCGTCGTACCACTGCCGTACGACCTGGGAGAGCCAGCGCTGCACGGTCGCCGAGTCCTGCTGGGTCATCGCCCGGGTCAGCACGATCGGTGCGTACTGCACGCGCTCGGGCAGGATCACCTGGTACTCGTAGTTGGCGCCCTCGTTGATGGCCTTGCTCTCGAAGTTGACGCTCAGGCCCTTGCACGTTGCCCATCCACCGAGGTCGATGTCGTCGACCACCACGTGGAAGCGCATGGACATCCCGAGCCGGGCATCCTGCCGCAGCGTCATCGTGGCCACCTCCCGTTCACTGGTTCCACGCCGTGTGGTCGGAGAGGAAGCCCTCGTGCGCGATCTCCAGCGTCTCGGTCGCCACCTTGCTGGCCATCGCGTCGAAACCGAGGATCTGCCAGTGCACCGGCATCACGTGCTGCAGCTCCCAGGTCATGACCTCCGCGCCGCCGGAGTCGTGCAGCACGATCTGGCCGCTGTAGGGCTGCCACTTGAACGACGTGTCGTCGAGCCACTTCTTCACGGCCTGCGACTCCATGGACGCCGCGCGGGTCAGCTTGATCGAGGTGTACTCCGTGTTGCCCGGGAAGTACCACCGCTGGTTGCCGCCGTCGCCGGCGCGGTACTCGGCCACGCTCCACTTCACCGACAGGCCGTCGGCCTGCGCCCAGCTGCCCAGGTTGTACCGGGAGAAGTCGATGGTCACCGAGAACCGGTTGGCCAGGCCGAGTTTGCTCGTGTCGTTGAGTGGCATGTTCCTTCGCTCCTACCGGAAGTCGCTCAGCAGACCGGCCCGCTCCCGGTCGAGCAGCAGTTCCATCCGCAACCTGCTGCGCAGCCGGTCGTAGAGCCGGACGGCGATTTCGTCGAGGTCCAGGTCGTCGGTGTCGATCTGCGGGCGGCCGGTGTGCGACAGCGGCCGGCCCGGGTCGGTGTGTATCGGCGGCCCCATGGCGGCGGCCGCCGGACCCTGCCCGCCCGGATGGGTACCGGACGCGGCACCGGCGCCACCCGATCCGGCGCCACCGCTACCGCCGCCGGTCTGCAGGTCCTGGATCTGGTCGAAGTCGATGCCGAACGGCGAGCCGACGAAGTTCTCGTAGTCGTGCAGCAGCGCGCCGCCGAAGGTGCTCCACCGCTCGCTCGTGCTGCCGCGCAGGTGCCACAGGTCGTTGTCGCCGGCGGGGTGCCGGCCCCGGCCGCCCCGCCCGCCGGGCCCGCCCGGACCGCCGGCACCGCCCGGACCCCGGCCGCCGCCCGGCCCCTGGCCGCCGGTACCGGTACCGGTACCGCCACCGGCGCCGCCCTCCAGGTCGGTGATCTGGTCGATGTCGATGCCGAACGGCGAGGAGACGAAGTTGGCGTAGTCGTGCGCGAGCGCGTCGCCGAAGGTGCTCCACCGCTCGCGCATCGATCCGCGCAGATGCCATAGATCGTTGTCGTTGGACTGGTGCTGGGACGCGGGGGTCCGCGGCGCGGTCGTCTGCTGCGTACCCGAGGTGGTGGTGGGCGGGGTCTGCGGTGGCGTCGTACCGGGTGCGGTGTCCGGGTGCGCCAGCGGCGCCCGCTGCACCCGGCCCGCGAACGGCCGGACGGTACCGGGCGGCGGGCCGCCCAGCGTCCGGTGGCGCAGCGCCGGCAGGGGCCGGCCGGTCAGCACCGCGTGCTCCGCGGCCACCGCGTCGGCCTCCAGCTCGCGCCCTGCCGGGGACTGCTCGTCGGGCAGCGCGCCGCCCAGCTCCCGCTGCTGCACCAGGTGCACCAGCTCGTGGGCGATCAGCGCGCGCTGCGCCGCGTCACCGGTCGGCGCGCTTCCGAGCACCACCTCGTCGCCAGCGGTGAACGCCCGGGCCCGCAGGTCCTGCGCCTCCTGCCGCGCCTGGGCGTCCGAGCGCACCGGCACCTCGCCGACCTCCGCGCCGTACGCGGCGCGGATCGCCTGGGTCACCTCGGTGGGAACGGCAACGGCCGGCTCCGGCTCCTCCGGGGTCGGAGGATGCGGTGCCGGCTCGCGGGCGGGCCGCTGGTCCGCGCGTGGCGGCTGTTCGGGCGCGGGTACCAGCGGCGGTCCGAGCCCGCCGCGCGATCTCGACCGTACCGTGCCTGTGCGCCCGCTCCCCCGGGGCGGGCCGGTCACGAAGGGTCCGTCCGGTCCGGCCGGCCCCACCATCGGCAACGGCGGGCCGAGCCCACTGCGGCGCGGGGCCGCGGACGGCGGCGGCGTGGATGTCGACGGCAACGCCCGCGGCTGTGCGCTCCGCGGTGGCGTGGCGCCCGGCGGTGACGCGCCCTCGGTCCGGGGCGCCGGCTGGATCGAGGTCGGCTGGACC
>Ga0070658_10002871_pt1 | contig 14318 bp, 15 predicted proteins | sample KBSC13metaG_FD_64664 | JGI IMG/M metagenome (GOLD analysis project Ga0070658, IMG submission 64664) | Corn rhizosphere microbial communities from Kellogg Biological Station, Michigan, USA - KBS C1-3 metaG | ecosystem: Host-associated > Plants > Roots > Rhizosphere > Soil ... | reverse complement strand
GAGCTGACGCCGCGGTTGTTGCCGCAATGGTGAGGTAATCGGTTCCTACCATGACATACGAGGCTCCGCCGTTCCCGCCAGCTGATCCGTTGGTATTATCCGTTAAAACGGCTGCGCCTCCCGTGCCACCTACACCTACAAATATCGAAAGTGGGCCGGTGATGGAACCATCATTGATCCAATCCGTGATAGTTATAGGGGAACCCATCCCACCTCCCCCACCGTAGCAATCTGTGCCAGGCGCACCACGGCGGCCGGATCCACCGCCCCCGCCTCCATTGATTGCTTCGATACGCATCGATTTCCAGCCAGTGGGTAAATCCCATTGATAGACGCCATTGCTACCGGTCGCTCCAGAAGCGTTGAAAATACCTGAATACGTAAATTGCGCTGTTACAGTGTTTGCCGCCGCCCCTAGGGCCGTTCTTCCTGCGGCAGCATCGGCTACCGCAAGCAACGTTTTAGTAAATGTGGTGAGCTGAATTTCGGACCATGTGATATTGAAATTTCCTTCCCCGGCATCCGTAACTTGGCTGATGTATGGCAATTTATTCGCTTTGGCACTTTGCGGATTGATCCCAGCAAGTGCGGAAATTATGGGCACTAGAGCAATAGTAGCGTTTCCGCTGGCTCCACTTCCTCCGCTGAGGATAACACCACTATTCATGCTGGCGGTAATGTCGCGACGCACCAATGCTCCTCCTACATTAGCCAAAAATCCGTCACTTAGGCCATTCAGTAAAGCGGCGCGGGCGCGGGCATTCGTGAAGTAAAGTTTGCTTATTCCTTCGGTCAGGGCGTCCGTGGTTCCCGGAATGGCAGCCAGTGCAGCCGCAAGCCCGGTGATCGTTTCAATACCCTGCGTGCCCGTGTGATGGCTACGCTGGACAGACCATGATTGAGCCGCGTCAGCCTTCGCCTGTGCGCCAGCCGGTGTTTCCTTCGCATCGAGGGCGGACTGCAAACCGGCAATGTTCCCGATGGTCAACGCCTCAAGTATCGCGCGGTTGACCTCAATGAAATCGACCACTTCCTGTAGTGTATCGAGAATCGGATTGTCGCTCGTCAGAATAGCTTGGAACTGGTCGGCGATGCCCTTAAGGATTTTACCTTGGCGGGCAGACAGGACCGCCGTCGCGCTGTCGCTTTCCAAATGGTCAATTACCTGCACCGTAGCGTCATTACCAGGCGGGCCTTGAGCACTGGGCTGGCCATCGGCTCCATCGTTTCCCGGATCGCCCTTATCACCCTTTGGGCCTTGGATGCCTGTATCACCTTTATCGCCCTTCTGCCCAGTATCTCCGGGAGGCCCCTGCTCTCCCGTGTCGCCTTTCGGACCAGGTAAGCCGCCGCCGCCAGCAGCAGGAATCTCAACAAGGATAGGATCATCCTCGCCAGTCACAGTGACGAAAATTGGATTCTCTTCGATGGTGACGTTGATCATCGCGTGGTATCTCGAAGGATTGGATAGGTTCCGCTCAGCACGGTGAAGACAGAGCTATCAGAAAGTGTGATCTCCAGATCGTAAAGATGGTCGCCCACCTGCATACTCTGGGTGAGATTGGGTGCTACGGCAGCGAGGGTTACGGATCCAGACGCTACGGTAATCGTGCCTGCCGCTGTGATCCATTCGTGCACGAGCGCGCCCCGCTCGCTCGTTCGAACCTGCATCCGGGCCGCTACAACAGGTAACGGATTGCCCCCCTGGCTGAAAACGAATGTCTTCGCCTTGAAAGTGTCACCCCGCGTCTGGCGCGGGAAATCATAGCGACCCGGACTCATTGGATTAGGCGGCAGGGTATGGGGTATAGGTGTCGAGTTCGCCTGCGTCTGCTAGGTGGGAAATCTTCCACACCGGGCTGCCGTCTTCGTTTTTGATTTCCGGCGCAGTCTGGATTTCCAGACGCACGTGAATCGTCAGAACACCAGAAATGGTCCCATCTTCCTCGATGAACGTGAGCTGCGCCCATCCGTCTTTGTAGCGGTCAGCAGAAGCAAAGGCTTGCTGTTCCGTGTCAGCCACGGGTGCAGACGCCAGGCCGAACAGAAGCTGATCGAAGAGGGCTGTTGCGTAATCGATCACGGTGATCTCGTAGGCGTCCTCCGTGACCGTTTTCGTCGTGCGTTCTTTGTAGCCGCCTGTATCAAGCGCCCACTCGCGTTTCCGCTCCTTCGTGGTTGGCACATACTTCGAATTGTTGATCCGACCGAGAGAGTAATCGTCAGTCCATGCAACATCGGCAGGCTTTACTGCCTTACCAATCGTCTGCGTGCTGATGGTGGTACCGTCCTTGATGAAGCGGAACTTTGCGCCTGTCAGGCGCTCCTTGAGATTTCCAAATGCGTAAGCCATGATGTTAGGTAGTTAGGATGTGAGAGGATGGTTAAACGCCGGTGATTTCGACGCGGGGAGGGTTCATAGAGGCGAGCGCCTCAGCTTTGGATTTCGGCAGGGATACTCTCGCCCCCTTACCTAGGATCACGTGTTCGTAAGTGGTGCCGCTGATGAGTACTTTGCATGCGAGCAACGGCTCTTCCGGTTTTGTTTCAGGTTCTTTTGCCATGGTGGTTTCAGGTGGAGGTTCTGGGGGCATCCAGAGTGATTAGGAAAAGGTCATTCCGGTCTGGTGGGCGCACGATGTCGGAAACGTCGCACCACCATAGTCCGTTGGACGGGATGGATTCCGGCCACCAGCCATGGAGTAATTCGGCAATCTGCTCGGCCAATGCATCGGCCTTCACGGCGTCTTTCCGGGTGATGAGCGGCTGGTGGTAAAGCTGAATGACAAAGGATGATGCGAAGCGGGCTTTCACCTTCTGCCGCTTCGTGTTGTTAGCCCGAAGGAATTGAACTACTACGGCCTTGCCGCCCACTTTCCCGAGCCGACGCGCGATTTCCGCGTCCATGGAAGGATCCAAAGCAGACCCGACGAAAACATGCCCCTTCAACTCAGGGATCGTCTCAATGCGCTCCTGAATATCGAAAGCCAATGTGGTGAAGCTGCTCATGAGAAGAATTCGAGAAAGGGTTCACCGCCCACGAGGGCGTCAGGCTCTCCGGCCTCACTGTCATCTGCGAAGGCGATTTCCTTGCGTGACTTCAAGCCATTGAGGAAAGACACAGCGTTGCGGTTTTCCGTGTATCGCTCATTGGGCATGCCCTCCACGTAAGGAGGCAGGCCTGTGAGCTTGTCCCGCGCGATGACGGCGGCGGATTCAATGCAGAATTCCGGCAGTGTTCCGGCTGGACCCATGGGAATGTCCGCAGGATTGGAACGGATCTCGCCACGGAACCGCGCAAGCACCTGGCTCACGATCGCAGGCAATTTATTGGCAGCCGGAGCCACCGGATCACCGGAATCATCAGGAAAGTTTTTTGAGCCGACTTCTTGGAAGCGCTCAACCTCCATTTCGGAGGATATGGCTCTCACATCGGCTTCTGTAAACGGCACCCAAGGCATGGAGCCATCATTGCGCCTTAGCCCTCACGCCTTCCACGGCGGCGAGTGGTCCCCACGAAAAACCCCCGCCCGTCTGACAACGAGCGAGGGTCTGAGCAGCACAGGAGAGATGCTATTTATACGAGGGATGTCTCATCTTTGGGCTTGTTTTTGCCCTTTCCGGATTTGACCTCCTCTTCAGGAGTTTCCTCTTCCTCCTCATCGGATTCCTCTTCAGGAGTTTCCTCGATCTGCTTGAACCGGAGCCATGCCCGGGTCTGAGCGGTATTGGGAGATTTGAACACCTTGCCCTTTTTAAGGAAATTGTCTCCGTGATGGATGCCCTTTTCGTCAGTGACTTTGAACGTTTTCATCGGTGATTTGATTCTCTGGGGTAAGGATTAAGCAGCGAGCACGTTGGTGAGCAGGTAGCCAGCACCCTGCGCAATGATCTTCTCGTCAGTGAACTGACGGGAGCGATGAATGCGAGAATCGATCTCTTCCTGATCGTAGGAATACATGCCGATGCCAGCAGGACCCGAACCTTCAGCGCCAATCCAGTTGAAGGTTCGGCCGAGATTCAGTGCCTTGATATCTGCACCTGCACGACTGATAGACAGCACAGCGCTGTCACCCCAAACCTGAGCTACTGCAGCAGCTGCGCCTTCTGGAGCCGTGTTGAGCACTTGACCTGCGATCTGAATTTCTTCGATACCCAGTGCGCGAGCTACCTGATCTTTGGTCAGGATGCCGCCAGCCGTGTATTGATACTTGGCGGTGATCTGTGGGTGATCTTCGAGCACATCGTAAACGTCCTGATTGATGGTCAGAAGATTTGGAACGGTGCCGGTCGCATCTTGAATAACGCGCTTCGCGGCCTTGATATCGCCGATAGGATCAGAATTTGGCTGATCCCACTTCGTAGCAGGAGAGCTTGTCTGAGTTAGTCCCGCGACAGCATCACGCACACGAATCTCGTGGTGCATGGCGACGACCCAGGTAGTGCGATCGGAAACAGCCTTATCTGCGGACAGGAAGTTTTCATAGAGCTTCACCTCCATCTTATCGAGTGCTTCTTCGACGCCGTAGTCTTTGCAGAAGTAGGTGTCATCCGAGAGCTTGGAAATGATGCGCTTGAAACCAGAACCCGGTGCGCGCTGGATCTTGTCCGGGATGTTCAAATCATTGGATGGATCCCAGACGTAGTAGTTCGCCGCACGCTCCGGAACGCGGAGCAGCGGAAACAATTTGAGGCCTACTGTGGGCAGGGAGGACAGATAGCGCACGGCATGACCGGTGAGCAGTGGATTGAGGACAGGAGCCTTCATGAGATTATTTCAGTGGGGTTGGATAAAGATTAGGGGGCGATTAGGCGGTGATGGTTTCAGGCGTATCGAGGATCTCGATAACATGACCGTTAGCAGAAGACCCCTGTGTGAGCTTGGCGCCCAAGGAGCGGAACGGAAATCCAGAGCCAGGCAGAGTAAGGACCTTGCCACCTGCCCCCCAGATGACGCGTGCGCCCTTGGCAATCACGCCACCGGCCACGACACGAACAGTGCCACCTTTGCCTAGCAGGCGGATGTTCACATGAGGATTTCCCTTTTCCTTCTTGGCGACCACACCTATCACGTTCGCGCCAGAGGTCGCGAGTTGAACGGTATCGGCAGCGGATCCAAGTTCGACCAGATAGCCCTCCTTATCGAGAAGGGCATCCGTGACAGCCTCCACGAATGGAGCGTAGTTAGTATCAACGTAAGCGGTAGTGCTCATGAAATTTGAAGGTTAATGTTTATGGAATAAAGGTTTGAATCAGCCGTGGAGGGATTTGTTATAATCGGCGTAGAGCTGAGGATTACGCGTAACCACGATGTCCATCGCAGCATCGATATCTGCAGCCTGACCGGCGGTAACGAGCTTCAGGGATTCCTTGATGAAGGCATGCTCCCCTTCTCCGCTCTTATCGCCATCAGCAGCAACAACGCGGACGGTTCCGTCACCTGGCTTTACAGATGGAAGAGCAGCCAAGGCCTCTTCGGCATCCGCATCGCCAGCAGTGATGAGGCGGATATAGAACCCTTTGGTCTTGTCATCTTTCGGCGCGATGCGTCCATCAGTCACAGCGGCCGTGACGAGATCGGATGCGCGTTTTTCGCGTTGGGCCTTGGCTTCATCTTCGGCGGCAGTGACTTTGTCTTTCAGCTCATCACGTTCTTTCTCCACGTCGGCCAGGCTGGCTTTGACGCGGACGAGTTCTGCGGAATCCGCCTTGAGCGCGGTCACACGTTGTGCGGCGAGGGTTTCGGCGGTTTCAAGCGCAGCCTCGGATTGAGACAGCAGACCGCAAGTGGCAAATACGAGTTTCATAGTTTTATCGGGGTCAGGTTGATCGTGATTTTCATTACCGGCATCACTCGCCGCTACGGGTTTGATTGTGCGAAATGCTGGTTCAGCCACTAGGCCTCCGAGTGGTCCCCGATCAGGCAGTTGCACCGGCACGCCGTCGTCATCGATCCAGACCTCAGGCGAGAAATAGCGTACGTCCCGATTCTCAACGGCCACACGACCGGATCCACTCCAGTCCATTGCGGCCATTACACCGTCCCCTTCCCGGTAGAAAAAGCGGGTAGGATAGCCGGACGCCGGAGCCTTACGCGTGTGCTCAAAGTCCGTCCACGGAATCACATTGCGCGTCCGCATATCCTGAAGCTGCCGATCAAGATTGGCCGCGATCTCTGGCCCGCGTTCGGGCGGCACATTGAACAGAATGCCCTTCGGCTGGCTGAGCGGAGTGATCAGGTTCCGGCCTTCCGGCACGTAGACGATCGCCTCCGGAGCGCCGGGGCTATCAGGAAGGGCAAACGAGGCAATGACACGCTGGAGCATGCCATTCATCGGACAGCAATCAGGGCCAGCCCACCACACGCCGGAGTGGTCCCCGGATTCTACCCGGATAGAAGTGGCGGGCTGGACTCTTTTATGGAACCGCCATTATTCAATGAGCACCTTCAGAAGCTCAATGACTGCTTCAACCAAAATGAGCCACTGGACGATTTCAGCAGGTGTAAGACGGCGGTGGGATTTCTTCGAATGTTTTTTCTTCACCCACATGCCCGCTTGTCAAAATCAGCAGCAAATCAGTCGAACGACTCAACGTAATCCACTGCTGCCTCCGTGCCAGCAGCCAGAATCACATCGTCGGCAGGCAGGATGTTTTTGTCCGCCGTGTGATGGGTCACGCTCCGCAGAGTGTAGAGGTAAGCCCCGCCTGGCTTAGCTACGATCCGCGTCTTCCCCTTGTTTTTCCCGCGCGTGATTGTCTGCTCCATGCCTTCCACCAGATGCCCGACCGTCTCCCCGCCAGCGATACCTCGCAGAAATGCAAGCAGACCCATCTTGGAAGGTGGGAGCTGACGGCCGTTCGCGATCGGCACATCCTTGGAGGGTACCGCAAGGGCTTTGGTGGGCTTTCCCTTGTTTGGGCCAGAGGCTGCCGGGTTCTTCCCGGGAAATACATCTCCACCATAGTAACGGAGGCCAATGCCCAATTCCACGAGCGAGACAGTCGCGCTGGCATCATCGGCCCGCACCTCAATCGAGTCATGAACCCGCTTCCAGAAATCCCCGCGCTTATTCTTGGGCACATAGTTCGTCTGGAGGTGATCCTTCACCTTACCTTCTACCGCAGTCGCGATCGAACGATGCAACCCGGAACGATCAAGCAGGGCTGCTTCCAACGCCTCCACGCTGGCCAGTGCGGCCACGTCATTGATGTTGATACCGAAGGTGAGCATGATAGATTCAGGGCGTGAAAAAGAAGCGGCCGCTGCATACTCCCCCGCCAGAATTGGCGAAGGCGGAAGCGATGCCTGCAGAAAAGCGTAGGAGGAAAGGCAACCGTGGAGCCGTCCGCGCTCCGGGACTGAACGCCAAGGGTGGCACCTCCCACGATGGATATTGGTATCTCACAGATCTTCCTCCAAAGTGATTTCCACCTGCCGCTTCCCGGCATTCCGATTGATGCTCGCTACTCGGAAGCGTGTGCCGCTCTTGTAGAGCCATTCGGCATCCACTTCCACGCCAGGCACCTTTTGCTTGCCGATCTCTCCAGTAAATTCACGCACGAGCGGCGTGATGTCCTTTGCCAGAGTGGGCTGCTTCACACTCAGGATGACCGACCATTTCTGATCGTCGTTCCACTTTGAGTAGTTCTGTGCGGCCAGTAGATTATTGCTCCAGCTTTCGGCAGGGGTGACCGCACGCACGGCATAGCCATTCTCGATCGCTTTGAGGAAACCGTCCAGATTCTCGCGATTCATCGACATTCCCCGCCAGAGTTCATCGATCGGAGATTCGTTTTCCAGCCGGTCAAGAAACCGAGTCATGTCATCCCAGCGATCAGTCCCTTTCACGAAGAGTGGATCCGCCCAATCAGAATTCCTGTTAAAGCCGCGGCTGTCCCGCACCCACTCAATGAAAGCTTCCTTCTGGCGGGGCTGGATTGGCTCCGGCAGTTCACGCCGCCACAGATCCGCCAAGGCGCGGGCAGTGTATGGGCGCGTGCCGTTCGGATCGGTCATCACCAGCTTTTCCCCTTGCCATTCAGCAATACCCATCAGCCGTTCGGATAACGCCTGCCGAAGATGCCGCTCGGAAATATCCGGGGTCACTTCCGTGGATTCATTGGGCGATGCCAGCGCGGATTGTTCCCACATCGGACGCGTACGAGGATCGTCCAACAGCCCCAGCTCTTTTGATCGCTTGCGCGACACAATCCTCACGCCCTTCCCGCTATTCCAATCATACGGCGGGTAGGCGTTCCCGAATGCAGAGAGAACCTTCCAGATGGGATGATTGATCAAAGCAATCTGAGGGGAAAGCAATGCACCTGGAATGGATGCCGTGAGCGCGTGAGCCTTTTCCCATCGCTCATCCCAGTTCTTCCGGGGATGCTTCCGCTCTGCGATCCGGATAAACTCCCAAGCCGGAAACGCCCGGAGGGATTTCTGCGCACGCGCCCACATCCCATAGCCTCGAGCCATCGCCACGTTGGTATCAAGGCTGACACTCATCCGCTGCCAGGAGGAAAGATCTTTGATCGTCCCGTCATCGCCCGGTGCCGGCCTGTATCCGACTCGCTCAAGAAAAAGCATCAGCCGGTTCATGGATTCCGAGCCGGAGCTTTTGCCTGCGGCCATCAGCTCAGCCTCACGCCTGAATGCTTGAAGAATGCGCGCGTCCATTACTCCAGACATGAAGAATGCGCGTTCACGCAGCCATCCGTCTACAGCATTCCAGTCTTCGGACACAAGCTCAGACGGGACATTCCGCTTCCGCATCACTGCTTTGGCGGCATCGCTGAGATCATCCATCGGCAGGCTCCTTTCCGTCTGCACTGGCACCATCGGCAAATCCCACCGCCATTAGCATGGCTACGGCTTTCCAATCGGTCACAGAACCTTCCTTCAGCGTGGTCGTGAGTTGCTGATAAAACTGCTCTGCTTCCGCCTTCAATGCGGCTCCATCGTCCAGATCTTCCCGGATAGATGCCGCAACCTGCGTGCTGGGCATCCGGTGCGTCATCATGAGCACGCGAGCGATCGGAGCCATCAGGCGGATGACGCGGATTGGTTCGTTGGTGGACAGCCATTGATGGTGGCCGTCAACGACATGGTTGTCCTCTGAGATCAGGATGGCGCGGTTACCGCTCTGATAGTTCCGAGCGGCGTCTACCTTGGCAGGGGCGAATTCCGCCTGCGTTGGTTTCAGCGTGGATGGATCCACTGTTTCCTCGCGGCTCTCGATTCCTCGAGAGCGTAGAAACTGCACCATGGCCGCGCGATTGCTGCTGAGGATCTGTGGCATTTCCCGGCGTGGTATTCCGAGCGTTCCGGAATCCTCTGCAAAGAGTTCCCATCCGCCTGCATCGCTGGCCGCAACTTTGGCCTTCTTCTTTTCCTTCGCTTTACTCAGATCGTCTTCATCCTCCGGAGGATTGGGATTTGAAGGATCAGTCGGAGCTTCCGCTTCCTCGAAAAGCAGCGGCTCGTGCTCTGAGGGGATCGGGATGCCCATGTATTGATAGCCCCAATCACGCCCCATCTTGAAGCCGGCACCTTTCAGGTTTCCGAGGATCTCCGAGCGTTCCTTCTGATTGATCTCCTCAGGCCATTCCGCCCAGATGCCCGGTGCCTCCGGTGCATTCTTGCGGAAGTTCCAGTAAAGAATAGCCGGAGCAAGCTGACGGGTAAGAACGCCGCCGATCCAATCGCACAATCCAACGATCACATCCTGCCGCACGCCCATGTGCACCGTGCCGAGAGCCTGGCTGCCCTTCTCGCCTTGGGAGGATGTCAGAGACTGCCCCAGAATGAAAATGTCGCACTGCTCGTCTGCCAGCTTGATCAGTTCCCGCTGAGGCAGGCTTTGCCCGGATGTGGTTCCACCGTTGAGCGTTGCAACCTCGCTGCCTGGCTCAGTGATGATGTAGCCGCGCTGGCTCATCTTAGAGAATGCTGCAGCCATGGCAGCCTGGGCTTTCTTGTCGGCGGCTTTGCCGTGGCGGAATGGAACGCCGAAAATTTGCGTGTAATCCATCATCCAGCGCAGACCATACTTGGCAGCCATCCAGTAGGGCAGAAGCGCGCGCAGTGGAGCAGCGACAGTCGGATGACCACCGTGGGCGCGATTCACAGCGATCAGGAAATTGTGCTGAGGGAAATCTTCCAGATCCAGAGTTCCCCGCTTCCCGCCTGTCCGGTCGAGCATCAGCCGGTCAACAGTGTCGTCGATAGATGGATAGCCGTAATGTCGGGCCGTGAGCAGCGTGGCGCATCGTGGCATCCAGCCATTCTCTGTCATCGTCCACTCCCACTGCAGAACCTCATGGCCGCAGAGGTAGCCATCCACCAGCGCCTCAATGATTTCCTCGAAACCCAGCTCATTGTATTCCGGGCGTGGCTTCATCGACCACATCCCGTTCTCAACCATCTTGGCGATCCGCTCTGCCTCCTCATCCGGCTTCTCCCCGCGCAAGGCCCAAGCCAGTACTTTCCACGGAGCCCGACGGGCCGCACGTTTCAACTCAGCAATGGCCTTCTGGAGACGAGGCCAGGAATCGATCATGCTGTTAAACACCTTCCGCTGCTGAGCCAGATCACCGAAGATTGCGCCCTGCAGAATCATCCTCGCCTGCTGCGGCTCCATGTCCCGGTCCAGAATATCCAGCATCCGATCACTCGACCTCAGCTCAACCGATGGATTGAAAACAGTGTCGGCGGAATCACGGTAGCCGTCCCCTGCCTGCACAAGGTCCATTCCATCACGGCGAGAAGGCAGGCCTCCACGGCCAACAGGGCGAAATCCAGTTTCCATGGAATCAGCCTGCCCAATCGATTCTCCCGCTGCATTGCCGGGGAGTGGTCCCTATTAAATCGAAAAGCCCGCAGCCTATCAAACTGCGGGCTTCTCTCATTCAGCAGGCATCAAATCTCTCCATTCTGTCCAAGCAGTTCGTGGCGTACCACACCTGAACTCACGTTTCACGCCGCTTCCAGACGCATCGCAGCTTCCTATGCTGTATTTCGGATAGCTCCACGCTCGAGGACAGCGCACCAGGTAGAACCATCGGCCAGTCTCCGGGTGCTGTCGTAGAGCAAGGACACGCTCCACATCGGCACGCTGACTGATTTTTTGATCCAAATGACCGGCTGTTTTCATTGGCGCATCGGGCAATCTTTTCGCGGGCATCGTCCTTTCAATCCTCAGTAAGAGGCAACACGCACGGGCGCTTCATTTTGCGGGTGAGGTTTCTCATCTCTGTAGCGTTGTCGTTGGATGTCTTGATCTGCTCTTTCACGAGGGTTTCCATCCGTTGGGCATGTTTCTCGCTTTGTGCCAGAATCAGTTCATTCAGCCGGTTGTTTTCCTTCGCTAGTGCGATCCGCTCATCACGATCTTCCTTTTCATCCTGTGAGCGTTTTGCGTCCCGCTTCTCCTCTCGCTTGTTCGTCCACCAGGCAAGCGCCGCGAGCAAGATCAGGCTCACTGCGGCGATTCCGCCTCTCTGGATGACCTCCCACCAGCCGGACGCCTCCTGATAGGAAACAGCCGCAAGAAGAGAGGTGCACGATGCTGGGATCAATAGGTCTTTCATGATTTACACAGTGAATCGGATGCGTGAGCGAACCTGCCTGAGATGGCGGCGTTTTTTATAAACGCCATCGCCCTCGCGTGACCCTGCATCATTGGTATTGCCCTCGATGGTGGGAAAGTAACCAGCGGCGTCCGGTGGACCGGCTGCGATGGTGATGTGGGAAAATGTCATTACCACGATGTCACCGCGCTTGATATCAGCCCCGGCAGGCTTCTTCAGCATCACGGAATTATCCTGCTCACGGCACCAATGCTCGAAATCCCATGCCCCAGGAGTCGTGGGGCGTTTGAAGGTGATCGCTCGGCCTGCTAATGCTGTCTTGCAGCACCAGCACACAAAGGCGGCACACCAGGCGTAGCCATCGTCACCGGGCTTGCTGCCATTCGGGTCATAGTCATCAGCATCAAAGAACGGTTGCAGAGCTGCGCCCTTATTGGCTCCGCCAGACTCGCGGACGCCGATCTTAGATTCAGCGGCTTGGGCAATGGCCTCAGGGATCGAGATCATAGTGGGGCAGTGTCTGGAAGTGCTTTTTTGCAAGCATCGCAGAGGTGGACTTCCTCCCACCAATGGACGGTTTTAGAGCGGCGCGGTTTGTGGCCTGTCTGCCATGTGCGGCAGTTGGGAGCTTTGCACGAAGTGCAGGTGCGCGGAGCGTTAGGGCTTTCGCGCCAGTAGGCTTTCATGGTTGCAGTGAAGCCCATGGTAGTTGTGAGGAGGTGTCCCGGCTGGAATCTCACCAGCTAAACGACTTCAAGCCTCGGGACATTTGGTTGCGCGGACGGGATTCGAACCCGCATACTGCTGGTTATGAGCCAGCGGTCTCCCTATCGACAGTCACCGCACGGTTGAGAAATTACTTATCTGGGATCACTACAGGTTTAGGTGCTACCACGACGGAGCGACCATCGCCTGACGCGTCCCCGTAGGGCGTGGAGACGCTCCAGTTGACTCCAGAGCAGGAAGGGAGGAGGGCAAGGCATAGTGCCACGCAGAAGATGAGGCCGATGCAAAGGGCGGAGAATTTCATGGTATTGGATTGCTAGGATTACTCGATCACGAAGGAATCGTTACGCTTGCCGTCGTCCACCCAGTCACCGATCAGCTTGACCAGCGGCTCAATGCCGAAGCGGAGCGCGGAGCCGGAAACCGTGAGCCACGAGGCGGCTTGCGGAGAGAGTGCGTTGATCGCATTGACGAAATCAGCAGTGCCGACCACGGCGAGGATCACGCCGATGATCTGGAGAATGTTGATCAACTGCTTTCGCCACAGCGGCACATCTTGGGCTACGATGAGGGCTTCGGCGGCGGGAGTGAGGGTTGGTTCGCTCATGCGTCCACACTGCCCTCATCGCGCTGATTTGATCCACACAGGCGAGTGGTCCCCATTCACCATCCCGTCACCAACTCCCCATCCACTTCTTCCTCATGTGATGAAGGCTCGCCGTCGAAGATCTCTTCAGCCGTCATCACGCCGGACATCCGGTTTCCGCACACGATGCAGCCGAGCAAGGCGTCCCCCCGGTCTGGGGAATGACGACCTTCAGCACGCATCTTGTCCTTCGACTCAGCGCGAAGCTTGCCGTTCTCTGTCCATTCGGTTTTCCGCGTGGTGAGCTGCTTGTAGGTTTCTGGATCCAGAACTCCCACGTTGATGCGCCAGCGCTCGATCTCGCGGCAGCCAACGTGCCACACTTCACCGATGAGGTTCGCATACTCGTCCGGCTCACTGCTGGGCGTACCGCCATGGAAGCGATTGATCCGGTAGTCCAGTTCGGCCATAGCATCGATGATTGCAGTCCCCAGGCCGTCAGCGTCTCCCCAGCAGCAATGCGGCGGGATGGCTTCCTGACGCAGCATGTGGATGAACTCCCGCGCGGCCTGCATCGTGTCTTTTTCCACCCAAGCCTTTCTGATCCGAGCCACGTTGCCACGACGGATGGCCAGCACGTTCTCATCGCGGCCCGCAGCGAAGTCGAGGAATGCCACAACTTCCCCATTTTCGTTTGGCTCCGGCTGGCCATCCAAAGCCTTTGTGAGGCGCTCAGGCGAAATGATGAGCCGCTCCGCATCCTCAGTGAACTCAGCCTCATGCATGGATCGATAGACCGGGTGATCCGGTCCATACTTCTCCAGATCGCGCGCGCGCTTTGCTGGATCGATGTGCGGGCATTCACGACTGGTCACCTTCCGGGTCCAGAAGTATTTCGCCATCGCATGGAAGGCATCATAGAACTGTCCCCACGGTTTGCCTGGCGATGACACCCAAAGCTGAAATACCCGCGTGCATCGGTCGAAAGCCTCGAAAACGCCATCGGCTACGGTCTTCGCCTCGTCTACGATGATGAACACTGGATCCGTTTCCCGGTTCACCTTCGGGTGCCATCCTTCCGCACGGCCCGGATCATCGGTGGCAAAGCCAATCGCAAAGCCACCCTCCGGGGTTTTGATCTCGGTCTGAAGGAACGTCCAGCCGGGGAACCGCTTTTGATACACCCGCAGGGCAGGCCAGAGCTGCTTCTCTACCTGGCGGAAGGAACCGGACGTGATGATCACCTGCCCGCGCGGATACTTGCTCAGAAACCAAAAGATGGCAGCGGCCACCAGCTTTGCTGTCTTCCCTGAGCCGTTCGCCGCTGCAATGGCTGCCGGTGGCCCGCCGAACTCCTGCAGGCCGATGGCCTCCAATCCTTCTATCTGCCAATCGTAGAGGGACTTCATCC
>Ga0070658_10002869_pt1 | contig 14319 bp, 15 predicted proteins | sample KBSC13metaG_FD_64664 | JGI IMG/M metagenome (GOLD analysis project Ga0070658, IMG submission 64664) | Corn rhizosphere microbial communities from Kellogg Biological Station, Michigan, USA - KBS C1-3 metaG | ecosystem: Host-associated > Plants > Roots > Rhizosphere > Soil ... | reverse complement strand
TTTCCCATTCGGATTCAGTCAGACTACTGGGATACTCGCGCATCCCTAAATGATCTTAAATGTTAGTAAATTAGTACAGATTAATTTCCATCATTTAGGTATTTTTCAGACAGTCTCTAAAGCGCAAAAGTGGACAGGAATTAAACGTCGCGAAGGACCCGAAATGCAAAGGAAAGCACCATACTGCCTGACAGCACGCCAAGGTTCAGACACCGACGAAACGCCGGCCGGCTGCTTGCACACTTTTGCTAGGCATGGTTTGTATTGTTCTCAAATGCCTCCGTTCTCCGGAACAAATTCTCCTGCATCAAACGCGATTGAAATTGCTGCTGAGACGTGGCTTGTTTTCTAGCTCATAATTCGTGCCCATGTGGACAGGTTAAAATTTTGAATCCGTCGCACGAAAATCGACGCATTGAATGAAATGGATTCGCCTCTTATTCGAAACCTTGGTTGTTTTTTGAGACCTATCCTGCTCGGGATGTCTTGTCTGGGTCTTGGATCGTGCATGTTCGCACCTAGTGCTGGCCCTTCCAAAGTCCGATACACTGTTCAAAAGAATATCGTTTACACTCCGCCAGATTGGCAATCATCGCTAAAGGCGGATGTTTACGTGCCAGCTTCTACCTCACCGGTTCCTGCCGTTCTGCTGATTCATGGAGGCGGCTGGAAAGGAGGGGATGGCCGCTGGCAGATGAGGTGGATCGCCCGTCGGCTCGCGGCGCGCGGGTACGTTGTGATGAATGCGACATATCGCACCACACCGCAGTTCCGCTACCCGACGCCTCTTGAGGATATGCGACAAGCAATCGTCTGGATGCGCACAAATTCCTCCACCTATCATATCGATCCGCAGAGGATCGCCACGTTTGGTTACTCCGCAGGTGGCCATCTGGCATCGCTCGTCGCGCTGAAGGATGAAAATCACACGGCCCGTGTGAAGGCCATCGTTGCAGGCGGAGCCCCCTTCGACCTGAAACTGTACCCGGGTGGAGATCTGGTACCTGCTTTCCTGGGTGGCACTCAATCCCAGGTTCCAGAGAAGTTCAGGGATGCATCGCCCCTCTATCATGTGGGGAAAAATAGTCCTCCCATTTTCATCTATCATGCGGCCGAAGACAAACTGGTGCAGCCAGATCATGCATTACGCATGCAAGCTGCTTATGCCCGTATAGGAAAACCGACTGGGATCTATTGGATTCCAAAAAGGGGCCACATTGATGGTTTCTTTTTCTCCGGCCATGCGGTAGATGCTGCTATAGATTTTCTGGATCGAACGATGAAATAAACCAGTGCCATCTTTTGCCAGAGATCTTTCCCGTTGGATATTGGGGGCGTTTTTCATCGCCGCTGGCATCAATCATTTCCTTTCTCCAGAGACTTATGTCGCGATGATTCCACCGGTTCTGCCTGCTCCCTATTTCCTCAACGCCTTCTCTGGCGCGGCCGAAATTTTGGGCGGTGCGGGTGTATTTGTCCGACCTTTGAACCGCGTGGCCGGATGGGGACTGATCCTTCTTCTCATCGCCGTCTTCCCTGCCAATGTTTACGTGGCCATCCATGGCTGGCCGGGAGTGAAGATTTCCCAATGGATTTTATGGGTACGGCTTCCTTTTCAGTTGCTGTTTATCTTTTGGGTTTATCGTGCCCTGATTTACAAAACGACCAAATAGCCATGATAACCTCGTTCCTCCTTCATCCTGCCACTACATTTGTCACTGGTGCTGTTCTATCACTTGGAGCGGTAACACTGCTTCTCAATTCCTGTGCCGGTCCCAACCGCTCCGCAGCAGAAGTAGCTGCGTATAACAGCGCTTTGAGCCGCTCCCGAACTGCTGGCCCGGCAGCAAACACTCCGGAAGAAAAAGCTGCCATCGCGCGCTTCACTTCACTTTTACAGAACATCGGAAGCGCCAGCTATCTGCGCGAAAATACCTCCCGCGTCTATGCCTCCGATGCCTATCTGAACGACACACTAACCACCAAACATGGTGCTGCGGCGATCCAAGCATACTTCATCAAAACCAGCGAGTCGCTGAAAAGCTCCACCGTCACCATCGATGACGTGACGCGCTCCGGTGAGAATCACTACATCCGTTGGACGATGGTGGTGGCTGCGCCCGCCCTCAGTCATGGAGAGCCAGTCCACTCCATAGGAATCAGCCAAGTGCGGTTCAACGAGGAAGGAAAAGTCACCTTCCACCAGGATTTCTGGGATTCCGGCCAGAATTTTTACGGAAAACTTCCCGTGGCAGGTGGAATCATTGGTTTCATTAAAAAGAAACTGGAATGACATCCTGACACAAAAAGTGAATCCGCATGCGCCGCCGGAAACGCACCTTATATCGAGAATGAATGTGTCATCCCCCATGCAATCTGTCTGGCTGGCCATCCGGCAGTGGATGGATTCCGACTATCGGCGCGGCGATTTACCGGATCCTGAAACTCTGCCGGATCGCGTGAATTTGGAGCGGACCATTCCCTTCATTTTTCTGCATCTGGGCTGCGTGGCGGTGATCTGGGTTGGTGCCAGTTGGGTTTCCATCGCAGCGGCCCTTTTTCTCTACGTGATCCGGATGTTTGCGATCACTGGATTCTATCATCGGTATTTTTCCCACCGCACGTTCAAGACCTCCCGCTTCATGCAGTTTGCTTTCGCCCTGCTGGGTAATAGCTCGATGCAGCGCGGACCACTGTGGTGGGCAGCCACCCACCGCCATCATCACAAACATGCGGATCATGAAGAGGATGTGCACTCCCCCGTCATCAGCGGATTTCTCTGGTCCCACATTGGATGGCTCACATCCGCCAAGAATTTTCCGACGGCCTATCAAAACATCCCCGATCTCTGCAAATATCGTGAATTGATTTTCCTCAACCGCTTCGACCAGCTTGTGCCGATCGTCTATGGAGTTTGCATGTTGGCGATCGGGTGGCTGCTGGAGCACTTCTTCGCCTCCACTGGCGTTACCATGATGCAGTTCTTTATCTGGACTTTTTTCATCAGCACCACGGTTCTTCTTCATGGCACGCTTTTCATCAACTCACTGGCCCACGTCTGGGGAAAGCGCCGCTACGAGACGGATGATGACAGCCGCAACAGTTGGTTTCTGGCCTTTATCACGCTGGGTGAAGGCTGGCACAACAATCATCATCGCTACCCCCACTCCACTCGGCAGGGATTCCGCTGGTGGGAAATCGATCCCACCTATTTCGGCCTCAAGCTTTTATCATGGTGTGGGCTGATTTGGGACCTGCGCCCGGTGCCTAAAAAAATCCTAAAAGAAGGGAGGCCTGCTTGAAAAGACAGCGCATTGCCATCGTGGGTTCCGGAATATCCGGGCTGTCCTGCGCTCATTTCCTGCATCCCCACCACGATATCACTCTATTTGAGAAAGATGACCGGATAGGTGGCCATGCCCACACGGTCGTCACGCAGGAATTCAAACGGGAAGTTCCTATCGATACAGGCTTCATGGTTTACAATGAGGTGACCTATCCCCTACTCACCCGCCTGTTCCGTGAGCTGGATGTGGAAACACAACCCACCTCCATGTCATTCAGTGTCCGGCATGACAGGGAAAATCTGGAATTCAACGGAGGCAGCCTGAACCTGCTTTTCGCCCAGAGAAGGAACCTCTTGCGACCGCGGTTTTGGAAGATGCTGATGCAGATCGACCGCTTCAATCGTGAAACGGTGGAGGAGCTGAAAAGTCCGAAATTTTCAGGCCTAACATTGTCAGAATATGTCACTGCACGGAGCTATGGCGATGATTTCCTCAACTGGTATTTATCTCCGATGGCTGCCGCCGTTTGGTCATGCCCGCCTGCACGCATCAGGGACTTTCCTGCGCACACTCTGATGAATTTCTGGTTCAACCACGGATTTCTCGGACTCAATACTCAGCATCCCTGGCGCACGGTGACTGACGGATCCCGTCAATACGTGGAAAAAATCAGTAGTCCTTTCCTTGATAAGATCCGCAAGGTCAGCGGGGTGAAACACGTCAATGACGACCGCACGATTGTTCTGAATGACGGCACGCAGCATGCGTTCGACCACATCATTATCGCCGCCCATGGCGACCAGGCACTGGGAATGCTCGCCTCCCCCACCCCTCTGGAGCAGGAACTTCTCGGAGCATTCCACTATCAGGACAATCTGGCAGTTCTTCACAAGGATGAGCAGGTGATGCCTAAAACCCTGCGTTGTTGGGCGTCTTGGAACTATCGGATCGATGGCACGCGCCACTCCACCCATTACTGGATGAATAACCTCCAGGGAGTTTCAAACCGGGAAACCTACTTTGTATCCATCAATCCCTCCTCCCCGCTCAAGGAAAACAAAATCATCAGCAGGCTCAATTATGAACATCCCTTGTTCGATCTGAAGGCAATAGCCGCACAGGAACGAATCGGGGAACTGCACGCGGCCCACAAGGAAACAGGCCGCTCCTTTTGTGGTGCATGGCAGCGCTACGGTTTTCACGAAGACGGCATCTGGTCTGCCGAAAGACTGTGCCGGGAAATTCTGGGGAGAGATCCGTGGTCATGAATCCATCGGCACAAATCTACGAATGCGAGGTCATGCACCAGCGGCTCAAGCCGTTGCAAAAGTCATTCACTTACCGGGTTTTCATGCTCGATGTGGACATCGATGAGCTACCAAAAATCGCTTATCGCATTCATGGATTGGCCCACAATCGCTGGAGCCTTTTTTCCATCAACGATGTCGATCACATCCACCTCGACAAGGGTAACATCCGTGACAATCTGACGGAATGGCTGGCCCAGCAAGGTCGCCAGCTTCCCGCTTCTGCAAAAATCCGCCTGATCACTTTCCCTCGGGTTCTCGGCTACGGGTTCAATCCAGTATCCTTTTACTATGTGAATAGTAGCGATGGCTCTCCACTTTTTGCAATCGCGGAAGTCGTCAATACGTTTCGGGAGATGAAGCTCTATCTCATTGATTCGATTGGCGAGCATGGTGGATGGCAGGACAGAATCGCAAAAAATTTTTACGTCTCCCCTTTTTCCGATCCTGGCGATTCCTTTGATTTCCGCTTGGGTATTCCTTCGGACAAGTGGCAGGTGAATATCAATGACCTTCAATCGGATGAAACCGTGTTGGTCAGTTCCATCCGGGGCGCTGCTCGTACACTCACTTCCATGAGGCTGCTTGGCTACGCCTTCAAGTATCCCCTGCTATCCATCAAGATCATCGGTCTCATTCACTGGCACGCCCTGGGATTGTGGATCCGGAAAGTGCCGTATTTTCGAAAAACAGAGCGGCTGGAAGCCCAGCAGGATGTCCTGCGACCGCACAAAAGTCTTTCCCATTCTTCTACACCACAGTCATGAGTTCTCCCGCTCCATCCATTACCCATGGTTTTGAAACCGTCCCGGCAGAAACCATTCGCCATGCTAGTGGCAGCCTTCCGGAACGTTTGGTCGTAGGCCTGTTGGAAAAAATGCCTGTTGGCGGACTGCGGCTGGAGCAGGAAAACGGGAAGGTCCGCCACTTCGGAGCGCCTCATGCACCCATCACTGCCCGTGTGAAGATCCACAACGACGCAGAGTTTTTCAGGCGGTGCGCATTTTACGGAAACATCGGAATGGGAGAAGCCTACACGGATGGCGTGTGGGACACGGATGACATCTCGGCCACCATTACTTGGTTTATCGAAAACATGTCCGCCCTGCAGGGATCTGATACAGCATCCGATCAGCTTCCCGGCGTGAACCTGCTCAAGATTGTCAACTGGTTCCGCCATCTTAAACGCTCCAACACCATCGAAACCAGCCGTCGAAACATCGCAGAACACTACGATCTGGGAAATGCCTTCTATCAGCTTTGGCTCGATCCATCCATGACCTATTCCAGTGCTCGCTTTGAGCATGCGGAACAAACACTGGAGGAGGCGCAGATCGCAAAATACGATGCGCTGTGCAAAAAACTGAAACTGCAACCCACCGATCACGTGCTGGAGATCGGCTGCGGCTGGGGAGGTTTCAGTTCACATGCGGCCAGACACTACGGCTGCAAGATTACAGCCATTACCATCTCGGAGGCACAGGCCGCTTATGCCCGTGAACGCATAAAGCGGGAGAACCTAACGGATCAAGTGGAGATTCGCATTCAGGATTACCGCCTCGTTCAAGGCAGCTTCGACAAGATCGCCTCCATCGAAATGCTGGAAGCGGTGGGCGATAAATATCATCGATCCTTCTTTGCCAAATGTCATGAAGTGCTGAAACCGGAAGGTCTGCTGGGGCTGCAGATGATCACAGTTCCAGATTGCCGCTACAAGAGCCTCACGAAAGGTGTGGACTGGATTCAGCGTCACATTTTCCCCGGCTCACTGCTGCTGAGCGTGGGCCATGTGAACGATGTTCTGGCAGAAACCGGAAATCTTTTCCTTCACGATCTGGAAGATCTCGGCGCGGATTACGCAAAGACACTTGCCTCATGGCATGCCAATTTCAATCGCCAGTTGGCCCCCATCAAGCAGCTTGGCTTCGATGAGCCCTTCATCCGCACTTGGAATTACTATCTGAAATACTGTGAGGCAGGTTTCAACACCCGGAATATCTCCGTCGTCCAAGGGATCTATACCCGCCCGAACAATTCTCTGCTCCACCGTACATGGGAACGTCACTGATCATCGGCATTGCCGCCAGTTCCCTGCTATTTGTCATCAGTTGGGCATGGGCGAGAAAAAACCGCTTCTATTCGCTCGTCGATGCGCTGTGGGCGTTCGGCATCGGAGGCATTTCCGTCCTTTGGCTCGGCCTCGGAGCAGGTGATGTTTCAAAGCGCGCCGCCTTTGCCATTCTGATATCCATCTGGAGCATCCGTCTTGGTTCCCACCTGCACCGCCGATTGCAGCGAAGTTTTCCCAAGGAAGATCCACGTTACACAAAACTATTGGATCACTGGAAAGATCGTGAGGTGAAAATGTTCTTTTGGTTTTTCCAATTGCAGTCCCTCTCAGTCATTTTACTGGCACTGCCTTTTCTGCTAGTCTCTCAGGATGTCTCCCGCTGGAGCTTGTGGGAATCCATCGGTCTGGCGGTGGCCTTGATCGGCATTAGCGGAGAGGCTCTGGCCGACCGGCAGATGAGCCATTTCAAAAGCCATCACGACGATCCCAAGGCGGTGTGCCGGGAAGGCTTATGGCGTTATTCGCGGCACCCGAATTACTTTTTCGAGTTCATCATCTGGGTCGGCATCTACTTTTGCACCTGTGGTTCGCATTACGGATGGGTCACCTTTTATGCCCCCTCCATCATTCTGTTTCTGCTTCTACGAGTGACGGGAATACCGCCTACGGAAGCAGCCTCACTGGCCCGCAAGGGCGATGCTTATCGCGAGTATCAGCGCACGACCAGTGCCTTCATTCCTCTCCCTCCTAAAAATCACCTGCCTATATGATCAATACCGACGAATTGCTCGCCAAGGATGTGCTGCCGGACTTTCTCATCCGTCTGGGCATCCGCCGCCGCTTGGCTGAAACATTGACTCCTTTCGAGCAAATGGACTGCGAAGGCCGACAGGCAGCCCTCATGGACCACATTTCCGGATTGCGGCAAAGCCCCATCGCCATTGCGACCGCAGAGGCCAATGAGCAACATTATGAGCTACCCACCCGCTTTTTCGAGCGGGTGCTGGGCAAAAACATGAAGTACAGCTCGGGCTATTGGGACGCAGGTGTCGCAGACATTGAGACTTCCGAGGACCGCATGCTCGCACTCACCTGTGAGCGGGCGTCGCTGGAGGATGGCCAGGAGATTCTAGAACTCGGATGCGGCTGGGGCTCCCTCACCCTGTGGATGGCAAAACATTTTCCAAATGCCCGTATCACCGCCGTCTCAAACTCACGCACCCAGCGTCAGCACATGGAATCCCAGCTCACCGCGCGGGGCCTCACCAATGTGCAGGTCCGCACCGTGAACATGCTCGACTATGAAGGAGAAGGCGCTTCCCGCTTTGATCGGGTGGTCTCCGTGGAAATGTTTGAGCACATGAAGAATTACGAGCTGTTGATGGGAAAAATCTCCACCTGGCTGAAGCCGGACGGAGCCTTGTTCGTTCACATCTTCACCCATCGCGAGTATGCCTATCATTATGAAGCGACTGGCGAGGACGACTGGATGGCCCGCTATTTTTTCACGGGCGGCCAGATGCCATCGGATGACCTCCTGCTCTACTTCCAACGGGATTTGAAAATCGAAAATCACTGGCAGGTCTCCGGCAAGCACTATCAGAAAACCTCCGAGGCATGGCTGGAAAGAATGGATGCCGCGCACGATGAGCTATTCCCCCTGATTCAGAAAACCTATGGCGTAACAAATGCCAAACGCTGGTGGGTCTATTGGCGCGTTTTCTTCATGTCCTGTGCAGAGCTGTGGGGATTCCGCGATGGCAATGAGTGGATCGTTTCCCACTACCTTTTCCGCAAACCCGGAAACTGAGAGGCTGTTTTGAAAATTCTGTAAAATATGCGTCCGAAGGGCGGCGGGCATTGCTAAAATTCGTTAGATAATATGCAAGATTGGTGGGTTCCTCGCTCGCCACTACCGCGTTTACACATGACGATCGGGGATATCCGCCGCGCATTCAGACTCAACATTTTTAAGAGACTTTCTCCTTACCGCACGCCCCATTCCAGACCAATTTCTTTTTCTCCAGCAGCTTGCGCGGTGAGAATGGAGGGGTTCAGGAAGCGGTTTGTGCGGGAATTTCTTGAGTCGCGGGAGGATAAATCGTTCGTTCTGCCCGTGCCTACAGTCCAACTGAAATACCAAAGTTTCCACCCTTCGATCTGGCCGAAGATGATTGGCGAAGTTTCGCGGGATGCCACACCGGGGTCTCTGGTGGAGGTGCTGGGTAAGGAAGGCACGCGTTTCGGCTGGGGGATATGGAATCCTAAGGCACGCATGCCGTTGCGGGTGGTGAGCCACTCTCTGGAAGAGGTGGATGAATCGTTTTTCGAACGTGCGATCACTCGCGCCGGGGAATTACGCAGGGATGTTTTCAAGTTGGACGCGGAGACGGACAGCTACCGGGTGATCCATGGTGATGCGGACTATCTTCCGGGCATCGTGGTGGATAAGTTCGCGGATGTGCTCTCCGTGGAACTTACCAGTCTGGGAGCGTGGCAACGCCTGCCGGAGTGGCTGCCACTGATGCATCAGACTTTCGGCACGGAGCGGACGATCGTGAAGGTGGATGCGGATCTGGCCCGCGTGGAGGGGATTCCCCGCTACGGTGGGGTGGAGTCCGACAAGATCCGCTCAGTGAAAATCGTGGAGCATGGCATCCGCTATGAGGTGAACTTCGCGGATGGCCACAAGACGGGATTTTTCTGTGACCAGCGGGACAACCGGAGAAAATTCGGTGCTCTGGCCGCTGGCAAGTCCGTGCTGGATCTGTGCTGCTACACGGGTGGTTTCTCGATTTCTGCCGCACTGGCCGGTGCCGCGGACGTGACTGCGGTGGACCTGGATGAAAATGCCATCGAGATGGCGAAGCGGAATGCGAACCTGAACCAGGCAAAGATCAAATTCACGCATGCGGATGCCTTTACATGGTTGCGCACGATGATTGAAAACGGCCGCAAGTGGGATCTGGTGATTGCGGATCCGCCAAAGTTCATCCACGGCAAAGAGGATGAGACCGGGGTCGCGAAGTATGCGGACCTGAACAAATTGGCACTGCAAATGGTAGCACCCGAAGGACTTTTCGTGACGTGTTCGTGCTCCGGCCAACTAGGGTCCGGCGCGTTTGAGCAGATCGTGACCGGTTCCGCACACCGCCAGAACAAGCGCATGCAGATTTTCGATCGAACAGGAGCAGGCCCCGACCATCCGACCCTCTCGAACTACCCGGAAAGCCGCTATCTGAAGCTGCTGTGGTCGCGGGTGATCTGAGAGGATTCTGAGAATTTTGAAGGATCGCTGTGGTAAATCTCTTCCTCAGCGCATCTCTCCGCGCGTTTACGGAAACACATGCCCCTAGAGACCTGAAACGTTAGGCGCTCACCCTTTTCCTCCAGCCTCTCCATGCGTAAGTCAGGAAACAAGCGGAGAAGAGGAACATGAAGAAGGAGAGGAATTGCCCTTGGGTGAATGCCCCCACCAATTTCGCATCAGGCTCCCGGAATTGCTCCGCGAAGATCCGAAAAATCGGGTAGAGCAGGAAAAACAATCCCGTAAGTAGGCCATCCGGAGCCTTCGGGAAACGCAAGCGCACCGTCCACAGGATGACGAACAGCAGCAGCCCCTCCAGCGCACCTTCATAGAGTTGCGAGGGATGACGCGGTTCCAGATAAGGCGCTATAGCATCCGTCACCTTGTCCGAATGTCTGTTAGCCGCCAGCAGTTGCTCGAAATAAGCTGAGCGCGCATACGGGTAGCCTTCATTGGAGGCATCCTCCATCGCCTGATAGGCCGGCTGCAGGGCAGGCTGCACCTTGGCCGCCGCTGCGGCAGCCAGCTCAAAATGCGTGGATTCCGGTGCGGCATGATCCATGAGCGAGAGCGGAAATTTCATCGCCCAGGAAACGCCATGTGCCACGCGGCCATACAGCTCACCATTCACGAAATTCGCCATCCGGCCAAAGAACAAGCCCAACGGAGCCACCACACATAGGCCATCGCCCAATCCGGTCCAAGTGACCTTCTGCTTCCGCGCATAAAAGTAAGTGAAAATCACAAGACCCAAAATGCCGCCATGACTGGCCATCCCGCCTTCCCAGACGCGGAACACAAGCAGCGGATCTTTCACTAGGCTGTGTAACCCTTCACGCGGAATGTGATAGAAAAGAATGTAGCCCAGTCGCCCGCCCAAAAAGACACCGAACAATGCCGCCGCAGCGATGAAGTCCCCTGCCTTTTCCGGCTTCAACACCCACAGCCCGCGTTTTCCCAAATACCTGAGCAGCAGAAATCCTGCGAGGAACCCCATCAAATAGGCCAGCCCATACCAACGCAACGCCAGCCCGCCAAAAAGCGGAAGCGCTATCGGATCCAGATTATGCACGTAAGTGGCAAACACGTGCGCACCTCACACCATCCCGCATGCCCGCGCAAGTGACTAGATCGAGATTGTAGATTCCCCATGCGTGATCCATGCGTTCTTCCTGAAAACTGGTAACTACCTTCCCTGCCTTGACAAAGTGGATAGATAAAACAGATAACTAAGATGGGTTAAGGATCTGCCCCTTCTTTGATGACCAATCTCACCATCGTTTCTGCATGTGACCGGAATTTCTTGTGGGGGGCTTACCTGTTGGCCTCCAGCGCTGCCCGCTACATCCCGGATGTGCAGGTCCAGATTCTCGAAACCGGATTCACCCCAGAGGACCGGAAATTCATCGAACAATTCCCCAATGTCGGCCTCAAGCCTCTGGAGGACAATGACCCTCGCAGCGTAGCCAATCGCAAATCAGAGGCTCTGCTCAGCGCCGATACCGATTTCATCGCCTGGCTGGACGCCGATTGCTTCGTCATCGGCGACATCCGCAAATACCTTATCCCCACCAATGGCAAATTCCAGATCCGCATCCGCGGAGAAGCGGAAAACGCCCAGGTCTGGCGGCACCACTACACCGCCAACGACAAGCGCGGCGAGTTACCAAAAGCCGTGGCTGATCAATGGCGGAAAGACGTCGCCCAACTCGACGAGCCTCGGATCCAATCCGCCTGCGTCACGAACTGCTTCGTCATCCACCGGGATCACCTGGATCTCATCCGAGAATGGAAGGCTCAGATCGCGAAGGTCATCCCCGCCCGCGATGCCGGCCCGGTGGATAAAAGTGACCCCGCCTACTTCATGACGGACGAATCCGTTTTCACCTCCCTTCTCGCCTTCTCCCGCGCCACACCGGATATCTGCGATCTCCAGCTCAACAAAGACCCGAAGGCCCACGTGGCCCACTTCGGTGCCAATCCAAAGCCCTGGAAACGTTGGCGCAAGCAAACGTGGTACACCCGCCCTTACGTTCTCGACACCATCGACTGGGCCAAAGCCAACGGCTACTCCATTCCTCCCATTCCTCCCAGCCTCCGCCGCTCCAGTTGGCTCTCCAGCTACCTCATCATCTGGGCCCTGGAAGTAAAAGCCACCGCCAAGTCCATCGTCGGCAAGCTCATCCGCCGTATTTGAGAAGCCATCCTTATCTAGGAATCGGAATCTCCCCGCGAATGGACATTTTCGTTTCTGTTGGGAAATCAGCGGGCACGGGTAGTGGCTCTTCCCGCTTCGCTAGCCACCAGACTGCGCGGATCATCATGGTCTGCACCCCGGCGCAGCGCATGCGCTCAGGTTGGGCATCGTCCTTCCACACATGTCCGTAGGTGGCGGCATACACCCGGCCCTTGCCATAGCTCACCGTCCACTCGATCGGCCACTGCATATGAGTCACCGCATCGGTTGCGTAGGAAAGAACCTCAATGTTTTCTGCCGGACCGCGTGCGTAGTGGTAGATTTCGATGTCCGGGGTTTTCCATTTACGCGGAAGCCCGAGATGCATCGGATGATCGCCAAAACGTGTGATTACCGCATCCACCCGTGCACCATGGCCTGTGCCCTTCCCTTCCCTTCTCCCTTGGGAATGCGCACCACCTTGCCTTCCTCATCAATGGCGAGGGCGATCCCCTGCTCGGCCTTGCGCCAGCCGAGGCCGATGATCCGATTGTATGCATCCCAATCGGCAAAGGCATTGTTGGCAGAATGATAAATGAAAACACCCCCGCCATTCTCCACATAAGCCTCGAAGTCCTTACGCACAGCTTCCGGCCAGGACGGCCCCCCATTGATGTCGTTGCAGGTCTGGATCACCACCTCGTAGTCGGAGAATTTAGGCCTCCATGTGTCCCACCCCGGAGCATCCTTCTGCAGCGGCGCAGTAGAGACGCTGACCTCAAAAAATCCCGTAGGCTCCAGAATCCCTCGGATCAGTGACGTATTGAGCTGCCAGTTGTGATTGCTGAATCCGTCGACGATCAGAACCTTGACTGGCTTGGCATCCGCCACAGCAAGCAAGAGCATCACTATGCCGAGTAATTTGAGGAGAAATCTCATCGCGTCATCCCATATTTATTCCTCCTCCCTGTCGAGATCATCGGTTTCCAGAAACTGCCATGGTTTCCGTCATCCCCCATGTGCCTTCGGCCTCACACCCCAAGCATCCCCTCGCCCTGTTTTTCCTTGCATCCCTCCTTGCATTGAAATTAGAACCTCCCGGCACGAAACTTCTTCATCGTTATGTCAGTATGGTGGACATAGAGACAAAGAATTTCATAAGCCGCTGTAGCTCAGGGGTAGAGCAGCTCATTCGTAATGAGCAGGTCGTCGGTTCAAATCCGACCAGCGGCTCCATTGATTGAAGCTCCTCGCACTTTGTAAAGTTCTTCAATACTTCAGTGCATCATTGATCCGTCAGAAACTGGTTTTCATGGGGAACATGGACGAGAACAGTCGGGCCGCGCTGCGCTTGTATGCTATGCAGGTGGAATGGACGGCAGACTCGCCTCCGCTGGTGGATTTGGTATTCAGTTGCCGATAAAGATTCGATAGAAGCGACGGGGCTCGGCGAGATTAAAGGGAAGTTCGAAAACTAGCGGCGAGCCATTGCCAGGGACGGGATTGCCCACGTTCTGCCATGAGCCGGAGGCAAGGCTGGTGGTGCTTTGGAGCTGATAGCTGTGGCCGACAACAGATATAATGGTCGTCAGCTTGGCGTTGAGAGGAGCTTGGGCGGCGGAGCGGGTAATGACAAAGGTCGGCGTGGCGACCTCGGCCTCGCTGATCGGCGAGGCGAGCGCGGCGATTTCATTGGAACTCAATGCGCCAGCATAGAGGCAGAAATCATCCACGCGCCCGTTGAGATACGGGTCATTGTATTGGGAGCGGCCGATCCGATTTTGGGTGGTCGCACCAAGATCGGCAGGACGCAGAGTCATGGCGGTGTTTTGCCCGACCTGCTGGCCGTTCACGTAAAGCCTGCCCGTCGTGCCGGAGAGGGTGACCGCGACATGAGACCATGCGCCGCTGGGCAGCGGGCCGGAGCCTTCGATCTTTTGCTCGCCACCGCCGCCACTCGTGGTGATCCCGAAGCGGACCTTGCCCGTGGCGCTGTATGTCGGCGTTAGGAACATGTAGGCGGAGGTGCTGGTGCCGAAGTCGAAGACGCGCTGCCAATTGCCGCCGCCGTTCCAGTAAACCCACGCGGAAACCGTGAAGTCGTGGAGGTTTGCGGTGATACTGTTCGGCAAAGTCACGTATTGGTTCGTGCCATTGAGGCTGAGCGCATT
>Ga0070658_10002867_pt1 | contig 14323 bp, 11 predicted proteins | sample KBSC13metaG_FD_64664 | JGI IMG/M metagenome (GOLD analysis project Ga0070658, IMG submission 64664) | Corn rhizosphere microbial communities from Kellogg Biological Station, Michigan, USA - KBS C1-3 metaG | ecosystem: Host-associated > Plants > Roots > Rhizosphere > Soil ... | reverse complement strand
TCTTCCGTTCGTCGGTCCGCGTTCCCTCGCCTTCACCGGGCGCGTCCCCCGAACGTGAGGCCTCACGGCGCTGGTTCATCACCAGCTCGCGCAGCCATTCGTCGATGAGCTCCGACTGGTCGGTGTCGAGCACCGCTTCCTCGTGATGGATTCCGCCCACCGCGCGACCGCCGCTCGCGTCCACCACCGCTTGAATGACGTTGTCCCACGTCGTCGACTGCAGCAGCTCGCCGACCGGACGCATCACGAGGTAGTCCACCAGGCTCGCCGGCCGATCGTAGACCTCGATCTGGAAGCGGATCTTGTCGCCACGATCTTCGGCGATGAACCGGACCGCGCCGGCGAGAGGATGCCCGGCGAGCGTGCAGAGCGTCGCGCGACGATCTGTCACTTCCTCTACGCGAACCTGCACGTTGCCGCGAAGTGGAAGCGCCATCGTCAGCGTCGCGCCCTTCTCGAGCGTCTTTGGCGTGTCGGGCTCCGCGTTGAGGTCCATCGTCATCGGCGTGAGCTCGTCGAACCGCTGGCGGAAGAGCGCGAACAGCGTCTCGGGAGTGTGCGCCGAGCCGGCAATGTCGGCCCAGAACTGCTTCCGCTTGAGCGCTCCGACACCGTCCGACGGCAGCGCCTCGGGGAGCGCGTCGGCGAGGATGCGCAGCCCTTCGTCGAGCGGCGTCGGCGTGATCCCGAAGACATCGGTGAGCGCGTTGACGCGATCGGCCGGAATTCGATTTCCTTCGCGCAGCATCTGCAGCTGCGACTGGTGGAAAGGCACGGGAACGCCGGTCGCTTCGGCGAGCGAGATCCCGAACGACGTCAGGAACTCCGGCACGCCGACGCGCGCCGGCTCGCGGTTCGTGATCCGCGAGAACCGCGCGATGAGGTCGTTCTGCGACGTTTCCTCGGTGCCGGCCAGCTCGAGGATGCGACCGGCCAGGTCGCCACGCTCGACCGCCATCGCCAGCGCTCGACCGAGGTCGCCCGCGTATATCGGCTGGAAGGTGGCGTCGCCGCCCCCGATCACCGGGATGACCGGGAGCGTCCGCACCATCCGGAGCAGGAGCGAGATCTCGTCGTCCCCCGGTCCGTAGACGTTGCCAGGACGCACGATCGTCCACCCCCCCGGGTACTCGCGCACCAGCGCCTCGGCCTCGCGCTTCGAGCGATGATACTCCGACTCCCCGCGGTCACAGCCGAGCGACGACACGAAGATGAAGCGCGGGCCGCCCGAGGCGATGGCTTCGCGAAGGATGCGCTGCGTTCCCTCGACGTTGATCTCGCGCAGCGACGGTCCGTCGGAGGGCGCGTGGACGACGCCGACCACATGGAGCACCGCGTCGCAGCCGTCGGCGACGCCCGAGAGTCCGTCGTCCATGGCGACGTCGCCGGTCCACGACTCGACCGCCGACCCCCACTGGGCAGCGTCGCGCTTCGCGTTGCGTGAGAGGAGGCGGACGTTGTGTCCGCGGTCGATCAGCGCCGTCACGGTCGCCCGTCCCACGACCCCAGTCCCGCCAGTCACGAGCACCTTCATGTCGACACCTTCTTCGTTGAGGCCATCGCCGGCCGCCGTCAGGCACGGCGTCTCGCGGGAAGGAAGGCAGGAGTGGTGCCAGAAGCACGTGACCCCGGGCACCACTGTGCAGTCATCTGCTTGATGCCCCGTACTCCGCCTACCCGCGCGCGCCTCACGCTGCTGCTCGCGGGAACGATCGTCGCCCTCGCCCCCGGTTGTTCACACTCGTCTCACCCGATCATCGTCGGGGCGGCCGGCCCGTGGAACGAGGCCTACGGCGCGATGAACAAGATGGGAATCGATCTCGCCATCGAGGAGATCAACGCCCAGGGCGGCGTGCGACATCGTCCACTGCAGGTGATCGAGCAGGACGATGAAGGCCAGGGGACGAAGGCCGCGCAGGTGGCGGCGGATTTCGTCGCCAATCGCGAGCTGGTGGCGGTGATCGGTCACGTCAACTCCGGCGCTATGGTCGCCGCGGCGCACGTCTACGACGGCGAGCTCCCGGCCGTCGCGACGACCGCGACGTCCCCCGAGCTGACCGGCATCTCACGCTGGACGTTCCGCGTCATCTCGAGCGATTCCGCGAACGGGATCGCGCTGGCGCGCTTCGCCGACCAGCTCGGCCGGCGCCGCGCCGCGATCATCTACGAGAACAACAGCTACGGCCGCGGGCTCGCCGACTCGTTCCAGCGCGCCTTCGCCGGCGAGATCGTCAGCGTCGACCCGATCCCCGAGGGGACGAGCGACCTCGAGCCGTTCGTCGCGTACTACGCCCGCCAGAAGGCCGACATCGTCTTCGCCGCCGGGACCGACGCGTCAGGCCTAACGGTATTGCGCGAAGCGCGCCGGCAGGGCTTCACCGCCGACTTCCTCGGCGGCGACGGCTGGACCGGCCTCGTCGTCGACACCGCACTGTCGCAGGGCGTCTACGTCGGCGCGCCGTTCACCTCGGAGGACCCGCGTCCCGAAGCGCAGCGCTTCGTCCGCGCCTTCCGCCAGAAGTACCATCAGCTGCCCGACGGCAACGCCGCCCTCGCCTACGACGCGACACGGCTGGTCGCCGCCGCGATCGACGCGGTCGGCCCCGATCGCCGGCGGATTCGCGACTGGCTGGCCGGGCTCGACGAGAAGACCGCCATCCGCGGCGTGACCGGCAACATCAGTTTCCAGGCCGACGGCGACCCGGTCGGGAAGAGCTTCGTCATGACCCGGATCGAGAAGGGCGTCCTGACGGTGGCCGCACAGTGAGCGACGCGACGATCCCCCGGATCTCCGGCGAGATCGACGCCGTCGCCCGCCCCGACCAGCCGTTAGGCAGGTTGTCGGCGGCGCTCGGCTCGATTCGCGGCATCCTCCAGGTCGGCTTCGGCAGCCTGGTCGTCCTCCTCGCCGTCGCCGGCGCCATCGGCTTCCACGCCCTCCGGTCGATGTCGCGCGAGGTCGTCGACAGCTTCGCCCAGGTCCAGGAGCAGTCGCAGCTCTCGTCGCGGCTGTCGTCGGACATCGCCCAGCAGCTCCAGGCGGCCAACGTCTACCTCGACACCCGCGACTCGGCGACGCTGGCCGAGTTCCGCGCGTTAGGCTGGGATGCCCACGCCACGCAGCGCCGGATGAACTCGCGGCGCGGCCAGTCGGCGCAGGAGGTCGCGCTGACGGCGTCGATCGACGAGCGCCTGTCGCTGGTCGAGAACCATTTCGCCCGCGCCCACCGGCTGGCCGACCTCGGCCGGGTCGCCGAGGCGCGCGCCGAAGCTGCCCGCGCCCGCCCGCTCGTCAGCCAGATCCTCGGCGACATCGACCGGCTCGGCGACGTGAAGGCACGGAAGGTGGCCGACGCATCGCGCACCCTCGCCCGCTACGCGACGCATCGCAGCTTCTGGCTTCTCACGCTCATCGGCATTGCGCTCCTCTGCGCGTTCGCGGTCGTCACGCGCACGATCCGCTCGGTGTCCGAGCCGCTGGCGGGGCTCGTCAACCACGCGATGGCGTTCAGCGGCGGCGACCTGACGGTGCGCACGCTCGGCAAGATGCCGCGCGAGTTCGAGATCCTGGCGCAGGCGTTGAATCACACCGGCGAATCGCTGTCGCGCATCGTTGCCGTCGTCGCCGCGACCTCCGACTCCGTCGCGCAGTCGGCGCACGACCTGTCGTCGGTCTCCAACCAGCTCTCCGAGTCGGCCGGCCAGACGTCGGCGTCGATGGGCGAGGTCTCGGGCGGCGCCGAGGCCCAGGTGCACGAGCTCCGGCAGATCAGCGACGCGCTGCGCGAGATCCGCAGCCAGGCGTTAGGCATGCTCTCCGGGGCCGGCGACGTCAATACCCTGGCGGCGTCGATCGAGCAGACGTCGACCACGCGCCGCCGCGAGCTGGAACGGACGCTCGGCATCCTCACCGACGTGAAGCACTCGGTCGACCAGGCGACGCGCGAGGTCGCGGTGCTCAACGACACCGCCGTCGACATCAACCGGTTCGTCGAGACGGTGAGCCGCATCGCCGAGCAGACCAACCTGCTCGCGCTCAACGCCGCGATCGAGGCGGCACGCGCCGGCAAGGCCGGCAAGGGCTTCGCCGTCGTCGCCGACGAAGTGCGCAAGCTCGCCGAGCAGGCGCAGGGCGCGGCCGACGAGATCGTCGTCCTCACGACGAAGGTCACCGACCGCGTCACGACGACGACGCGGGCGATGATCGAGAGCTCGACTCGCGTCGGCGAGATCGAGCGCATCTCGAAGGATGTCGAGGACGCGCTGACGACGATCGCCGCTGCCGCCGAGAAGACGCGCCACGCCGCGGCCGGGGTCGCCACCGCGGCCGACGCGAACGTGCAGGTCGTGAGCGGCGCAGCCGAGCGCATCACCTCGGTCGCCCGCACCGCCGAAGGACACGCGTCGGCCGCCGAGCAGGTGAGTGCGGCGACGCAGGAGCAGAGCGCGGCCTGCGAGCAGATGAGCGCGGCGTCGGCCGAGCTCCTCGAGGGATCGTCGCTCCTCCGCGAGCTCGTGAAGGGACTGCGCGTCGACGAGATCAGGGCGTCGGCGGTGTCGCCCGAGCAGCACCTCGCCGCACTCGACTTCGAAGCGAAGCGTGCGAAAGTAGGCTGATCGCGCCTGACCGGTTATGTTTCGGCGCGACCCCCCGCGCCGATGACACAACCCTCGCCTCCCAATGCCGTCCTGCTGCTCAGCGGCGGCCTCGACTCGACGACGCTGCTCGCGCTGGCGACGCGCGAAGGCTACGCCGTGCACGCGATGAGCTTTCGCTACGGCCAGCGCCACGCGCACGAGCTGCAGGCGGCACGCGCGATCGCGGCGAGCTACGGTGTCGCGCGGCATGTGGTCGTCGACATCGACCTGCGCGTCTTCGGTGGATCGGCGCTGACCGCGGACATCGACGTGCCCAAGGATCGCGACGCGTCGGCGATGGCGACGGGCGTCCCGATCACCTACGTGCCGGCCCGCAACACGATCTTCCTGTCGTATGCGCTGGCGTGGGCCGAAGTGCTCGGTGCGCGCGACATCTTCATCGGCGTGAATGCACTCGACTACTCGGGTTATCCGGACTGCCGCCCCGAGTACGTCGCCGCCTTCGAGCAGATGGCCAACCTCGCGACGCGAAGCGGCGTCGAAGGCGATCACGTGAAGATCCGCGCCCCACTGCTCCACCTCACCAAGCGCGAGATCATCGACCTCGGCCTGTCACTCGGCGTCGACTACTCGCGGACGACGAGCTGCTACGATCCTGACGCGAGCGGCGCGGCGTGCGGTCGCTGCGACGCGTGCCAGCTCAGGCTGAAGGGATTCGCCGACGGCGGCCGCCGCGATCCGGCGCGCTACACCAGCGGAGTCGCGCAATGAGCCGCGCGTATACGGTGAAGGAGATCTTCTACACGCTGCAGGGCGAGGGCGCGAACGCCGGGCGCGCCGCCGTGTTCCTCCGTTTTTCAGGTTGCAACCTGTGGACGGGACGCGAGGAGGATCGCGCCGATGCGGCGTGTCCCTTCTGTGACACCGACTTCGTCGGCACCGGACCCGATGGCGGGAAGTTCGCCGACGCCGAGTCGCTGGCGAGGGCGGTGGTGTCGCGTTGGCCGTGGACGAACATGCGCGGCGCGCGACCACTCGTCGTCTGCACCGGCGGCGAGCCGCTGCTGCAGCTCGATGCACCGTTAGTCGCCGCGCTGCACGACGCGGGGTTCGAAGTCGCGATCGAGACGAACGGCACGAAGCAGCCGCCGCCAGGCATCGACTGGATCTGCGTCAGCCCGAAGGCTGGTGCGCTTCCGCTACAGCTGACGCGCGGCAACGAGCTCAAACTCGTGTTCCCGCAGCCCGACGCGATGCCGGAAAAATTTGCCGCGCTCGACTTTCGGTATTTCTTTCTCCAGCCGATGGACGGTCCTGAGCGCGAGCAGAACACTCGGCGCGCTGTCGAGTACTGCATGGCGAACCCGCGCTGGCGTTTGAGCCTGCAGACGCACAAGATGCTGGACATTCGCTGAGCTTCGTGCGCGCGATTCCGTTGCAGCACGAGTCCGGCAAGCGTCTTGCTTTTGTCATGCACATGCGACGCTCGACACGCACCCTCATGGTGATCTGCGCCACAATCGGCGCGTCCGTCATCGCGCCCAGCCGGGCGATGGCCGCGCGCGGGCAACAGATCTTCACGATCGTGAAGGCGCTCGATTCGGTGCCGCCGGCAGCGCGCGCGGCGAGCGGCGCCGTGCCTGACGGTGTCGTGCCTGACGGTGTCGTGCCTGGCGCTGCGGTGACGGACAGCGCGCCGCCGGCCGCCGATCGCGGCTCGCCGTTCGCCGCGACGAGCAGCGCCGGCATGATGGGCGCGAAGGCGCGGGCCAAGCTCGACTCGATCGTCGCGATCGCTCGCGCCCAGCTCGGGACGCGCTACCGGCTCGGCGGCGAATCACCGCGTGCGTTCGACTGCAGTGGACTGGTGCAGTACGTGATGCGCGCGCTCGACTTCTCCGTTCCCCGCACCGCCCGCGAGCAGGCCAAAGTGGGGACGGCGGTGCCGGCCGATACGGCGCAGCTCCGCGCCGGCGACCTGCTGCTCTTCGGCAGGAAGGGGAAGGTCACCCACATCGGCATCTACGTCGGCAACGGCCAGTTCGTGCACGCGAGCACGAAGGCGCATCGCGTCGTCGAGCGTCCGCTGCTCCGCAAGCCGGCGCCGGGGATCCTCCCGCTGATCGGCGCACGGCGGCTGATCGCGATGCCGACCGACTCCAGCGCCGGCACTCCCGCGCCCCTCGCCCGCCAGCGTTAGGCGCGGACCGCCAGCGTCAGCGTCGCCGGCGCGAGAGCCGTCCGTCCCGGCCGACGTGCGCGCCGGTGCGCGGGAAATCGAGGCGCGACAGCGAATCGACGAGGACGAGCGCGCGGTGGCTGCGGTCCACCGAGACGCGCCCCGGCGCGCGCTGCACGGTCGCGTGTAGACGCGCGTCGCGCACCGCGCCCCGGCCATCGACCGTCGCGCAGGCGACGACGCCGCGTCGCATCGGCTCGCGATGCGAGAACGGGCCGTAGGTGAGGAGGTTCCCGAGCGAGTAGAGCACCAGCGACGAGTCGCGCCACTCGGCGGCGCGCACGACGTGCGGACCATGCCCGATGACGAGATCGGCCCCGGCAGCGGTCGCCGCATCGGCGAAGGCGACCGGGTTGCCGCGCGGCGCATCGAAGTAGCGCTCGGTGCTGTCGAGCGTGCGCTGCGCCGCCGCGCCCTCGGCGCCGAGGTGCATCGTCACGATCACGCGCCGGTTCGCCGCCGCGGCTCGCGCGACATGACGCCGAACCGCGTCGAGATCGCGCAGGTCGTTGTCGCCCCCTGATGTGGCGAAGCCGAGGAACGCGACCGTGTCCCCATGCCCGGTGACGACCAGCGTCGGAAGGGTGTCCACCCCGGTCACGACGACGCCGGCTCCTTCGAGGAGCTGCCGCGTCTGACGCAGTCCTTCGGCTCCGGCGTCACGAGCGTGATTGTTGGCGAGGTTGGCGACCACGGTATGCCGCGAGATTCCGCGGATCGCGTCGGCAGCGGCGGCGGGCATCCTCAGCGCGAAGCACCCGCTCGTCGTGGCGGCGCATTTCTCGAACGGGGGTTCACCGTCGCCGATCGCGCCTTCGACGTTGACGATGGCGAAGTCGGCGCCGGCGAAGAGCGGGCGGAGGGGCGCGACCAGCGAGTCGGGGTCGGGGAGCGCCGCGACCGGACGATGGATGCGCTTCGAGACGACCTTCGTCCAGGACGTGTCGAGGTTCGTGCCTAACGTCAGGTCGCCGCCGGCGCAGAAGCGGATCGTTGCTGTGTCACGATAGGCATCGACGCGGCGGAGCGAGTCGGCGGTGAAGGCGGCGTGGGCGCTGGCGATCGAATCGCGGCGCACCGACTCGCGATCTGGCTGCGGGGCCGGCGATGGCGCGGGGACGGGCGCCGGATGGTGGCCGCATCCGGCAGCCAACGCGAGCAGCGTGGCCAGCGTCGCGATGGGGAAGCAGCGCGCCGGCATCTGGTCGGCGCGGCCGCGGCGCGCTAACCTCCCGGCCATGTCACTCACCCGTGCGAACGCGCTCCGCACCATCGCCGCGACACTGCTCGCCACGAGCGGCACGCTCGCGGCGTGCACCGGCCATCGTGCCGCCACCCCCGCCCCGCCCCTTCGCATCCTCGTCTACAACATTCACGCGGGGACGGATGCGGCGCAGGCGCCCTCGCTCGATCGCATCGCGGCGGTCATCCGCGATGCGGCGGCGGACATCGTCCTGCTGCAGGAGGTGGACAGCGTCGTGCAACGCACGGGAGGGATCGACGAGGTCGCGGTGCTCGATTCGCTCACCGGACTGCACGGCGTCTTCGGACGATCGCTCGACTTTCAGGGCGGCGGCTACGGCATCGCGGTCCTGTCGCGCTGGCCGATCGTCGCCGACACGGTGATCCGGCTGCCGGTCTTTCCGCCGCAGGAGCGAGCGGGGGGATCGCACGAGCCGCGCTCCGCGCTGCACGTCGAGATCGCCGCTCCCGATGGGCGATTGCACGTGATCAACACCCATCTCGACGCGTCGCGGACGGACAGCGCGCGCCTGCAGGAAATCGGCGAAGTGCTCGCCGCCGCCGCCGCGGTGCGTGCCTCGGGGGCTCGCGTCCTGCTCGGGGGCGACCTCAACTCCACGCCCGAAAGCGAGACGCAGCACCGCGTCCGCGATGCCGGTTGGCAGGACGCCTGGGCCGTATGTCACGGCACGGGCGACGGATTCAGCTATCCCGACGACAGCCCGCGGAAGCGGATCGACTACCTCTACCTTGGCCCTGGCGAGCGATGCCGCGGCGCCGAGGTCATCGAGACGCATGCCTCCGACCACCGCCCGCTGCTGGTGCTGCTCGAGCGTTAGGCCTGTGCGCCGGCCGGCGCGAGTCAGCCGCACCGGTTCCACGAGCCCGGGCCTGCCTGGCGGCGGAGCTGCTCCCCTTCCGGAACGCGGCCGAGCCTGAGCAGCGAGCAGCCGAGATAGCCGCGGGCGAGCGCGTCGCCCGGCGCGCGGTCGAGTGCACGCCGGTAGAAGCGCTCGGCGAGGTCGAACCGGCCGGTGACGTACATCAGCGATCCCATCTCGCGCATCGCCACCGGGTTGCCCGGGTCGAGCTGGATCGCCGCCTCGAGCTCGCGCTTGGCCACGCCGTAGTCCCGCGACTCGCGTGCGATGCGGCCGAGATAGATGCGCGGGATCGGGCGTCGCGGATAATCGCTGGCCAGCCGGCTGAACGCGGCACGGGCGGCATCGAGCTGCCCCGCGTCGTAGAGCCGCACCGCCCGGCGCGTCGCACCGTTAGGCCCGAAGTAGGCGCGCGCGGCCAGCGCGCCGCCGGCGAGGAGGAGGACGAGGAGGATCCCGAGCGCGGCACCAACCATCCACCCGCCCTTCTGCGTCGCCGAGCGCATCACCCGCCCCAGCCGCAGGTCGCCGACCGGCGCCGAGGTGGTGAGCGTCGGTGCGGCCGAGGTCTGGACCCGCGGCAGCTTCGCCCCGTGCGCGAGCGAGCGGAGAATCTCCTCGGCCTGGCGCCGCTCTTCCGGCGTCTGGGGAATCGCGTCGATCGCGTCGACCATGTCCCGGGTCGTCGCATACCGATCCTCGGGCTTTTTCTCCATCGCCCGCCTGATCACCGCCGACAGCTCACGCGGGATCCCGGCGCGCATCGCGTTCATGTCCGGCGCCGGCGTGAAGAAGTGGTGCTGCATCACTCCGGGCAGCGACTCGGCGTCGAAGGGCACGCTGCCGGTCAGCATCTGGAAGCCGACGGCGGCCAGCGAGTACTGGTCGCTCTGCGGGCCTAACGGTCGCCCGGCGCACTGCTCGGGGCTCATGTAGTGCGGCGTGCCGACGATCATCCCGCTGGCGGTGAGCGACGCGTCCTCCATCGCGCGGGCGATCCCGAAGTCGGTGACGAGGACGCGTCCGTCCCCGTCGACGAGGATGTTGCCGCCCTTCACGTCGCGGTGGATGATCCCGCGCTCATGCGCGGCGGCAAGGCCGGCGGCGGCGCCGCGGAGAATCGCGATCACCGCCGGGACGGGGAGCGCGCCCTGGTCGCGGATGATGTCGTCGACCGCCTTCCCGTCGACGAGCTTCATCGCGATGTAGAGCAGCCCGTCGGCGTCGCCGACCCGGTAGATCGGGATGACGTTCGGGTGGTCGAGCGAGGCCGTCATCCGTGCCTCACGCTTGAACCGCTCCGCACTCTGCGGCGTCAGCGCGACCTGTGGCGGCATCACCTTGAGGGCGACGGGGCGCTGCAGCTCGCGCTCGACCGCGCGGAGCACCACCGCCATCCCGCCGCGCCCGAGCTCGCGCTCGACGTCGTAGTCAGCGGCGAGGCGCGTGCGCGCGATCTCGAGGAGCCCGTCGGTGCTCCGCTGCTCGTCCACCCGGCCGGCGCGCGCCTCGGCGGACACGTCGGCGCCGCACTGCGCGCAGAACCTGGTGCCGTCGGGAACGATGGTGCCGCAGCGAAAGCAGTTCATGAACCGTGGTGCACCTGGACGCGAGCGAACGCGCGCGGCGGGGGGTGGCCGCGCCCGCGTCGCCCTGATTGACGATCACCCGTCGCGTGGCGTTGCGGTAGCGGGTCGGGCGCGAAACCGCCGGCGGAGCGCCGATAGACGACGATCATCACCCCTCGATGGTGACACTGGTCACAGTGGCCCTATCTCCGTGTCCGGTATCGACATGCATGGTCGCCGGCGGCAGGGTTTCTGCACTTGTGACCGCATCGCACTGCCCGAGGACCGACTATTTAGTAACACTTGATACTTGAAGAGACACGCCGATGACGTTTACAGACTCGAAGGGCACCGAGTGGCTGGTGACCGAGATTTCAGACCCCTCGATGCGAAGCCTCGCCAGCGATCGCCTGCGCATGCCGGAGTTCCAGGGTGGATGGCTGCTCTTCCAGTCGGAAACGACGAAGAAGCGACTCGCTCCATACCCCGATGACTGGCGGTCGATGCCGCCCGAGGAGCTCGAGCGTCTCTGCACCAAGGCGCGGACGGCACCGACGGTGACGAGCCCGTCGCTGACCGGGGAGTTCCGCCGCTTCACCCCGAACGTGAACGGCGGGAGCTGACCGGCACGCCGCTGCCTAACTGCGAATCAGCCGGGAGAAGTCGGGGCTGTCCGCCGCCGCTGCCGCCCGGGCGTTGATCTTCGCCCGCGCCCGCAGCGAATCGAAGGGGACCGTCGTATCGAGCAGTCCGACCTTGTACGCGAGCTCGTCGGCGTAGGCGGGGAGCAGCGTCTTGAAGCTGAACGGCACCCGCTTCGGCGCGATCTCGTTCACGTGCCTGACGATGTTGGTGGTGCACGTGCTCGTCAGCGTGTTGTAGAACTCGGGCTCGGCGGCGAGCTTGTTCGCCCGCGTCAGCATCGACACGAACATCTCGCGCGCCTTCGCTGGCGTCGCCGTCGTGCGATAGAGGTAGACGCTGTCGTGGCGGAAGTTCGCCCGCAGCCCGATCAGGTCGCGCTCGTCGCCGACCACGTAAGTCAGCTCGTAGCCGCGCGCCACGCCGCGCCACGGTGAGAACGACTCGCCGACTTCCTTCCGGATCTCGACCGAGACGCCGAGATACTGTCCATCGTCGAAGCCGAAGGTGACGAAGGTGTGGGCCGGCCCCTTCATCCCGCTGAACGGCTCGACCACGAACCAGACCGACTCGATCCGCCGCAGGTCGTAGGCACGATCGTCGTAGTGCACGTCGTAATCGTGCGTCGTCCGATAGTGGACGTTGCGCACGTTGCGGACGTAGACGCTGTCCCCCGCGAAGCGGGCCGTCGCGAGCTCGCGCTCGTCAGGCGACCACTGGCGGTCGTTCGACGGATGTCGCGAGAGGACGACCGCGGCAAACGCGGCCGCCGAGACGAGGCCGGCGGCGAGGATCGCGATCGCCGTCCGGCGAAGAAGCTGGCGGAGGGTGGCTGGCATCGCTCAACAGACGATGGACGAGCGAAGCGCGTTACAGCCGCGCGAGTCGGGTCAGCCGGCGTCGGTGAAGCCGATCGCGCGATGGCTGCCGTCGCAGAACGGCGCGTTCCGCGTCGCGCCGCAACGGCAGAGCGCCATCCGCAACCCGCTCGCGATCACCCGGCCATCCTCGGTCTCCACCCTGACGTCGCCGCGCACGTAGAGCGGACCGTTAGGCGCGGCGCGCACCGACGGCGTGTCGGGGGCTTCCGCCATGCCATCGGGTCGCGAACAGGCCAGCGCCCCGGTCGGGCAGCGCCGCACCGCCGTCGCGATCAGCTCCGGATCGCCGAGCTCCGGCTTGATCCACCTCAGCCGGCGCGAATCGAAGACGGCCGGGGCGGTGCGGATGCATTCCGCGGCATGGATGCAGCGCGTCGGGTCGAAGGTGACGGTGATCGCGTCTGTCGAGTAGGTCTGCAGCCGCCGCGGATGTGAAGGCATCGCTTACCGGGGGAGAATCACTTCGGTGTAAGTCGCCGGATTTGCCGGATAGTTGCGCGGACCGAGCGACGCGGTGCGCCGCGGCCCGGGCTTCGCGTCGCTGACGTCGATCGCCATCCGGAGCGTGCGCTGCCCGCGCGACCGGGCCGTCGGCAGCCCGGCGCGGGGGAGCGCGATCTCGACGCGCCAGCCCTTCGCGTCAGTCGAGCCCACCGCCCGCGCCCCACTCACCGTCGAACCGAATGCCGCCGGCGCCGGCGCACCGAAGTTCGCGAAGAGGAAACCCGGGAAGACATACGCCTCGCGCGAGACGAGGATCTCCTGGTAGAACGGCGTCAGCGCGAACGAATGACCGGCGATCGCCGCCGGCTGGCTCGGCGTCGCCGGCGTAGCGACGAGCACGAGGTCCTTCCCGCTCATCCGCGGCGCGTTGCCGCTCGAATCGGCGCCGACGACGATCGTCACGTGATCGCCCGTCGTCGCCGAGTCGCCGGTGAATGCCGTCACGCTGCTGTCGGCGACGGTGATGGCGATGTACAGCGTATCGCTCGTCGCGGCCGCCGCCATGCGCGCGTCGAGGCCGTCGCGGGTGAACAGCTTCCGCCAGCCCGCCGCCGGCCAGTCGGCGACCGCGCCGTCCACCACCGGCACACGGCGGGCGCGCGGCACCGTTAGGCGGTCGAGCGCGGCGCGGAAGGTCAGCGTGTTCCCGGTGCGACGGTACATCGTGTCCCGCTGCACAGTCTGCAGGCGGGCCTCGACCGAGTCGACGAAGGGTGAAAGCTCGCGGCCGAGCGGCGCCCACGTCGCCGAATCGTCGGCGGAAAGCGCGCGCATCGAGTCGAGGCTGGCGCGCATGTCGCGGAGGATCGCCGACGCGCCGGCCAGGTCGAGCGTTCGGGAGGGGATGTAGAGCGCCTCGATCGGCGTGCGGGTCGCCCAGTCGTCGCCGTACGCGGCGACGAACGGCCGCATCACGCCCGCGTGCGCGCCGTAGAGCGCATCGAGTGCGTGCGCCAGCGAGCTGTCCGGATCGTAGCCCTGCGGATTCTTCAGATAATCCGCCACCGTCCAGAGCGGGAGCATCGAGGCGTGCGCCTCGTTCATCGGGTTGGCGACGAATCCGGCGACGGCGGTCTCGAGGTCGGCCGACCGGCCGCGCAGCGGACCGAGGAAGAGCCGCCACCGCGCGAAGTCGTTCACCGGATAGTTGTCCCAGATGAACGGCGGGCGGAGGATCATCGTGCTCCAGTCGCGCGCCTCGGCGGCGGTCATGTCGGGAGCGACGACGTCGATCCCGGTCCAGGCCAGGGGGACTTCCTTCGGCACGAGGCGACCGAGCTCACGGATGTAGTCGCGGCTGCCGAACGAGTTCGTGTACGTCGTCGGCACGACGGCGAGCGCGAGGCCGCGGGCGTCGAGGTCGCGTTTCAGGTTGTTGATGACGAACGCGTGCGCCTCGGCCACCGATCCGAAGCGGGCGCGATCGGCCTCGTGCGTCAGCGCCTCCGGGACGTCGTCGACGAAGAAGGCGACGTGGCGGACACCGACCGCGGCGACGGCATCGAGCTTCGCGAGAAGCGCGCGATAGTCGCCGCTGTCCGAGTAGGTCATGCTCAGCCCGGGGCTGATCGCGAACCAGATGTTGACGCCGTCGTCGGCGCCGGCCTTCACCAGCTCACCGATGCGCGCGATCTGCTCGGCCGGATACGGCTCGCGCCATTTCTCGCGGTGAAACGGGTCGTCTTTCGGCCCGTAGAAGTACATGTTCATTCCCACCCTGCCCATGAACCGGATCATGTCGAGCCGGTCCTGGTGCGACCACGGCGG
>Ga0070658_10002865_pt1 | contig 14325 bp, 25 predicted proteins | sample KBSC13metaG_FD_64664 | JGI IMG/M metagenome (GOLD analysis project Ga0070658, IMG submission 64664) | Corn rhizosphere microbial communities from Kellogg Biological Station, Michigan, USA - KBS C1-3 metaG | ecosystem: Host-associated > Plants > Roots > Rhizosphere > Soil ... | reverse complement strand
CCCCGCGCGCACTGCCGCGGCCGCTCCGCGGGGAGGGACAGGTATAGGGAACGCGCGCAGCGATGAGGTTTCCCCTTTGTTTGTAAGGAGATCGGAGAAGGCGGAGGGGGTGTGGTGAATGTGCTTATGAAACAAGGGGAATCCTGAACCGCGGGGAAGCCGGTTCAGAATCCCCCTTGCAATACGGAGTGTTGCAGAATTGCCCTATGGCATAAGGGATCTGAGCGCGGTGTGTTGCGCCGGCGCGAGTGTCTGCCGTCTGATGCGTGGCGGCATCCATTCCCAGGGCAGGACCTCGGTTGCGCCGGAGTCGGTGACGATGGTCCGGACCGGGATGACGCGGCCGGCGGTGGTCACCCAGCCGTTCGCATACGGCCCCTGCACGGTGGCCTCCAGTAGCGGACGTACGTAGCCGCGCGGGTCGCCGTTGGCGAGCTGCCATTGCAGTTTGGGCCAGGTGTGCCCGGCGTATCTGTCGCTCCCGATCGGCTTCGCATCCTTGGGCAGTCCGGAGAACCGTCGCTCGCCTGGGATCTCTACGTGCTGGGGGCCGAGCACTCTGGCGCGGTCATAGGACCGCTTCACTCGGATGGTCAGCGGCTCGATGAGCCGGTTGAGCCGGTTGATGGCGCTGGCCACGGCTTCGGCCCTGGTCGGCCAGTTGTAGCCGGCCTGCAGCTGCCGCGTCTCCCAGTCGATCAGCCCGTCCTCGGTGACGATCAGGCCGTCCGTGTCGCACTGGATGACGCACCGCTCGGGCAGGGCGTCGATGACCCGGGAGAGCCGCAACCTGACGTGTGACTCGACCCAGGCCAGCACGGCCGGGTAGGCGTTGTCCGAGGCGTCGGTGGAGGTGACCCACCATCGGCGGCCGCCGATGTCGACGAAGTTGCCCGGCGCCCCGGCGTGGTGGTCCCAGCCCTCCTCGACGCTCCAGCCGAGGATCGGGCTGCCACCCATCTCGATCTTGTCGAAGCCCCTGGCGGAGAACTTGCCGATCACCGCCCGGCCCCAGTGCTTCGCGACGAGCCGGGCGGCCGGCGGATGCCGCCCGCTGGTGTCTGCCTGGACGGAGAGTACCCATTGCGCCCACGGCATGAGCACGTGGCCGAGCTGGTGCACCCAGCCTGGCCCGATGGCCCGGAGGCAGCCCAAGCGTGCCGCCTCGGCGATCTCAGGGCCGGCAAGGTGCGCTCTGAACCGGCCGACCGGGTACCAGGTGGCCTTGTGCCAGCGGACCGGCCAGCGTGGCACCTCGGTCTCCAGCTCCACCTCCGCGACGACACCCCATCTGTCCGAGTTGAGCCTGCGATCGCTGGGATCAAGAGAACTAAACGGGACGGATCGTCGCATCGGCAGCGGCAGGCGCGCGGCCACCGTGGGATGGGCCGCCGTGATGTCCAGTTCGAGGAGGGTGCGCCTGGCCAGCCGGCCGACCCGCCACACTCCACGGCGGCCGCCGTGCACCGCCAGCCGGTCCGTCCTGACCTGCCCGGGGTCCGGGTCGATCATCACCCGTTGCAGCGTGTACCTGTGCCGGAAGGCATTCCAGCCCGACGCGGGGCCGGAGACGTTGAACCGGCCGAGCTCGTGCTCATCCCACCAATCCAGCAGCTGCGTGACGGCGGTGGCGAGGATGTCGACATCGGCGCGGCACCGGCCCAGCCAGGCCTCCGGCGAGTCGTCCTCGGCAGGCAGCGGCGGTTTGACCATCCCGAGGTGCTCGGCTACGTCCTTGAGCTGCATCGGCAGCCACGAGCCGGAGTCGACCATCGTGAGGACCTTGCTGCCCTTGGCCATCCGCATCCACGGTGCCCGGCCGCCGATCGCCGCGTCGTTGACCTGCCAGCCGGCGTCGACCAGGGCGAGGGGGAGGCGGGTGGTGGTCAGGTCGAAGCCGAGGTTGTGGGCGAACAGCCAGACCGTCTTGTGACCGATCAGCATTGAGGAGAGCCAGGCCACCAGCTCGGCCGTCGTGGTTCCGTGACCGTCGAACCTGACCGGCCGCGCCGTCGTCTTGGGCTTGCGGTCGAGGAACCGGGCCGCCCATAACCTGAGTGCGAGCACGTCGCCGGCCAGTTCGGGGATGGTGCGCGTCTCGGTGTCGAGCAGGATGATGGCCGGCGGGGTCCAGACGGTGTCGTTGCGGCGCAGGTAGTGCGGCGGGGCCGGTTGCCGGGGCATTCAGGTGGCCAGGATGCGGTAAGAGCCGATGCCGACGTGTTCCTGTTGGTAACGGCGGGCTATCTCGATGGCGTCCTCTTCGATGGCCGCCTCTAGCTCCCGCCGGGAGGATGGGACGGTGCCCTGGAACACCGTGGAGTGATAGACCGTCGTCTCCACTCCGTCGATCTTGATGATGTGTTCGAACTGCACCTGCCACATCGGAAGCGCGTTCTGTGCGGTCAGTCCGCGTGCCCAGGGTGCTTGCGCGATGTGCTGGCCGGTGATCAGGTCGTCCGGTCCGAGTCCGGCGAGGCGGGTCATGGCCTCTCGGTTGGCCACGGCGCGGGTGCGCAGCCGGTTGATCGCCGTCGCGCCGATCCGTGGCGTGTCATATCCGAGTGCCGAGGCGTGTGCGTTGATCGCCGCCCACAGGTTCTCCGTGGAGCCGCCGGAGAGGGTGACCGATTCGATCGGCCCCCAGTACTGCAGTGCTCTGCGTTCCTCGGGGGTGAGGTTCGCCAACGGTCGCCTCCGATGACAGGGTGTGAAGATGGGCCGGCCCGCCACGCGGGGGGGTGCGTGGCGGGCCGGTGAGCGAGGCGTGGGCGGCTAGGTGCCGGTGCCCGGCTCTACTCCGCTGCGTGCGCTCCGCCGTCGCTCTCGCTCGTCTGTGCGGCCTTCTCCGCCGCTGCCTCGTCGGCCTTCTTGATCTTCTCCGCCGTCGTCAGGCCGAGATCGATCAGCCGCTGATCCACGGTCGGGATCAGATCCGGGATCGTGTGCGCGTAACTGCCCATCCGTCACACCCCCCTCCGATGCCTCACTTGCCAGGTTGTCGCCCAGGTCAGAGCCTGACCCATCATCGGCCGGATCCGGCGCAGGCACGCTCCCCGGCGTGTCCGCGCCGGCCCCAGGAGCACCGTTGCCGGCCTCCCCGTCCTCGCCCGGTGCCGCGATGCCGAGCGCATCGCGCATGACCGCCACGTGCCCCTCAGCCCAGGTCAGCGAGCACGGCGGGCAGAACGCCAGCACGTCCGGGGTGCCGATCATCTGGATGATCAGCGCGGCCGGCGCGGTGTCGCACCCGTCACAGAAGATCGTCTGAGCCATCTAGTTCTCCTTGTCGAATCCGGCGGTGACCCGGGACGGTGTCGGCGGAACCGCATGGACCGGCCGGCCGCCAGCTGTCCGCACCTCACACACCGCGACCGTGTAGGACCGGCCCTCCAGTCCGTCGATGATCATGCCGGCGAACCGGCGCTGATCATCGGGTAGCTGGTCCGGCGTGTCCTCGAAGGTGTTGGCGGCGTGCCGCAAGATCAACGCGACCGTTTGATTGATCACCGCTGCGGCTGGTTGTCGGCGACGGTCAGGTGCCAGGGGACGTAGCCGGACTTGGCCGGCCTGTCGGCCGGCGTCGGCGTGCAGCGCAGCGGCAACTCCTCGCCGGCCCAGGCCTTGACGATCTGGGCGACCACCGACAGGGAGCCGGTGGTGAACGTCACCGGCTCTCCGGTGTCCTCCCGGACCGCCTGCACGACCAGGAACACGCCCAGGCCACCCTTGTAGTCCGAGATCGACCGGGACGCCGATTCGATCACCAGCGACACACCGGACAGCGACTCGATGTCCCGGGCGTCCCAAATCTTGTTGGTGGCCTTGACGTCCACGGCGTTGAGGATGGCCTCGATGATGCCCGCGCCGCCGTCGCTCTCGGTTTCGGGCAGCGCCATCGCCATCTCCGCGAACTGCGCCACGAGATGCGGCGGCAGCTCCTGCATCGCCGCCTGCTGGTCACGCAGCGCTGCGGCGGCGCGATTCTGTTCGGTCATGCGGTTACCTCCATCGATAATGGCCTGTCTCGTCAGCGGCCGGTGGCCAGTCCGGTCCGAACCCGCCGAAGCGGGTTTCGACTCACAATGTGCTACCCGGTCGATATCCCGTCCGGGTGAACTTGTCCTCTGCGCGCACCGCTCGCACGTAGGCACCGTGCCGGGTGTTGTGAAGGCCTGTCAGGTAGATCGTCGCGAAGGCCTCTCGCGTGCCGCTACGTCGATACTGCAGTTCATTGAGAGCGGGCCACCAGAGCCAACGGCCGTATGGCGTCTTCAGCACGACTTCGGTCAAGTCTCGCATCCCAAATCGTCTCGGCCTATTCACCGTGCAGCCCTAGTTCCCGCTGTGCAGCGTGCCGGTCGGCGAGCCGGAGCGCTCCGGCGACCAGCTTCAGCAGGTCAGCGGCGGTCTGCCCTTCGTCGCCGATGATCAGCGGGCAGAGTCGGGTGGGGACGCGGCGCGGTGCGCCTGGGTCGACGTGCGACAGGATCAGCCCGGCCCGGTTGGACGGGTGGAAGATGCGCGCAGTTTCGATGCGGAGCTGCCGGCCGGGCGGGATGCTGGCCAGAACCTCCTCCAGCGGCGGCAATGCATCGCCTTCCACGGGTCGCCTGAACGCCATCACTCCGCCTCCTCCCGGACGCGACCGGCCGAGTACATCGCGCCGGCCAGTGCATGCAGCATTTCCCAATGGCTATCTGCTCGGTCGCGGCGCACGGTGCCGAGCGGCTTGGCCTTGGTCTTGTAGTCGACCACAGACCGGGAGCTGAGCCGTAGCAGCGGCTGCTTGCTGCCGTTCGTGGTGTCCCAGCCGATCGTGATCCGGACTTCGGTCAGCGGGTCGGCGTGCACGATCAGCCTCGCGGCCTCTTCGATGTCCAGTCGCCTCCCTGCCATGTCAGGCCGCCCTGGGCGGGTCGGCCGGGACGGGTCGCGGCCCGTTGGGGACGGTGGTGACTCCAGCCGCGGTGGCGACGGCGAGGATCGCCACCGCCCACTCCTGCACGGTGCCGTGCAGCACGCCGAGCGACAGCAGCTCGCCCACCCCGCCGACCCCGGCGACGATGCCCTTACGCAGCCAGCGTGCGTAGCTTCCGATCTTCATCCGTGTTCCTTTCAGTTGATCCGGTCCCGGCGGTCCCGGAGTCGGTGGCGCATGGTGTTGGCGTGTTCCTGGGCGGCCTGCCAGTCGGCCGGTGAGACTCGGCCGGCCGCGTCGTTGAACGCCTTGAGCGTGCGATCGACGTCCTTGTGCCAAGCCAGGGGGTCCGGCGGTGCGTACTTGCGGCGCGTCAGCAGATGTCCGAGCCAGAAGCCGCCGCAGAAGATCACCGACCAGCACAGCGAAGCACCCAGCCACCAGAGCAGTGCGTGCATCAGAATCCTTCCGGGTCGGTGAGTGCGGCCATGGCGTCCTGCCAGTGCGTCCGCTTGTGCTCGTCGATGGCGTCGGCCTGGGCTTCGGTGATGTCGACGTTGAGCGCACCGTCGACGATCACCCTGTCGCACAGGTAGCACCAGGCGCACATGACACCGTCGTGCTTGCGAACGCCCCACCACCAGGCCACGGTCGGCCGCTTCCGGCGGGCGAGGTTGACCAGCACGTCATCGGCGGTGTTCAACTGCCGCTGCAGGGTGGCCGCGCGGGGCCGGTGCGGGGAGTTGCCGAGCATGCCCGGGATGATGCCGGTGCGCTCCGGCCGCCGGTCGCCGGCCATCTAGTCCACCGGCCATTCGACGCCCAGCAGGGTCGCCATCGAGGTGCTGGCGGACACGTGCACCCCGAACCCGCCACGGTTGTGCATGATCGTCACCCACCCTTGCTGATTTGACTGGAGGAATCCGAACGCGTGCTTGATCGCACAGCCAGCCGTCTCGCAGGTCATTAGCCGGGCGGTTTCGCCGTCTGGCCAGTGGCACTCCAGGGTGAATATCAGGCGCTCCTGGAACAGGCCGGTCAGCCAGTACCTGCCGTGCCGGTCGGTACGGTCGGCGCGCAGCCGCACGTTCTCCAGCCAGCCGGTCAGCCGGGCGATCTCGTCGGTCAGCTCGAGCCCGTGGGTGTGCCGTTCAGTGGCGATCGCGTACACCCGGGCCATGCGGAGGCATGCGCGGAGTTTCTCGATCGCCTCTTCCGGCGGGCACTGCGCCCGGAATTCTCGGTACATGCCCAGTGTCGTCATGCCCAGTGATTCAGCCACGGCGGGATCCGGTGCTGGTCTGCGGGATGGCCAGGATAACGATGTCGTGCCGCTCGCAGGGCGGTCCGGGTTTGTCCGCGCATACCTTGTCGACCACCCTGGAGGCGTGCTGCATCAGTTCGTCGTCGGAAAGGGCGGTGTGCTGCTCCCAGGCCAGCGGGCGGGGGAACTTCGGGCACGACGACTCGACCCGGACGCTGCGATATGTGGACAGGTGCTGCATAGGGTTGCCTCCCTCTCGATGTGGACACACGCAGGTTAGCACGGTGCTAACCGGCTGGGGGGTGGACATGCGGACGGCCCGCCACCCCGAGCGGGAGGTGGCGGGCCGTTGAGCGGGAGGCGACCGCGCCGCCAGTCTACCCGCTGCGGTCTCTGTCGAGTCGCAGACTGATCAGGTGTTTCGTCAAATCGGTGTTGTTGGCCAATGCGCCCCTGAGGTGTTCTAGACCGTTCTCATTGGCGCGTAGCCGCGTCTCGTGCTCGGCCAGCTCCTGGCCGACCGGGTTGATCCGTTCGACCAGCACGGCCAGGCCGGAGGACTGGACGTTCTGCTCTTTGCGCAGCTCGCGCAGGTTGTTGACCAGGTCGCGTAGCAGCCAGCCGATGACGGCCAGGCCGGCGGTCAGCAGGATCAGGATGTAGGGGCCGAAGTTGATGTGATCTCCGGCCGTGGCGGCCAGGAACATGGTCAGGGCGTGGGCGTGACGCCCAGCCGGCGGGCGAACTCATCCGCCACGATGTCTGCCAGGGCGTGGGGATCGGCGCCGGGCTGGGCCGGGCTGCCGCCTTCGTTGATGGCATCGCGCAGCGCGGCGAGCTGCGTAGCCAGGTCGGTGTGCCCGGCATCCTCGATCTGCTTGGCCACGGTCAGCAGGTTCGCGCCGAGCCGGCCGACCAGCCCGGACGGGGCGATGATCTGGCTGGCAATGCCGTTGAGCGTGGCGCGGTCTGCGTCGGTGAACATGTCGTCTCCCATGAAAGGCACCCCGGGTCGTTGGATATCGTTCACGTCCAGTTTACGGCCCTGGGCGCGCGGATCGGCGTAATGCTGCACAAGGTGCGCGTTGCGGCTGATCCCCGTGCCCCAGCCGGTCGCGTTGGTCTGCCAGTACCACCAGTGCGGCCGCTGCGGGAACAGCCAGTCGATGGAGTCCTGATCGCCGTAGTAGCCGGGGTGCGGCACCCACGTGGCGAAGGCGTCCATGTAGGCCAGCACGGTCGGCCAGTCATCCTGGGTGGTGTTCTCGTCGCCAGCGGCGAAGATCACGCAGTTGTGCGAGTCGTACCCGATGTCACCTGCCTCCCCCATGGCGGTTGCGCCGTGTGCATTTCCTCCTTTCGCGCCGGCTCGCATGTCGGTAGTCGCGTCCTCGAACACCAGGCCGACTTGGAGTCCGTGCGCTAGGTGGTCGGCGAGGTTCTCCCGGGTGAGATTTTTGGCCGGGTTGTCGGAGACGTAGCCGATGACGCCGGACGCGCCCAGGCCGGCCAGGACAGCGCCGGTGAGCTCGTCGTGCGCCCAGCTGAGGTCAGCTATCCAGCCCACGGCTCACCCCCCCTCCGCCGTCCGGGTTTCCCGGACGGTATCCGGGCTGGAATCGGCGCGTGAAGCTTCCGACTCCGCAACGGCGGCGTGTACGTCTGCGTGCACTTGGGCGGCGTGACCGGCCGCCTTGTCGAGGTGCGCGTGCAGCCGGTCCATCGGGTGATGCGTCGCCATGCTCTTTCCGCCTCCTACGGGTTGACTCCGACTCCGGCGCCTTCGGCCGGCCGGTTGGGCTGTGCGGCCTTGGCGTGCAGGGACAGCAACACCCAAGCGTCGAACTCGGTGTAGCCCAGGTGCTGCAGCTCGGTGGTCGCCTCAGCCTGGGACATGATGCCCAGATCCCAGGCGCCGACGATCTGGGCCGGGGTGAGCTGCTTGACGTTCAGGCCGAGTTCGAGCTCCCACAGGGCCAGCAGCTCGTCCGCCTGTGGGCCGGAGACCTTCAGGTCGGTCAGCGACCGGCGGGCCGCATCGCGGGTGATCTTGTGCGCGGTGTAGTAGGCACGGACGCGGTTGATCGCCGCGGTGACGTGCGCATCCGCCTTGGCTACGTCCTGTAGGGAGAGGATGAGTTCGGCGTTGGCCTCCGACCAACCGAGTGCCACGATCAACTGGAGCGCCTTGGCGCGGTCGATCTTGGCGTCCTTGTACAACTGGCCGATCTGGCTGAGGGTGAGTTCCTTCGCCGTGGCCGCCTTGGCGTGGTGAGCGTCGGCCAGCATCGCGGCAGCGTCTTCGGCGGTCATGCCGTACTCGCGGAACTTCTGCAGCGCCTGGGCGTCGGTCAGCGCGCCGTTGTGCAGCATGGCCGTGATCGACCGTGGCGGGATCCGGTACTGCGCCTGCGCACGCAGCGGCGCCAGCCACTTGTTGCGGGTCGGCCCCTCCAGGATGCCCTGGTGGAAGCTGACCGCATCCGGGCCGGTCCCGTCCCACGGGATGATGCCCCGGTTGGCCAGGTCGCCGAGCTCGACCGGGGAGGGTGCGGTGCCGTTGGCGTTGTAGGAGGTGCGGAACCACGTGGGGTCACCGCCTGCCAGCAGGTAGCGCCGGTTGGCCTCCACCTCGTCGATCTGGCCCTCTAGCCAGGCGTTCATCACTTCGGCCACGGAGGGAATCTGGGTGCGGAGCTGGCTGACCGCGTTGACCCATTCCGGCCGGATGCCTGCGTCGATCAACGCGGCGATGAGCGACGGCAGCCCGTCCGTGCCGGTGTCGTCGGCGATGATGCCGCGCCGCACCATCTCCAGCAGCGAGCCTAGGTCCGGCGGCCGGCCCGCACCTTGGAGCATGGCGTCGAACCGCTGCCGGCTGGTGCCCGACGCTGCCGCTTCGTCGGCGGCCTGGTCCGGGGTGAGCATGCCCCGTTGTGCCAGGTCGGCGGCCTCTGCCGGTGACAGCGGCACGTTCGGATCGGCCTTCCAGGTGCGGTTCTGGATGGCCTGCAGGAACGGCCCCATGACGGCTTGGGCGATCTGGCTGCCGACGTTCCAGAGTAGGAACTGCTCACCGACGCTGCCGCCCTTGAACAGGTCGCCGATCTTCGTCATCAACGGACTCCGATCAGGTCGGCGAACTCATCGGCAAGCCCGGTCATCGGCCCGGCCAGGCCGCTCAGCGCGTCGGTCGCGGCACCTTCGGGATCCGTCGCCGCTGCCGCCAGCAGCGCTAGCAGCGCGCCGTCCTCGACCAGGCCGAAGAGTGACTGGAGGTCGCGGCCGACCTGGGAGAGGTTTCGGCAGTTGGGGATGGTGCAGTCCTTGGCCAGTCGCAGCAGGGGCACAGCAATGCCAAGCGATACCGCGATAGCTGCCGGAAGGCTTCCGGGCACAGCACGACTGATACCTCTGAGATCCGAGAGCACATCGGTGAACGCTCCGTCCGCTACGTCGATCACGCCATCGATCACCGCCGGCACCGCCGGCCACAGCTGGTCGAGGTCGGTGGCCAGCTGCCCCGCCAGACCGGCCAGCGCGGCCGACGCAGCCGCGGTGGCAGCCTTGTCGGCGTACGCCTCGGCCTGCCCCAACCGCAGTATCACGTCAGCCTCGGCCTGCCGGAACAGCCCGGCCGCGGTGGCGGTGGCCGCCGCGACCTGCGCCCGGGTGTAGGCGGTCCCGTCGTCATAGAGCCGGGCCGAGAACGCACGAGCGTCGTCGAACAGCCGGACCGCATCCGCCCGGGCCGCAAGGGCGAAACCGCGCGCGTCGCTCTCGGCCACCGTGAACAGCCGGACCGCATCGGCCCTCGCCGCCAGCGCGAAGGTGCGCGCCTCGGCCTCCACCAGCAGCGCCTGGGCGTGCGCGTACAGCTCGGCCTCAGCACGCAGGGTCAACGCGTAGGCCTTGACCCGCAGTTCGAGCGCGGCGGCCTCCCGGCGCAGCACGGCGACGGCGCGCGGAATGGTGACCGTGACGATCCTGACCCCGAAGTTGAACAGGGCATGATCCAGCGCACCCATCTCGTTGACCAGCGCCATGATCACCACGAAGGGCGAGGTGACGAACTTCACCGCCGGATCGATGTACTTGTCCAGGTAGCCGGCCACTTCGTGATAGGCGTCGGCGATATGGTCGGTGATCCAGCCGCGCAGTGATCCGAAGCCAGGGATGTGCCAGGACGGGATCAGCTTGGACAGGGCGTTGGCGAACTGCTGCCAGGCCAGCAGGATCAGCAACGCCAGGCCTGCGATGATGAGGACCGCGGCGGCCGGGATGGCGAGTACGGGCATCGGTGGCCTCAGCCGGTGAGGGTGTGGACGTTGTCCATCTCGGTAGCCGCAGACGTGATCGCGGCGCGGACGTTGTCTGCGGTGTAGCTCAGCCGGGGCAGCCAGATCGATCCGATGGCGCCGTACTGGGTGCGGAAGCTGACCGTCTTGCCCTCCTCGGCCTGCCCGTTGTCGCCGACCTTGAACTCCTCACGCTGGCCGGTCACCGTCCAGCCGGTGCCCGGTCGCCCCTGCGGTGCGTTCATCCCTTCGTCCCTTCGACTGCGGCCCGTAGGCCGTGGATCGCTGACCATGCGTTGCGAGCGTATGTGGTGTGGAAACCGATCACGGTCCCCCATGCCCGTTGGAAACCGTCCGCGTTCGATGCGGCCGGTGTCTGGTCGACCGGCGACGGCGGGAACTCGCCCAGCGTCGCCGCCACCCCGGCCAGGTGCGAGCCGGCCGGCGAACCTGGTTGCGGGACGGGCAGGTAGCCGTGCCCACAGTTGCCCCTGGGCTGTTCCCAGGCGGTACACCACGCGGCCCAGTTGGTGCCGTTGCCGGACAGTTCGATGGCCAGCTGCGCGGACACGTCGGGATCGAAGGCCTGGGCGATGGAGATGCCGCGCGGCCTCAGGTTGATGATGTTGATCTGCCACAAGCCGTAGTCGGCCGAGGGTGAGACCGCCTCGGCCCAGCCGTTCGACTCGGCCTTGGCCACCGACACCGCCGAGACGACGGCCGCGCGGGAACCGCCGTTGCGCAGCCACACGCTCGAAATCTGCGGGATGGACAGGAACGTCGCCATCAGGCCTCCAGTCCTGCCCCGGCGGTCACGCCGTCCAGCTCGCCCATGATCGCCGCGACCGGCAGCAACGGCTGGTCCGGCGCCGGCCCCGGGCCGGGCAGCAGGTCGAGCAGGAACCGGATTTGGATCGTGTGATCGTAGATGCCGGTGTTGTAGCCCTGAACCTGCCAGGCGCCGGATTCGATCTGCCCGGACAGTGGCCAGGACTTCTCCACCCCGGACATCACGAACCATGCGCCCAGGTTGGCCGGCAGCATCTGGGTACCGCCGGAGGTGAACCGGAAGCCGACGTTGCCGTTCGGCCCGGCCGGCACGTCGACCTCGACCGAGGTGACGACGAACAGGCCGAGCGGGGTGTCCATCGTCACCGGCAGGGCCTTGGTGGTGCCGGCCGGGATGGTGAACGCGAAGGATTTGACCTGGTAGGCCATCGACCACCCCCGGGGTCAGCTGGGCGTGACCGACAGGAGCGCGTTGTGCGCTGCGGCCGGCGCGGCGGCCGAGAGTCGGTATTGCCAGGTGCAGAAGGCGCGCGGGTGCGTGACCAGCTGAGACCGGGCGCCACCGCCCGGATCGATCAGCAACGGCGTGCTGTTGGGGTTGCCGCCGGAGTCGGGCCAGACCGCTTCGACTGCGCCGTTGGTGCCGGCCGCCGTGGTCAGGGACAGAGTGACTTCGCCGTTGAAGCAGGTCGCGGACGGGAAGTAGGGTGGCCCGCTCGGACCCACCAGGTTGCTGGCGAAGGGAATCACCGTATTTGCCGGCGCACTGGCAGCGATCTGCAGGACGAACGGGCGGGCTGGGTCTCCGTCGAAGTTCATCCGCCAGTCCGACAGTGAGGGCTGGCCGATCACCTCGACGGTCAGGTTGGACGCGCCGGAGTTGATCAGCTGCAGCTGGCCGGCCTGTACCGGCAGCGTCCAGGACGGCCCGAACACCGATCCGGGTGCGACTGTGATGTTGGCGGACAGTAGGCCTGCATCGACGACACGGGCGGTGAACTGGTCGACCCACCGATAGGTGCAGGCGATCGGCACACCCGGCGAGTTGTCCTGGATGGTGACCAGCAGGGAGTTGTACTGGGCAACGTCGATGAATTCGGTCGCCCCGGCGGCGAGTGCGCCGGTCCACGCCAAGCCGACCGTGGCGCCGACCGTGGGCAGATAGTCGGGCAGGTCGCCCTGAGGGGTGGTCACAGCCTGGCGCCGGCCGGCAGGGTGTCCGGGTATTCGTACCCGGACGGGGCTACCCAGATGGCGCCGCGGACGCTGCCGGCAATGACGTTGAGGAACAGGTTGGAGGTGATCAGCACCCCGTGACCGGGTAGCGGGTTGGTCAGCGCGGCGCCGGCTGCGAGGGTGATCAGGGCGACGGTCGCGCCGCCGGTCGCGCTGCCGTCCCACAGCTCAACCGTCGCCGGGGCGGCCCCGGTCGTCTCGATGACGGACCACCCGCCCAGCCGGATCGCTCCGGCCGGGACGAGCGGCATCGACGCTACTGTGGGGCCGAACGCGAAGGACCGGAAGCAGCCGGCCGGTACGTGGTGCGGATCGGGATACATGATCAGGGTGCCTCCGTCGCGTCCTGGGGCGGGTCAGTTGGTCAGGTTGGAGTTCAGCTCGGCCAGCAGCAGGGTCACGCTGGCGGCGACGCTGGCGGTGCTGGCGCACACCGACACGAAGGTGGAACCGCGTGCGCCGGAGTTGAACACCGGAATCCAGGGCCGCCCGTTCTTCACGGACATGTCCACGAAGTAGTGCGACGTGACCAGCTCCGAGGTGGTGCCGGGGCCGCCGACGCGCAGGTTCGCCGTCTCGCCGGACTTGATGCCGACGAAGCCGAGGTTGACGTTGGTGACGTAGCCGAGCACCGCGTAGTCCCTGTTGGGGTGCAGCACGTCCTCGGTGGTGTTGACGGCGGTGTCCACCCAGGCGCCGATGGTGGCCGAGCTGGTGCAGGCGACCAGCTGTGGCTTGATGTACTTGATCATCCCGGAGATCTCCGGCCAGGTGTGCAGCCGGGCCGACTGACCGGGAAGGTCCTCGTAATAGAGCTGCATCAGGCCGATGTCGGTCTCGGCCGCGCCGCCGGACAGCCGCGGTGTGATCACGTCGCCGGGCAACAGCAGCTGGTCGGACTCGGCCGGCAGCGAGAAGATGGACGGGGACTCGTTGGGGGTGATCTTGATGCCGTTGACGTTGTCGTGCAACGCCGGCGACAGCAGCTGGATGAAGCCGGCGGTGGTGCCCTGCCGGATCAGGCCCTCCAGGTAGATGTTGCGGGCGGAGTTGCCCATCTTGATGGCGAGAGAGTCGTTGGAGGCTGCGACGGTGGCGACCGCGCCAGCGCCGGGGTTGACCGCGGCGAACAGAACCGTGTCGATGACGGAGCCCATCACGGGACCTTTCTGATTGGTTGTGCCTGGACGCTAGGTGCGGTCGCCTCCCGCCGACACCTGGCCAGTCGGCCTACTTGTTGTAGGACCAGCTGTGCATGTTCTGCGAGAAGGCGACCATGCGGGCGGTGTTCTGCTCGAAGGTGCCGCGCGGGCCGAGGTTGGCCTTGGCGCGGTCAATCTGCGGCAGCAGTGCCGTCATGAAGTCGGCGAACTTGCTCTGGGCCGCGGTCGCGCCGGTCGCGATCCGCTGCTTGCCCTTGTTGGTCATCGCGTCCTTCCAGTCCTGCAGGGACACGCTGGCCACCCGGGTGGCCCACTTGTCGGCGGACTGGTTGACGCCGTTGACGTAGGCGGCCTTCTGCCGGGCCGCGGCTGCGCCGGGTGCGACGGTGACGCCGTCGACGCCGGCCTGCCACTTGTCGGTCGAGGACCCCATGCGCTGTGCCCAGCGCGCGGCCACGTCCTGGGGGTTCTGAGCCATGACTGCTCACTCTCCTTGCTTGCTGTTGGGCGGCCGTCTCGACGCGCCACGGGACGCCATGAACCTATCCCATGCCTCGCCTTGCTTCGTGTACATCTGGTACGCGGCTAGTTGCGCCTTCTTGATTCCACATTCCGCGCACTGCAACAGTTTGCGACTGGACATCTTCTTTTGCG
>Ga0070658_10002864_pt1 | contig 14325 bp, 8 predicted proteins | sample KBSC13metaG_FD_64664 | JGI IMG/M metagenome (GOLD analysis project Ga0070658, IMG submission 64664) | Corn rhizosphere microbial communities from Kellogg Biological Station, Michigan, USA - KBS C1-3 metaG | ecosystem: Host-associated > Plants > Roots > Rhizosphere > Soil ... | reverse complement strand
AAAGAGATCGCCGATCTGCTAGGCGTTGCCTGCCCCGCGGGAGCGGAGCTGCGCAACGTCGCCCGCATCACCGCGCTGGAAGAAGCCGGCGGCGAAGACCTGTCGGTCGTCGCGGCCGACAAGTACGTCGGGGCGTATAAGAAAACCAAGGCCGGCGCGGTGCTGATGAGCCGCAAGATCAAGTACCCCGTCCGCCCGGACGTCGCGGTGCTGCTCGTCGATGACGCCGACCTGGCCCTGGTCAAAGTGCTTGGCCTCCTCGCGCCGCCGGTGCCGCGGCCTGCGGTCGGCGTGCATCCGACGGCGATCGTCGATCCGTCGGCAAAGATCGGTTCGAACGTCGCCATCGGCCCGAACGCCATCATCGGCCCGGGCGCTTCGATCGGCGACAACACGCAGATCCACCCCGGCGTCTACGTCGGCGACAACGCCGTCATCGGCGGCGACTGCATCCTCTGGACGAACGTCGTCGTCCGCGAGCGCGTGCAGATCGGCAACCGCGTCATCATCCATCCGAACAGCGTCCTCGGCGCCGACGGCTTCGGGTACCGCTGGGACGGCAAGCAGCACGTCAAGATCCCGCAGATCGGCGACGTGATCATCGAAGACGACGTCGAGATCGGCGCCTGCGTCTGCATCGACCGTGCCAAGTTCGACGAAACCCGCGTCGGCCGGGGGACGAAGATCGATAACCTCGTGCAGATCGCCCACAACGTGAAGGTCGGCGTGCACGCGATCATCTGCGGCCAGGTCGGCATCGCCGGCACGGCGAAGATCGGCAACGGCGTGGTGCTGGGCGGCGCGAGCGTCGTCCGCGACCACACGAGCATCGGCGACGGCGCGATGGCGGCCGGCCATAGCGTGATCGCCGAAGACATCGAACCTAAGACCGTGATCAGCGGCATGCCCGCCCTGCCGCACCGCCAGACCCTGCGGGAGCAGGCTTCGATCCGCCGGCTTCCCGAGCTGATGGTGGAACTGCGGAAGTTGCAGGAAGAAGTCGAAACGTTGAAAGAGCGGCTCGGCGTCACGGAATAAACCGCCGGGGCCGCCGAGTGCGGTGCTGCGGAATCGAGCCAAACCCAATTCATAACCTAAGGCCCGGCCCTCACTTCGGCCGAAAATTGGGTTCGTTTTTTCAAATCGCATTCAGCCACCGACCCTCCTTCCCGATGCCGCGCAGCGGCGAGCTCCGGTCGTGTGTCTGCGAGCTCCACGGCACATCGGATGATGCTACCGCAGCCGACGCGCCCTGTCGGCGGAAAAACAGGCCGGTTCCTACATCCGGATCTGCACCGCCGCCTCATACCGCCCGCCGCTGATGGGCCGGCAGCGGACGACTTCGCCCTGCACCTTCTGCGGCCGGCCGTCGAAGGCCAGTTCGCACTGCTGCCCCACCGTCAGCTCGGCGTGCAGCATGAACGAGACGCCGACCAGCGGCTGTTCGCGCGTCAGCACGTTGTGCGTCGCGCCGGCGCCGGGGCCGTCCATAATCGTCAGGCGAGCACGGCTCTGGGCGGGCCCGCGCAATGAATTGCGGCGGTCGCTGAGGGTCACGCGGCCCAGGTCGGCGCGGGCGGCGTTGGGGGTCGATGTGGGCATGGAGATGCTACGCGTGGCCATGCGGGGCCGGGTGATGATGCTCATCCGTGAACGTCCAGTTCTCTTAAGCTAAGCGTTAGGGCAATATGGATTCCGGGCAGACCACAGCCGCTTCCCTATCGGCCGTACTGTCTGAAGGATTGCCACCCACCGGTGAGGCGGGCGTGAGCATCCTCCAAAAAAAACTTAAAACTTCAAGTCGCCTCAACACCTGTGCCATAAGGCGGCTACTTATTGCAAAGAGCGCAGGCCTGCGGGTAAGTTTCAAGCCTAGCACTTTCAACGGTTTCCGGGCGGCTTTGTGATTGATTGAATGAGACGCAACCGATTCCCCGTACTCGTCCGTCTGCTGGCGTTCATGCTGCTATTGGCGGCCGCGACGGCGACACGGGCACAGGGCGAAGCGAACCTTACTTCGGGCAACGCGTCCCCGATCGATAAAAGCCAGTTCGACCGCGACCTCGCCGCCCTCACTACCACCCCCACTCGCCTCGTCGGCTCGGCCGGCTACGAAGCGTCGTTCGATTATCTTCGCGGGCAGATCACCGCACTGCCGAACGTCGAGTTGCAGACGCACGACTACCCGGTGATGACGCCGCACACCACGTCGGCGTCGATCAGCATCGGTGGCGCGACCGATGCGATCTACCCGGTGTTGCCGGCGAACATCCGCCTCAACGCCACGCCGACGGAGGGGATCAGCGGCGACCTGGTCTATTGCGGCGACGGCTCGCCGACGCAGACGCCCGCCGGCCGGGTGAAGAACAACATCGCCGTCCTCGAAATCGACTCAGCCGACCAGTGGAAGGCGGTCGCCAGCTTCGGGCCGCGGGCGATCCTGCTGCTGGGCAACGATGGCGCCACGCACTTCACGATGCGCGGGCTGGAGACCGTCGCGCCGGTGAATGTGCCGCGCTTCTTCCTGCCCGACGGCAAGCTGGCCAAATCGATCCGCACCGGCAACGCTAACGACGGCGCGACGATCAAGGCCGTCTGCGATTGGCAGCGATCGACGGCGCACAACCTGTACGCCTACGTCGCCCCGCAAGACCCGCTCCCGCCCGGCACGGCCACGCACGGCAAGGCGTATGCGGCGCTGGCGGTCGTGGCCCCGGTCGATACGAACGGTTTTATCCCCGATTACGCCCCCGGGGCCGGACAAGCCGTTCAACCCGCAGCGGCGCTGGCGCTGCTGCGCGACCTGGCCGCCCACCCGCCGCGCCGGCCGGTCCTCGTCTGCTTCACCGGGGCCGACGGCACCAACCTGCTCGGCAGCCGGCAGATGATGCTGGCCTTCGGCGACGCGCCGTCGAAGTGGCAGGACGACATTGCCACGGACGTCGACCCCGAGTTGGCCGCCGTCACCGCCGACCTGAAGCGGGCCCGCGAAGTGGCCGATGATCCGTCGCAGCTGAGAATCGTAGAGGACCGCGGGCTGATCGCGCGCGTGGTGAAGATCGTCGAGACCGACAACGCACTGGAGCAGGACGAGCTGTTCCGTTTGCGCGTGATTGCGGATGCCGACCTGACCGACGCTAAACGCGCGCGGATCAAGGAACTCGACCATCGCCAGATCGAACTGAGCGAGATCAAGTTCGCCTTCCAGAGCCGACCGGCCGACCTGAAGAAGTATGACGCCGATGCCAGGCGATTGGTTGCCCGCGTGATCGAGCGGCTCGACGGGAGTGCGAATGCTCGCGGGTTGTTGCAACAACTGGGGGAGCGCAAGGCACAACTGCAGCGGCGGATCGACCTGTTCGACTGGCTCGCCGACCGCATCGGGCGAACGAAAACGCCGGACGCCCGCAGCAACGACGAGCGGCTGATCGAACTGACGATGGGCCTGGATCTCAGCGACGGCGGAAACCAAGTCGGGCCGATCTTCTGGGGCCAGATTTACCGCCAGCAGACGATCTCGGCGATCCAGGAATTCCGCGAATGGTTCGACCGGATGGACAACGCGGTCAAGGCCGGCGATCCGAAGGCAGCGTGGTTCGCGGCGCTGGCGAAAAGCGTGAACTTCGAGCCGTTCAAGCTCATCCGCTCGCAAATCACCTTCCTCACCGCCCCGCTGGGCCTGCCGGCCGAGGCGGAGCCGGCGTGGGGCATTCCGTCGATGACGCTGGCGACGCTGGAAGACGCCCGGCCGCGCCGGGATACGCCGCTGGATACGCTCGACCGCGTCGACACGGCAAAAATTCTGCCGCAACTGTCGGCGGTCGATGCGATCATCCATCACGCCGCCGACGACCCGACCTTCGTCGGCCAGCCCGAATTCCGCCGCAGCACTGGCGGGTTCGAGGGCCAGGTCGTCTCCACCGCCAGCGGCCGGCCGATCCCCGATCTACCGCGGCCCGGTTTTTTGGCATCGCTGAACTACCTCGGAGCCGATCGGCATATCCCGCCGGCGAAGTGGTTTCCATTCTCGCTCGGCGTGCGGCGGAATGAGGTCGCCGATTGTGACGCCGAAGGCAATTATCGCTTCGAAGGCCTGCCGCGCGTGGGCGACATGCGCACGGTGCTGGTGAAGGTGTATCGCCTGGCACCGGGAACGGGCGAGATCAACGCCGCCAGCGACCTCGGCCAGCAATCGGCCGATCTGAAGATCAGCGGCAACCTCGATTCGCCGTTCGATCCGCTGCGCAACGTGGTGTTCGATTGCCGCGAGTTCACGCTCGTCGGGCTGTACGACCCGCGCTTCCTGCAGAGCCTGGGCGAGGTGCAGTTGATCGACGCGCGGCGCAACGCCGAGCCGCAGCGGTTCAACATCATGCTGGCCGACCAGATGGCGGCGGGTCAGCTCGAGCCGGGCAGCCGCGTCGACCTGCTGTTCCGCTACGGTCGGATCGGCAACCGTATCGTGCTGCTCAACATGCCCGAGCCGGCGGTCGCGACGACTCGACCGGCCGCCGCGGCGACGGGTAACGGCCAAGCCACCGTCACCGGCAAGCACAGCGTCGGCGAGGGCAACGGCTATACGATCGACCAGCTGAACAACATCGCCCCGCTCTCGCTCGCCACGGCCAGCGATTTCTGGCGGCTGAACCAGGTCCGCATCGAAGAATACCGCAAGGCCGGCGTCACCAGCCCGCTGATCGATTCGCTCCATAATGACGCCGACAAGCAGATGAGCGCTGCGCGCGAAGCGCTGGCCGACAGCAACACCCCCGTCCTGCTCAAGGCCAGCACCGGCGCCTGGGCCACCGAGGCCCGCGTGTACGACGCCGTGCAGAAGATGGCCAACGACGTCATCTACGCCGCGATTTTCCTGCTGCTGCTGGCGGTGCCGTTCAGTTTCTGCATGGAACGGCTGCTGATCGGCACGCCGAACATCTACAAGCAGATCGGCGGCGCGTTCGGCATTTTCGGCACCATGACCCTGGCGCTGTGGGCGTTTCACCCGGCCTTCAAGATCAGTTCCAGCCCGCTGATCATCGTGCTGGCGTTCGCGATCATCCTGATGTCGGTCGTCGTGATCGGGGTGGTGTACGGCAAGTTCGACACCGAACTGAAGCGCATCCGCTCCGGTCGCGGGACGGCCGAGGGGGCGAGCATCGCCAGCGCGAGCGTACTGATGAGCGCGGTGATGCTCGGCATCGCCAACATGCGGCGGCGGAAATTCCGCACGGCCCTGACGGCCATCACCGTCATCCTGATCACCTTCGCTGTGCTCTGCTTCACCAGCACGAGCCGGTACCAGGGCGTTCTCTCGCTGCCGACGGGTATCGATTCGACGTACCCCGGCCTGCTGCTCCGCCAGCGCGGCTTCCGGCCGATGGCGCCGAACGTGCTCGACGGGCTCCGGACGGCGTATCCGGACAAGCAGTTTGTCGAACTCTGGTGGACGCTCAACTCCGGCGAAACGAAAGACCAGGTCGACCTTGTCGCCGACCACGACGGCAAAACGCAAACGGTGCCGGTGGCGGCATTGCTGGGACTGTCACCGGGCGGGACGAAGGTATCGGCCTTGGGCGACCTGCTGCCGGGCTTCGACAAGCTCGAAAGCGGCGCCGAAGACGTCATCTACCTGCCGCTGAACCTCGGCGAGCAGCTCAAGGTGAAGGCCGGCGAGACGATCTCCGTCGCCGGCAAGCCGCTGAAGATCGCCGGCCTGTTCGATCCGTCGGCGTTCGACCAGCGGGCGAGCATTCTTAGCGGCGAGCCGATGACGCCGCTGAAGTACAGCAGCGGCGCCCTCGACGCCAGCGGGCAGAAGCTCACCGACAACAACGCCGACACGCTCGATCTCGACGCCGACTCGACGGCCGACGAGGCCAGTGCCAGCTACGAGCACCTGCCCAGCACGCAGATCGCCATCGTTCCCGCGGCCCTGTCGAAGTCGCTCGAAAACAGCACGCTCCGCCTGGTGGCCGTCCGCACCGCCCCCGATGACGCCAAGGCCGACGTGCGGGACGAATCGGTCAAGTCGATCGTGAGCGACATCACGCAGCGCTTCGCCCTGGCCACCTTCGGCGGCTACAGCGACGGCGTGAAACTCGTCTCGGCCAGCAACCTCGCCAGCGTCGGCGGCGGTGCGAACGTGGCGATCCCGCTGGCGATCGGCGGGCTGATCATCTTCAACACGATGATGGGCAGCATCGCCGAGCGGAAACGCGAGATCCACGTCTATACGTCGCTCGGCCTGGCCCCGTTCCACGTCGGCGCGCTCTTCATCGCCGAGGCGATGACCTACGGCCTGATCGGCAGCGTCTTCGGCTACATCATCGGGCAAGGCGTCGGCACGGCGCTGCTGAAACTCGGCTGGCTGGGTAATGTCACGCTCAACTACAGCGGCAGCAGCGCGATGCTGACGCTGGGCCTGATCCTGCTGATCGTGCTGCTATCGGCCCTGGTTCCCGCCCGCCTCGCCAGCAAGGTCGCGGCCCCGAGCATCGACCGCAGCTGGCGCGTTCCTGATCCGGTCAACAACCAGATCATCGCCCTGCTCCCGTTCACAATTAACAAGACGGCGGCCGAGGGCGTCGTGGGCTATTTGAGCGAATGGCTCGAAGCCCACCAGGAAGGCAGCATCGGCAAATTCTCAGCCGGCAACATTGAGGCCTTCGCAAGCGTCAGCGACCTCGGCCAGCCCACGCGCGGCCTGCAGACGGTGATCTGGCTCACCCCGTTCGACCTCGGCGTCCGTCAGCACATGCTGCTGCTGATCGCCCCGGGCGAATTCAACGACATCTACGAGGTCCGCGTCGTCCTCGAACGCCTCAGCGGCGACGACGGCAGCTGGTGGCGGATGAATCGCACGTTCCTGACCGAGCTGCGCAAAGAGTTCCTGCAATGGCGCAGCCTTAGCCCGCAGCGGATGCAGGAGTACGTCGCACAGAGCCATCGATTGTTTGAACAGGGTCCCGAAGAAGTCGCGGCGACTGACACCGGTGAAGAGGTCCGCCTGGCATGACCGTCGACAAAGAACTGCAAGAATTTCGCGACCTGATGCAGCCGCCCGAAACCTGGGTGGACTCGTTCAACCTCAAGGCCATCATTGGCGGGTTGTTCGTCGGGCTCATCATGACGCCGGCGAGCATGTACATGCAGCTGGTGACCGGCACCGATGTCGGGCCGGCGGCGCAGTGGGTGACGATCATCCTGTTCCTCGAAGTCGCCCGCCGATCGTTCACGTCGCTGTCGCGTCCCGAGATTTACATTCTGTACTACATGGCCGGGGCGACGCTGATCAGCAGCGGGCCGGGCAGCGGGCTGCTGTGGCAGCAGTTCCTCGTGCAATCGGAAGAAATGCGGAAGTTCGGCATCGCCGACAAGATTCCGCAGTGGTACGCGCCGCATTCGCCGGATGTGCTGGGGAGTCGAAGCTTCCTCAACCCGGCGTGGTACGTGCCGATCGCCCTGATGGGCCTGGGCATGCTGATCGCCCGGCTCGATAACTTCGGGCTCGGCTACATCATGTACCGCGTCACGAGCGACGTGGAAAAGCTTCCCTTCCCGATGGCCCCCGTCGGCGCCGCGGGCGTGACGGCATTGGCGGATGCGTCGGGGGGACGCGAGACCTGGCGGTGGCGCGTCTTCAGTTTCGGCGCGGTGCTCGGTATGGCGTTCGCGACGCTCTACCTCGCCCTGCCGGCCATTACCGGCGCCTTCCTGCCGGAGAAGATCGCCATCTTCCCCGTGCCGTTCACCGACCTGACCGGCAATATCGAAAAGCTCATCCCGGCCACGCCGTTTATGCTCAGCTTCGATCTGGGCCTGCTGATCCTGGGTATGGTGCTGCCGTATTGGGCGATGATGGGCAGCTTCATTGGCTTGCTCATGGGCGTGATCGCCAACCCAATTTTGTACCACTACGGCATCCTGAAGAACTGGGCGCCCGGGGCGGGCGCGATTCGCACGCTCAACAGCAACACGCTCGATTTCTACTTCAGCTTCGGTCTGGGTCTGACGTTCGCGATTGCCTTCATCGGCTTCTGGCAGGTGATCAGCGGATTGCTGGAAGCCCGCCGCGCCGGCAACCAGAGCGGCCAAAAAACCGGCGCCCTGCACGCCCTGCTAAACCCGCCCGCTGGCCGTGGCGATATCAAATTGTGGGTGGCCGGGCTGATCTATTTTGCGACCACGACCACCACCATCGTCACCGCGTATTTCCTGCTGGAGAATGCCCACGAGCACGGCTACGGTTCGCCGATCACCTGGACGCTCTTGGCCGTCTTCGCGTTTTACGGGTTCGTCTACACGCCGATCATCAGCTACGTCTCGGCCCGGATGGAAGGCATCATCGGCAACACAGTGAACATCCCCTTCGTCCGCGAGGCCACGTTCATCCTCACCGGCTACCAGGGTGCGGCCATCTGGTTCGCCCCCTTCCCCGCCAACAACTACGGGGCGGCCACCCTCTACTTCCGCAAGACGGAACTCACCGGCACCAAGATCAGCACGATGCTGAAGGCCGAGCTGTTCATCCTGCCGATTGCGTTTATCAGCACCGTGATCTTCAGCCAGTTCATCTGGACGATCGCCCCGGTACCCAGCCAGTCGTTTCCCTACACGCAAACGATGTGGGAAGCGATCGCCTACCGCAGCGGCCTGATCATGAGCGCCACCATGCAGGGCGGCGAGCACGGCCCGTTCGCCGAGGCGTTTCACTGGAGCTACCTGTTCATCGGCTTCGTCCTGGCGACCGGGTTGTTCGGCATCCTCCGCTTCTTCGGCCTGCCGATCCTGCTGGTCTACGGGCTGATCCGCGGCCTCGACCAGGCGGCACCGCACGTGATCATCCCACAATTCCTCGGCGCCCTGCTCGGCCGATACTATTTCGCCCGCCGCTTCGGCGAGATGTGGAAGCAATACATCATCGTCTTCTACGCCGGCTATAGCTGCGGCACCGGCCTGGTGATGATGCTGAGCCTGGGCATCGTGTTCATCAGCAAGAGCGTGTTCCAGAGCCCGTACTAAGATTTGCGAATGCCGATTTGCGATTTGCAAATACTCGCTTGGCAGGGATGGTCGCTGCAGGTGCCGGCGGCATGGAACCCGGTGCGCGTGGAAGGCGATGCCGACAGCGGATCAATGCTGCTGGCCGACCTCGCTGCTGCGCGATTAGGCATCCGATGGCGCAGCGCCGGGCGCGGCGATCCGAAGAAGCTGGTCGATCGTGTCATCGCTGGCGAAGCCGGGGACGAAGTGCCCGCGGCAGACTCGATCGCCTCATCGAACAGCGGCCTGATCGAGCCGCGGCTGCGGAGAGATTCGGAATCGCAGCGAGAATTCTTCGCCGCCTACAGCGCGCGGCGAAAGCGCGTGATCGAGATCGTCCACACGCCGGCCGAAGGCGGGTCCATGGCGGACAGGATACTGCCGTCGCTCACGGAGCAACCGGCGGAGGAGGACCAGTTCTGGTCCGTCTTTGGCCTTCATGTGCACACGCCGGCGGAGTTCAAATTGCAGTCGTACGCGTTCAACGCCGGCGATGTCGCGTTGCACTTCCGCCACGGCAATGGCCGCACGATCGTCCGCCGCATCGGCCCGGCGAAACTGGCGTTGTCACGGCAGCCGCTGGAAAAATGGGCGACGACGCTCGACCGTTCGCAGCGAAAGCTTTACCGATCGGCCTCTCTCGTAGGGTCCGCCCTGGCGGACCGTCTTCTCGAGTCGTACAACCCGTCGAAAGACGGTCCGCCAGGGCGGACCCTACAAGACGTCGCTACCGCGAAAATCCCGCGTCGCCGCCGTCTGTTTTGGGCGTGGCTCGTACCGAAGCAGTTAACCGCCATCGCCGCCGTGGATCCTGTCGCCGATCGGCTGATTGTGGGCAGTTCGAACGATCCGGAGGTGCTTCGCCGTCTGATTCAGCAGGCGATGAAGAACGACGTCACCGACATAAGCGCGCCAACAGAACAGCAGGAGCTTATTCCCGCATGATCGGCAAGCGTAAAACCCCGCCGCTCACGCAGGAGCAACTGCTGGCGCTCAAGCCGGTGCGGCTGGTCTCACCAGCGCTGCAGCCGCGCGAGAACGGCGGCGGTGCGCTGAAGGTTCCCCTGCCCCAGCGCCGCTGGCCGTTCAAACTGCCGGCCGGGGCGACGAAGACGTTCGAGCTCGACGCGGTCGGCGTTTTTGTCTGGAACGCACTTGACGGCGAGACGACCGTTCAACAGCTGATCGAAAAGCTCGCTGCTGAGTACCGGCTGAATTTGCGCGAGGCCCAGGTGCCGACGCTGAAGTTCCTCGAAACCCTGATGCGCAAAGGCCTGATCGGCCTGCCGCGGAATGACCGATCGAGCAACGCCGATCCGGCGGCGGTGGTATAACGGAGCAGTTTGATGACGCAGACCGCCGCACAACCTCGCCGCCAGATCGAACTGCCGCTAAGCAAGGCGGTCGAAATCGCCTACAACTCGATCCGCCTGCGCTTTACGCGCAGCCTGCTGGTCACCAGTTCGATCGTGCTGGCCCTGGCGTTCCTCTGCTCGATCCTGACGACACAGACACTGCTGGACGGCATGCGGCAGTGGACGGCGGCTTGGCCGCAGAGCACGCAGTACCGGGAACTGAAAAAGCAGCGGGAGAAGCTCGACGTCGATATCGATGCCACCGGGTCGGTCCTCCGCTTCGAGGCCGGCAAGGCCAAGCCCCCCGCCGGCGCAGCGCCCTTCGACGTGAAAACCGCCTTCGGCAAGAAGTGGGAGGACATCAAGTCCGACACCGGGGCCCTGCCCGTCACCACCGGCGACATCGATCGCATTCTGACGGCCAAGCCCGAGCTGACCGGCAAGGTCAAATCGCTGATCGACAACATGCGCCAGCGCCGCGTGATCCGCGATCAGCTCAACCGCCCCGAGGCGCTGCGGGCCGCGATGACCACGCGCGGCGTGCCGGTCGAGCCGGCCGACATCGCCGCCGACCGGCTGCAGACGCGCTGGGTCATCGGCCTGGCGTTGCTCGTTGCTTTCGTCGGCATCCTTAACGCGATGCTGATGAGCGTGACCGAACGCTTCCGCGAGATCGGCACAATGAAATGCCTGGGCGCGCTCGACAGCTTTATCGTCAAGCTGTTCCTGCTCGAAAGCCTGTTCCAGGGCGTCGTCGGCACGGCCGCGGGGATGCTTGTCGGCATTCTTGTCAGTTTCGCGTCGGCCTGGATCAGCTATGGCAACGCGACGTTCTGGAACCTGCTGACCGGCGAGATTTTGCTGAACCTGGGCATCACGCTCGTCGTTGGCATGCTGCTCAGCGTCGGCGGCGCGATTTTGCCGGCGTTGCAGGCGGCACGAATGGAGCCGATCGCCGCGATGCGGGTGGAAGCGTAATTTCGTAAGGATTGCTCGATGACTGACATCACACCGATTCCCGACACCGACCCGACCACCGGCACCGTCATCGAACACGCCGTTCGCACGATCGACGTAAAGCGCGAATACAAGATGGGCAACGAGACGGTGCGTGCCCTGAAGGGCATCAGCGTCGAGATCGGCCGCGGCGAATACATCTCGATCATGGGGCCCAGCGGCAGCGGCAAGAGCACGTTCTTCAACATGATCGGCGGGCTCGATAAGCCGAGCGAAGGCAAGGTGTACATCGACGAAGTCGACATCGCCCAGCTCGACAGCTACGAGCTGGCGTGGATGCGCTGCCGGAAGATCGGCTACATCTTTCAGACGTTCAACCTGATCCCGGTGATGACGGCGCTGGAAAACGTTCAGCTGCCGATGATCTTCGCCGGGATGACGACGGCCGACGCGCAGGACAAGGCGATGGAGATCCTGAAGCGCGTGGAGCTCGGCCACCGGTGGAAGAACAAACCGACCGAAATGTCCGGCGGCCAGCAGCAGCGCGTGGCGATCGCGCGAGCCTTTGCGAACGACCCGACGATCATCCTGGCGGACGAGCCGACGGGGAATCTGGATCTGAATACCGGCAAACTGATCATCGAACTGCTCAGCGGCCTGAACCAGGAACGCGGCGTCACGATCATCAGCGCCACGCACGATCACAAGATGCTGGCGGTCAGCGACCGGATCATCTGGATCAGCGACGGCACGGTGGCCAAGATCAGCCGGCGCGATGAGCTGAAGATCGAGGCCGGCAGCGTCGAGGGGCCGGGATGGGGTGAAGGCCAAGCGCGGCTGTAAATCGCCGCCGTTCCCACCTTCGGCGTTATCGGACGGCTATTTCTTTACTCGTCGGTTCCGTCGGCTGTTCACTAGGCCCTCGATCGCGTCGATGGATGCGATGAGAGCTGATAGATGAATTGCATCCACACCCGATCGCGGAAAGCTGAAATTCGTAGGCCGCCGGCATCTAAGAACCGACGCCGACGAGGGTCGGTCTTGCTGTACGCGCTCATCGGGATGTGCGGTTTTGTTGGATTCGCCTCGTTCGCGGTCGATTTCGGCAGCGCCCAGCTGGCCAAATCGCAATTGCGTGCGGCCGTCGATGCCGCGACCCTGGCCGGCGGCAGTGGCATGTCGATCAGCCCGGCCACCGCCCGCGCCCGCGCCAAGGCGATCGCGGCGAGCAATATCGTCAACGGCGCACCGCTGACACTGCTCGATAGCGATATCGAGCTCGGCACCTGGAATGCCTCTACCGGGCAATTCACCGTGCTCAACGGAAACAACGAAAGCAAGGCGAACGCCATCCGCGTCAACGGCCTGCTGGCGGCGGGCCGTGGTACCGGGGTCAACCTGGCTTTCATGGGGTCGATTTCGAACCGCAAAACGATCGATCTGAAAGTATCGTCCATCGGCGCCGCCGCGGTCGACGCGGTGGACCTGATGCTGGTGCAGGACGTCAGCGGCTCCTTTACGAACGAAATCTCGATCGCGAAGACCGGGGACACTGCGCTGCTCAATTCCCTCAACACGACCGGCAGCAAATCGAGCTTCGGGATCACAGTCTTCACCGGAACGGCCAAGACGGTCACCTCGCCTACTGGCGTGGTGAACAACATCGGACCGCTGCGAAGCTCTCTGAATAGTCTCAGCGTGGGCGGCAATGGGATGCCCGCAATCATCAGTGGTACGGACATCGCGGCTGGGATGGAAAAAGCGATTGCCGCGCTGAACAGCTATAGCTCGTCGAACAACAACCGCACCATGGTCATCGTCAGCGACGGCGAACCGAGCGCGTCGCTGTTTGGTGCTCATCCGTTCTACTCGGCCAACCAGCTGCTGGCATTGGCCCAGTCAGACGCCGACACGGCTTGGGCGGCGGGAATCAACATCTACGTGGTGTTCTGGAATTCCTCAAACGACACCAGGGCGGCCGCCAACCTCAGGAGCCTGGTGCGGGGCAAGGGGACGTTTATTGACGTGACCGACCCGGCGGACCTGCCAGACGCGATCGGCCTGATCATGCAATCGCAGACGCGGCTCGTTCATTAAGCTTTCGCAGACATTTTCTGGAGCGATTCAAAGGCGGCAGTTCCATGGCCGCCTTCACTTTTTGCGTCTCCAGCACCGGCAGCATCGCGGAACGACGCCCTTCGAGCCGGCGACACAATGCACAAGCCCCGACGAGCGCAATCGCGATCGCCTTCCGCATTCCAAATCGTCAAAACAAAAAGCCCCGCGAACGGTTAGTTCGCGGGGCTTCGTTGTTATAAGGCTGGCAGTGACCTACTTTCCCACTGATGCAGTATCATCGGCTCCGCAAGCTTAACGACCGTGTTCGGAATGGGAACGGGTGTGACCTTACGGATATAGCCACCAGCCAAGCTGGCTGACCGGTTTTCACCGATCAGCCAGCGTTTGCTTTCGACATTGAATGATGAGTACGTCGTCATGACGTAATTGTTGCCGCGAAATTTCGCCTCGAGCACACTTTTCGTTTCGTCACACTCACTTCTGAGCAGTGACGATGATCGATAAAAGTGGTCAAGTCAATCGACCGTTAGTACCAGTGAGCTAAAGCTATTACTAGCCGTACACTTCTGGCCTATCAACCGGGTAGTCTACCCGGGGTCTCATGGGAACCCTAATCTTGATATTGGCTTCACGCTTAGATGCTTTCAGCGTTTATCCTTTCCTGACATAGCTATCCAGCCGTGCCCTTAGCAGGACAACTGGTATACCAGGGGTCAGTACCTCCTAATCCTCTCGTACTAGGGAGATATTATCGTCAAGGTTCCTTCGCCCGCAGCAGATAGGGACCGACCTGGCTCACGCCGGTCTGAACCCAGCTCGCGTACCACTTTAATTGGCGAACAGCCAAACCCTTGGGACCGCCTTCAGCCCCAGGATGTGATGGGCCGACATC
>Ga0070658_10002863_pt1 | contig 14329 bp, 12 predicted proteins | sample KBSC13metaG_FD_64664 | JGI IMG/M metagenome (GOLD analysis project Ga0070658, IMG submission 64664) | Corn rhizosphere microbial communities from Kellogg Biological Station, Michigan, USA - KBS C1-3 metaG | ecosystem: Host-associated > Plants > Roots > Rhizosphere > Soil ... | reverse complement strand
CTCGCGAGCCCGCGGGCGACGCGCTGAAGCTCAGCAGCACTTCCCGCCCGGCCGGTCGAACCGGTCGCGCTGGCAGAGCGCGATCAGCTCGCTCCGCGACAGCAACGGCGCATCGGGATGCCGGCGTCGCATGTGCGCGGCGTAGCGCTCGTAATCGGGGACGCCGGCCAGCGCGCGCAGCAGCGCGGCGACCCGCGAAAGCGTTAGGCGGACGGCACGCATGCCCTAGTCCCCCGCGACCGCGACCAGTGACTCGACTCCCCGCTCGGCCGGCACTTCCGTCGACGACGCCGCCTTCCGGCCGCGGACGATCGCCGTCCACTCGGCGATCGATGCCGCGAGGACGACCACCACCGCGATCATGAACGCGGCGGCGACCGCCGCGTCGAGCCGCTCGTTGAAGATCATCCGCCGGACGTCGGCCGCGCTCCGCCCCGCCGGCAGCGTGCCGGCTGCCAGCGACCGGGCCAGCGCCGAGGCCTTGGCGAGGAAGCCTAACGCCGGATCGGGGGACATCAGCTTCTGCCACCCGGCCGTCAGCGTCACGACCACCAGCCAGGCGAGCGGAAGGATCGTGACCCAGGCATAGCGCGCCCGCCCGCTGTTGATGATCACGCTCGTCCCGACGCACAGCGCGACCGCGGCCAGCAGCTGGTTCGAGATCCCGAACAGCGGCCAGAGCGAGTTGATCCCGCCGAGTGGATCCAGCACTCCCTGATACAGGAACCACCCCCACATCGCGACGAACAGCGCGCTCGCGATCACCACCGCCGGATACCACGACACCCGGCCGAACGCCGGCCAGACGTGGCGTCCGAGGTCCTGGAGCATGAACCGGCCGACGCGCGTCCCGGCATCGAGCGTGGTCAGGATGAAGAGCGCCTCGAACATGATCGCGAAGTGGTACCAGAGCGCCATGCCGCCGCCACCGCCTAACGCGCTGGAGAAGATGTGCGCCATCCCGACCGCCAGGCTCGGCGCCCCGCCGACACGCGACAGCAGCGAGCTCTCCCCGACCTGCGCCGCCAGCGCGTTCAGCGTCTCCGGGGTGACGGTGAATCCCCACTGCGCCACTGCCTGCGACGCGCTCGCCGCCGTCGTCCCGATCGCCGCCACCGGCGCGTTGATCGCGAAGTACACTCCCGGCGTCAGCACGCAGGCCGCGATCAGCGCCATCACCGCCACGAACGATTCCATCAGCATCCCGCCGTAGCCGACCAGCCGCGCATCGGTCTCGTGCTCGAGCAGCTTCGGCGTCGTCCCGCTCGAGACCAGCGCATGGAAGCCGCTGATCGCGCCGCAGGCGATGGTGATGAACGCGAACGGAAAGACCTTCCCCGCGAACACCGGTCCCGTGCCGTTGGTGAACCGCGTCAGCGCCGGCATCTGCAGCGGCGGGAGGACGAACAGGATCCCCAGCGCCAGCGCGAGCACGACCCCGATCTTCACGAACGCCGACAGGTAGTCGCGCGGCGCGAGCAGCAGCCAGACCGGGAGCACCGACGCCAGGAAGCCGTACAGCATCACCAGCACCGCCAGCGTCGTCCCGCCGAGCGTGAACATCGGCGCCAGCGATGCCGACTGCGCCACCGCCCGTCCCGCATAGAGCGCGACCGCCAGCAGGACGATCCCGATCGCGCTCGCCTCGAGCACGCGCGCCGGCCGGAGCCAGCGCAGGTACACGCCCATCAGCAGCGCGATCGGGATCGTCAGGCCGATCGTCACCGTCCCCCACGGACTCGATCGCAGCGCGTTCACGATCACCAGCGCCAGCACCGAGATGAGCACGATCATGATCCCGAGCACCGCCAGCCCCGCCGTCACCCCGGCCACCGGCCCGATCTCCTCGCGCGCCATCCGCCCGAGCGACTTCCCGTCGCGGCGCACCGATGCGGCGAGGATGACGAAGTCCTGGACCGCGCCGCCTAACGCGACACCGACGATGATCCAGAGCGCGCCAGGGAGGAATCCGAACTGCGCCGCCAGCGTCGGCCCGACGAGCGGCCCCGGCCCCGCTATCGCCGCGAAATGGTGACCGAAGACGATCCACTTGTGGGTCGGGACGTAGTCGCGGCCGTCGTCGAGCCGCTGCGCCGGCGTCCGCCGCGTCACGTCGAGCGCGAACACCTTCGCCGCGATGAACTTCGAGTAGAAGCGATAGGCGACCGCGTACGTCGCGAACGCGGCGACGAGCAGCCACGCGGCACTGATCGTCTCGCCGCGACTCAACGCCAGGCGCCCCAGCGCAACCGCTCCGGCGAGAGCGACCGCGATCCAGCCGAGCATCGAGAGTGGCTTCATTGGTTGCTTCATGGGGCCAAACTGCTTTCTCCCTCCGCGGACGGCTAGAGCGCCCCCATGCCAGTCGACTGTAAACAGCAGTTGGACCGCCGAGAACTGCCGCGCCATTGGGATGCTCGCGGTCCCGCGCGAGCAACGAGTCGACTGATTGGGCGTTAGGCGGGATTGCCTCGCCCCTCCCGCTACCCGCGGAGAGCAGTTCCAACTCCACATCGGTCGCCTTTCCCCCGCGGCGGTTCTCGGCGGTCCACCAGCAGTTGCAGCCCGCCCCGCCGCCCCGCCCCATCGCGCCGCTCATCCCGCGACAGACTCCTCTAGCCGTCCCGCTCCGCACTCGGCAGCTTACCCTGCGACGCCTGCTTCCCGCCCCCCAACGCCCACGACATGTCGTTCAACGCCACGCTTCGCTTCACCCTTGCCGCCGCTCTCACCCTCTCGACCGCCTGCAAGGCAAAAGATTCCGGCGCCGGCGCGGCGACGACGAAGACCATCGGCGTCAGCCTCCTCACGCGCGAGCACGATTTCTATCGGACCCTCGAGGCCGGGCTCCAGGACGCGGCGGCGAAGCACGGCTACAAGCTGATCATCACCACCGGCGACTTCGACCTCGCCAAGCAGCAGTCGGAGATCGACAACTTCCTCGTCCAGAAGGTGGACGCGATCGTCGTCTGCCCGACCGACACGAAGGGGATCGCGCCCGCCATCCAGAAGGCGAACGCCGCCAGGATCCCGGTCTTCACCGCCGACATCGGCGCCGAGGGCGCGACCGTGGTCTCGCACATCGCGTCGGACAACGTCGCCGGTGGACGGCTCGCGGGCGAATACGTCGCGAAGCTCATCGGCGGCAAGGGCGACGTCGGGATCGTCAGCCAGCCCGAGCTCCAATCGGTGATCGACCGCGAGAGCGGCTTCCGCGAGGCGATCGGGAAATATCCCGGCATCACCATCGTCTCGGCAATCAATGGCGGCGGCGTGCGCGACCGCGCGCTGAAGGCGGCCGACGACATGTTCCAGGCCCACCCCGGCATCCGCGCCGTCTTCGCCATCAACGACGAGACAGCGTTAGGCGTCCTCTCCAGCGCCACCTCGCACGGGATGAAGAACGTCGCCATCGTCGGCTACGACGCGGCCCCCGAGGCACTCAAGGCGATCGCGGCCGGCTCGGCGCTCAAGGCCGACGTCGCCCAGGACCCGCGCGCCATCGGCGTCCAGACCATCGAGGCGATCGCCGATCATTTCGCCGGGAAGAATCCGCCGGCGCGGATCGCGGTCCCGGTGCGGATCATCGACGCCGACTCGATCCGGGCGTCGGCGACGAAACCGACAGCCTGACGGTTGGCCGCATCGTGACCGAGGCAGCCGCCGCCCCCGTTCCGGCATCGCCGCGCCAGGTCGTGCGCGGACGCCGCGCCGCCGAGTATGCGCTCGTCGTCGCCACGATCATCCTCGTCGCGGTCTTCACGTCGATCGCCCCCGGCTTCCTCACGGTCGCCAACGCCGTCAACATCGCGCTCAGCATCGCCATCGTCGGCATCCTCGCCGTCGGGATGACGGCGGTCATCATCACCGGCGGCATCGATCTGTCCGTCGGATCGGTGCTCGCCCTCGCCGGTGTCTCGGCGGCGATCGCGGCGACCAGGGGCGCACCGTTCGTCGTCGTCCTCATCGTCGCGTTGGGCGTGGGCGCGCTCACCGGCGTCGTCAACGGGACGCTGGTCGCCTGGCTTCGCGTCCCGCCATTCGTCGCGACGCTGGCGATGCTCACCGCCGCCCGCGGTCTCTCGTTCATCATTTCCGATGGCCGCAGCGTCGGCGGGATGCCCGACTCGTTCGGTGCGCTCGGGCGCGCGGTCATCCTCGGCGTCCCCGCGCCGGTGCTGGTGATGGCCGGGGTGATGGCGGCGGGGGCCGTCGTCCTCAGCCGGATGGTGTTCGGCCGCCACATCTACGCGCTCGGGAGCAACCCGGCCGCCGCCTGGCTCGCCGGGATCCGCGTCAAGCTGGTGACGTGGGTCGTGTATACGCTCAACGGCGCGCTCGCCGGGCTGGCCGGGCTGGTGCTCGCCTCGCGGCTCGGGGCCGGCGTGCCTAACGCTGGCGTCCAGTATGAGCTCGACGTCATCGCGGCGGTGGTCGTCGGCGGGACGTCGCTCAGCGGTGGACGGGGGAGCATCGGCAGCACGCTCTGGGGAACGGTCTTCATCGGCGTCCTCACCAACGGCCTGAATCTCGCCAACGTCGACCCCTACGTGCAGAAGATCGCCCTCGGCGTCGTGATCGTGATCGCGGTCATCGCTGACGGGCTCGGGAGACGCGACCGCCAGTGACGGTGATGCAGCGATGACGATGCGGATCGGGATCGATCTCGGCGGAACCAAGATCGAGGGGATCGCCCTCGCCCCGGACGGCACCATCCCCGTCAGGCGGCGCGTGCCGACGCCGAACGATTATCCGTCGACGCTCGACGCCCTCGTCGGCGTCGTCGAGACGATCGAGCGCGAAGTCCGCACCCGCTGCACGGTCGGCATCGGCATCCCCGGCACCGTCATGCCCGAGACCGGAGTGGTCAAGAACGCGAACTCGGTCTGCCTCAACGGCGAGACGCTCCTCGACGACCTCAACACGCGACTCGGTCGCACCGTCCGCCTGATGAACGACGCCAACTGCTTCGCGCTCAGCGAAGCCGCCGACGGTGCAGCCGCCGGTGCGCCAGTGGTGTTCGGCGTCATCCTCGGCACCGGCGTCGGCGGCGGAATCGTGGTCGACGGGAAGTGCCTCATCGGCGTCAACCAGATCACCGGCGAATGGGGGCACAATCCGCTCCCCTGGCCATCGATCGAGGAGGTCCCCGGCCCGAGCTGCTATTGCGGACGACAGGGGTGCATCGAGGCGTTCATCTCCGGTCCGTCGATGGCGCGCGACCACGCGACACACACCGGCAGGACGCTGTCGACCCGCGCGATCGTCAGCGCCGCCCAGAGCGGCGAGCCCGAAGCGACGGCGACGATGGAGCGTTATTACAACCGGCTCGCGCGATCGCTGGCGACGGTGATCAACCTGCTCGACCCGGACGTCATCGTGCTCGGCGGCGGAATGTCCAACGTCGACGGTCTCGCCGACTCGGCGCGGGAGCGGTTGCGCGGTTATGTCTTCTCCGACACCATCGCGACGCGCGTCGTGCGCAACGTTCATGGCGACTCGAGCGGCGTTCGCGGCGCGGCCTGGCTCTGGCCGGTCGGCAGCGTCCCCTGACGTAGTCCGGTTCACCCGCGCGGAAACCGGTTCTCGATCACGACGTACGGGCGAGCCGATTCGCCGCCGACACCACAATCACCGGAGCAGCAGATGGACATCCTTCCCCGCCTGATCAACGGCACCCTCCGCGAGCACTACATCCTGCTCTTCGGAAGCGCGACGACGGTCAGCATCGTCGCCGGCGCGGTCGGCGCCTGGTTCGGGGCCCGCGCCGCCACCCGTGCCGCGATCCGCGAGGCCGAAGCGAAGGGACGCGAGGCGCTCAACGCGAATCACTTCCGCGAGCTCGCCACCAACGTCGAGTCGATCGGTCTCGAGGTCGAGCGCATCGCCGAGGCGCAGCGCTTCGTGGCGAAGGTCCTCGTCGACCGTCGCGACGTCATCACGCCCCCGCCCGCGTCGCGGCGCGAGGCGAGCGAGACCACCCCGCACTGATCCTTCCCGGACGCTGCCAGGGGCATAGCGCCGGCTAGCGCGGCGTGAACTGGCTGATCTCGTACAGCGGCGCGTCGACTTCGACTTTACCGAGCGCGGCCCGAATCGGATAGCCGTAGCGCGCGTCGTACTGCACATCGAGCGGCCGCGTGCCGGCGCGCACCGCGGCGTCGATGATGTCGAAGAGCTGCGGAACGGTCGGAAAGGCTCCCGCGTACTCGGCCGGCACTGGCCCGTCGTTCGGGTAGGCGCGCGAGATCACCACTCCGTTGCGCACCGAGATCGCGACGACCCCCGCCGTTCCCGGGACGCACTCGCACGACTTGCTCAGCACCATGTCGTAGCTCGATGGTGCGCGCGCAGCCCAGCGTGCCCGCGCCGCTGCCAGCCCCTCCGCGGGGCTGGCCGGATTGCTGTTGCACCCGCTGACCGCGAGCGCGATCGCGGCCACCGATGTCGCGACGAACGAATGACGACGCATCCTTCCCCTCCCAACGTTAGGCACCGGCACCGGTCTCCGGCGTGACTGGAGAACCTCGCCTCCGGCGATCGCGTCACGCCGCCCGCCGCGGGCGTTACGAAACCCCCCGAATTGCGCCCGGTCTTCGCATGCTGTTGTTTTGCAGCATCCGGCTCTCTCGAACCCGCTGACACAGGAACAATGACCAGCCGCTCGATCGCATCCGCCCTGGCTCTAGCCGCGGCCGTGGCCTGCGCGCGCACACCCGCGTCCACCGGCGAACCATCGCCATCGATGTCCACCGCCGGTCCGCAGCCGACGCTTGGCGCCCGCACCGCTCCGATCATCGAATCGCGCGGGCTGCGCTTTCGCGACCTGAACCGCAACGGCACGCTCGACCCTTACGAGGACTGGCGACTCACCCCCGACGCGCGCGCCGCCGACCTGGTCGCGCGCATGACGCTCGAGGAGAAGGCGGGCACGATGATGCACGGCACCGCCCGCAGCGGCGGGCCGATGGGCGGCGCCGGCGTCGGCGCGCAGTACGACACCGCCGCCAGCCGCGCCCTCATCGACGGCGCCAAGGTCACCAGCATGATCACCCGGCTGTCGGCCGACGCGGCGACCCTCGCCACCCAGGACGACGCGCTGCAGGCGATCGCCGAGAACACCCGGCTCGGGATCCCGCTCACCATCAGCACCGATCCGCGCCACCACTTCCAGGAGATCCTTGGCGCGAGCGGAAGTGCCGGCCCCTTCTCGCAGTGGCCCGAGCCGCTCGGCTTCGCCGCGTTAGGCGACACGGCGCTGACGCGCCGCTTCGGCGACGTCGCGCGCCAGGAGTACCGCGCCGTCGGCATCCAGATGGCCCTCTCCCCACAGGCCGACCTCGCGACCGAGCCGCGCTGGAGCCGGATCAACGGCACCTTCGGCGAGGACGCCGACCTCGCCGGCGCGATGGTCCGCGCCTACGTCGAAGGCTTCCAGCACGGCACGCGTGGAGTGGACAGCGTCGCCGTCGCCACGATCGTCAAGCACTGGGTCGGCTACGGGGCAGCGAAGACCGGCTACGACAGCCACAACGCCTATGGACGCTTTGCCTCCTTTCCGGCGCAGAATCTCCAGTACCACGTCCGCCCCTTCCTCGGCGCGTTAGGCATCGGGGTCGCCGGGGTGATGCCGACCTATTCGATCCTCGAGAACGCGCAGTGGGGCGGGAAGCCGATCGAGCAGGTCGGCGCCGGCTTCAATCATCAGCTGCTGACCGACATCCTTCGCGGGCAGTACGGCTTCACGGGGATCGTCCTCACCGACTGGGCGATCACCAACGACTGCAACGAGCGCTGCCAGCGGGGCGCGCCGGCCGGGGAGCGCCCTTCCTTCGCCGACGTCGGCATGCCGTGGGGAGTCGAGGATCTTCCGATGCGCGAGCGCTTCGTCAAGGCTGTCCGCGCCGGCGTCGACCAGTTCGGCGGCACCGAACGCTCCGAGCTGCTCGTCGAGGCGGTACACGCCGGCGAGCTCACCGAGGCGCGACTCGACACCAGCGTCAGGCGGATCCTCGCCCAGAAGTTCGCGTTAGGCCTGTTCGAGAATCCGTACGTCGATCCGGTCGAGGCGACGCGGCGCACCGGGACCGATGCCTTCCGCGCGATGGGACTCGACGCCCAGCGCCGAGCGCTCGTTCTCCTCGAGAACAGGAACGACTTCCTTCCGATACGCACGACGGGCAGTCCCGCGCCGCGCGTCTATCTCTATCACATCGCGCCCCAGGCGGCGACCGCTCGAGGGTGGACGGTCGTCGACGATCCGTCGCAGGCCGACGTCGCGATCATGCGGCTCCGCGCACCCTTCGAGACGCTGCACCCGGGCTACATCTTCGGCTCGATGCAGCACGAAGGAAGCCTCGCCTTCCGGGACGGCGACGCCGACTACGACGCGTTCAAGCGAATCAGCGCGACCGTGCCGACCGTGGTCACCGTCTACCTCGACCGCCCCGCCATCCTCACCCCGCTGAAGAACCGCGCCCGCGCGCTCGTCGCCAACTTCGGCGTCGGTGACGCCGCGCTGCTCGACGTCCTCGCCGGGAAGGCGCAACCGGAAGGCAAGCTTCCGTTCGAGCTGCCGTCCTCGATGCAGGCCGTCGAGGCCCAGCACTCCGACGTTGCCCACGACAGCCAGAATCCCCTCTACCCGTTCGGCTACGGACTGCGCTACGGGGCGCCGCGATGATGACGACTCGCCGCGACGCCGCAACCGCGACGCTCCCTGCGCCCTGGGTCTCGCTCTTCGACGGGCATTCCCTCACCGGATGGCGCGGACTCGGCTCGAGCGGCGTTCCCGCCGCGCACTGGGTCGTCGCGGATGGGGCGATCCGCAAGATTCCGAGCGGCAAGGTCCCGGTGCAGGCCGATGGGCAGCCGCTCGTCGGCGGAGACCTGATGACCGAAAGCACCTGGCGCGACTTCGAGCTCGAGTGGGAGTGGAAGATCGCACCGGGCGGCAACAGCGGGATCAAGTACAACGTCTCCGAGGAGCTGTCGGTCATGCTCGACCCGACGCATGCCGCGAAAGCCTTCGAGTACCAGATGCTCGATGACGATCGCCACCCTGACGGCAAGCTGCCGACCCACCGCGCCGGCGCCCTCTACGACCTCGTCGCGCCTAACGCTGCGAAGGCCCTCCGCCCCGTCGGCGACTGGAACAGCTCGCGTATCGTCCTCGTCGGCAACCACGGCGAGCACTGGCTCAACGGCGCGAAGATCGTCGACTACGATCTCGGGACGGCGATGATGGACTCCGCACTCACCGCCAGCAAGTATCACGGCTGGCCATGGTTTGCCGACCGGCGCTCCGGCCACATCGTCATCCAGGACCACGGCGACGAAGTCTGGGTGCGGAACATCCGCATCCGCGCAAGGCAATAGAGACGAAGGCGGGTTGACTCGGCGGAACACTGTCGGCGTTCGTCGCGCCAGTCGGCGGAGACGAGGGAGTGTGAACAGCCGGACAGCAATTTCACAGAGGCGATTGGCAAACATCCGGCACCGATCACGCTTGGGCGCCGGCGGGTTCCGGGGCCGATGGCAGGCGCGGCATGCCGATGCTTCCTTCGTGGTCAATCAGGTGAACTACAATTACACGGATTTTACGGATTCCACGGATTGCTCCTCGGCATCGACAACTCCGCACACCACGGCCGAACCGCTTGGGGGCACGCGTGGCGAGATCATCCCACCCGGCGTGCCCAACATCTTTTCCTGAGCGCTCCATTCGGCGCATGGAGGCCTTCCGCCACGCGGGGCAATCCGTGAAATCGCCTCTCGAATCCCGTGCAATTGCAGTTCAACCTGCTGGGCGACAATGTCGCGCACGGCACGCAACGAGGCGCCGAGCAGCAGTCCACCCAGTTGACACTCCACGCTGCCTCGATACCTGCGCCCGCCGAACAGATCTCGTAGCTTCCGCATCTCGCCGCGCGCGCCGATCAAGAGCGGCCCGCCAGGCGGATTCAGAAGTTGTTTTTCTCGTCTCTCCTCCCCGGAGTGAGCAATGAACGAGTCGCTCGTCTCTCGCCGCGACTTTCTCGCCGCCGCCTCGGCCGCGAGTGCGCTCGTCGCGACCCGTCGCGCCCCGCTGCTCACCTTTGCCGGTTCGCCGTCAGAGAAGGTGCGCGTAGCCGTTGTCGGCCTGAACGGGCGCGGCGAAGTCCACATGCAGAACTTCGCGGTCGCGCCGAACTCCGAGGTCGCTGCTGTCTGCGACGTCGACTCGCGCGCGCTGGCCAAGGGCGTCGACATGGTGTCGAAAGCGCAGTCGCGCCGGCCGGCCGCGATCGCCGACTTCCGACGCGCGCTCGATGACAAGGACATCGACGCGATCGTGATCGCCACTCCGGATCACTGGCACGCGCCGATGGCGATCCTCGCGCTCGCCGCCGGAAAGCATGTCTATGTCGAGAAACCATGCGGCCACAATCCGCGCGAGGGCGAGCTGCTCGTCGCCGCGCAGGCGCGCTCCGGCAAGGTGGTCCAGATGGGCAACCAGCAGCGCTCGGCGCCTCGCTCGATCGAGGCCATCGCCGCGATCCACGGCGGCGCCATCGGACGGCCGTATCTCGCGCGGGCCTGGTACGCGAACACCCGTGGCAGCATCGGCACCGGCAAGCCGGCGCCCGTTCCGCAATGGCTCGACTACGAGCTCTGGCAGGGACCGGCCCCGCGCACCCCGTATCGTGACAATGTCATCCATTACAACTGGCACTGGTTCGCGCGGTGGGGCACCGGCGAGATCTGCAACAACGGCACCCACGAGATCGACGTCTGCCGCTGGGCGTTAGGCACCGGCTTTCCGCTCCAGACGGCATCGACGGGCGGACGCTACGCGTTCGACGATGACTGGGAATTCCCCGATACCCAGCAGGTGAGCTTCCAGTTCGAGGGACGGAAGCAGATCGTCTGGCAGGGGCAGAGCTGCAACGGCTACACGCTCGATGGCAGCGGGCGCGGCTCGTCGATCCACGGCACCGAGGGAAGCGCCTACATCGACCGGAACGGCTACGCCTTCTACGACCTGAAGAACCGGAAGGTGAAGGAGTCGTGGGGCGACGAGACCGCGAGTCCGCTCGACGTGAAGGCGCCCGACCGGTTGACCGGCTTGCACATCGCCAACTTCCTCGACGTCATCCGCACCGGCGCCGCGCAGCACTCCCCGATCGACGAGGGCCACAAGTCCGTCCTGCTCTGCCACCTCGGCAACATCGCGCAGCGGCTGGGCAAGCCGGTCCTCACCGATCCGGCGAACGGACAGCCGGCCGGCGCCGAGGACGCGCGCTCTCTCTGGAGCCGCGACTACGCGCCCGGCTGGGCGCCCGTCGCATGACACGCCCGCCGATCCCCGGCGCCGCGCTTCCCCGCCGCGACTTCCTCGCCCTCGGAGCGTTAGGCCTGACGGCGTGCGCGGCCGGGTCGCGGGTGGCGGCCGCGCCCGCGGCTGCCGGCCCGGCTGGCGGAAGCCCGCTCAAGCTCGGCGTCGCCAGCTACTCGCTGCGCAACTTCCCCCGCACGCGGATGATCGAGATGGTCAAGTCGCTCGGCACGCCGTGGGTGAACCTCAAGTCCTTCCATCTTCCCTACGAGCTCTCCCCGGCGGAGATCGCCGCCGCACGGCAGGAGGTCGAGCGGGCCGGGCTCACCATCGTCGGCGGGGGCACGATCACCTTCGACCAGGACACCGACGCCGGCGTCGCCCGCTACTTCGACTACGCCCGCGCCGCCGGCATGCCGCTCATCGTCGCGACGATGGACCCGGCAATCCTTCCCCGCGTCGAGCGCTTCGCCAGGCAGTACGACATCCGCGTCGCGATTCACAACCACGGCCCCGAAGACAAGCATTTCCCGTCGCCCTACGACGTGCTCGCGGCGGTGAAGGGGCTCGACCCCCGCGTCGGGCTCTGCATGGACATCGGCCACACCGCGCGCACCGGCACCGATGTCGTGCGCGCCGCCGCCGACGCCGGCCCGCGCCTCCTCGACATGCACGCCAAGGACCTGCGCGACCTGCACGACGTCGACAGCCAGTGCGTGGTCGGCGAGGGGAAGATCCCGATCGCGTCGCTCTTCGCGCGGCTCGTCGCGATGAACTACTCGGGCCATGTCAATCTCGAGTACGAGATCGAGCCCGAGGATCCGCTCCCCGGGATGCAGCGGTCATTTTCCTACATGCGTGGCGTGCTCGCCGGAATCGCGCCCGGTCCTGCCTAACGCGCAGATCGGCATCGACCGGCTCAACGATCTTGCCCGCCGGGACGTTCTCTTGCATGGTTTCGGGTACCCCCGTGTCCCCGCCTCCCGGATTCCTCGTACCGAACACATGCAGGACGTCCTTCTCCGTAACAACGTCAGGATCCTCGGCAGCGGCGAGCAGCCCATGCTCTTCGCGCACGGATTCGGCTGCGACCAGAACATGTGGCGGTTCATCACGCCGGCGTTCGAGCGCGATTACCGCCTCATCCTCTTCGACTATGTCGGCTCGGGGCACTCCGACCTCAACGCCTACGACGCGCGCCGCTATTCGGCCCTCGAGGGCTACGCCGAGGACGTGCTCGATATCTGCCACGCGCTCGACCTGCGCGACATCATCTTCGTCGGACACTCGGTCAGCTCGATGATCGGCGCGATCGCCGCGAACCGCGAGCCTGACCGCTTCGCGCACATCATCATGATTGGCCCCTCCCCGCGCTACATCAACGAGGCGCCCGACTACGTCGGCGGCTTCGAGCGCGCGGATCTCGAGGGGCTGCTCGACATGATGGACCGGAACTACCTCGGCTGGGCGAACTTCCTCGCCCCGGTCATCATGAAGAACCCCGATCGCCCCGAGCTCGGCGCGGAGCTCGAGGAGAGCTTCTGCTCGACCGATCCGGTCATCGCGCGCCGCTTCGCCGAGGCGACGTTCTTCGCCGACAACCGCGCCGACGCGGCGCAGCTCCGCGTCCCATCGCTGCTCCTCCAGTGCACCGACGACGCGATCGCGCCGCAGGCCGTCGGTGAATTCCTCCATCGCACGATCGACGGGAGCACCCTGCGCCAGCTGCAGGCGACCGGACATTGCCCGCACCTGAGCCACCCTGGCGAGACCATCGCCGCGATCAAGGAGTACCTCGCGGGCGCGCCGCGCTCCTCGGCACGGCGGGATGCCGGGGCAGCGCGCTGACCCGGTGACGGCCAGCCCCGCCAGCGATCTCGCGCTCCTCGACGACGCCCCGTGCGGCTTCGTCGCTTTCGCCGACGACGGAACCATCCGCCTCGTCAACACGACGCTGCTCGAAATGCTCGGCGTTAAGCGCGATGCCATTGTCGGACAGCACGTCCAGACGCTGATGTCCGTCGGCAGTCGCATCTTCTATCAGACGCATCTCTTTCCGCTGCTCCGCATGCAGCAGCGCGCCGAGGAGATCTTCATCGCGCTCCGCGCCGGCGACGGCTCCGAGTTCGGCGTGCTGCTCAACGCAGTCCGCCGCGAGCGTGGCGGCGAGTTCGTCACCGACTGCATCCTCGTCCGCGTCCGCGAGCGCCAGAAGTTCGAGGACGCGCTCGTCCGCGCCCGGAAGCAGGCCGAAGACGCGCGCGCCGAGTCGGAGGCCAGGCGTGCCGAGCTCGAGGAAGCGAACGACGCGCTCGAACAGCAGGCCGTCGAGCTCGAGCTGAGCCAGCAGCAGCTCAGCGAGCAGGCGGCGGAGCTCGAGCGGCAGCGCGAGATCGCCGACGAGGCGAACCGCGCCAAGAGCAGCTTCCTCGCCTCGATGTCGCACGAGCTTCGCACCCCGCTCAACGCGATCGGCGGGTACGTGCAGCTGCTCGAGCTGGGAATCCACGGGCCGATCACCCCGGCGCAGGCCGACGCGTTAGGCAAGGTGGCACGCAGCCAGCGCCACCTGCTTCGGCTCATCAACGAAGTGCTCAACCTCTCGCGCATCGAGGCTGGCGCCGTCAACTACGACGTCAGGCGCACGCTGGTGAGCGACGTCGTGAACGCGGTCGTCCCGATGGTCGAGCCGCAGCTCGCCCAGAAGGAGCTCGCCTTGTCGATCGACGTCCCGTCGTCGCTGGCGATGCTCGCCGATCGCGACAAGGCCGAACAGATCCTCCTCAACCTGCTCGGCAACGCGCTCAAGTTCACCCCCGCCGGTGGACGCGTGTCCGTCACCGCGCTGAAGGACGATGCGGCGAAGCCATGTGCGCGGGTGGAGGTCACCGATACCGGGATCGGGATCCCTCCCGACCGGCTCGACCAGGTCTTCGAGCCGTTCGTCCAGGTCGACGTCAGCTCGGCCGGGATGGCCCGCGGCACCGGCCTCGGGCTGGCCATCAGCCGCGA
>Ga0070658_10002860_pt1 | contig 14336 bp, 21 predicted proteins | sample KBSC13metaG_FD_64664 | JGI IMG/M metagenome (GOLD analysis project Ga0070658, IMG submission 64664) | Corn rhizosphere microbial communities from Kellogg Biological Station, Michigan, USA - KBS C1-3 metaG | ecosystem: Host-associated > Plants > Roots > Rhizosphere > Soil ... | reverse complement strand
GCCGGTGGGTGATCTGCCGGGTTACCTGTATCTCGACCGCAACAACAAGCCAACCGATCACAAGCAAAGGATCGCACGACGATGACCCGCTACGACAGTGTCCGACTCCCGGACGGAACGCTGCACCCGCTGTCACAGGTGCCCGAGTACGTGCTCGACGCGGCGACGGCTGCATTACGTGCCGGTCTCAGGCCGGGTGAGACATACCAGATCATGGACGACGAGGACGTCGAGCCCGTTGCACACGCCGTGCTGGCCGCGGCTCGTGAGGCCGTCCCGGTGCGTCTGCCCGTCCCGGCCGGCGTGCAGGCGTCGATGGTGATCACGGCTGTGAACGAGTGGGCACGTGACTCGTATTCCGCCGCGTACCTGCGCGAGATTATGTCCCGCGCGATCATCCTCGCCGAGGAGGGCTGGACACCGTTCGGGTACCACGCCGACATGGACCCGTGCCCGGAGATAGAGTTCTCCGCAGAGACGAGCGAGGACGGCATGCCGTTGTACGAACGCCCGCGACTGGGATAGGCTGTCCTCCGTGCGGGGTGGGGCGCGGCATGTGTACCCGGCTGGCTGGTCCTGGCTCGTGGGGGCGGCCCACCCGCCCCGCACGCCTAGTTGACAGGTTCTCTAAAAGTAGCTAGGCTGGCAACTGCACGACGGACATCGACCCCCAGGAGAACATCATGCCGAAGCTCAGCCTCAGCCAGTCCCGCGAAACCGCCCGTCTGTGGGAGCGTCTCGCTGGCTGCGACTACGCCCGCGGACTCAAGCAGCTCGAGACCCCGGCGGGTCAGACGTACGGACACGTCATCGAACCAGTCGAGGCGCTCGATCACCCGTGCAGCGGTCCCATCGGGGCCTACCACGTCAACGGCTACGGGCGGTTCATCCTGTGCCAGGGGCACGTCACATCGCTCGGAAGGGACTGACATGCAGTACACCCAGGACGAGGCGTCATCCGTCACGCAGACGTACAACCGCGTGGCCTACGCCCGCGGCCTCGTGTTGCGCGCCGGCGACAAGATCATCGACACGAAGCACATCAGCGCGAACAACGTGCTCACGTCCGACGACCTCGCCGTCATCGAGGAGGGTCTCAACGAGGCGGTCGACACGTTGCAGGCTGCGCGTGAAGAGCTCGGCCGGATTCGCGCCGCGCTCGTGCAGCGAGGCGTCTGATGCGTCTCAAGTACCCGCACCTGAAGAGGCGGCCATCGACTACGCCAGAGCTCCGGGACATCAGGGCGATCATCGTCTTGTTGTACGAAGGACCGTTTGCGAAGGCGTGCGGCTGGCTGTGGCGCTTCCACGAGATCGACCCGAACACGCCGGAGGACGAGATCGTTGACCCGCCAGTGTCGCGACCGCGTGACATGCTCGCCAACCTCTGCCAGGACCTCGACTACACGTGGCGTGAGTACTACGCCCGCCGGCTGAAGCTGCCACATGATCGTTGGCGGATAACCCCGCGCCGCCCTTGATACGGTTCGCAGTATGAGCCACGCTCTCACCGTTCGCCAGGAACTCGCCCGCATGCACGGCACTCACGCCGCGGAAGTGCAGCCCATCTCGGGTGGTCGCGGATTCGTGTGGTCGTGTACGTGCGGCGACAGCAGCAAGAAGATCCCGACTCGCCAGCGTGCGTATGTCGAGGCGAACGAGCACGAGACGGAGAAGCACTCGCCGTCGTCGTAGTACCGTCGGTCGCATGACCGAGGTAATCGCTGACGAGCTGCCCGCTGAGGTCTTGGTGCCCGGCGGGCAGCTCCACCGCCGGGTCCGAGCCATCCTCACGGAGGACGGCATCGCCGTGTACCAGGAGGCGCAGCCGGGCGGTCCGATCGAGCTCGTGTTCCGCTCGCGGCTGGTGACCAATCCCGCCGACATCGCTCGTCCTGACCCGCGCGCTCCGCGCCGGCGACGTGCGTACAAGTTCGAGACGGACCACGGCCCGGTCGTGATGAACGCCGTGGCTGGCTGCCTGTGCATCTTCCCCGCGCTTCGCGGTCACACGCTCGACAGCCTCCGAGACGCCGTTCGTGTGGGGTCAATCAAGACCACGGCAGTATAGGCTGTCACCATGCCCAAGTCGCTCACTGAGATCGAGGAAGAGCACGGCTTCGTGTTCGGTGTCCCGGAGGACGACGAGTCGCGTGGTCGCAAGTCGGCCAGCGTCCTCGGGCACATCAAGTGCGAGACCCCGGGATGCGCCCGTGCCGACGACCGTGCGCAGGCGATTCCAGTTCATCACGACACCGTTCTCCCGATCGTTTGTGGCGAGTGTGGGTGTGTCCTCAAGTGCAACCACGTCGCCGGCGAGGAGATGATCGACGTCGCCGGGTCAGTCACGGCTCCGGTTCGCGAGATCAAGATCCCGTGCCAGATCTGCGGCTCGATCATCGAACGACGTACCGAGAACCTCAGACCAGTCCAGTTCGAGGATGTGCCCGCGGCGACCCTCGCTGCACTCGGCATCACGTTCGAGACGGACCAGTGATGCACGTCCACACGAGGCGCGTGACGCTGCCGCGCCGTCGTCGCAGGAAGCCGTGGGCTGTCGTCACCCGGGTGGGTGACCGGCAGATCGTCCGCACGTTCTGGACGGAAGGCGCCGCCACCGGGTACCTCAACCGCACGTGGCCCAACCACGACCCCAACCGCATCGGAGTGGAGAAGATCACATGAGTGACGACAGCAACGAGCAGAGCACCAGTATCCCGATCAAGAAGGCCGACGCCGGCGAGACGCAGCTCACGCTGGTCCGTCTGCGGCTCGACACCGGTCGTGTCGAGCACGGTGAGGACGGCGACGTCGAGGTCCGCGACGGCACGCCGTCCGCGGTCTCGGTCTACAAGCTGGGCCGCGAGTACACCATCACCGACAACCCGGGCGGCACGCCGGTGCCCGAGGAGGTCGTGGACGCGGTCATCGAGCGCGCCGGCGCCCTCGGCTTCAAGGTCGAGAAGATGGGCGTGGCCGACACGTCCACCGACCTGCCCGGAGAGGTCAAGGGCAAGAAGAAGTGACCGACTCGTTTCACCTCACTTGGCTGCAGGCAGTTCTCACCATGCTTGCGGTGCACCGGCTCAGTGTCCTCGTCACGAAGGACATCATCACTGAGCCGGTGCGGAGGTGGATCGACGACCGCTTCACGGGCAAGTTAGTGGACTTCATCTTCTGTCCGTGGTGTGTGTCAATATGGATCGCAGCGGGAGCTGTCCCGTTGACGATCTGGTGCTGGATCTGGTGGGGATGGGTGGCCCTCGGACTCGCAGCGTCGAGCGTTGCTGGCTTCTTCTCGGAGTTGGTGTGACATGGCAGATGATGACGTCAAGTACGACCCGGTGCTCGGCGAGACCGAGCACGTGACCGGTCGTTCGTTCTCCGAGCCCATCCACAAGCTGAAGATCGGCGTGCCGCTGCACCCGGTGCCGTACCCCGCGCATTACATCGAAGACCACAACGATCCCGCATTCGGCGGGGTCACCACCATCATCAAGCGTGGCGGCCTCGGCTGATCGCGGAAGGGAACACAATGAGTGACGAAGATGCCGCGTCCGCGCCGGTGAAGAACCACCCGTGCGACGCAGCCAACTGCGGGAAGCTCGACGACCACCCGATGATCCACGTGGCGGCGAACTGGAAGCGTGACGAGCGAGTCACGATCACCGAGCCCAGCTTCCACTTCGACTGCCTGCCCGACGAGTACGTGGATCTGCTGCTGGATGCGGACGGGAACCCGCTGCCGCAGCATCGCGTCACGTACGACGCCATCCAGGCGGCCAAGGCCGGTACGCACGGTCACGAACTGCGCGCGTTCATCCAGACGCAGAAGACCGACAACGACGTCGAGCCCGAAGGCCACGATGTCGTTCCGGGCATGGGCGTCGTCCCGCAGACCAACGTGGAGGCCTGAGCCATGTCGAAGTTCACCACCTACGCCAACGACGTCCTCGACGCCGGGTACAACAACGGTTCCACGGGAACATTCACGATGGGCGCCACCACGTACACGCTGCCCGTCAAGGCCGAACTCACGACCACGGTCAGCACCGCTGGTACTCCCGGAACCCTCGTGGCCGGCGGTTCGTACGCGGCCCAGTCGCTCGCAGGCAACTTCACCTCGGCCGCGGCGTCGGCGTCGAAGGCGTCCACCGGCGCGCTGACCTACTCCGGCATGCCGGCCTGCACCTGGGCCGACGTGTACCTGCGGGACTCCACCGGCACCCCGAAGCCGATGAACTTCCGCGGCGGCTCCTCGCTGGCGAAGACGGTCAATGCGGGTGACACGGCGCTCATTCCGATCGGTTCGCTCACGGGCAGCGAGACCTGATCCCATGGGGGACATGTACTGGGTCGCACCGCTGGCCGGCGACGGTTTCCCGACCGCCGCCGGCACAGCGTTCGGCACGTTCACGACATTCCAGGACGTGTCCCCTCAGCCGCTGCCCTTGATCATGGGCTCGCAGCTGCGTATGGGCACGATCATCGAGTGCGAGGCAGAGGGCGAGTTCTCGACCACTGGTACGCCAACGCTCTCGATCGGGTTCTACTACGGCACCGCCGCCACCGTGCTCGCCGCCTCCGCCGCCATCACCACCGCCTCTGGCGCCGCGGCGTTCCCGTGGCACCTCAAGTACCGGGGCAAGGTCATCGGGCAGGGCGCGTCCGGGTCGATCCTCGGCATGGGCATCCTCGACCTCGGCACCTCGCTGACGGCGTTCTCCAACAACGCCTGCCCCACCACCGCAGCCGCACGCACCGTCACCATCGACACCACTACGAACAAGGCCATCGGGGTCGGTGCCGCGTGGGGCACCTCGAGCGCCAGCAACACGATCAAGGTAAACAACTTCTCCGCGCTGATCCTGAACTGAGGTAACCGAGGTGGCACCCACCGCGACGTTGCCTCCGTTCGCGCCAATGGCGCGTGCGCGCCGGCTGTATATGTCGCCGGCGCGCAGCGGCGTACCGATCGTTGCGCTGGACAAGGCCAGCGCCGGTCAAGGTGTCACAGGCGCCGCTTCCCTCACGTGGCAGCACTTCATCGGGCCAGGACCCAATCGCGCGCTCTACGTCGGTGTCGGCATCGGGTCCAGCAACGACGCGACCCAGATCGCGAGCGTCACGTTCACGAGCAACATCGTGGGATCCACGCCGGTCAGCCTCACAGCAGTGCCGAACAGCAAGGTCCACAACAACAACTCCAACGGCGGATACACACAGGTCTTCCGACTGGTGGACGGCAATACCGGCAACTTACCTGTGGGCCCAGGCTCGATCACCGTCACGATCTCGTCCGCACCCACCAGCATTCAGGCTGGTTCGACATCGCTGTTCAACGTCGATCAGGTCAACCCTGAGAACTTCGTCACAACGAACTTCGGCTCGAGCGCGCTCGCCAGCGTTACGTCTCCTGGTGATCCTGGTGACGCGATCCTCTTCATGGTCGGCGCTGGCTCGGCATTCGCCGCGACGCCCAACTCGCCAAGCAACTTGTTGTGGCTGCGCAACCAGTCCGGTGCGACTGCCGGTGGTGAGTCTGCATTCGGATACGCCGCCGGTGACCGCAGCGTGTCGCAGTCCTGGACGATCACCGGCTCCGACTTCTGGAGCGCCATCGCCATTGATGTCAATGGCAGTGCGCTCGATGATCCGACTTACACCGTCAACACACCGTATTGGCGTGGTGACTTCGAGACCGGCGACCTGTCGCAGTTCAGCCCGGACACCAGCAGCTTCCTGCCGAGCACGCCCACCGTTGGGACTACGAGCCCGACGGCGCAGCAAGGCACGTACCGCGGCGCCTTCTCCGTGCCCGCGGGCACGTCAGTCGCTGGCCCCGGCGTCAACCCGCGCTGTGAGCTCACGTGGGGCGGCCCGCGTGACTTCCAGGAAGGCGACACGTACTGGTTCGGCGGTTGGGTCCAGGTCGACGGGTCGTTCCCGTTCCCGGCTGCTGGACAGTTCACAGTCGTCACGCAGTGGAAGAACGAGGATACAGGAAGCCCGCCACTCGAGCTCTCGATCAACAACGACACGTCGCCTGCACACTGGCGCATCGACGGTGGGTTTGGCTACCCCACCGCTAGTCAGCAATGGGTCGCGCTCGACGACACCGCGAATGCAGTCACGCGGTCCACATGGTACCGGTGGGACTTCCTCGTTACGTTCAGCAGCGACCCCGCGAAGGCGATGCTCAATGCCTGGCTGAACGGGATCCAGGTTGTCACGAACTATCAGTCGCCCACGCTGGCCGGTACGCTCTACCCGGCGCAGACGTCGTACTGGAAGATCGGCTACTACCGCAGCGAGGCCATCACCGCCGCGGGCACGGTCTTCCACGATGGGTGGCTCACAGGTCGATCTTCCACAGCAACCAACTTCCCGGCCACCGTGACGGACAGCGCCTCGGCGGCGATGTCCGGTGCCGGGACGATGGGCGTGTCGAGTCAGCAGTCGATTCCCGCCACGGTGACTATGGCAGGCGCCGGGACGATGACTGTCACGCCCGCCACCAACCTCAGCAACACCGCCGAGGGGACCAACGGCTCCACAGCTGTCGCGGGATCGCCCAGCCCGTTCGACTCCAACCCGGTCACCGGTGTCGGCACCTCGTTGGCATACGACAACACGCATGCGTTGACCGGCCTCACGTCGCTCTTGGAGACGCTCGCCGCAGTAGCCTCGACCGCGTACGTGGCATGGACCACGGCGTCGATCGTCACGACGAACAACGCCTACGCTCGTGTGTACGTGTACATGGTTGCCAACCCGACTGTGAACGTGCGTCTTGCTTCGTACCTCGGATCCGGTGCAGTTCGTTCATCGCTGGTGCTGCTGACCACTGGCGCGCTTCGCACGCAGAATGCGGGAGGCGGCAGCGTCGCATCGACGACAGCCACTGTTCCGCTCAACCAGTGGGTCCGCATCGAGTACAGCGTCACCGGGATCTCGGGCACGACCGGCACGATCGCGGCGGCGATGTTCTCCGGCGCCAACCTCAACGGCACCACACCCGACACCAACGGCTCCGTCTCCACCGCTGGTGCAACCGTGAACGGTCCGATCGACACGGTACGATTCGGCGCATCGGCATCGGTCACGATGACCTCGACCTGGCAGTTGTGGCATGACGAGTACGCCTTCAGCGACCAGGCGATGCCCGCACCGCTGACGTCGACTGACACGGCGTCTGCGGCTATGGCCGGTGCTGGCACGATGACGGTCAGCGGCACGGATCAGATCCCGGCGGCGGCGGCGACGATGTCCGGCGCCGGATCGATGAGTGCATCCGGGATCGAACAGATCGCGCCGGCCATCACGATGTCCGGTACCGGAACGACCAGCGTGACTCCTGCCGTGCAGGAAGTCGCGACCGTTGCGATGGCCGGTGCTGGCAGCACGACCGTCAGCGTTGCGGTGCAGCGTGTAGGCGCCGCGGGCATGGCGGGCGTTGGCGCGATGGTCGTCAGCGGACTCCAACAGATCTCGTCTGTCATCACGATGGCTGCGGCTGGCGTGATGACGGCCAGTGCAGCGTCGAGCGTCATTGCAGCTGCAGCAATGAACGGTACCGGCGTGCTGTCCGCGAGTGGGTTGCAGACCATCCCGGCAGCGGTCACCATGGCCGGATCGGGCAATCTGACTGTTGCGCCTGTCATGGTCGTCTCCGTGACTGCCGCGATGGCAGGCGTAGGCGTGCTGGCGGCGACGGGGGTCGTTTCTGAGGTAGCTACCGTCTCGATGCTCGGATCGGGCGTTCTAGCCGCATCTGGGGCGATTACTACGAGCGGAACTGCGGCCATGGCGGGCGCAGGGACGATGACGGCCAGCGCGACTGTCAACCGTGTGTCAACTGTCCCGATGGCCGGCGCTGGTGCACTGGCTGCGACGGGACTGCAGACCATCCCGTCGACCGTCACGATGGCGGGCGTCGGCGTGATGGTTGCGTCGCCCGGCGCCGCAACCGTGACCGGTGCCGCAGCGATGACTGGTACTGGGTTGATGACGACCACCGGTGTCCTCAGCATCAGCGCCGTCGCCAGCATGACTGCTGCCGGTACGATGCTGGTTAGCGGGCTCGACTCCATCCCGGTGACTGTGACGATGGCAGGCATGGGAACGCTGGCCGCCAGTGGGTCGATCACCACATCGAATGTCGTCGCGATGGCGGGCGTTGGTACGACCACAGTGTCTCCGGTGATCGGGCGTACGGCGACTGCTGCAATGGTGGGCGCCGGAAGCATGACCACAACTGGTCTGATCCAGGTCACAGCTGCCGTCGCATTCGTTGGCGCGGGATCGACATCGGCCACAGGTCTGCAAACGATCCCCGTGACGGTCACGATGGCCGGTGCAGGGACGATGATCGTTTCGGTGGGCGGCATCGCCAGCGGGTCTGCTGCGATGAACGGCGTCGGATCGATGGTCGTTGCGGGACAGCAGACGATCTCGAACGTCATCACGATGTCGGGCGCGGGATCGACCACAATCGTCGCGGTCGATCAGATCAGCGTCGTTGCCGCGATGTCGGCCGCGGGCGTCATGGCCGTCTCGCCTGCGCTCACGGTGATCGGCGTCGTGGCGATGTCTGGCGCCGGGTCGTTCGCTGCAACTGGTCGGTCGCAGGTACTCGCCACCGCGCTGATGGCGGGTGCAGGAGTCACGGCCGCGACGGGCAGCCAGCAGATTCCGTCGAGCGTGATCATGGCGGGCTCGGGTCTGATGTTCGCCTCGTCGGGCGCTGGCACCGTCGTCGGGTCGGTCATCATGGCGGGCGCTGGTACTCTCACGACGACGGGTGTCATCGCTACGAGCGCCGTTGTTGTTCTCACCGGTAGCGGCTCGATGACCGTCGCCCCGACGGTGCAGGAAGTTGCTGCAGTGTCGATGATCGGCGCCGGAACGACCGTCGTCGCTGGTGTGATGCAGGTCATCAGCGTGGTTGCGATGTCGGGCGTAGGCGTGACGCAGGCTGCGCCGTCCGGTAGCGCACAAGGCTCCGCAGCGATGGTCGGTAGCAGTGCCATGGCCGTAGCAGGGTTTGCGCAGGTCGCTGCCGCAGCGACGATGGTTGGCGCTGGCTCGATGTCGGTGATCGCGCGTGCTCTCGTCCCTGCTGTTGCTGCGATGACAGGTGCAGGAACGCTCGCGAGCAGCGGGACGAGCCAGATCCCGGCGGCCGTCGCGCTGGCGGGCGCAGGTTCGATGATCGCGAACGGCATCCGCACGTTCACGGCCGCTGCGGCGATGATCGGCGCTGGCAGTCTGGCAGCGACCGGATCGAGCATTGCGACTGCGGCAGTGACGCTCGTCGGGTCTGGTGTGATGAACGCCGCAGGATCCGTCCTCGTCGCACCTGCACTGGTGCAATTGCTCGGGCACGGGTCGATGTCGAGTCTCGGAGTTCTCCAGACCACCGGCGTGGCGGGAATGATCGGCCACGGCGTGCTCATCGTCGTGGATGCCATCGTGATCCCGAAGATCACACCGACTCCCGCCGAACGCATCTACACCATCGCGCAGGAAGTTCGCGTGTTGATGGTTCCAGCCGAGATCCGCGTGTACGCCGTCGCAGACACACCTAGTGAACGGACTATGGTTGTCCCGCAGGAGATCCGCACGTACGCGGTGCCGCAGGAGACTCGAGTGCTACTGATCGGAGAAGTCTGATGCCATCGTGGGAGAAGGATCCTGACGCTGAACTCGACTGGAAGATCGACTGGGGCAGCAAGGGTTGGCTCGGCGCAACCGAGACGATCCAGACATCGACGTGGATCGTCCCCGCCGGTCTCACGAAGGTGTCAGATACGCACGATGACACGACCGCGACTATCTGGTTGACCGGCGGGACGGCCGGCGTCGTGTACACGGTGACCAACCGAGTCGCCACATCTGCTGATCGGATCGATGACCGCAGCATCGTCATTAGCGTGATCGACCGCTAGCTGGCGATACTCTACGGCCATGAGCATCTGTGTCATCGTACCGTCTCGTAACCGGCCGTCCGCCGTCGCAGCGCTCGCTGCACAGCTGTCGCTGACCGCGACACGACCCGACACCAGCATGTTGATCGCGCTCGACGACGACGATCCCAAGCTCGACGAGTACACCGAACTCGCGCTCGAGTTCGAGGACAACGTGCGCATCGTGGTCGGTCCTCGAGTTCGCATGGGTCCGACGCTGAACCGCGAGGCAGTGGCGGTGGCGCCGTTCTACGACATCATCGCCTTCATGGGCGACGACCACCGGCCGGAGACCGTGGGATGGGACGCCGTCATGCACGACGTGCTCGACCGAGCGCCTGGTGTCGCGTACGGCAACGACCTCATCCAGGGACCCAACCTGCCGACTGCGGTGTTCATCACCGCGGATCTCATCACTCGTCTCGGATACATGGCGCCGCCGGGACTGATCCATCTCTATCTCGACAACTTCTGGGTCGACCTCGGCCGTGAGACCAATCTCACGTACTGCGGCGAGGTGATCATCGAGCATCTGCACCCCATCGCTGGCCGCGCCGAGTGGGATTCCGGGTACGTCGAGTGCAACAGCGGCGAAGTGCAGGACCACGACGCTGGCGAGTACCGACGATTCATGCGCGACGATTGGCCGGGCGAGCGCGTACGGCTCACGACGTGATCGTCCAGCTCCGGCCGTTCTACGAGCCACACGAACTGGCGAAGGTCTACTCCAAGCAGTACTTGCACTCCGAGTGGGCCGATCACATCGAACGTGTGCTGTACACGTCCGCGCTGATCGACGCGTTCGCGGGTCAGCACCAGATGCGGTACGTCGCTGACCTGTCTTGCGGCGACGGCGCCATCCTGCGGCATTCACGCCACCCGTGGGAACGAACCGTGCTGGGCGACCTCGTGTCGGGCGACGGCATCACGAGGGTCGGCCCACTGCACATGACGCTGCCATCTCTCCAACATTCACCGGTCGACCTTTACGTCTGCTCCGAGACGCTCGAGCACGTCGAAGATCCGCTCGAGACGCTCCGACTCATTCGCAAGATCACCACGCACATGGTGCTGACGACACCCTGCGGCGAGATCACCGATGAGAACCCGCAGCACTACTGGGGCTGGGACGAGGATGGTCTCGACGAGTTGCTCGCCGAGGCGGGGTTCACTCACCGGGTCAGTCACCTGTTCACGCCGACCACTGTGGAGTACTACACCTTCCAGATCTGGCAATGCTCGTAGGATACCGTTGCCGCTATGGTAGGGACTGACTGATGGCGCAGCAGACACCCGGCTATGTGATCAGTGCCGCCACGCACAGCGCTGCGCTGTTCCGCCAGGCCAACGATGCGTCGTACGTGCGTCGCGGCGTCCTGGGCGCCAGCGAGTACAACGTCGCGCAACAGGCGTCCCCCAACATGTCGGTGCAGGTCGGCGCCGGTCGCGCGCTTGTTCCCGGTACGCAGGGCGTCACGCCGGCCGGATTCAACTGGTCGACCCAGGGGTCGTACTTCGTTGAGAACGACGGCGCTGCCACTGTCACGCTGGCCGCCTCCAACCCGACGAACCCGCGGATCGACGTCGTGTACGTCGCGGTGCAGGACGCCTTCTACTCCGGCTCCAACAATCAAGTCGTGCTGGGTGTCGTGACCGGTGTCGCAAGTTCGTCGCCAGTTACGCCGTCCGTCCCGGCGAATGCCATCGCACTTGCCAACGTGGCAGTCGCTGCGAACGCGACCACGATCGTGAATGCCAACATCACCAACCTGGCGAATGCGTCGACACTGCTCGCGATGGCGCTCGGTGGCATCATGCCGGTCACCGGCTCCAGCGCGTATCCGACCAATCCGTACATCGGCCAGGTCATCGACGATTTGTCGCTGGGCATGTTGCGATGGAACGGCAGCGCGTGGCAGTCCATCATGGGCGCAGCTGGCGTGCTACAGGCGCACGCCGCCGGAACGAACACGATCACCAACTCGGGGTCGACCTGGTCATCGGTTACCATCGACACCACGGACACCAACACACGCGGATGGACCACAGGCGCATCCGGATTCCTCGTCCCGGCCACGGGCACCTTTTTGATGCTGGGCGGTGTGAACTTCGCCGGCGCAGCGACCGGTTCACGCGGTGCGCGATTCGCCAACGGAACGACAGGATACAGCAGCACCGCTTCTCTCTACCCAGGGTTCGGGAACTCGGGCGGTGCGTTACTGCCGACCATCCCCGCTGTCGTAGCCGCAACCGCCGGCGACGGGATCTTCCTGCAAGGACTGCAGAACTCCGGAGGTAACATCTCGACCGTGGCTGGATCACAGCTCACCGTTGTCCGAGTCACGTGATGTCGAACGTCGACGTCACTGTCTGCATCCCCTCCATACCGCCGCGCGCACACCTGCTGCGACGAGCAGTCGAGAGTGTCACCCGCCAGACGTCGCTGCCCGCGGCACTCAACGTCGCACTCGACGAAGAGGGACTCGGCGCGTCGCTGACTCGCAACCGAGCTGCAGCGGATGCAGACACGGAGTGGCTCGCCTTCCTCGATGACGATGACGAGTTCCTTCCACATCACCTCGAGTACCTCATCCGCTTCGCCGGCGAGACCGGGGCGGACTACGTGTTCGCGGACTTCATCGTCCCGCAGGCTCCTCACTTTCGGCTTGAGTCGTTCTGCTACGGCGAGTTCGATCCAGAGAACCCACTGCAAACGACCATCACCACCGTTGTGAGGCGTAGCGTGTTCATGGATCTCGGAGGGTTCTCGGACCCGACGACCATGACACGGATACACGGAGACACGGTGGGCGAGGACTACGATTTCACCAAACGATGCGTGGCAGCGGGTGTTGACATCAAGCACCTGCAGCAGGTGACGTGGTACTGGCACCACCACGGGAACAACACGTCTGGGAGAAAGTGGAATCGATGAGCGCACCCACGATCGACTACCTGGCACGGGCGGGGTTGAATCCCGAGCCGCTCGACCACGTGCACCTGATGGAGACGGCACACCGGGACTTCGAGCATTTCCTCGAGTTCTTCAGCGCCACGTCCCGCCTCATCTGGGCTGACATCTCCGAGTTCCAGCAGGTCGTTGACTCGACATACCCGTACCCCGTGCTGGCCATACGTCTCGACACCGGGTATCGGCTCGACAACCACGCCGTGTCGAACCATCGCGCCGTGAGCAACATCGCGCACATCGATGCGCTGATCGGCTACGCCGTCTTCATCCCGGGTCAGAGCAAGGCGATCTTGAACCGGATCAAGAATGCGTTCGGATCACAGCCCGACTTTGCGATCATGACCGATATGGAGTCCGGTCCCGGATTCGCCGGCCCGGGCAATCACTCCAGCGAGGCCAATGAGTTCGTCGCGCAGTGTGAGGCGTGGACGCACGACGCCGCGCGGGAACTCGGCTATGCCAACGACCCGGACTGGAAGAGCAACTGGTCCAGTCCGCTCCCGTGGATGCACAAGGTGATCGCGCACTACGGTTCGGACTTCGTGCCGGGATACTTCGCGCAGCAGTACTACGGCGGGTTGAACTACCCGACGCCCACGGGACTCCCGCGAGCCTGCAAGCCGTTCGGCTCGTGGGTCGATCTCAACACAGCAGCGATGACACTCACCACGCTGCAGGACTCTCTCGGATTGGATTGGTTGAGCATGGCAACGAAGGCAGATGTGCAGGCGGCCGTCACCGAGGCCGTGCAGGCAGCGCTCGGCAACGCGAGCAACGTCGTGAACGTGAACGGCCTCATCACGTACGACCACACCCGATACGCCTCGGCCGAAGCGTTCTTCACCGGCATCCCGGGGTACCGCACCGTGGCCAGCCGCAACCCGAAGAAGGTCACGCTCGAGGACGGCACCGAACTCCTCGTGCCCGAGGAGACGACCGACTGAGCTACCGTCTATCGCAGCAGGCGCTTGGCGCCTGAGTCGTACACGCGTAGCGTCGGAGGACATCTGTGGAGATCATGCTGCTGCCCGCTGACAGGAGCGGATGCGGCCTCTACCGCATGTTGATCCCGGGGCGCGAGGTCGCCAAGTCCGGCGAGCACCAGATGTACTTCGGCGGCGGGCTGCACGGACGTGTCGAGCGCGATGCAAGTGGCAATCCGAAGGTCACGTACCTCCCGCCGCTCAACGTCGACGTCATCGTCTTCCAGCGGCCGTTCGACTGGATCGTTCAGCAATGTATCCCGCTGGCACAGAAGCAGGGCGTTGCAGTCGTGGTCGAACTCGACGATGACGTCCGTCGTGTCGATCCGATGAACTTCGCGAAGGACCGCATCGACCCACGGAAGAGCCCGCTCTCGAATTGGAAGCACGTCGTCGAGGCGTGCCGACTCGCCG
>Ga0070658_10002858_pt1 | contig 14341 bp, 12 predicted proteins | sample KBSC13metaG_FD_64664 | JGI IMG/M metagenome (GOLD analysis project Ga0070658, IMG submission 64664) | Corn rhizosphere microbial communities from Kellogg Biological Station, Michigan, USA - KBS C1-3 metaG | ecosystem: Host-associated > Plants > Roots > Rhizosphere > Soil ... | reverse complement strand
GACGCTGGTGGCCGACGATTCGGAGGAGCGGGTGCGGGGGCCGCAGGCGAAGGCGACGAGGCCGCAGGCGAACAGGGTGACGGTGACGCGGGTCTTCATTACTGGAGCGGGCGGGCTTGGGCGGCGCGGGAGGGGCGAACGAGCGCGCGAGCAACCCGTCGGAAGCTCACAAACTGTTCGAACCCATGTTATCGACTCAGGGACGAATAGTCAACGCGAGCGTAACAGCGTAAGTGGCGATCGGACAGCGAGTTGGTACGCCGCGATCGCGCTTCGGCCCCTCTTCGGCCACCCGGTCTCCGGAGCTTGTGAAATTTTTCTCAAGCCCCTAGATTCTGGTGCTGGATGAGAAAGGGCTCAGGGGTCGGGGGTCAGGGGTCAACACCCACTGACGAGGGACCGGGGGCCGGTGCCTACGCCGGCTTCGGGATGCAGTTCGTCGTCGCACTCCTCCTCTTCCTCTACATCGGCCAGTGGGTGGACCGGCGGCTCGGCACCGCGCCGGTCTTTCTGTTGATCGGAATCTTCGTCGGCGCGGGTGGATCCTTCTACGCGATGTATCGGAAGCTGATGGCGGCGCAGGCACGCGAGGACCAGGCGAGGCGCGAGGCGAAGGAAGCCGCCGAGCGCGCGCGAAGCGGGGAGACGCGCTGATGGCGCGCTCGCCGGCACTGGGGTCGCCGACCTCGAACGTGAGCGCGGTCGCGCGCTTCGCGGCCCTCGGCGTCGTCACCGTCCTCGTCGTCGGGATGGCGCTCGGGATCGGCTACGACGCGCCGCTCGACAAGCGCGCGATCATGATCAGCGCCTGCATCGCCCTGCCGCTTCAGGTGGCCACGTTCGCCGGCGTCCGCTCGGTCGCCCGCGAGCACGTGATGGCGGCGTGGGCGGGGGGGACGCTGATCCGCTTCATCGCCCTCGCGCTCTACGGCTTCATCGTCGCCAGGGCGTTAGGCCTCCCGTCCGGTGCGGCGCTCGTCAGCTTCGCCGCGTTCCTGTTCGCTCTGACGCTCATCGAACCTCTGCTGCTCAATAGATCATGAACGGCGTTCGCGCACTCATTCTTGCCCTCGCTGCCCAGGTGGCCTTCGCCGCGCCGGCGCTCGCCCAGGAGCACGCTCCCGCGCCGCGCACCGACTCGGCCGCCGCGGCCGCCGAGCACCGCGCTGACGGGATCACCGAGGACGCGCCGCTCGTCGGCGGCGGGAACGTCGACATCATCACCCCGCACATCACCGACTCGCGGACCATCGACCTGCCGTGCTGGAACCACGCGACGCTGGTCTGCGAGCACGAGCTGCCGAGGTGGAAGCCGATCGTGATCGGGCACTACGCGATCGACATGTCGCCGACCAAGCACGTCGTGATGCTGCTGGTCGCCGCGTTCCTCTCCTGCATCATCCTCATCACCGCGGCCCGCGCCCACGCCCGCCACACCCATGCGATCGGGCGTCCGAAGGGCTTCTCGGCGGGGATCGAGGCGATGGTTCTCTACATCCGCCAGGAAGTGGCCATCCCGAACCTCGGCCACCATGGGGAGAAGTACGCGCCGTTCATCCTGACGCTGTTCTTCTTCATCATGTTCGCCAACCTGCTCGGGCTCATCCCGTACGGGTCGACCGCGACCGGCAACATCTCGGTGACGCTGACGCTGGCGCTGATCACCTTCGTGGTCGTCGAGATCGCCGGGATGCGTGCGTTAGGCAGGAAGTACTTCAGCACGATCTTCTACTGGAACAAGGACCTGCCGATGTACATGCGGGTCCCCCTGTTCGTGATCATGAGCCCGATCGAGGTGATCGGAAAGTTCACCAAGCCGTTCGCGCTGACGATCCGACTCTTCGCCAACATGACCGCCGGTCACATCGTCGTGCTGGCCTTGATCGGGCTGATCTTCATCTTCCACAACGCGGTCTCGGGCGCGCCGTTCATCATGGCGATCCTGATCATGATGCTCGAGCTGTTCGTGGCGCTGCTGCAGGCGTTCATCTTCTCGCTGCTCGCCGCCGTCTTCATCGGGCAAATAAGAGAAGCAGCGCATTGATTCGGCTTCGCCGAATCACTGCGGTTTTTATCAGGAGCCGATGGGGCCCCGGCCCCATCGGGCACGCTCCTCTCGCGAGGGGCAGACAATCGAGTAACTCGTGGAGCGTCGCTCGACTCCACGCGCAGGTAGCCAGCCGGGTGGCTGGTGAAGTCCGTTGAGGCCCGGACCTCGGTGACGGACAGCGTCAGGCAGGACATCGCCTTACGGCGAGCGAATGCACTTCACGATCGAACTATCGGAGCTCCACCAATGGTCGAAATTCTTCCTCTCCTCCAGGCCGCGACGACGACGACCGTCTCGCCGGCTGGTATGGTCGCCGTCGGCGCCGGCTTCGGTGCCGGACTGGCCGTGATCGGCGCGGGCATCGGCATCGGCCGCATCGGCGGCCAGGCCGTCGAAGGGATGGCGCGGCAGCCGGAAGCGGCGGGTCGCATCCAGACCGCGGCGCTGATTCTCGCCGCGCTCATCGAGGGCGTCGCGCTGTTCGGCGTCGTCATCGCGTTCCAGCTCCAGGGCAAGATTCCGCAGCTCTAAGCCAGGGTTCACCACGGCGCGTCCGGGACGCGCCGTGGTGCTGGCCTCTCCAACTTTTTTCAGTCACATGCGCGCTTCGCTCTTTTCGCTCCTCGTGCTCGTCACGCCTGACGTGGTCGCGGCGCAGGAGGAAGGCTCCAAGGTCGACCTGCTCACCCCGCACGGCGGGTTGATGCTGTGGACGCTGCTGATCTTCATCGGCCTCTTCATCATCCTCTCGCGCTACGCGTTCGGCCCGATCACGAAGGCGGTCGAGCAGCGCGAGCAGGCGCTCCAGGACGCGATCGACCAGGCAAAGAAGGATCGCGAGGAAGCGGCTCGCATCCTCGCCGAGCATCGCGCCCAGCTCGAGGGCGCGCGTGGCGAGGCGCAGCGCATCATCGCCGAGGGGCGTGCGGTCGGCGAGAAGCTCCGCACCGACATGCTCGAGGAGACGCGCGCCGAGCAGCAGGAGCTGCTCGAGCGGGCGCGCCGCGAGATCGCCGGCGAACGTGACCGGGCGATCGCGCAGATCCGCGAGGAGGCAGTCGATCTCGCCATTGCCGCGGCCGGAAAGGTGATCGAGAAGAACCTCGACGACGCCGCCAACCGGAAGCTGGTCGAGGGCTACATCACGACGGCGAAGGTCCGCTCGAACTGATGCGCCCCGCGACGATCGCCCGCAACTACGCGGAGACGCTGCTCACCCTCGCCCAGAAAGCCGAGGATACGCGCGGCTGGGGGAAGATGCTGTCCGACGTCTCGGCGGCGATGGGGACTGACGTGACGCTCCGCCACTTCCTCGAATCGCCGAAGGTCAGCAGCGAGCAGAAGAAGGAGATCCTCGGCAAGGCGTTCGCCGATCGCGCGCCGCGCCTGTTCGTGCGGTTCCTTCAGGCGCTGGTGACGAACCGGCGCCAGATGCTCATCCCGCAGATCGCGACCGAGTACTTCTCGCTGCTCGACGAGGCCGAGAACCGCGTCCACGCCGAAGTGACGCTGGCGAGCGAGCCGAGCGACGAAGAGATGGCGCGGATCACCGCCAGCCTGCGGAAGACGCTCGGGAAGGATGTGGTCGCGCACGTGCGTGTCGAGCCGACGATCATCGGCGGGGTGATCGTGAAGATGGGCGACACGGTCATGGACGGATCGGTGCGGCGGCGCCTCGGCGTGCTCCGGAAAGCGATGCTCGCCGGCGGGGCGAAAGCCTGACCGTCGCGCGTTAGGTGGGCAGGGACGGCGGGTAGCGCGGTGCCGGGACCGGCGATAGGATGCACGCCGAACCTCTCACCGTCCCGATGCTCGCACTCGCCGCGCTCCTCCTCGCCACGCAGCAGCTTCCCGACACCTTCGTCACGTCTCCAGCCGGCCGTCCGCCGTCGACGGCGCGGCAGCGGGCCGACTACATCATAACGGCGCGGCTCGACGAGGCGGCGCAGAAGCTGGTCGCGTCCGGGCGGATGAAGTACGTGAACATGTCGCGCGATACGCTGCGCGAGATGTACGTGCATCAATACCTGAATGCATTTCGTCCCGGCTCCCAGTGGAGTGAAGTGGACGAGCGCGAAGGGCGGGTCCGGTTCCAGCATCTCAGGGATCCGGACTACGGCTACGAGCGGTTCACCAGGGCGCCGGAGGTGGACGGCGTCGCGGTGAAGGTGGACTATCCCGGCGCGCCCGACAGCACCGTTGCGCACTTCGCGCTGCCGCATCCGATCGCGCCCGGGGACAGCGCGATCGTGTCGTTCGAGTGGGTCGCGCGCGCGTCGACCGTGCCGCGGCGTCAGGCACATCGCGGCCGGAGCTGGGATTTCTCGCAGTGGTACCCCAAGGTCGCGGTCTACGACAACGGCGGGTGGGAGCCGTACGCGCTGCGGCCGGCCGGCGAGTTCTATGGCGAGTTCGGCACCTTCGACGTGACGCTGATCCTGCGCGACGACCAGGTCGTCGCCGGGACAGGGCTGGTCGTGTCGGGAGACCCGGGGTGGGCGCGAGTGAAGCAGTGGGGGGAGATCGTCAAGCCGTCGCTGGCCCCGTACACGATCCCGGATCTCCCCGCGCCCGCGTTAGGCGCTGGCGAGAAGGCCGTCCGCTTCCACGGGGAGCACATCCACGAGTTCGCGTGGACGACATCGCCGGACTACCGCTACGAGGGCGCCGCATACGTTCGCGCGCGCGACGAAGTGCCGGCACCGACCGGGGTGACCACATGGGACACCGTCGCCGTGAACGTGCTCTATCGCCCCGGCGACGAGGCGTCGTGGGGGCAGGGCGGGGCCGTCACGCGGACGAAGATCGCGCTCGACTGGCTCGAGCACGTCTACGGGCCGTACGCCTACCCGCAGATGGTGAACGTCCATCGCATCGACGGCGGCGGGACGGAGTTTCCGATGATGATGATGAACGGGTCGTCGTCGCAGGGGCTGATCCTGCACGAGGGCGGGCACGTCTTCACCTTCGGCATCCTCGCCAACAACGAGTGGCGTTCGGGGTGGATGGACGAGGGGCTCACGTCCTATCAAACGTCGTGGGCCGAGGGGGTGACGCCGCAGGACCGCGCGCACCGCGGCGGACGTGACAGCGTCGTGGCCAAGCCGAAGGGGTATCGCCGGTTCGCGCCGCGGCCGCAGGGAGCGGACGCGCTGCAGCTCAACCAGTACCGGCTCGAGTTCCTCGGCCGGTCGCAGCCGGTGGGGACGCGCTCGGACAAGTTCCGCGAGTTCGGGATCTACAACGACATGATCTACTCGCGGGCGGAGCTGATGTATGGTGCGCTGCGCGACGCGTTAGGCGACAGCGCCTTCGCCGCCTTCATGCACCGCTACTACGCCGACTGGGCGCTGCAGCACGTCGACGAGCGGGCGATGCGGACGTCGGCGGAGCTGGCGTCGGGCGACTCGCTCGGCTGGTTCTTCGACCAGTGGCTGCGCCACACCGGCGCGACCGACTACGCGTTGATGAAGGTCCAGCGAAAGAAGCAGGGGGACGGGAGCTGGCTGACGCGGGGGCGGGTGAAGCGGATCGGCCAGTATCGCGAGCCGCCGCCGTTAGGCGTCCTGACCGGATCGGGGTGGGCGATCGTCCGCGGGAACCCGATGGCCGACGACCAGTGGATCGAGGTTCGCACCGCCGAGGAGCCGGCGGCGGTCCGCCTCGACCCGCTGCGCACGACCGAGGACTGGGACCGGCGGAACGACGTCGCGCCGAGCGTCCGCTCCCTCTGGGTCAGCGCCGAGCACGTCGAGCGGACGGTGTTCGACTGGCCGTTTCTCGACCAGCTCAGCCGCGACCGGGTCATCAACGCCTGGACGCCGATCGGCTGGTACACGTCGCCTAACGGTCTGGTGGCGGGGCTCCGGTCGCGCAGCAACTATCAGGGGCTGTTCGACCGTGACGAGCTCGGGGTGGTGGTGAACGAGCACGCGCCCGGGCACCGCAGCCAGTCGGGGCTGTCGCCGCGGCTTCAGGCGTGGTGGGTCCACGACAACCCGACGCTGCCAGGGAGCGGGCGCCCGCTGGTCGGACTGCGGATGGCGGGGTGGACGTTCGACGGCGCGGTCGGCGGTGAGCTCTCCTACCGGTGGGACGCGAGCCCCTACTATTACGCTCACACCGTCAGCACGACGCGATCGATCGGGCTCACGTACACCGCGCCGCGCGGCTTCGGCTATCTCCCGGATCGCTGGGAGCCGTCGCGCGTCGTCGAGCTGCAGCTGGCGCAGAGCAACAGGTTCTGGCGGGCGCCGTGGAAGCCGCTCTTCAGCGCGAACATCGGCATCGGCGGTGTGAAGAAGCCGGAGCGACCGGATACGGCAATCCGGCCGATCACTGCGACGTGGGGGGATCAGGGCGGCTACGCGCGATGGGAGGGATCGCTCGCCGGGATGCGCGCCTCAGGCAGCGACAGCGTTCGCGTGCTCTCGCTCCGTCTGTACGCCGGGGGATCGACCAGCCTGACGCCGCTGCAGCGGCGGACCTACCTCTCGTCGCGCGATCCCTACGAGACGCTGTACAACCACTTCGTCCGGCCGACCGGCGGAATCCTCACCCGGGACCACATCGCCACCGTACCGTTAGGTGGGGCGGGGCTCCGCGGCTACGATCCGTCGGTGACGACGGGACCCTTCATCGCGGCGATCAACGCCGAGCAGGGTGCGCGGCTCGTCGCCCTCTCGCGCGGCTCGCGACCGCTGGGGATCTGGGGGACGGCGTTCGCCGACATCGCGGCGGGCCGACGCAGTCCGCTGGGCGACGCGGGGGTGGGTGTCATGCTCCGTGGCTGGGTGTTCGACCGCGATGTTCGCGTTCGCCTCGACGCGCCGGTCTGGCTGAGCGACAGGGCGCTCGCCCGCGGCCTGACCAGCAGCCCCCGGATGCTGGGGAACAACTTCGGCGTCGAAGACATCCAGCTCACGTTAGGCAGCTTCTGGTGAGCGCAGCCCGCGGGCGCCCGGCGGCCTAACGGCTGCGGCTCCCGCCGCGGTCGGCAACGAGGATGTTGATGACCATCGCCAGCCCGATCACCCCCGAGATCACGAAGCCGGTGGTGCCGAGCCCGCGCCAGTAGGGCATGAGCATCCCGCTGGCGATCAGCAGCCCGGTCAGCACGAGGCCGGTGAAGATGCGGTTGGCGACCTTCTGCAGCGAGCGCACGAGTGAGCCCAGCTGCGGTGAATCGACCGACATGCTCAACTCGTTGGCCGCGAGCTTGGCGGTGAACTGGTCGATGCGGTGGGGGAGCGCCGAGACGAGATCGGTGGTCTGGCTGGCGGTCCGGAAGAGCCGATTCCACGACATCTCGTCCTTCGCGCGCTCATTGGCGATGCGCGTCCCGTATTCTCGAATCGCCTCGATCGGGCTGTAGGTCGGGTCGAGCGCGGCACTGACCGCGTCGAGGTTGAACAGCGCCTTGGCGAGGAGCGTGAGCTCGGCGGGGAGGCGAAGCCCCTGCGTGTACGAGATGTTGATGACCTCGTAGAGCACGCGGCCGAGCTTCACTTCGCCGATCGAGAGGTCGTAGTTCTGCGCCACGAGGTTGGCGATCTCCCGAACGTAGCTCTGTCGATCGAAATCCTCGAGGGTGACTCCCATCTCGATCATCGTCTCGCCGACGCCGTAGCCGCGGTTGTCGGCGAGGTCGAGGAGCAGCGTGACGATGCGGTCCTTGACCGGGCCGGCCAGGTGCGCGGTCATCCCGAAGTCGATGAGCGCGAGCTTGGGCTCGTCGTCGCCGGGCATGTCGATCGCGTCGTCGGCCACCGCTTCTTGCTGGGCGGTCTGCTCGAGCTTCGAGAGCGGCGTGAGCGCCTCGCGCTGCACGCCGCGGCGATTGCCGGCGACGACTTCGGCCGGCGTGCGCGGATTCTCGCGACCGGGCATCACGACGAAGACGTTGCCCGGGTGCGGATCAGCGTGGAAGTGCCCGTCGATCGCGATCTGCTTGAGGTACGCCTTGGCGAATTCGTCGGCGACCTTGGTGAAGTCGTACTCGACGCGGGCGATGTGCGGGACGGCGTCGATCTTGATCCCGCGGATGCGCTCCATCGTGAGCACGCGCTGCGAGGTGTAGCCCTCGATGACGCGCGGGACGAGCAGTCGCGGAAACTCGGCCAGGGCGCGGCGGAAGTTGGCGGCGTTGCGCGCCTCGATCCGGTAATCCAGCTCGTCGGAGAGGGCGCGCTCGAGCTGCTGGATGACGCCGACCATGTCGATGCGGCGCCCGGCTTCGGTGTGCGAGGTGAGGAAGGCGGCAACCTCGCGGAAGAAGGCGACGTCGTCGATGAGGAGCTCACGGATGCGCGGCCGCTGCACCTTGACCACGACGTCGCGCCCGTCGCGCAGCGTCGCGGCATGCACCTGCCCGAGGCTGGCGGTGCCGATCGGCTCTTCGTCGAAGGAGGCGAACAGCTTGCTGATCCGGGCGCCGAATTCCTCCTGGATCGTCTGCTCGACATCCTCGAACGCGATCGGCCCGACATCGTCCTGCAGCCGATCGAGCTCGCGCACGAACGGCTCGGGGAGGAGGTCGGGGCGGGTGGAGAGCACCTGTCCGAGCTTGATGTAGGCCGGCCCGAGCTCGACGAGCCGCTTCCGGAACGCGCGCGCCTTCTCGGCGACTTCGGCGTCGATCTCACCCGTGTCGGCGTTGTCGGGGGAGAGCGCGATGAGGCCCTGCTGCTTCGCGAAATCGGAGAGGCCGTACCGTGTGAACAGGCCGACCATCGCCGCCAGGCGTGGGATGTAGCGCGGTGCGAGGAGCATGCGCGCTGTGAGGGCAGGAGCCATGCCGAAGCGGAAGTCGGGGCTGCCGCGCTCGGTGCGGATCGTGCATCTTCACGGCGCGCCGTGAGGCAGGACAAACGAACGTGGTCGAATGGAACGGAGAGCGATGAGCGGACCGGCCGAAGTCACGAAGGTCCCCAAGCCGTGGGGACATGAGATCATATGGGCGAAGACCGATCGGTACGTCGGAAAGATCCTGCACGTGAAGGCGGGGCACGCCCTGTCGGTGCAGTATCACAACAGGAAGGACGAGACGGTGCACCTGCTGTCGGGTGAGCTGATCTACTGGGTGAAGATGCCGGGGACCGAGGAGCTGAAGGACATGAAGCTCAAGGTCGGCGACTCATTCCGGATCACGCCCGGCACTGTGCACTACATGGAGGCGGTGACCGACTGCGACGTGCTCGAAGCTTCGACTCCGGAGCTCGACGACGTCGTACGAATCCAGGATCGCTACGGACGCGAGGGAACGAGCAAAGCATGAAGGTCATCATCCCATTGGCGGGGAAGGGCACCCGGCTTCGCCCGCATACGCACGTCACCCCGAAGCCGATGCTCCGCATCGCCGGGAAGCCGGTGATGGACTACATCCTCGACGACCTGCAGAAGCTCGGTGGGATCGACCAGGTCATCTACATCACCGGACACCTCAAGGAGAAGGTCGAGGAGCACGTCCGCGGGAAGTACGACTTCGAGTCCGTGTTCGTCGAGCAGCGGGTGCAGGACGGGACCGCCGGAGCGGTGCAGCTGGCGAAGCCGTTCGTCGACGAGCCGGTGCTGATCATCTTCGTCGACACGATCTTCGACGCCGACCTGTCGGTGATCAAGACCCTCGATGTCGACGGGATCATCTGGACGAAGGAAGTCGAGGACTACCAGCGGTTCGGTGTCGTCGTCACCGACGCCGATGGCAACATGACGAAGATCGTCGAGAAGCCATCGACCCCGATCTCGAAGCGGGCGAACATCGGCCTCTATTACATCCGGAACTGGAAGCTCCTCTTCGAGGGGATCGAGCACACACTCAAGCAGCCGCAGAACAAGGGCGAGTACTACCTCACCGACGCCTTCCAGTACATGATCGACAAGGGCGCGAAGATCCGCGTGATCGACGTCGCCGGCTGGTACGACGCGGGGAAGCTGGATACGCTGCTCGAGACCAACCGGGTGATCCTCGAGCGCGGGTCGGCGCGGCGTCCCGACGATGTCGACGCGTCGAGCACGATCATCGATCCCGTCTACGTCGAGGCAGGGGTGACGATCCGCAACTCGCGCGTCGGGCCTAACGTTTCGATCGGCGGCGGGAGCACGGTGGACGGCTGCACGCTTCGCGACACGATCGTCGGCACCCGGGCGAAGCTGTCGGGAGCGTCGCTCTCGCACTCGCTGCTCGGCGACGAGGTGGTGGTGAGCGGCGTGAGCGGGCAGCTCACCGTCGGCGATCACTCGGAGATCCGCGGCGGCGGGGGGAACGGGTAGCTTGACCGGCGCCGCGGGGATCCCGGGCGCCGGCTCACAGGCGCCCGGCGGCGAAGGTCCGGTCTGGACCCCCGGACCGGCGCAGCTGCGCGACGCACGGATGACCGCGTTCATGCGCTTCGTCCGCGACCACGGCGCCGACGGAGTACTCTCCTATCCGGCGCTGTACCGCTGGTCGATCGAGCAGCCGCAATCGCTCTGGCCGGCGATCTGGAAGTGGTGCGGCGTCGTCTGCGACGAGCGTGAACACGGCGACCCGTGGGACGAAGTCGTCGTCGGGCTGGAGCGGATGGCACCGCCCGACCCGGAGCTCGGCCCGCGCTGGTTCACGGGGGCCACCCTCAACTTCGCCGAGAACCTCCTCCGCAACCGCGGCCCGGAAGCGGCGATCGTCGCCTGGAACGAGCGTGGGCGCTACCGCTCGCTGTCGTTCGACGGGCTTCGCGACGAGGTCGCCCGTCTCGCCCGCTCGCTCCGGATGATGGGGGTGACCGCGGGCGACCGGGTCGCCGGCTTCATGCCTAACGTTCCCGAGACGGTGATCGCGATGCTGGCCACGGCCAGCATCGGCGCCCTCTGGTCGTCGTGCTCCCCCGACTTCGGGGTGAAGGGAGTCCTCGACCGGTTCGGGCAGATCGAGCCGAAGGTGCTCTTCTGCGCCGACGGCTATCGGTATGCGGGCAAGGAGATCGACTGCCTCGAGCGCGTCCGCGAGATCGTCGAGGCACTCCCACAGGTCGAGCGGGTGGTGGTCGTGCCGTACCTCAATGCGGACCCCGATGCGCGCCTCATCCGGCGCGCACTGGTCTGGCGCGACTTCGTTGACGCTGACGCGGTAGCGCCGCCGCTCGAGTTCGAGCGGCTGCCGTTCGACCACCCGCTCTACATCATGTACTCGTCGGGTACGACCGGGCTGCCGAAGTGCATGGTGCACGGCGCGGGGGGGACGCTGCTGCAGCATCTCAAGGAGTTGGCGCTCCACAGCGACGTCGCCGAAGGGGACCGGCTCTTCTACTTCACCACCTGCGGGTGGATGATGTGGAACTGGATGGTGAGCGCACTCGCGTTAGGCGCGTGCATCGTGCTCTACGACGGCGCGCCGCTCGCGCCCGATCCGGCGATCCTCTGGACGATGGCCGAGCGTGAGCGGGTGACCGTGTTCGGAACCAGCGCCAGGTACCTCGCGCTGCTCGAGAAGGCCGGGCTCGAGCCGGGGCAGCGATTCGACCTGAGCGCGCTGCGGGCGATCCTGTCGACCGGGAGCCCGCTGCCGGCGCACGGCTACGACTATGTGGCGCGCGCGATCGGTCCCGACGTTCGCCTCAGCAGCATCAGCGGCGGAACCGACATCATCTCCTGCTTCGCGTTAGGCAACCCGATCGCCCCGGTCTGGCGCGGCGAGCTGCAGACGCGCGGGCTGGGAATGGCGGTCGAGGTCTGGGACGAAGCGGGGCGCCCCGTCGAGGGGACGCCGGGTGAGCTCGTCTGCACGAAGCCCTTCCCGAGCATGCCGATCGCCTTCTGGCGCGACCCGGACGGAGCGAAGTATCGAGCCGCCTACTTCGAGCACTTCCCCAACGTCTGGCGCCACGGCGACTGGGCCGAAGTCACCGCCCACGATGGACTGATCATTCACGGCCGGAGCGATGCGACACTCAACCCGGGCGGGGTTCGGATCGGGACCGCCGAGATCTACCGGCAGGTCGAGCAGCTCCCCGAGGTCGTCGAATGCCTCGCGATCGAGCAGGCGGTCGCGGACGACGAGTCGCGGATCGTGCTCTTCGTCCGGCTTCGCGAAGGGACGACGCTCGACGAGACGCTCCGCGAACGCATTCGCCGCCAGATCCGCAGCGCGACCAGCCCGCATCACGTGCCGAAGAAGATCGTCCAGGTTCCCGACATTCCGCGAACCATCAGCGGCAAGATCAGCGAGCTCGCGGTCCGCGAGGTCGTCCACGGCCGCGAGGTCAGGAACACCGACGCGCTGGCGAACCCCGGGGCGCTCGCGTTCTTCCGCGACATCGCCGAGCTCCGCGACTGATGTCCTGCCGCGAACGCGCGGTGACCTCGGGCACAGCCCCCACGCCCCGGTGTAGTGATTCCGTCCGGCCCGTGCTCATCAATTGCGCGCGCTGGCGTTAGATTTGACAGGATCGAGAGTGCGTTCCGCCAGGGGGACTGGCGTCTTCCGACTCCCGCCGCATCGAGGAGATCCTTCGTGACTTCAGCGCAGATCGATCGCCACAGCGCTCCGGGGCTGACGACCACGAAGGCCCCGTTCATCGAGCAGGCACAGGCGAAGGGCGAGCTGTACATCCAGCAGCCCTACGACCTGTACAACGCCGACAACCACGAGGCCTGGCATCGGCTCTACGAGCGGATGGCGCCGCGCTGGCAGCGCTACGCGAACCACCGCTTCCTGCAGGGGATCGAAAATCTCTGCCTGAATCCCGACCGGGTTCCGCGGCTCGAGGACGTCAACAAGTTCATGGCGCCGCTGACCGGCTTTCGAGCGAAGCCTGTCAGCGGCTACGTCCCCGCGTACCTGTTCTTCGACTGCCTGAGGCAGCGCGAGTTCCCGACGACGATCACGATCCGCGACAAGGGGAACATCGATTACCTCCCCGAGCCGGACATCTTCCACGACATCGCCGGCCACGTGCCGATGCACACCGACAAGGCGTTCGCCGACACGCTGGTGCGCTTCGGCGAGGCGGCGAAGACCGCGGCGCAGCTCGTCGCCACCGTGAAGGACCGTGACGAACGCATTCGCCGGGTGACGAGCATCTTCAAGGCGCTGGCGCGCTTCTTCTGGTTCACGATCGAGTTCGGGCTGATGAAGTCGCAGGACGGAAAGTCGCTCAAGGTCTACGGGAGCGGACTGCTTTCGAGCTACGGTGAGATCGCGCATTCGATCGACAGTCCCGAAGTGCAGCGCTTCCCGTTCCAGCTCGAGTGGGTCGTGAACCAGTACTTCGAGATCGACCACTACCAGCCGCTGCTCTTCTACGTCGAATCGTTCGAGCACCTGTTCGAGCAGGTCAATGTGCTCGAGCAGTGGATGAAGGCGGGAAAGTTGAACAACGTCTCACCCGGCGAGCCGAGCATGAGCACGGCCGACGTCGACAGCTTCCTCGCCGCGGGAGTGTCGGCGTGAGCTGACCTCGCCTGACCCGCGGAGACGACGACCTACCAGGACCCAATTCTCTGGACGGAGTGATTCAGATGGCGACAACGATCGAGACCGCGCCGACCGCGGCGCCCGCGCAGGACACCTTCCCGATCAACGGGACGGACTACATCGAGTTCTATGTCGGGAACGCGAAGCAGGCGGCGCACTTCTATCGCTCCGCGTTCGGCTTCCAGCTGGTCGGCTATCGCGGTCCGGAGACGGGTGTTCGCGATCGTGCGAGCTACCTGCTGCAGCAGGACAAGATCCGCTTCGTGCTGACGACGCCGATCCGTCCCGACATGAGCGAAGAGGCGAAGGTCATCGCCGAGCACATTCACAAGCATGGCGACGGGGTGCGCGACCTCGCGCTCTGGGTCGACGACGCACGGGACGCGTTCGAGAAGGCGGTCGAGCGGGGCGCCGAGCCGGTGCACCAGCCGAAGGTGATGAAGGACAAGGATGGCGAGATCGTGATCGCGTCGTTCAAGACCTACGGCGAGACGATCCACTCGCTCGTCGAGCGGAAGAACTACAAGGGGCTGTTCATGCCCGGCTTCGTTCCCATGAAACCGTACTTCAATCCCCCGCCAGTGGGATTGAAGTACGTCGACCACTGCGTCGGCAACGTCGAGCTGGGGAAGATGAACGTGTGGGTCGAGTTCTACTCGCACGTGATGGGCTTCCGGAACCTGCTCACCTTCGACGACGAGGACATCTCGACCGAGTATTCGTCGCTGATGTCGAAGGTGATGGCGAACGGGAACGACCGGATCAAGTTCCCGATCAACGAGCCGGCGTCGGGGAAGAAGAAGTCGCAGATCGACGAGTATCTCGAGTTCTATGGCGGA
>Ga0070658_10002854_pt1 | contig 14352 bp, 12 predicted proteins | sample KBSC13metaG_FD_64664 | JGI IMG/M metagenome (GOLD analysis project Ga0070658, IMG submission 64664) | Corn rhizosphere microbial communities from Kellogg Biological Station, Michigan, USA - KBS C1-3 metaG | ecosystem: Host-associated > Plants > Roots > Rhizosphere > Soil ... | reverse complement strand
CCCGCCGCTCCTGTCGGTCGACTTCCGTGCCTCTAACGTCGTGGCCCTCTCTAGCGGCCGCGAGCTCACCAACGGCTATGGCCTCAAGGTTACCGGCGTCACCGCCAGTGCGGCCGGCACCATCGTGGACGCCACGCTCACCGTCCCCACCATCACCTGTGCCGTTGCCAACACCGCCACCAACCGCTATTTCATCGCCAAAACCCCCAAGCTCACCTCGCCTGTCAGCTTTCGCATTTCCACCGAATACCACCACTGCCCGTAGGCCAGCTCTCCGACCGCAAACCCCGGAGAATTTATGTTGCGACACAACTTTAATTGACAAAACACAAACATAAGCGTATACTAGGCAACCATTAACAGGCTCGACCATGAAAATCGGACGCAAAGGCCTAGCTTACATCCTGTCTGCCCTCATTGTCGCGTCGGCATCTTATGGTGCCGGCTTCACTGGCGTGGGCGCGGCCGCGGCCCAAGCCCTCACTCAGACGCGCTGTGAGGTCGGCGCGTTCATGCAGCACAGCGACCAGGCCGGTAACGTAGAGGACACCACCGGCAGTGATTCGGTCTCAGTTGACTCCGGCGACGTCACCTCGGCGGCGGCTCAGCTCAAAACCAAGGCTATCGGCGTCAACCTCATCCCCAACCCTGGCCTCGAATCTGGCGCCACCACCCCAGACGCCTGGAACACCACTACCTTTGGCAACAACCAGGCTGTCTTTACAACCGTGGCCGGCCACAACTCACCGCGCGCCGTCCGCGTCGACATCTCCGGCTACAAGGACGGCGCCGCCGACTGGTATTACCAGCCCGTCGGCGTCCATTCGGGTAGCTATTACCTATTCACCGATTACTACCGCTCGGACGTCTCCACCCGGGTCAACGTTATGTTTCAAGACAACGCCGGCCGTTCCTATTACAGCGAGCTTCAAAATATGCCCGCATCCAGCCACTGGACCAAGTACCAGGTCAGCTTCTTTGTGCCCGAAGGTTACACCAAAGCCACGGTCTTCCACCCGCTGGCCGCCAACGGTACGCTAATCACCGACGACTACTACCTGGCGCCGGCCCAGCCGAAGGGCTTCAACCGCCCCATCGTATCGCTGACCTTCGACGACGGCTGGGGTTCTATCCACGACCGGGGCCTGGCCATACTGAAGCACAACGGCGTGGTCTCCACCCAATATCTGATTTCCGGCTACCTGGGCCAGGACAAGGCTTATATGAGCGTGAAAGACGTGTACGACTTTCAAAATAGTGGCAGCGAGGTTGGATCGCACACCGTCGACCACCCCGACCTCACCACGCTTGATGCCGGCCAGGTAAACTTCGAGCTCACCCGGTCCCAGGCCGATCTCGGCAAGTGCTTTGGCACGCCCGTTGATTTCGCTGCTCCATATGGCACCTACAACTCGGCCACCATTGCCCAAGAGCAAAAGTATTACGAGACCGCCCGTTCCACCGACGACGGTTTCAACACCGCCGACAACCTCAACCCTTACCACTTGCTGGTCCAGGATATGAGCAACGACACTACCCAGGCCCAGTTGCAGTCCTGGGTCGATATCGCCAAGGCCAACCACGCCTGGCTTATCCTGGTGTACCACCAAGTAGACGATTCCGGCAGCCCATACTCCCGCCACCCCGCCGACCTCAACCGGGACATCCAGACCATCAAGGCCTCCGGCATCGCGGTCGAAACAGTCCACAACGCCTACAGCGAAGTGAAGACCCAGGCCGTCCGGTAACGTCCGCAGCACACAAGATTGACATAACAACAAGAATGATATATAATATAACCATAACTTCTAGGAAGTTTGGAGGGTAAAAGGCTTCATCGCCAGCCCTCTTTTTAGTTACCGCCATGGATCACACGAAGTTTCACTACAATCCACTACCCAAGCGCCGAATGGCCCTCGTTATCCCAGCCCACAACGAGGAGCTGGTGATTGCCGATACCATTAATTCGGCCATGAAGTCCGGCCAGACCGAGCGCGATATCTTCGTAGTGGCCGATGGCTGCAGCGACCGCACGGTCGAAATCGCGGCTGGTCTGGTGGGGGAGAGGAACGTGTTGGCCCAGCCTCAGTCGGGCAAGGCCAAGGCCATCCTCCACGCCATCCAACATTTCGACATCGCCGGTCGCTACGAGTGGATGCACATCGCCGACGCCGACGGTGTCTTCGACCTACGCTACTTTACCGAGATCGGCGAGCGCCTCGCCAAAGCTGGCGCCAACATAGTGGCAGCCACTGGCCACATCCAGAGCTTGGAGGGCGGCTGGATTAGCCGCTACCGTACCTACGAATACACCATCGGCCTTGAGATTCTGCGCCGGATCCAGGCCTTCTTCGGCGTGATCCCCGTTATGCCTGGCCCCACCTCGATCTTCCGCACCCGCATCCTGCGCAAGCTCGACTTCAACGCCGGCTCGCTGGCTGAGGACATGGACCTCACAATGCAGATTCACCGGCTCCGGCTCGGCCGCATCGCCTACTTCCCCAAGGCCAAAACTTTCAGCCAGGACCCCAAGGACCTCGGTGACTACATCAAGCAGATCAGCCGCTGGTACCGGGGCAATTTCCAGGTTATCCAGCGCCACCGCATTGGCCTCCGCCGCCAGAAGATCGACGCCTACGTGACCTACGTCATGGTGGAACAGTGGCTGCTGGTGGCTGGGCTCATCTTTATCCCGTTCTGGTGCTGGTTTAGCACCAACTACCGGCCGTTGGCCTACATGTTCCTCATGGACGCCCTGTTTTTCTTCATCTTTACCGTGGGCGCCGCCGCTCGCAACCACCGGGCCAACGTGGTGGGCGCCTTCCCGTTGTTTTACATCCTTCGGTTTCTAACTCTGGTCATCTTTGTCCGGTCCTGGTTCGAAATCGTCGTCCAACACAAATTCAGCACGCCTCAGGCGGGCTGGAGCGTGGCTGGGCGGCGATACCGCATCGGAACCGGTACTGTAAGTCATTAGAATTAACGAAAGGAAGCATATGTACACTCCTGGAAAAGGTTCAATCCTCCCCGTCGCTACCACCGCTGCTGCTCTGCCTGTCACTGGTACCAAGAACGTGGTTGAGATTGCTTTGGCTGTGGCCGCTGGCCTGATCGCCTGGGCTGCTCTATACATGGCCCGCTCGCGCGCCAACCAGTAAGCCATCCTGCATCCTGATACCGCGCGAATTCAGGATGCTCGACAGCCCGCCTCGCCGGGGGAGTCGCGCTCCAAACGGGCTCTCTCGGCGATCGTTGACAAACATCCTGGTGGTAAGTATGGTAACTAATTATTTTCGTCAATTTCACCTATGGCCTTACATCTTTCTAAGCGCATCGTTATATTCGCCGCCGCGGCTATTATCGGCGGCTTTGGCTCGTTTCAGGTCGGTTACACCGGCCTCAACCCGGTCCGAATGATCGACGAGTCGCGCTGCCGGGCCGGCGCCTTCCTGGGCCGCACCAACGCACCAGGAGCGCTCACCGCCGACGCCCCCAGCGCCGCGGGTTCGTCGCAGGCTACCGAATCCGACACCGCGCTCACCATCCAGCGATCGGTCACCACCTCCGGCGCCAACCTCATGCCTAATCCAGGCGTAGAAACCCTTAGCGGCTCCAGCCCCGCCAACTGGAACAACAACCACACCGGCAACAACAACGCCAGCTTCACCCAGGTGCTAGGTCACAACTCCGACCGTGCCCTGCGCATCGACATCACCGACTTTAAGGATGGCACCGCCGACTGGTTCACCGGGCTCACCAATGTCCAGCCCAACGGCTACTATCAGTTTAGCGATTATTACCGCTCCAACGTTCCCACCCACGTCACCCTCCAGCTCAAGGACGACCAGGGCAACCAGCGCTACTACAGCCTCGGCACTATCCCGGCCTCCACCAGCTGGACCCAGTACACGGCGCGCTTTGCGGTGCCTGGCAACGTGCACCAGGCCATGCTGTCGCACGCCCTCGACCGGGCCGGGGCCCTCGAGACCGACGATTACTCACTGCAGGCCGCCACGCCGTCGGTACAGTTTAAGCGGCCGCTGGTTTCGGTCACCTTCGACGACGGTTGGGAAAGCATCCACGCCAACGCTCTGCCGATCATGAAGCAGTACGGCGTGATCTCTACGCAATATATCGTCACCGGCATCCTTGGCACCAAGGGCTACGAAACGGCCAGCGAGGTCTACGATTTTCGCAATGCTGGGGACGAAATTGCTTCTCACACGCTCACTCACCCGGACCTCACCAAGCAAAATGATAAACAGCTCAAAACCGAGCTAACAGTTCCGCACAACGCTATCAGCAAATGCTACAACCTGGCCACCGATTTCGCCGCCCCGTACGGCGCCTATGATGTTCACACCACCACGGCCATCAAGGGCCTATACCAGACCGCACGCTCCACCGACACCGGCCTCAACACCGCCGACCATTTCAACCCCTACGAGCTCAAGGTCGTGAACATGAGCGTTAATACGACACCCGAGCAGCTGCAGGGTTGGCTTGATGCCGCCAAGGCCAACCACGCCTGGCTCATCCTGGTGTACCACCAGGTCGACACCTCCGGCGCGCCCTTCTCACGCAATAATGTCGACTTCACACACGACATGCAAAAAGTCGTGGCTTCGGGCATTCCAGTGAAGACTGTACATGATGCTTATGGAGAGCTCCAACCCCAGCTCAAGCATTAACATTCCGCTTTGACAAAATCGCCAATTTTCGGTATGATACTTCATCAAATGAAAGAGGTGTAGCGATAGGGGTGTAGCGATGGACCGTAATCCAAAGCGGAAACTTGCTTTGCTGATTCCAGCCCACAACGAGCAGGTGGTGGTAACCGACACCATTCGCTCGGCTATCAGTGCTGGCCAGCCCCGCGAGGACATCTATCTGGTGTCCGATGGCTCCACCGATTGGACAGTCGATCTGGCCTACCTCATGCTCGACAACGGGCATGTCATTCAGCAACCCCAAAGCGGCAAGGGCATCGCCATTCTCACCGGCCTGCAGTACTTCGGCATCGCCGACCGCTACGAGTGGGTGCACATTGCCGACGCCGACGGTATGTTCGGCCCCGGCTACTTCGCCGAGCTCACTCAGCGCCTGTCTGTCAAATTCTGCGCCGCCACCGGCCATCTCCAGAGCCTCAAGGCCGGCTGGATCTCCAAGTACCGCACCTTCGAGTACACTTTTGGCCTCGAGGTGATGCGCCGCATCCAGGCTGCCATTGGAGCCATCCCGGTGATTCCCGGCGCCACCTGCATCTACCGCACCGACATCCTAGAGCACCTCGACTTTACCCACGAGTCCCTTACCGAGGACATGGACCTCACTATCCAAATCCACCGCAAAAAGCTCGGAAAAATCGCCTTCATCCCGCAGGCCAAAGCCTTTACCCAGGACCCCAAAGACTTTCGCGATTATTTTAAGCAGGTGATGCGTTGGTATCGTGGCGCTTGGCAGGTGATGCTGCGGCACAAAATTGGGCTGCGGCCTCAGCGTGTCGACGGCTACATGGTGTGGATGGTGGCCGAAGAACTCATCCTTCTGGTCGAAATTTCCATCCTGCCGTTATTGGCCTGGTGGGGGCAAAATTACGGCCCTATCTCGCTCATATTCCTCACCGATCTCGCTATCTTCTTCGGCATCACCGTCTGGGCCGCCGGCGTCAACAATCGTGCCGACGTGATTTCCGGCTTCCCGTTCTTCTATTTTCTGCGGTTCGTGAATCTGTTTGCCTTCTTTAGGGCGTGGTACGAAATCGTCGTCCAGCACAAGTTCCGCTCGGTCGCCCCGGGCTGGAGCACCGATGGGCGCCGATACCGCATCGCGACTGAAGTGGTAAATAGCAAAAAGGCATAGTTATGTACGGAAACGGACAAGTCCTAGGTTCCTGCACCATCGCCGGTGGCGCTGCTGCTGCCTGCACCACTGTTTTGCCTCAGACCGGTATGAGCTCGGCTACCCACGTGGCCATCGCCGCTGCCGCTGGCTTGGCGACTTGGGCAGTTGCCTACATGGCCCAGGCAATGTTTAAGCGCTAGCACTACACACCGCCGCTTTACTGATATACCGGTTCGTCTTTACTGGCAGGCAGATTTTGCAATGTCCGGGCTGTAGGTTAAGCCAAGCCCGCCATTCCGCGGCCGGACTGCTGGCGGTTGGTTTGATTTTGCCAAACCATCCTGCGTCTGCTGCGACTGCCAGGTCAAGCATCGCCGATCCGCTACAACTCCAAAGACCATCATCAACGCCACCATTGCCAGCTTCACTAAACCGAAATCATAGCCCAGGCCCGAAGTCACGCCTCAAGCCACCCAGCTAGCGTCTATCGCCGTTTAAGCAAGTTGCCTGGTCGCAACGTGAGTAGGCTGTCCGAGGCGAACAGCCGTCCCGCCAAAATCATAAACACGATAAAAAACGCCAGTTCATACAGGCTGCCCAGGAGCACCGTGCTGTAATTGTGGAGGTACAGGTTGGGCATGGTCTGGAACGTGTAGGTGAAGGGGATCACGTACAGTACGCCGCGGAACCAGTTTGGCAAAGTGGAAATGTCGGTTGCCATGGTGGCGAGGTAGGGGACTAACAGCAGCAGCAACAGCGGCATAATCAGCGCCTGGATGCTCTTGATGTTGTCGGCGAAGGCTCCAAGCACGAGCGCGATCGCCAGCGCGGCCAGTATCCCGAGGAACAAGGCCACGCCCAGCATCACATAACTCGAGGTCGAGAGGTTCAGCCCCAGCTGGTTGGCCGCCGCTCTGGTGGCATCATCCACCGCTACACCGCCGGTGAAGGCCGACTGCAGGTTGTGTAGGCCGTAAATGTAGGCCACGGCCGTCAACCCGGCTACAATGGCGGCGGCCAACATTTTGGCCCCCACTATCGTGGTCCGCGAGATCGGAAGGCTCAGCAGTGTTTCGAGTGTCTTGTTTTCTTTCTCGTTCGCCATGGCTGTCGCCACCATCTGCCCGGCAAACACGATTACCACGAACAAAATTACCGGCACAAAGGTGATCTGTGAGCCCAAATAGGCCGCGATCTTATCCGGGCTAATATTCGCCACCTTACCGTTCGCCACTATGTGCTCGTCGGTCTTCACCGGTGCCAGCACCTTCGAAGGATCCAGGCGGGGCGAGATTTGGGCGATGCGCTGCGCTGCCAAGGCGGCATTCAGCTGCGCCGTAACGCCGGTGAGCAGGGTGGCATTGGCGATCTTGGCCAGCGAAAACCCGCTCTGCACCGTATACGTATCGAGGGTAGTCTGCTTGCCGGCCGCCAAATCACGTCCAAAGCCCGCCGGTATTACCACCACCGCCTTCTCCGAGATACTCTGGCTGAAATCCGGGTCGGCCGTCTGCTGCGTCACGTCGAGATTACCCTTCTTCAAGAGTTTTACCACCCCGTTTGACGCCGGCGTGTTGTCGTGGTCTACCACCAACACCGGCGACGGTTTGCTCGCCACCTTGCTCTGCTGTGACAGGACCTTGCCCAGGCCAATAAACGCCAAAATCACCAGCACGATCGGTAGGATCGTCTGCGGCGTCGCCAGCTCTCGCAATTCCTTACCTAGTAGTACCAAAAACCTTTTCATGCCTGCGCTACCTTCAAAAATACCTCCTCGAGGTTCCGGGCTTTGTGCTTACTCTTCAGCGCCTCGGCCGTCCCCACCTCTTTTAACTGTCCGTGTACGATGAGGCCGATCCGATCGGACAGATACTCAATCTCGAGCATGTTGTGACTCGACAGCAATACCGCCGTGCCGTGCTCGGCCAGCCGTCGTACCAATTTGCGGATCTCCAGCGAGTTTAGTACGTCCAGACCGCTCGTAGGCTCGTCCAGGATCGCCAGTTTCGGCTCGGTCATCATGGCCCGTGCCAGCAGGAGCTTGCGCGTCATGCCCTTCGAATAGGTGCCGATCTTGGCGTCTAATTTGTCGCCCAGGTCGGTAATTTCTTCAGCCCGGCGCACATACTCGTCCCGCTTTTTGGCGTCGGGACTGTAAAGGCCTGCCATGAAATTAAGGTAAGTTCGGCCGGTGAGGGCCTTGTAAGCTCCCGATTCCTCCGGCAAATACGTAATTAACTCCCGGACTTTCCCGGATTCTTGCTGCACGTCCAGGCCGGCGATTTTGATCTCGCCCGCGGTCGGCCGCAGAATGGTGGCGATCATGCGCAGAGTGGTCGATTTGCCCGCGCCGTTAGGCCCCACGAGCGAGAATATTTCGCCCTGTGAGACTGAAAAATTTATGTCATGGACGGCCTCGGTCTGACCGTACCGTTTATGCAATTTTGTGACCGTAAGTATTTCCATTAATTCTTATGGTACTCCTATCAAAAAAGACTGTGTACAATTAGCATAGGCTTTTTATGCGCACGTCCAAACGTAAAACCCAACCTACCAGGCTCCATCACCATGTAGCTCACCACGCCAAGCGATGGCTGGTGCCGCATGCCCACAACGACCATCGTCCGCACCTGATTCGGCTGCATGGCTTGGCAGTGATGGCCGTGCTGATCGCCGGCCTTCAGGCCTCGGCTCTGGCCGCGGCCATCCACCGCTCGGCCCCGACGCCCCTGGTCAAAGCCACCACCCACAGCACCTCCGGCGGCGATGTGCTGGCCTATGCCACCGGCAGCATCACGCCCACCGAGCTGCTCAACCTCACCAACCAGGAGCGCGCCGCCAATGGCCTGCCCGCCCTGCACATGGACGCGCGGCTCAACAGCTCGGCCTCCATGAAGGCCCAGGACATGTTCGCCAACGATTACTGGAACCACGTCAGTCCCGCCTGCGTCCAGCCCTGGCATTGGTTTACGCTGGCCGGCTACAACTACACCTACGCCGGCGAAAACCTGGCCAAGGACTTCGACACCGCCCAGGGTGTGATGGACGGTTGGATGAACTCGCCCGGCCACCGCGCCAATATTCTGAACCCCCACTACAATGATGTCGGCTTCGCGGTGGAAGACGGCCAGTCGCCCTACGACAGTATCCCGTCGAGCGGCAGCTCCTCGTACACCACCCCCACTTGTACCGCGCCCATCGCCCAGGCCAACGAACCAACCACCCTGGTGGTGGCGCACTACGGCGCCACGGCCGCTCAGGTGGTCGCCACCACTCCGGCGCCGGTTGCGACTCCACGACCTACCGTGGCCTCCGCCGCTACGCCCGCGCCCACCCCGGTACCTACTACGCCGGTCCCAACCGCCACTCCGGCGCCTACGCCCACCGGCGCCCCACCGATCGTAAGCGGCGAAATCTCTCCGGCGTCGTCCGACACTTTGGCTCCCAAGCCGCAGGCCTATAGTTTGTTCCGGCCGCTATCCGTGGTGGCCACCCTCAGTTGGAATACGCTGGCGACCCTGGTGTTGCTGCTGTTGCTTTTGCTCGTATACGTCGCCACTCATCTAGTAGTGTGGCGAAAGGGCCTGTCGCGCTGGCGCAGTCCCCGCTACCGTCTGTTCGCGGCCGCCCAGCTGTCTGGTCTCACCCTAGTAATCCTGAATTTAATGGCTTCCGGATTCGGCAAAGTCGGGTAGTATAATAGCTCTAGCATGGATCAAACTCCCACCCAGCTAGCTCCAAACCAAACGCCACCCGCTCCCGAGCAGCCGGGTCCAACTATTGGCCACTCGGCCGAAACCGGCGAGCAGCCCGAGCCCGGCGAGACCCCCTCTCCCTACGGTTTCGACCTCGATCCTGGCGAGCAAATCACTCGCGTCATCCACCGCCATCCGCTCACGCTGCTGCCCACTTTGCTCACGTCGGCCCTGCTCATAGTGGTGGCCATCGCCTTTGCGTTCGGCGAGGGCCGTTATCCTGACACCATCCCGTTTCCGCGGCTTATGGTATTTGCGCTCATCGTGATCTTACTGGTGCTGGCGGCGATCATCTTCCTAATCGGCCTATTCGTCTATCAGCGCAATGTGCTCATCTTTACCAACGTCCACCTATTGGTGGCTGAGCAGTACGGCCTGTTTAGTCACCGCATTTCACAGGTTTCCTTCGAGCGGGTTCAGGACGCTACCGGCACTCGTAAGGGCATCGCTCAAACCATCTTCAATTATGGTGACGTCGAGATTGAATCTGCCGGCGCCGAAGAAAAATTCATCTTCCGGGGCGCTCCCAGCCCGCAGGAGATCGCCGATGAGGCGCTCGAAATCCATGAACGGTTTCTGCATGCCCAAGGCCTGTCCGAGCCCGCCGAGTAATAATTCCCAAACTATCTGACGGCTGCAAAGGGGCTGTCCGCCCCCTTGCAGCCGCATGTTGGCCACCCGCGACACCCTGGTGGCGCAGGTGGAGCCCTTGAGGATGGTGGGCGACCAGCCGGCGGCGTAGGCGTCGTACGCGCCGCAGCCGCCGGAGCTGACTGGCTCAGGTAGGCCGCCTCCACCCGCCACGTACGACACGAGGCTCTCGCGCTAGTACCGGCAGTTTAACTCGATGCTTGTGCTCGCATGGAACAGCTTGCCTGACGCCTGCCGGGCAAGCGCGCGCCACGACCGCAGCCGTAGGGCCGCCACCAGCCGTAGGAATTTCAGGCCCTCACCGGTGCCGGCCCTGCTCTGGCCCGAGATCCGGTCGCGGAACACGTAGGCCACCTCGGTCTTGGTCCAGTCGTGCACCACCAGCAAAGACAGTAGGATCTTGAAGCCGTCGGCGTGCACCAGCCCGGTGTCCACCGACTTCAGCCGCACCAAGAACATGCCGCTGGCCACGTCGGATACGCCGGCCAGGCGCCGGGGGAACATCAGCCGCGTCAGCAGCGTAACGGCCCGCGATACGGTCTCGCTGATCGGGCTCAAGCTCGTCGCGCGGCCGCCCTCGATGTACCGGCTGGCCACCACGATGTCGGCCCCGGTCGCTTCGATCTTGGCCAGCATGTCGCGGACGATCGCCGGGTCATGCTGACCGTCGCCGTCCATGAGCGCGAAGAAATCCGCGCCCACTTGCTCGCCGGCTATCTCTATGCCCCGGAGTACCTCTGTGGCCAGCCCGCCTTTGCGCTCGGTCGGCTCGCGGTGCACTAGCACCACCTGGTGCGCCGAAGTTGGCGCCCACAAAGCGGCGCTTTGCACTTGCCAAGGCGTGGAGTCGTCGCTGTCGTCGAGCACCATCAATTGCGACGGCTCGCTCTCGAGCGCCGCGGCCAGGGTACTCAGCACTACCGCGATCGTCTGCTCTTCGTTGTGTGTCGGTATGCCCACGGTTAGCCTGGGCGGGCGCTGAGTGTGAGTGAACACTTGGATATCCATGCGGCAGCTCCTTCCGAATTTTCAAGCGTGCTGCTTTTTGGGCTTGGCCGAGGCTCACACTACTTGGCCACTGTTGCCAGCACATTGGGTGTTGTCCCAAGCCGGTACTGGAATAAAACTTATCGCCTGCTATGTCAAACAACTGTTATAATTATTCGAATGGACCAAGAGTTTAAACTTGTTAGTAAATACGCGCCCGCCGGCGACCAGCCCAAAGCCATCGAGCAGCTGGTGGCCGGGCTGCGGCGTGGAGACCGCGAACAAACCCTCTTGGGCGTCACCGGCTCCGGCAAGACCTTCACCATGGCCAACATCGTGCGGCAACTGCAGCGCCCCACCCTGGTGCTATCACACAACAAAACCCTGGCCGCCCAACTTTACGGCGAGTTCAAGCAATTCTTCCCCGGCAACGCCGTGCAATATTTTGTGAGTTATTACGATTACTATCAACCCGAAGCATACATTCCGCGCTCCGACACTTTCATTGAAAAAGATAGCTCCATAAACGAGGAAATCGACCGCTTGCGCCACGCTGCCACTATGAGCCTGCTCACTCGCCGCGATGTACTGATTGTGGCTTCTGTAAGCTGTATTTATGGCCTCGGCAACGTCTCGGATTACACCACCATGACCGTCGATGTAAAGGTTGGCCAGACCCGCCTCCGCGACAAAATGATCCGCCAGCTCACCGACATCCAGTACCAGCGCAACGACATCGATTTCACCCGCGGCAAATTCCGGGTCCACGGCGATGTGGTGGATGTGTGGCCAATCGGCGAGGAGCAAGCCTACCGCCTGGAGTTCTTCGGCGACGAGCTGGAGCGCATCCGGCCGGTCGATCCGCTCACCGGCGAAATGGGGGAGGACCGCCCCGGGCTCAAAATCTTCCCCGCCAAGCATTATGTGACTCCCCAGGAGAAACTCCAGCGAGCGGTCGAAAAGATCGGCGAAGAGCTCGACTCGCGCCTGCTCCAGCTCGAAGCCGCCGGCAAAAACCTCGAGGCCCAGAGGCTCAAGCAGCGCACCAAGTTTGACATGGAGATGCTCCAGGAAACTGGCATGGTTCCCGGTATCGAAAACTACTCGCGTTTCCTCTCCGAACGTGAGCCAGGTGAGCAGCCCGCGACTTTGCTTGACTATTTCCCGGACGATTTCCTATTGTTCGTGGACGAATCGCACATCACGCTACCTCAGGTGCGAGGCATGTACAATGGCGATCGCGCCCGCAAGGAAACCCTGGTGGAATACGGCTTCCGCCTGCCCAGCGCGCTCGACAACCGGCCGCTCAAATTCGCCGAATTCGACCGTCACCTCAACCAGGCCGTGTATGTGTCGGCCACGCCGGCCGAATTCGAGCTGTCGCGTTCCAGCCAAGTGGTGGAGCAGGTGATCCGGCCCACCGGCCTGCTCGACCCGGCCATCGATGTGCGTCCGGTGCGGGGCCAGGTCGACGACCTCATCGCCGAAATTCGCGCCACCATCGCCAAGGGCCAGCGCGTGCTCGTTACCACCCTCACCAAGCGCATGTCCGAGGATCTCACCGAGTACCTCCAGGAGCTCGGCATCAAGGTCCAATACCTGCACTCCGAGGTCAACACTCTAGACCGCGTCGACATTCTGCAAGACCTCAGAGCCGGCGTGTACGATGTGCTGGTCGGCATTAACCTGTTGCGCGAAGGCCTGGACTTGCCCGAAGTGTCGCTCGTGGCCATCCTCGATGCCGACAAGGAAGGTTTCCTGCGCGGCGAAGCGGCCCTCATCCAAACTATCGGCCGTGCCGCTCGCCACGTGGAGGGTCGCGTCGTCATGTACGCCGACAAGACCACCGAGGCCATGCGCGTGGCCATCGATACCACCACGCACCGCCGTCAGATCCAGGAGGCCCACAACCGCGAGCACGGGATTACGCCGGAAGGCATCAAGAAGGCAATGGGGGAGCGCATGCGCACCGCCGAAGCCGCCGAAAAAGCCGATGTTAAAGAGATCCACCCCGAGGACATCCCCAAAGAGGAGCGTGGCCGTCTGATCGCCGAGCTCACGCAGCAAATGCAAATGGCCGCCGAAAACCTCCAGTTCGAAAAGGCCGCTGCCCTGCGCGACCAGATCGAAGAGCTCGGCGACACCACTGCCCGCAAGCCACGCAAAGCCGTCCGCGGCCGCTAGCTCGGATTGGCGCTGGTGCAAGATGCCAGTCCCAAGCACACCGTCTTGGCACAATGTCTAATGCTGGGCCAAGCAGCCCACGTATAATGACGGCACCTCATTAAAAGGAGGGGCGAATATGGACCCCAGAGATCTGGACAGAACAGCAGATGACCTGCAACGTCAGGCCGATGATATGCGCCGGCAATCTGCGGACCTGGACCGCGCCGCCCGCGAGCTAGAGGGTGAAGCGGCCAGGGTTCGCCGAGAATCTTCGAACCTGGCTGCCACTCAGCGCGCTGCGGAGTCGTCCTCGCGTACTTACGGCTACACCCGGTCGATTATTTAGCTCCCGGGACGCTGTGCACCGGAGCGGCCTGCTCGTTTAGATACCGCTTGGTAAGGGTAGCGGTAGCGGCCGGCCGCTCGATCGGCGCCAGGTGGCCCTGGTCGGGCAATACCACAATCGAGCCCCTCGGCATAAGGCCTGCCAACCGTTTGAGCCGGCGTACGGGCACGATCACGTCCTTGGCCCCAGCAATTATTAGCATCGGGATTTCGAGACTCCGGGCATAAGGCTCGAGCGGTGTTGTCATGGAGCTCAGATATTCTTCGGTTACCACCTTAGCGTTCAGCAGCGGCAAATTGCGTTCGCCTCTCTCCATCAGCCACTTGCGGCGGCGCGGCGTCACCGTCATAAACAGCCACCGTCCGGTCGCGTGGTCGATGGTGCGGCTGGCGATCCAGCGCCGCGGTAGGTATTGGCCCAGCCAGTAGTAGATCGTGCTCGCGGCGCTGGCCAGGTCACGCCGCACATCAGCCAGTGACACGCTCACCGCCACCACCGGCCGGTGCTGCCCCTCGGTAGCTTGGATGAGCGCGATCGAGCCACTATACGAATGGCTCCAGCTCACCCATTCCTCCAGTTCCAGCTCACCCACGAACGCGTCCA
>Ga0070658_10002853_pt1 | contig 14355 bp, 8 predicted proteins | sample KBSC13metaG_FD_64664 | JGI IMG/M metagenome (GOLD analysis project Ga0070658, IMG submission 64664) | Corn rhizosphere microbial communities from Kellogg Biological Station, Michigan, USA - KBS C1-3 metaG | ecosystem: Host-associated > Plants > Roots > Rhizosphere > Soil ... | reverse complement strand
GTCATCCGAAACAACGAGAGTGAGTTTTTTATCTGGAGAAATCACTCGCTGTTCCGCAGCGGAGGTCAGAGCGCCACATAGGAGTGAGGGAACAACCAGAAAAGGCAAGATGCGCATGAGTTTTTAGCGGGGGAGATTGAACGCTCGGGTATCAGGAGAGGATCGCGAAAGTCGATTTTAATCAAAAATAATGGGCAGCACTGCTACGTGCTGCCCATTAATATACCGATAGCCACCATCTGACTTATCATCAAAAGATGAAAATTTGTCAGAAAGACCGGATGGAGCCATTATTGTAGGCTCCGTAGTTGAAGTTTTCAATAAACTCGGAATTCCCAGAGGCCTGGTTCGCCCTTCAGAATCGTGAGCTTCAAATAGCGGGTGCGGACGGATTTCTTATCAACATGCGGAGAACGAAGCACCACATCCTCGTGGCCACCGTATGGAGACCAAGTTTTTCCATCGAGTGAAGTTTCGACTTTATAGGCATGACCGGCGGCTGGCTTAACAAAATAAGCTTCAGTGCCGACGATGTCGCGTTCCTCGCCGAGGTCGATCTGCCACCAAGGAGAGGTATCGCCTCCGGCTGCCATCCAGCGGCTGCCGTAGGAATCATCGGTTGCCAGATCGGCAGTGAAGGTTTCGGTGCGCTCTGGTGCCTGAGGTGTGCTGAGCCTTACTGTGAAGTTTGGACGGACTGAAGAGGCCGTGGCGGTGCCCGCCAGCGCAAGATTGGGGCGACGCGGTGGGGCTTGGCGGATTGCGCCAACGCCTTGGTTGGTCAATTTCATGGGCTGGATCGTGCCGTCCGCATTGAACGTCATTCTCTGCGCGTAGCTCTGGCGGTTGGTACTGCCACGCCCGTATTCAAGGTGGATGAAGTACCAGTCATCAGTGCTGGTCGGGTTCAAAAAACTACCGTGGCCAGGGCCGTAAATGCCTGCAGAGGGGTCGGTCTTGGCAATGATTTTTTCCTTCGGTTGTACCCATGGCCCCATGATGGAAGTAGTGCTCATCAAATAGGCATAAGCATACGTTTCCCCTCCACCTAAAGTATAGAGGTAGTAATAGATTCCCTTCCGTTTGAAAATCGCAGGTCCTTCCGAGTAAGCGGTTTCGCCTGTGTCAATGTTAACTACCGGGCCATCTGGTCCAGACAGGTCTGGTTTCAGCTTCACCATGCGACGACGGGAGAAAAACATGTAGTATTGACCGTCGTCGTCGCGGAATACTTCAGCGTCGATGGAAGATTTTTGCTCAATGGGATAAGGGCTCCAGCCTGAATCGGGGAAGAAATCCTTGCCATCCAACGTATGGAATGGACCGGTGAGGCTATCGGAAACAGCAGCACTGATTTTTCCGTCCAACGTAGGAAAAAGGTAATAGCGTCCATCGTGTTTGACCGGGGCGCTGGGTGCCCAGTATTTCGTGTTGAAATTGGAAGGAAAGATCGAGCCTTCAAAACTCCAATTGACGAAATCCCGTGACTTCCAGACTACGGGAGTGCCGGAGGTGTCGAGATGGCGGCCCCAACCATCGGTAGTTGCATAACAATAAAACACACCATCAATATCAACAACGCTGGCATCGGGCACCATGTCGGGGATAAGTGGACGTCCAAATGGGGAGGAAGGAGCAGCAGTGAGGGAGGAGACACAGGAGGCCAACAGGCCTCCGATGACGAGGAAACGAAAGCGGGGAATCATAAAAATTATCTAGTCAGAGCTGATTCGTATTTATAAGTGAAGGAGCGGAAGTCTGCGTAGCCTGCATCCCCGGAATTATTGTAGGAAAACAAGCCGATGCGTTCTCCGCGATAATCCTTCCAACCGAACTGGTAAGTATCGCCAAGCGAAGTGAAGGTCCTGCCATCCGTGCTGTATGAAAAACGGCACAAGCCATCCAGTCCCCACTCGGAGCGGAACTTCAGTGTGGTATTTTTACTGATTTTAGGGCCACGCAGAATGGTCTGATTGCGGGCAGTCTCGATCACGAGAGAGCCTTGATCACGCCGAACGGCGATTGTGCCGTAGTTACGATTGTAGTGGCAGAGGCCGGCGACCTGTCCGTCTTCCATCCCGGAGGGGTCCAATTCGACGGTAACGACGTTACGCGCCGTACGCATGACGCGCTGGGTGAGTGTGTTGCCGGCGGATTTGAGGTCATCATTGCGAAGCGGCTTCCATGCCTTCAGGCGCAGCCAGCCTGCCCGTTCGGAAAGGGACCATTTCTCAGCGCGGGGTTGATAGTTCCATTCCCATTGAACACCGAGCTTGGGACCGGAAAAATCATCATCGCTCTGTGGAATGAGGGTGGGACCATTTTGAAGAGGTTTACGCTCAGTCCACACCATTGTGCCAATCCCATCCGACCCGACTTTGCCAATCACAGGCCAGCCGTCAGTCCAGGTTACAGGCAGCAGACTGGCTGGACGGCCCTGCCAATCGCCGCTTCCATGGTGGGTGAGGAACCACCAGCTTCCTGATTTGCTTTGTACCAGTCCACCTTGGTTGGGTTCGTGAACATCAGCCTGCACGTGGCTGATTTTCCGCTTCTCGGTATAAGGCCCCGTAATCGTTTTGGAGCGCTGCATCATGATGCCGCGTCCTTCACGTCCGACTTCACTGTAAAAGTGGTAATAGGTGCCGTTGATCTTATAAAGTTTATTGGCTTCACGTCCGGCTCCTTCATTGATCACCACGCCCGACTCCGGGATGATATCGCGTCCATCGGCAGTGAGTTTGTAAAGCCAGGTTTTATAACCACCTTTGAAATGGGTGCCCACAAAGTAACCCTGGCCATCATCATCCCAGAAAGGGCAACAATCGTCCCAGCCACCTTCGGTGGTCATGCGGTGCAAGGGTTCCCAAGGGCCAGCCGCATTTGTGGCCGTGCTCATGAAATATCCTTCTTCCGGAGTGCCGAAATAAACCCAGAATTTTCCTTGGTTGTAGCGAATGGCACCCGCCCATATACCTTTATTATAGCGGTTCATGCGGTCCCAATTCATTTCCGGGCCGATCTGGGTGACATCCGAAACCACGTGACCGATGATTCGCCAGTTCACAAGATCGCGTGAACGGAGAATGATCATCCCTGGTGAATACTGGAAGGTGGACGAAATTGCGTAATAATCATCCCCCACGCGGATGCAGTCGAGGTCACTGTAGTCACCAGGCAGGACGGGGTTGCGATAGGACCCATTGCCTAGGTCGCCCCAGCTCTGCCAGTCTCCCCAGCTTGGAGCCTCCTCGGCAGTGGATACACAAGCAAGGGTGGATGAGACGATGAGGGCTCCAAAGAGCGGGATGCGAGATTTTAGAAACATGGGTTTATTAAGAAATGGGTGAGTAGGGTTTATAAAGTTGAAGGGAGATAAGTGGAAGTTAGAGATGAATGCGCAAGTATTTTTCTGTATGTCGAGTCATAACAGATCATGGGGTGACGACACGATAAAAGCATTTTTGTTGATTGGCCGAACCCACATCAGTGATCTGCATGACTCCGCCATTCCCAACGATATTCGATTGCAAAGTAATCCATGAGCCAGCCTGCAGGGTGGTTGAACGTTCAAGATGATAGTTTTTTCCTGAAACGGTTGCAAAGCTTACCACGATGTCATTGCCGCTGATTGCGATGTTGCTCACACGCAATATGCTGTTTGAGCTGTTGGGATTGGTGCCTGCGGTAAACTCCAGCGCGTTAGACATTCCATCGCCATCCGGGTCTGCATCGTCTGCCGCATTGCCCGTGTTGGCAATCGTGCCAAAGTTCGTGAAGCGCCAGTTTTCGAGAGGGGTCATTACGATGACAGAAAGGGTGCTGCCATTGGCTACCAAAGTGCAGGGGAAGCCGGACGGTGTAGTGCCAAGTGCGAAGTTACTGGCACTAATACCGCTGGCCCCCGTGATGATAGGATAAGTGCCGAATCCGCTGAAATTAACAAGAGTAGTCAGATTGATCAGTGTTGTGCCGCTGGAGGAAAATGTTCCACTCACCGCAATTTTGTCAGAAGTAGCTGTGCCACCCAGCTCCATATTCAGGGCCGCGCCCGTATTCAGCGTAAGTCCTCCGGAAAGTGTCAGTGTACCGACGCCCGATCCGCCATTTCCAGGGGAAATCACCCCGCCGCTGGCCACTGTGGTTGCTCGTGCCACGGTTCCCGTTCCTGCCAGAGTGCCGCCATTATTGACGGCCACGGCCCCGGAATTGCTGTTGAGCGAGCCGGTGATGTTGAGAATGCCGCCATTGACTGTCGTCGCGCCGGAGTAGGTGTTTGTGGCCGTAAGGGTCAGTGTCCCGACACCGGTTTTAGTGAGAGTGGTGGTGCCGACTGAGTTTTGGAAAATTCCGCTAAAGATACTGTTCTCGCCCCGCGCGCCGATCTCATAGTTGGTCGTGGAGCCAGAAAAGGTGGAATCCAGGATGCCGCTGCCGGAGAGGGTGCCGATCTTGATGGTGAGGCTGGCATTGGCCACACCGCCGCTAAGCACGCCATTGCTGGTGTTGGCAGCTACCAAGGTCGCGTGGGAAAGATCCCAGGTTAGCGCAGTGGCAGATCCGAAAAGTAGGTTGTGGATATTACTCTGGCCGCCGTTGTAGGTGATCGTGCCGGTGAAGCCGTTCCAATCGCCGTTGGTAACTTGCAGACTGAGGTCGTTTCCACTGGTGTTTCTGAGCGTGAGATCGCCGCTGCCGGAGATCGGGCCGGCGAGCACGCCGTTGTTGGAGGCTTCGTCGATGGTCGCGGAACTAGTGATGGCGAGCGCATTGGAGAGCGTCTTGCTGTTCATCAGGAGCGTGCCACCGGCCAAGGTTAGCGTGCCGGTGCCGACGGCGCTGCTCGTGATGTTCCCGAATGCCCCGGCCGATCCTACTCCGAGCGTGAGCTTGCCTGCCGACAGGGTTACACCACCGGAGAAGGTGTTGGCGCCCGAGAGCGTCATGGTTCCGGCACCCGTTTTAGTGATTGCGCTGCCACTCCCATTGACTACGCCAGAAATCAAGAGATCCGTGGCAGCGGGGCCATCTGCCACATTGATTGGGAGATTCACACTGTTTTGCAGCAAGAGATTGGAGCTGATGGTCGAAGTCGTGGAACTGGCGAGCGACGTGATACCGTAACCGCCGGTGGTGAAGAGAAAGGAGCCACCACCCGTCGAGGTCATCGCACCGCCAGTGAGAGCCACGTTCGTGCGAAACCCCTCATTGCCAGTGCCGCCGTTATCAAAGGTGCCGCCGGTGAGATTGAGCAGGGATACCTGATTGCCGACGTCATAGCCCACGGCATCCGTGACAGTTGTTTTCAAGGTTGCGCCAGAGTTGACGGTGACGGTGCCGCGAATGGCACCGGATCCACCGCCTGCGGCGAGCACCAGCGTGCCAGCATTCACGGTTGTGCCTCCACTGTAGGTATTGAAGCTCGGCAGGGTCAATGTGCCTGCGCCGGCTTTCGTCAGAGTACCGCTTCCGCTGATCACCCCGCCGATTGAGATCGCACCGTTTGCACTGGTCGTCACGCTGTGCGCACCCGTTGCAAGCGTTAGAGGAAGGTTGATGGATTGCGTATTCGGACTGTTGTTGGAAACGTTCCCGCTGAGGGTGATCGCGTTCCCGCTCAACGTAAATGCCGGGGCTCCGCTGCTAAATGTCAGGCCGTCAAACGAGGTGCCTGCCGCAAAATTGTTCGTGGCCAACTGCCGCCCGCCTGCGAAAGTCAGTGAGTTCCCCACCACCGGCAGTGCGGTCCAGTTTGCCACTGTCTGCCAATTACCGTCTGCACCGTTGCCAACCCAAATGCCTCCCGGAAGACTGACTCCGGCGGCGACTTCCATTTCCGCGTTGGCAGTCGTGCCGGATGCCGTCACCGCCGAGACCGTATAATAATAAACCGTGCCGGATTCCGCGCTAGAATCCGTGTAGTTGGGGCTGGTGACATTCTGCAATGTGGTATAGGGGCCGCCCGATACGGAAGATCGCTTGATGTCATAGCTAGTCGCGCCGTTAAGAGCATTCCATGTCAAATTGATGGATCCTCCATTGGTGACCGCCGTGAGACCGCTGGGGCCCACTGGCAGAGGATCGGCAAGACCAGGATCGCTGGCAATGACGTAGCGCAGTTCCATCGGAGAAGGCGCGGCACCTGTGCCCGAAAGTGCGCCTGTGGATGCTGTGAAGATCGACTTGGTGAAAGGCGACCAAGTATTGTAGGCAGGAGCGATCACGTTGTGTTTCCAAAACGCCGCGCCGCCGATTGCAGCGTTCCAGTAGCCATAAATGGAGCGCTTGTTGTCGCGGGAAACGTCGGTTCCGGTGGCGATAGAATTTCTCGTTCCGTCCAGCTTGATGCCGTTGAACGTGAGCTGCCAACGACTCTGATTGAGATCCATGCGGATTTCCACCGGAGAACCCGTGCCGGTGAGGTAACCCGTTTGTGTTTTCGTCCACGCAGTGGAATACGCAGGTACGAAGCTGAAGTTACCGTCATAAAAAATCGTTTCTCCGCCCGAGTCGGGACGAGCGCTGACGACCATGCGGTTTTGTGAGCCGTTTTGTGTGATCGTGATGAGGATGCCGGGGTTGTTTCCGGCCGTGAGGGATACAGGTGCTGCGCCGCCCCACGTTTCGCCCGGGAACCAAAGACCGAAGCTGGTTTTCTGGTTGGTCGGCGCGGCATTTTTCACCTCCCAGAGCCAGCGCACGGTCGAACCGTTCGTATTGTCCCAGTAGAAGCTCGATCCCGACTTCGCCGCCGCCACGGCAGTGAGTGTGGGTGTGAGCGTGTAGGTTGTGGTGCTGCCGTTAGTCGCCGATGCAGCCGAAGCCCCCGACTGACTGATGTCTGACATTCCGGAGAATCCATTAGAGCCAGCGGTCACATTGGCATTGACCGGGAAAACGTCATTGCGGTCGAGATAATCGATCGCCTCCACCATCTCGGCGTTACTGGGGTCCGTGTGTTCCCCGGGAGCGTTGTAGAGAAAACCAATCTGCCCTTGTGGCTCATAAGCGCAGTGGAAAGCTTCGACCGCATAGTCCTCCCGGTAGTCGTTGTAGCGACCCATGATGTAAGAGCGCAGCTTGTTCGTTTTCGCTGTGGCGTTGAACGAGGTCGCCGTATTCGGGGGGAAGGAGAAATACTGATTGGAGTAATTGAAATAGGTGTCCGATTGGCCGCTACTGTTCGTGATATAGTCGGGGGAAACCGAATTAAGACGCGGAAGGCAGAATCCCGCGGAAGGAGCAGTCCCATGAATGAGCTCCGAATGAAAGAACGCTAAGGCGCTTGCTGCGCGGGCGCCACCGGATTTGCCAGACGTGTAAACACGGCGTGGGTCGATGTTGAACAACTCCTTGGCGCGGTAAAGTGCCAGCAGCGCGGCCCCGAGACGATCCCCTGTGTCGGCGTTGTTACCGGCATCGCGCGGCGCGATCCAGATGATGTTCCTGTCATTGGACGCGGCCTGGAGCACCACGGCTGGCCAAGGATCGGAAGTGATGTATGCAACCACGCCATATGGTTTTGTGCCATCGTAGCCGGGCGGCACATACACGTCATAACGCCAAGAGTTAAGATCCACGTCATAGTTGGTCCAAAAGGACACATCGCGATTCACTACCGAGGGGTCTTGAAGCGCTCCCAAGGTGATGTTATTTTTGAGGCCTGTCCCTATGGGAGAGGGGGCGGCCCTTAAAATGGGGCAGGCGATTAATGCTATGAAGGCGACGAAAGCCCGGACTATACGGGAGATCGGAGATACTGATGGGGCCATGTAAGCGTGGGGATTTGTGGTGGAGATAACGAAACACGATATCTCTGGGGGGAGTCCTTTGCGGCAGGGCACATGATGAGTCGGCTCTTCTTAACAAATAAGCCGACTTTCAGTAGTCACTTCGTTGGAATCAACGAAGTGTATGATATTTAATAAATTACTGGGTGGCCGTTTCTTTGGGTGCTTTGAGGAACTGCGCCTTATTGAGACTGATTGATTGGCCGGGCGCAAGCTTCAGATTGAGAACTCCCCCCGAATAGCGGAATTTTGCAATGCCGCCTTTGACACTGCGAACGGTGGCTGTGGAGAGCTGCCCTTCTTTCCAACTCATATCGATCGTGAAACCTCCCCGGGCCCGCAGACCGCGAATATCACCTGTTGCCCACTCGGCAGGAAGTGCTGGTAATAAATCGACATAGTAGCGATCCTCTTTCGGAGCATCTGCATCCACATATCTGTCCTGAGACTGGAGCAACAATTCGTTTACGCCGGATACGAAGCCGAAGTTGCCATCGATCTGGAATGGCGGGTGAGCGTCGAAGAGGTTCGGATAAGTTCCACCGGCTCCCTGCATCACTGTTTTGAGCTCTTCTGTGTAGCGGAGCTGGTTGCTCATGAGTTTAAGGGCGTGGTCCCCGTCGCGGAGGCGTGCCCAGAAATTGATTTTCCAAGCGAGGGACCAACCGGTGCCATCGTCGCCACGTTGCTGGAGGGTAACCTTGGCAGCTTCAGCCAGTTTTGGAGAAGTAAGGGGATTGATTTCGTGGCCCGGATGTAATGCGAAAAGGTGGGAAACGTGGCGGTGTTGATCCTTGGGATCGTCCCAATCTTCTCCCCATTCCATAAGTTGGCCGTGCTTTCCGATCTGAAGAGGCCGGATGCGATCACGGGTTGCCTCCACTTTTTTACGGAAGTCTTCATCGTTTCCAAGAACGGCGGCGGCTTGTGCGGTGTTGGTGAGCAAATCCCAGACAATGGATTTTTCCATGGTAGCACCTTCACAAATGGAACCACGTACGCCTTGGTCGGAAACAAAAGTGTTCTCCGGGGAACTCGATGGGGAAGTAATCAGTTTTCCATCTTTTCCTTCGACAAGCTGGCTGATCCAGAACTCGGCAGCGCCTTTAAGTGTCGGATAGACGGAGCTTAGGTATTCCTTGTCACGGGTGAAGGCATAGTGCTCCCACAAGTGTTGGCACATCCATCCGCTGCCGCCGAACCACATGCCCCAAGGGAGGGACGAGCCGGGTGATGTCCAGCTCCAACCATTGGTGGTGTAAGCGACCACCCAGCCAGGAGTGTTCGGGCCGAAGTAAGCGCGGGCGGTTTTCCCCCCTGGCTTCACCAGGTTGGCGGTCATGCGCAGCATGGGGTCGTGCATCTCAGAGAGATTGGCCGTCTCCACGGGCCAATAGTTCATCTGATAGTTGATGTTTGATTTGTAGTCACACTTCCACGGCATGTTCAATCCATCACCCCAGATGCCTTGGGAGTTGGAGGGAAGGGGATTGTCTGGTCGGCTGGAGGAGATGAGCAAATAACGGCCGTATTGGTAAAAGAGCGCGGCGAAGGCCGGATCGGGTTTGCCATGATAGCTTGCGAGGCGCTTGTCAGTGGGCGTTTCGGTATCCTGCTTGCCGAGATCAATCGAAAGTCGATTGAAATACTTGGCATGGTTCTGGATGTGGGCCGTGCGAAGATCGGCGTAGGATTTCGAGGACGCAGCTTCGATGTATTTGGCCGCCAGGGATAGATCTCCACCCTTGTAGCCACCGTCATAGTCCAGCTTGAAAGTGGTGGCGCATGCGAGAAGGATGGTGACATCATCGGCTTTTTCCACGCGCAGGGTGCCATCGGGATTGCCAGTGATCTTGCCGCCCTTGGTGAGAATCCGGGCGTGCACCTCGTATCCCAGCGTGTCACCGGTATTTCCGGTCATCACCAGAGTGTCGGGAGCGACGAACCGTGTGGTGGCCCGCTCTACGCGGTTGAGCGCGAGGTTAAAGGTAACCATTCCCTTCTTATCAGCCACAACCCGTTGGACAATTACGTTGTCCGCTGCGCTGGCAAAGGCTTGGCGGCGGAAGGTGGCTGCTCCCGAGCGGAAGGATACGCCAGCCAGTGCCTGGGCAAGATCAAGATCCCGTCGATATTCGGAAATATTTTTGTCCGGCAGTTCAAAGTTGATCAGCAGATCGCCCAAGGTCTGATAAGAGCTGTTATAGGGTGCAGGACCGTTAAAGCGTGAGTTTGCGAAACGGGTGGCTTCGTCATACTTCCCTTCGCGAATCAGGTGGCGCAGTTCAGGCAGGTCTTTCCAAGCGTCTTTGCGGTCAGCATCCGGCTGGGGATTACCGGACCAAACGGTCACATCATTAAGTTGAAGACGCTCTTTTTCCGGCTGACCGAAAACCATTGCGCCGAAACGGCCATTGCCGATGGGTAAGGCCTTGATCCACGCGTCGGCAGGTTCGCGATACCAAAGCAGCGCGTTGGACTCATTTTCCGCCATGGAAAGTGAGGTAAGCGAAAGTGAAAGGCCGATGGCAGTGGTGAATATTCTGGTGAGAAAACGTGGTATCATGGGGCTATGATAAACGAAGGAAAATCCGTGTACTGCAATGGTGCTAAGGGACAATAGATCGTAAACCTACGCTGGCAGATAAGGTGATCTTTCGCGTGAGAGAATATTCCCGAAAAAAATGGAATCTTACCATCTGCATGAAAAATTCAAACTTAGGCATCCTCGAGTGCGGCTGCTTTTCAAAGGGATTTTTTTAAACCCGTCTAAGAAAAAAGCATTTCGCAACGCACCTTCACTGGAAAGGTGGTTGCGAAATGAAAAGGATTTCCCGATGAGGCTTTTTAGTGCCCGCGGGATGGATCGATGACGATATCTGTATTTCCGCCTGTGAGTTTCGGCCAAGCGAAGGAGTAGGTCATGATCAAAATGAAGCAGATCATCGGTACGATGAAGGCCACGGACATGCCATGAACGTCACCGATATGGCCCATGAACTTCGGCATGATGGCCCCCCCCATGATTGCCATGACGATAAAGGAAGATGCGTTTTTTGCCCTTGAACCCAGACCATGAATGCCCAGCGAGAAGATCGTGGGAAACATGATGGACATGCACAAATAAATGAAGAAAACCGCGATAGCGGACACCCAACCCAGCTTGAGGAAAACGATCAAACTGAAAATTGCAGCCGCGATGGCGAAGATGCCTAGAATCCTATAGGGAGGATACTTTTTCATCAAAGCGGCTCCGATAAAGCGACCAGCCACGAAAAAGCCGAAGCCTACTGACTGTAAAGTTGCGGCACTCTTGTCCGTCAGACCTAGAATACCATTTTTGTGGATCTCAAACCAGTTCACAAACATGCCGCTTTTCCAGGACTCAGGAATCGGCGGAATTTGAGACGTCATGTAGTTGATGAAGTAGGCGAAGATTCCGCACTGGGCAGCTACATATAAGAATTGAACAAGAGTCGCCCCTGTGAAGTGGGGCTGTGACCAGATGCTGTGATTCGTGATTCGACGTTTTTTAGCTACAAAGATTGCTGCTCCAATCACAAACAAAACGGTAGCAGAATAGAGAAGGGCATGATTGTCGGTCATTCCCAGCTTCGCAGAAACAGAAGGGATGGCCACAATGGCGGATAAAATCATGCCGATCGCTACGGAAAGCATGAGGATATTCAGCAACAGCAGACCTGAGGCAATTTTGCGTTTGCTTGCGACATTTGGAAGCTCCTGCTCAGCTGTGTCATCCAGATGGAATTCATCTTCAGATTGGATATCTGGCAGCTTTGAAAAGAAGAAGACCACGCAGAGCAAAAGGACGGCGACGCCGACCAATGCATAAGGAATCCACAAAGTCTCGGCGCCCGTGCTCTCTCCCGCTGCATTCTTACTGTAAAAAAACTGGGCTCCCACGATGGGACCCAGAATCCAGCCAATGCCATTGCAGGATTGAGAAAGGTTGATGCGAGCGGCAGAGAACTGCTTGGGCCCCAGCACGGTGGAATATGGATTGGCGACCGTCTCCAAGAACGTCAGACCGGAGGCGATAATACAAACTCCCAACAGGAAGGCTGGGAATGTGGCGATTTTGGTAGCCGGAATGAACCAAAAGCCACCCACAGCGACCATCAGCAAACCTACGATGATTCCGCTCTTGTAGCCGAATTTATTAGCCACCCAGCCCGCAGGCATGGCCATCAGGAAGTAGCCCAGATAATGAGCGAACTGAACCCATGCGGATTGAGACAATGACAGCCCAAGCTCGTGCTGGAAGTGCTTGTCCATCACATCGATCATCCCGTTGCAGAAGCCCCAGAGGAAAAAGAGTGAGGTAATGAGGATGAAAGGGACCAACAGGTTCCTTCCGTCTGCCATCGTGAAAAGTCCCTTTCGTGGGCTTTGTGTGTCAGGTGTGGATTGGGTTCTCATAAATTTTACAATCAATCATCGCTTTGATCATGCGGAATCCTGCATGGCTCATGTGGAAGATTCACATCATTACGCGCCGCGAAATGATGATCTTCCAAACCAAAAAACAGAAACTTCCAATTTCTTGGTGCCGAGTGTTCCATATTTCATGGGTTAAATGGGCCAAACCCATTGGATTCAAGGACTTCAGCGAGCGTTAATCTTTCAGGATAATCGGATTTTAGAATGGCTATGCGCCGTGTCTTGATGTCTATTATTGACCTATGAGTGACAATCTAGCCTCTGTTCAAAATCAACCCGATTTCATTTCAACTCAGGTTCTTGAAGCGCGGTACTATTATTTTGATCAGGAATCCGAGACTGAAGATCTCTTCATCATCTGTGGAGGACGTGAGCGCATGCGCACGGATTACGTAATCGATCGGAAGAATTTCCCTTACTTTGCCATTGAATATGTAGCGGAAGGGAAAGGAAGTCTTTCCCTGGCTGGAATCGATTACGAACTCTCTGCTGGTATGGCGTTTGCCTATGCGCCGGGTATAGAGCACTCGATCCGTTGTGATCCGGTTAGGCCCATGTTGAAGTATCATGTCACCTTTACCGGTAAAAGTGCGGAAAAACTACTGTCCGACTGCGTGCTGGGCGATTGGAAGGTCGTTCAGCTTTCCCTGCCTCATGAGATCTCGGAGGTGTTTGAGCTCATGCAGCGTGAAGGCATGGGAGACGGGAGGCTAGGCCATAAAATGTGTGCCACTCTTCTGGACCTGCTGGCTACGAAGATCACCCAGCATGCCGCGCCTTATGGAACCATGGAATTGCGCGCTTCAGAGACGTATCAGCGCGCGAAAAGGTTGATCCACGAACACTTTCTTACCATCAAATCGGCACAAGAGGCTGCAGATTTATGTCACATCAATCATTCCTACCTATCACGCCTCTTCCAGAGGTATTCGGATATCACCCCTTACCGATTGATCATGAAGTTAAAGATGAATCGTGCCGCAGAAATTCTTGTGAATCAGCAAATGCTGGTGAAGGAGGTGGCTGATGAGCTGGGATTCTCGGATCCCTATCATTTTTCTCATGCTTTCAAACGAGTCTATGGAGTCTCTCCCGAGCACTTTGCCCGGCATCGTTCAAAAATGGAATGAATCTCCGTTTCAGGCCGGTTTCAGTCACTTTTTTCTCATTGAAAATTCCATCCCTTCCGACACCTTGCTGTCATGAATTTCGGGCGTTTGGTGAAGTATGCGGCTCTCTCTTTCATGGCATTGTCATTCGCCTCCTGTTCTTTGGTAAAAACGAAACTCCTCACGAAGAGTGAGGATCCGAAGGCCTCTGAACTTGCCCCTCTGAAAGGAAAGCCGAGTGGTGATTACCTTGCACTGCAGGGCGGCTGGGAAGTGGAAGGTAGCCGCAAGGCCGGACAACTGCTCTCCGAGGCAAAGATGCTCCACTTCAAGGAAAACCGCCACTGGGTAGGCAGTGATCGCAACTTCCAACTCTTTGCGCTGGATGAAACACGAAGCCCCAAGGCGATTGATTTCTACGATGGCCAATCTCCAGTCATCAAAGGGATTTACGAAATCAAAGATTCCCAGCTCATTCTCTGCACGGCGGCTCCCGGCCAGCCCAGGCCGCTGAAATTGGAAGCTGCCAACGGCGCTGCGCTAACAAAATCGCAAAAGAAGTCCCCTTACTGAAAAGTGGCGGCAATATCTAACTTCTTCTGGTCGTGATACCGTATCTATATGGATAGGAGATATTCTAGGTTAACATAGCTGCTGCGAAGGAGAGAAAGTTTCTCAAAATCCCAACTCTGGAAGGACTTTCTCCTGTACCAGATGCCAATCAATGGATGCACCTGGCAGGGAACGGAACATCACCAGGATCGGCTCGTTCCCACTGAGGCCGATGGTGATACGGCGGCTGCTGCTGCGGAGCCAGAAATCAAGCGGCGAGGCGAACTGGCGTTTTCCATCGTCAAAAAACCACATGGCTTGGGCGGTTTGATCATCTTTGGCCATGATGGCCAGAACGGCCTCACCTTTGCTGGTGAAGATGTTTTTTTTCTGAGTGATCTTCCAGCCTGCTCCGGAAAAGCAATAACTGGGATCATGCACGG
>Ga0070658_10002850_pt1 | contig 14368 bp, 11 predicted proteins | sample KBSC13metaG_FD_64664 | JGI IMG/M metagenome (GOLD analysis project Ga0070658, IMG submission 64664) | Corn rhizosphere microbial communities from Kellogg Biological Station, Michigan, USA - KBS C1-3 metaG | ecosystem: Host-associated > Plants > Roots > Rhizosphere > Soil ... | reverse complement strand
GAGTTCGCTGTCGCGTCGGCTGAGCGGTCCGAGTTCCACGAGCGTCTGGACGCCCTGAGCCCGAAGGCGATTGCCGTGCCCGTGCTCGTCGGAATCAATATCCTGGTGTTTATCGCCATGTGCGTCAGCGGCGTCGGCATCTTTACAGTCGACGGCAACGCGGTGCTGTCATGGGGATCGAACTATGGGCCGCTTACCGCCGGTGGCCAGTGGTGGCGTTTAGTAAGCAATGTGTTCGTACATTTTGGAATCATCCACGTTTCACTCAATATGTGGGCGCTTTATGCCAGCGGTCGCACAGTTGAGCGCCTTTTTGGCACTGCGCGCTTCATCGTGCTCTACCTGTTTGCCGGCATCGCTGCGAGCATGGTCAGCCTGCTTTGGAATCAGACCGTCAATAGCGCCGGTGCGTCGGGCGCTATTTTTGGTGTCTTTGGCGGCATGCTTGCCTTTGTGATGAACAAACGCAACGAAGTGCCCCAGTCGGTGATGGTTGAGCATCGCAACAGCACGTTGGGTTTCGCCGCTTATTCGCTGTTCTACGGCATGGCCCACACGGGCGTGGACAATGCGGCACACATTGGCGGATTGGTATCCGGCCTGGCGATGGGCTTCGCCCTGGCTCGGCCGCTGACTAGCGAGGCGCGCCGTGCTCCGCGACCGGCGAGCCTGTGGCTTTCTATATCGCTCGGCGCTGCAGCGCTTCTCGCGTTGAGCTGGCCTATTACCCATCCAAGTGCGCAAACGGCGCGGACCAGGCAGTTCGCTTTGCTGCTTGGGCACCTTGGCGAAGACGAAGATGTGGCTGTTAGCGCAACAAACGCACTGCAGCAGCGCACCACGAGTGAAAAGTTGTCCAACCAGGAAGTGGCGAGCGAAATCTCCAGCGCGGTATCCCCGAAATGGGATGCGTTGTACCGCGAAGTCGCCGCCGTTCAACTGCAGCCTGGGGACGCGGACTTTGAGCTTCACAGCTTGTTGCTTCAGTACTTCGATGCCAGGAGACAGCAGTTTTCGCTGCTTGCCCGGTCGCTGCCTGGCAACGATATGGCGATCCTTGAACAGTCAAATGCCCAGAGAGACTCGGCGGACAAGGCGCTGTCCGAGCTCAAAGCCGAGAGGTCCAAGAAGCCGTGATAGCCCAGAATCCATCCGTGATCTACTCGACGTTCTGGCGTCGCGTGGGTGCGCAGCTGCTCGATATCGTCGTCCTGCTTCCAGTCATCGCCCTTGCCCCGGTGCCTAGCCATCCTGGTTTGGACGGCTAGCCATCTTTTTGCCTTGGTCATAGGGCTTGACAATACCCTCGTGCGGTGCAACAAATAGCTACCGGCGCGTTAGCTGCCGGCCCACTGCCAGTTGTATCCCTGGGGATCCGCTTTGTTGCCCACCGCACACTGCAACGTTCAGTCCAATCGCGTGCCGCATGTCGGCGCGATCGGCCGATGTTGTCCGGGCTGACGCCGTAGCGGATATTTCGCTCGACGTTTAAGACTCGCAAGCCACTACGCCAGCCGCCGCTTTCGCGTGCCGCATGGCGGTCGCCTCTACCCCAAGAGATCGTCCATGACTTATCCCGCCAACGCGCTTCGGCGCGCGTGTTCGTTCGCATTTGTTATCGGCAGCGCCGCACTGTCGTCGCCTGCTGGTGCCCAGGCCAGTGCCGAGGCAGGGCAGGTCAAGACGCTCGACCAGGTGGTGGTCACGGGCGTTCGTGCAAGCAACCGCACCTCGCTGGATTCGCCGGTTCCCGTGGACGTGCTTACCCAGGAAGACCTGCGGAGCGCGGGCGCGGTGAACGGCGAACTGGGCGCGGCCCTCGCCGTGCTGCTGCCGTCGTTCAATTTTCCCCGCCAGTCGAATTCCGGCGGGTCGGACCATGTGCGGTCTGCGCAGCTGCGCGGATTGTCGCCGGACGAAGTGCTGGTACTGGTCAACGGCAAGCGTTTCCACACCTCCGCCCTGGTGAACACCGATACCAAGATCGGTAACGGCACGACGCCGGTGGACTTCAACGCCATCCCCATCAGTGCGATCAAGCGCGTCGAGGTGCTGCGCGACGGTGCCGGCGCACAGTATGGTTCCGATGCCATTGCCGGCGTCGTGAACATCATCCTGAAGGACGCGCCGAGCGGCGGCGAGGTCTCCGCGAACTATGGCGCCTACCATACGAAATTCACGCCCACCGATCGCACCATCACCGATGGCCAGGGTGGGTACGCGTCCGCCGACTTCGGCACCAGGCTGGGCGATGCAGGATTCCTGCACGCTGGTGTGGAAACCAGCCATCACGCCGGTACCAACCGCGCGGGCTACGACACTGTGCCGGATTTCATCGCCGATCCGACGCGGGCGAACCTGGCGCTCCAGGGCAGGCGAAACTACGCCGCGGGCGATCCTCCCAACGAGAGCTACAACGGCTGGTTCAACGGCGAGCTGCCGTTGAATGATCATGCGAGCCTGTATGGCTTCGGTACCTACACGCAACGGCATACCACGGGCGACAACTACTTCCGCTACCCAGACAGCAGCGCCAACATTCCATCGATCTATCCCAATGGATATCTGCCGCAGTCACTCGGTCACAACCGCGACTTGCAGACGGCCGGAGGCATCCGCGGGACGGCCGGCGAATGGAACTACGACGGTAGCCTCAACTGGGGCCGGAATGCCTTCGATTACGACCTGAGGCATTCCCTCAACGCATCCCTGGGCGCGGCCAGCCCGACCGACTTCCACATCGGCAGCTACGCGTTCAACCAGGGCACGGCGAATGTGGATGCGAACCGCCAACTCGATATCGCCGGCAGGCCATGGACCATTGCCGTGGGCGGGGAATATCGTCGCGAGCACTTCTCCACCGGTGCGGGTGATCCGGCTTCCTACGCCGTAGGCCCGATCGATGCCCCGGCGGGAGCCCAGGCGGGTGGTGGCCTGCAGCCGCAGGACCGGGCCGATTTGTCGCGCCACGTGCAGGCCGCGTATGCGGAAGCCTCCAGCGACCTGACGGACAATGTATTCGTCGACGCAGCGGGCCGGTACGAGCATTACAGCGATTTCGGCGGCAACTGGAGCGGCAAGTTGAGCGCGCGCTGGGAATTCACCCCGGGCTTCGCCTTGCGCGGCGCCGCCTCCAACAACCTTCGCGCGCCCTCGCTAAGCCAGATTGGTTACGAAGCGACCACCACCGGTTACGGTGCAGACGGCAAGCTGGTCACCGGCCGCATCCTTTCCGTCAACAACCCCTTGGCGCGCGACTTGGGCGCGCGGTCACTCAGCCCGGAGAAGTCGCGTAATTTCAGCCTGGGCCTGACTGGGCAACTGGGCGATGCGTTCGACTTCTCCGTCGATGCCTACCAGATCGCCATCGACCACCGCGTCACGTTGTCCGAGACGATCGACAACGATGGCCTGGAGCAATATATCGAGCAGAACTTCGGCGTTCCTGGCGTGCAGAGCGTGCAGTTCTTCACCAATGCCGTGAACACGATCACTCGCGGTGCCGAGGCGGTGGGAAACTACCACCAGGCCGTTGCCGGCGGAAAGCTGCTGCTAACCCTGGCCTACAGCCACAACAACACGCAGATTCGCAGCGTGCAGGCGACGCCTGCGGCCTTGCTGGCCGCGGGTGCGGATAATGTGCTGTTCGGCGTGGAAGCGCGCAATACCTTGACCGACGCCGCACCGCGCCAGCGTGGAAGTTTTACCGCGCGGTGGGATAACGAACGCTGGGGCCTGCTCGGCCGCGTCACCCGGCAAGGTGCGACCACCCGGGTGTTCGATTTCGGCGATGGATTCGAACCTACGCAAACCTACGTGCCACGATTCCAGCTGGATGCCGAAGTGGAATTCCACGCCACGCCCCGGCTTAGCTTCTCCCTGGGCGGTGACAACATCACCAACCAGTATCCGTCGCGGTCGGACAGCGACATCAACTACGGCGGGAATTTTCCCTACGATGTGATCTCGCCGATCGGCAGCAATGGCGCTTACTGGTACGGTAGCGTTCGCTATACGTTCTAGCTCACACCGTTACGACAATCTTCCCGAATTGACCGTTGGCTTCAAGGTAGCGATGAACTTCCACTATCTCGTCGAAGGGGAAGACCCTGTCGATGACGGGCTTTAGCGCACCGCTAGCGAAACCTTGAACGATATAGCGGACAGACTCCTTTAAGCGGGAAGGATCGCCACTGGTCTGCCAGATATTGTGCGCCTTGATCGTCTGTCGCTTTGCCAGGAAGTCGAGCACGGGAATCGAGGTGGCTCCATCGTCGAGCGCCCCATAGAGGAGGAAGATTCCCTCAACGGCCAGTACTTCCATCAGCTTCGGGAAGGAGGCGCCGCCGACAGGATCGAAGATAACGCGCGCGCCTTCGCCGTTCGTGATCTTCAGCACTTCCGCGACCAGATCCTGTTCGCCGGTGACGATCACATGCTTGGCGCCGGCGTCGAGCAGCTGTTGGCGCTTGGCACGGGTACGCGTCAACGCAACGGGCGTCGCGCCCACGAGATTGGTGATCTGGATGGCGGCAAGGCCAACGCTGCTCGAGGCGGCCGGAATCAAAACCACGTCTTGCGGCGTGAGCTTGGCACTTTCAATCAGCGCGCCATACGCTGTGACGAACATCATCCAGATCGACGCTGCCTCCTCATGGGAGAGCGATGGCGGATGCTTGACGACGGCGTGGACCGGCGCAACCACCACCTCGCCGTACATACCGTACTGGTTCATCGAGAAGGCAGGAATGGTACTGACGACGTCGCCAAGCCTGAATCCGGTCACGCCCTCGCCGATGGAATCGATGACACCCGAAGCTTCATAACCCAGTCGCGCCGGCAAGTTGGGCGACTCGATATACGCATCCTGGCGAAACATCGCTTCGGCGCGGTTGATACCGATCGCCTTGACCTGGATGCGGACCTCACCCGGCCCGGCATCGGGAACAACCACATCTTCAAACGTGAGAACTTCGGGACCGCCAGACGCGGCGAAACGGACAATGCGGGACATGGGCCACCTTCTTTCCAGCGCCGCGGAATTGCGTCGCTCAAGCAAAGGTAGGTCGGCCCAAAGCGCATAACTAGCCGATGGTCTAGACTAGCGCTCATTCCAGACCGGAATGAATGGGTGCGAATCACCCTCTTGATTCAGGCGGCGAGTGCGGCGCGCGGCTGAAGACAGCTCTCCACGAAGGCCAGGAACTCCCGGGCTTTGGCGCTGACCAGCCGGCCGGTTGGAAAGACGGCAGAGAGTGCAACCGGCTCAAGTTGCCAATCCTCCATCACGGGAACGACGGCACCTGAATTCAATTCCGGCGTGAACGACCATTCTGACGCGATCGCCAGGCCGATGTCGGCCAGAACGGCTGCGCGCACGCCCTCTGAAGCGCTGATGCTGACGCGGCCCTTTGGGGTGATGGTGGCCTCGTCGGCTCCCCGTCGAAACGTGCAGGCTTCGCCAACTCCATCATGCGTATAGATCACCAGCTTATGGTGTAGAAGATCACTGGGCGAGGACGGTGTTCCGTGTCGCGTGAGGTAGGCAGGCGTACCTATCAGCAAACGTCGAGCCTGGCCGATCCTGCGGGCTGGCATGGAGAAATCAGCCAAGTCACCCATGCGCAAGGCAACGTCTATTCCCTCGTCCACCAGGTCGACGTGGCGCTCATCCAGCCTGAGGTCGAGATCGAGATCGGGGTGTTTGTCCAGGAAACGCGGAAGCTGCGGGATGATGTGGAGCCTGGCAAAGCAGACCGGCGCCGACACCCGCAGGCGCCCATCCAGGCCGCTCGCGGATCCTCGCGCCGCCCGCACGGCTTCATCGGCGTCTTCCACCGCTCGTTTGGCATGCTGGTAGAAATTAAGGCCGGCTTCGGTGGGCGTCAGGCTTCGAGTCGAGCGCAGCAACAGCCGCACGCCTAGCCAATCTTCAAGCTGACTGATGGCCTTGGAAACAGCTGGTTGGCCGATGCCCTGGTATCGAGCGGCTGCGGAAAAGGATCCCGTTTCGATGACACGGACGAAGATCTCGAGGGAGGCTAGGCGATCCATATTTATGCTCCTTTGGAATAAGCATACAAGGATCGGCGCTCACCTTGTCTTGCGGCGTTGCCGGCTACCGTGCCCGCACCCAACCCCAAGGAAACCGGCCCTTCATGTGGACCGTGATCGTCATCGCCGCCTTGGTCGCCGCCCTGGCCACCGTCATCGCGACCAACTTCCATAAACCGGAAAAGAGCATCCGCTTTCCGGTAGAGCATTGCCACGCGGTACGCGACCCGCAGTTCCGCCTGGAGATGGATGCGATGCTCGGGCCGAACGTGCTGGAAGGCAACCGCATCACGGCGCTGCAGAACGGCGACGAGATCTTCCCGGCCATGCTGGCGGCGATACGTTCAGCCACCCGCACCATCACTTTCGAAACCTACATCTACTGGTCCGGGAAGACAGGCAAGGAGTTCGCCGACGCCCTGAAGGAGCGTTCCCAGGCAGGGGTGACAGTCCACGTGATGCTGGACTGGGCCGGCAGCGAGAAGATGGACAAACGCCTGCTCGATGAGTTGCGCGATGGCGGCGTGGAAGTGGAGCGCTACCACCCGCTGCGCTGGTTCCACCTGGCCCGCATGAACAACCGTACCCATCGCAAGATGCTGGTGGTGGATGGCCGGATCGGTTTCACCGGTGGCGTCGGTATCGCCGACCAATGGACGGGCCATGCGCAGGATCCGGAGCACTGGCGAGACATCCACTTCCGCGTCGAAGGCCCGGTGGTGGCCCAGATGCAGGCCTGCTTCATGGATAACTGGATCAAGACCACCGGTACCGTGCAGCACAGCGATGGCTACTACCCGGAACTGGAACCCGTGGCCGACGAGGCCATGCACCTGTTCGTGAGCTCGCCCGCCGCGGGCGGCAACTCGAGCATGCACATGATGTACCTGCTGGCCATCGCCGCGGTGAAGGAAAGCTTCGACCTGCAGGCCTCGTACTTCATTCCCGACGACATCACCATCAAGGCGATCCTCTCCGCGCGCGACCGTGGCGCCCGCGTAAGAATCCTGGTTCCCGGGAAATACATCGATTCGAAGCTGGTGCGCATCGCCTCGCGGCGCACCTGGGGCGTCCTGCTGGTTGCCGGCGTGGAGATCTACGAATACCAGCCCACCATGATGCACAACAAGGTGCTGATCATGGACCGCCACATGGTGTCGGTGGGCTCCACCAACTTCGACATGCGCTCGTTCAACCTCAACGACGAGGCCAGCCTGAATGTGTATTCGGATGCCTTCGGCGCCACGATGACTGGGGTATTCGAAGCTGATCTGCGCCACGCCAAGGCGTATACCCTGGACATGTGGCGCAGTCGTCCCCTGTGGCAGAAGCTGGGCGAAGCGATGATGCTGCCGTTCGAGTCGCAGCTATGAGTGGTCTTCCGTCACTGGAACAACGGCGTATGCCCGCCTGGTCGCCCCGTCGATGCCCTGCGACCCTACTTCGGCTTCTTCCCCGCGAGGAGAGGCTTGGTGGCAGCCTGGCCCATCCAAGACATCAACTGCTTCTCGTCAATATCCTTTCCTGACGTCAATTCAACGCCCCGCGTCGATTTGCCCATGCCGGTCGGCGTCACGGGTGGTTCTGGATGGATCTCGGTACCGCGGATGAACATCAGCTTCACGTGGCCGACGAAAGCGCCGGAAGAGAAACACCACCCATCACTGACGCCGTAATACGCCATGCCCCACTTTACGCCGCGCTTCAGGCCGGGCACGGCTCTCTGCGCCAACGCATCGACCCGTTCTGCGATCCCGCGCTGGGGCTGCGGCAGGCTGGCAATATAGGCGAACACGGGGTCGTCGCCATCCGCGGCTTTCGCGGAACTCGCCTTGCCGGTCATGGCGACAAGGAGCTCGTCCGCTCTTACTTTGCTCGCAGTTTTTTTCACCGACTTCTTCGTCATGGGTACCCCGCTGTCGCATGGCTGCGCCTACATCGCTGGCATCGACACGGCCGTGCCATCCGACCACGTACCGGTGGCGACCAAATACACGGAGAGGGGCGGCAGTGTGGCGGTTTCAGCCTCGTGACCTGGTGTCAGGAACCAGTAATTGCCGCCAATGACGGGCGAGCCCGGCAAATTCGCTCCCCAGTTCTTGCCGTCCGCGAATGGCACATAGAACATGACGTGAGCCATGTTGTGACTGCCATAGGCCGACAGATAGGAACTCTTCGACATCATGTAGCACATGGCGCCCGCTTCCAGGGCCGGAATTTCCTTGGTGCGAAGGGCGGTCTTGATGCGATCCATAATCTGGGCATCGGTGTGCCCGGTAAGGGTCATCGCCGTTCGCATGGTAAGGAGCGGTGTGAATGAACGCACGGCCGGCGGGTTGTCGCATGCCGCTGCGCGAATCTTCGGGTTCCAGCGCTCGGGCCAGTCAGGCGCGCCGCCGATGCCGCGTCCTACATAGCAGACGAAACCGTTCGTTCCCTTGACCGCCGTTTCGTAGCCCGTGCGGGTCAAGACCAGGACGGTCGCGTCCTTGGCGATGGAATCCGGCGCGGCGCTTTTCGCCAGGGCGATCTCCTGGGTCCGGTCCATGAGGTAGGCCTCCACCGGCGCCATGCGGGTAAGTTCCTCCGCGTGTGCTGCGGCGCCGTACAAGCCGGCCAGCGCCAGTGCGGCGACCGCCAATCTTCGGTTAAAGCACCCGGCTGAAAACTTGGTTACGGCATTCGCGAAAATCGAATCGGACATTGCGCTCCCCACCCTGTCTTACCGGTGAGGCCTGTTGTACAGAAACAAACGGCGTAGCGCCAGCGCGCGGTTGTTGACATGCGAAAGACAGATCACTTGGAAGCTACTTCTACTACGGATATCGCACCAAACTGAGTGACCCTGTTGCGAATGGCCCCCCGGTACGGTTCCAGGCTACGAGTCGTATTGCAACTCCAAAACGAAAAATCAAATACAGACGATGGTTTTTTGTTATCTGCCTGAATAGAAATTTTTGCTGCCTTTTTCGCATCAAATATTTCCAAAAAATCTATGCTCAGAGAGTCCGACGTCTCCGCCCTACCAACGTAGCTAGCACCGAGGGCGATGGGCGCCTTTTCGGATTGCAAGAACTTGATGAAGTCCTGACGTCTCTCAGGCCGAACGGTCACCCGTAACTTGATGGGGCTTACCTCGCCCGTTGCACAATACGACTGGCTAGAGGCAGCAGGCTGCGCCAATCCAGCCAAGGCCAGAGCGAGAAGCGTGTTGAAAAGTGTTGATCGCATTGATGGTTTCCTATCTTTGAACCGAGCTCTTAAGTGAGCCACTTCAGGCAGCTACACTCTTTCTTCCTTCCCGCCACAAAGCGCTCAGGCTCCTGCCGGTCGACAAGGCCCACTTCGGATCATTATTTGTCGAAATATACGTAGGAACTCCAATGTTCATCTGATGTCCACAGCATCGGTAGTTACTTCGGAGAAGCCCTGGCAACAGTTAGGATTATCGTCACGAAATTCATTGGTTAGGTTCCAAAAAGGAATTTGCTGCAGCGTTATATGGGTCTTGATGAGAGTCTTGATCTTTCTCCATTTGCCGTGATCCGGATATGCCAAGAGCTTTCCTTTCATCGCGACTTTGATGGATTCCCTCATGTAAGATTTCTATCTCTTGCGTCCTCTCCGCATTTCCAAGGATCGTGAGACCAGGCTCCAGGCCAGCCTTCTGGACAGTAGTCGTATTACCCTGCGTATACATAGCCCCAGATTCAAAGGGATCGACCCTTACTATGCGTCCTCCTAAGTTTTGGGCAACCGAAGTGCCCGAAATAGAAAACGAGTAGGTCGTGCCACCGCTCTTAAACGAGATATCCGCGGTTTTTCCTGAACTGGCTGCCGCGTTGACCGCCTTTGTTAGAGACTTTTCCAATCCTGCATACGTTTTATGGTCCTCTGCAGTTGCATTCCTGGTCACGGTCTTTCCATTCACCTGCGTGACTACTTTGTCGATCTGACAGGTATACGCCTTATTGGCTTCCGTACAGGTACGGCCATCAGGATCGATATATCGAACAGGATTGTCATTGGCATAGTCATACCGATTGAAGGTAAAGACGTTTGCCGCTGTCGGCGAAACGGGGTCCACACTTACGAAGCGCCCTGTCGCGGCGTCGTAGTATCTTTGTTGCATGTAGATGAGGTTGGTCTCAGGATCATCCACATGGCCCGTGTATCCAGGCCCATTGGGTGGCGTACCTAACGCGATCGTTCCATATGGTGCGTAGTCATACGTAGCGGTGATGTTGCCTTGGGCGTCCGTCTCTGCCAAGGGAGTCCCTTGGGGATCGGTATAGAAGTAGGTGACGGTGCCGCTTTGCTGGGCGTGAGCCAACCCGCTCACCCAAAGCGCCAGCACGCAACCGGCGCCGACCGCCGCTCGACCGATAACCATCTATTGTTCCCCTGTACGTTACCCGCTCCGACATGGCGGACGTGTCTTCATGATGAGAACAATAATGGGGGGAGACGTCAAGCTCCTGCGAGTGAGCATCACACTCCGATTTTATCTATCCTATTAATGGCGGACCCGTGCATTCGTAGATTGTTTGAAGAGCGCCTGAATCTGGGCGCCTAAATCCTACGCTTCCAGGGCTGGAATTTCCCTAGTGCGAAGGGCAGTCTTGATGCGGGGCGCGCCGACGATGCCGCGTCCCACATAGCAGACGGAACCGCTCGTTCCCTTGACCGCCGTTTCGTAGCCCGTGCGAGTCAAGACCAGGACGGTCACGTCCTTGGCGATGGAATCCGACGCCGCGTTTTTCGCCAGGGCGATCTCCTGGATGCGGTCCATGAGATAGGATTCCACTGGCGCCATGCGGGTAAGTTCTTCCGCGTGTGCTGCGGCGCTGCACAACCCAGCCAGCGCCAGTGCGGCGACCGACTATCTTCGGGCAAAGCACCCGGCTGAAAACTTCGTCACGGCGTTCGCGAAAATTGAATCGGACATTGCGCACTCCACCCTGTCTTATTCGTCTGGCCTGTTGTACAGAAACAAACTGCATGGCGCTAGCGTGCGGCCACTAAAAAAGTTGGTGGTAGCTGAAGCTGGGTGAGGCGCTGATGTTGCCGTTCGAGTCGCTGCTGGGAGTCGGTTTCTTAAACGGATCAGGCGAATGAACGCCCCGGCATTAACACCCTAGCTGGTCTTCCGCCACTGGAATAACGGTTAACCAACTGCTTCATGTCGCCGAGTACGTCATTCGCCACCGTGGCTCGTCGCCCGGTCCAGTTTGAGAGGATGGGTGGCGGGCGAGCCAGGGTCGAAAACCGTACACACACGGCCGGGCAAATGCCCGCCTGGTCGCCCGCCGAAGCGGAAACCTCGGGTCCCGCAGCAAAGTCTGCGGGACCCGAGTGTGTATCGGGTTTCGACACCCGGTTACCGGGCTCTCCCGGCAACACGCGCATGATCCAGATTTCCGCATGGGCACTCCATACGAATATTCTCAAAGTTGCTCTAAGCATCCCATCGAACGATCCTCAATAATGCGCCAACGCCGTCCACAAGAAGCGAGCATGACCAACAAAGTTCGGCGCCAAACTATTCACTAACCTGTACTGTGCGGCACTGGCGGAGAAGCGGCCGTGCAGTTGTCAGGCTTGACGATCTGACACGCTTTCCCGGTTATTTCATCGTAAACGACCATGAAAGGTTTGTTTGGTCTTTGCTTAAACCGCATCAATCAGGGGATGTTATCCGTGCTGTCAGGTTGGCAGTCGCCCGTAGCGCATTACGCGTGGCGCTTCCTTCGCGGCCGCGTTGCTCAAACGATAAGTGCTCATCGCGTTGAACCATGGCGGCAGCTTCGCCATCGCAGCTAACCGGTGGTGCCATCCATAAAAGTTCAGGCAAGCTCTTCCTCGCGAAGATCGTCGGCCGTACATTACTCGCGCAAGGCGGCAAGCGCGCCTTCGGCGCGGATACTCCAGGCCCGCACCCCTTCATCCGTCAAGCTCGTCCCGACGATCACGGCCAGCGGCCAAGCCAATAAGTCCGTGTAACGCGCGCCGAAGTCTCGAAACGCATCCAGGTCCTGGGTGGATGGATTGGGATGTGCTTCGGCGTGCGTATGCCAGTGGCCGATCAGACGTAGCCCTTTGCGATTAGCCTCCTTTATGTCATGGGAGCACCTTCCCGGGTCCAAATCCAGGGAGTAGCGCGTAGCGCGGTCGGCCCTGTGTGGACCAGTCGCGCGCGCGAGGACCAAACCGCGTGCATCGTCCGTGCGAACAAAGAGGAGCCCGCCGCGCTCTTGCTGCAATTCCGTCTGCCGGTATTGTCGAAAGGTCGAGATCACCTCGCTCGCCACATGCAACATTACGTCACTGAGGGACGGCCAGCGCCACGAAAAGGCAAGGTCGGGCGGTATCACGAGGGTTCGTCCCACGGGCGGCTCATCGTTATAGCGCGGGCACCGGGCGGCAACGCTGGTCCAGTATAGGAGCCGCCCAGATCAGCGATATCGTCTGTGTCACAGATGATGTACTGCCAGCTCGCTGGGCATGATGGGTTGGAGAGAACTGCGATGGTCGCCTGCACGGTGAGCGTGGCAACCGCCGACATGCGCGCGGCATCGCCTGGCACAAAGCTCGCACCACACGCTGGCAGGGGCAACACGCCATCGTCCGGCCACTTGGAGAACGCTCTGCGGAACCGGCCTTGCTCGTCGAATAGGTGTTCCGCTGAGCCGTGCCCGATCGGGGAAACCAGCACGTGACCCTCGCGCGCATAAGGTTCGCTCCAAGCTTGAACCATCGCCCAATGGGTTCCTTTGTCCGCTTTCCACTGCCAAAGGATGCGTTCTGACGGCCAGTCCGCAGTGGTGACGATGACGAGGTCGGCTTCAGTTAGTGCAAGCACCAAGCCTTGTGTCACATGTTGCACGGATTGAACGAGAGCGGTCACGGCGAGATCGGGAACAGCGTTGAGCATCGCCCTCCGCAAACCTTGTGCCTTGGGGTTGCCCAGTTCACTGATACCCAGCACGTGCCGCCCAAGATTCTCAACCCTCAGTACATCCGGGTCCACCACCGTGATGTGCCCTACACCGGCCCGAGCCAGCTGCATGGCGCATTCTCCGCCGAGCGAGCCACAGCCCACCATTACCACGCGCTTGCCTACCAAGGGACTTGCTGACGCCCAGTTGCGCGAGTGCGCCACTTGGCCGTCCAGGATGTGGACATCTGCCTGCGAAAGATTTACGCGGCGCGTGCTAGAAGGCGTCGAAGGCAGTGGAAGACGCCGAGCAGAACGGCGCGAATAGGCACGACTCTTGTTCTTGGCGAGCCCTGGATCGCCGATATAGAGGGCCCACATCGCCATGCCATCGCCAGGAAGACGCAGGATGATCCAGCGAGAGCAGAAGCTCGACGTTGTTGCAAGCCAGGCATCTAGCGTGCGTGCATCCGACTCAGAGATGGCTGGATGCAGCCAACGCCGGATCGAACCGATACTTGGGTCCGGCACGCGGACGGATGGTGCTTCATTCAGAACAACGTGGAATGCGGCCTTCGCCAGCGCACGTGCTGCTCCTGTGCGCAAGCCTTGGCGTTTTTCGAAGGCTGTGATGGCCTTCGATTCGGAGGCGACCAAGTTGAACGAAGCTTGTGACAATACGTATAACTCACCTGTTGCGGTAGGTTGGCCCACCAGCATCAGCGGCTGTCTGGCGGTCTCTAGCTGATGGTCCCAGTAGGTTCGAATCTCCCGGGCGAACTCGGCCTCACGCGCATCTGGATCTGCGCCGGCCATCGAAAATCCGACCAGCATGGAGGCTCGCTTCATTGCCGAGTGCACTGCCGCTTCTGGCGAGGCAGCGCTGGGTTGGCGACCGTCGGAAAAGAGGCAAAGCGAGGCCTTCATGACGTGCGGCCAGTGTAGCCATGCCGACGGCGTAATAGCGAAATCCAGCGGTACCGCGGGGAACCCTTCGCGAAACGCAATGCGGAGTGTGCGGCATACGCCGAGAAAATCCTCCGGCAGCCGGTAGTCAAATGCCTGCACGTCACCAACTCGCCGCTCTGTAGGGCAAAGGTCGCGTGCGGCCAGCGGGCCGAGGTAGCCTTTTAGTGCGGCGACCCCGGCCTGGATGGCCTCTGGAATGACGGATTCGGTCAACCCAGACGCCCCAACGTATTGGCTCCATGCTGAGGTGCGTTGCTTGCGACGCCAGCGCCGGCTAGGCCGGCCAAGGCGATCTGGTTGCGCGTGCGTCCCAGTTCGAGGCCGGGTATGGACCAGTCGCCGGGTAAGGACGCTGTGACTCGTTCGACCAGTTTCGTGGGGATGCCAAACTGGTCGAACGAGTCACAG
>Ga0070658_10002848_pt1 | contig 14382 bp, 10 predicted proteins | sample KBSC13metaG_FD_64664 | JGI IMG/M metagenome (GOLD analysis project Ga0070658, IMG submission 64664) | Corn rhizosphere microbial communities from Kellogg Biological Station, Michigan, USA - KBS C1-3 metaG | ecosystem: Host-associated > Plants > Roots > Rhizosphere > Soil ... | reverse complement strand
GTCGACGGGCAGGACTACGTCACCTATCGCAAAGGCGCGCTGGCGATGTACCTGCTGCAGGAACGGTTAGGCGAGAACGCTGTCAACCACGCGCTGCGGACGCTGCTCGAACGCTACCGGTTCAAGGGTGCGCCGTTCCCGCGCTCGCTCGACCTTGTCGCAGCGTTCCGCGCCGAGGCGACAACGCCAGAAGAGCAGGCGCTCATCACCGACCTGTTCGAGCGGGTGACGCTCTACGACCTGAAGACAATCGGGCCAACTGCGACGCGGCGTTCGGACGGCCGATGGGAGGTGACGGTGCCGGTCGACGCACGCAAGATCTACGTGGACGCGAAGGGTAACGAGAGCGAAGCACCGCTCGCCGAGCGCATCGAGGTCGGACTCTTCACCGCCGAGCCGGGGCGCGACGCATTCGATGCGAGGGACGTCATCGTGATGGAGCGGCGTCCGCTGCACTCGGGCGCTCAGCGTCTCACCTTCGTGACCGACCGCAAGCCGGCATACGCTGGCGTCGATCCCTACAATTACTACATCGACCGCAATTCGGGAGACAATGTGCAGCCGGTACCGTGAACCGTGCCCGCCGCCGCTAGTGCACGACGCCGCGGCGGATCGCGGCTTCCCCGCTGTCGATGTACGCGCGGTATCCGGCGGGATCGATGAACGGCTCCGCCGGATCCTTCGCCGTGTCGCGGGCGACGAACTTCCGGTAACGGCCCCATAGTCTGGCGTGCGAGCTCACCCAGATGTCCGCCGGAAGGCTGCGCAGCACGGCGAAGCTGTGCTCGAAGTCGGCGCGCTTCTCCGGGTAGCGCACCAGCCCGAGGGCAACGAGGCTGCACGCGCTCACGACATGGAGCACGCGATCCCCGTCCCGGACAGGGAAGGACCACGACGTGCACCCGCGCGTGTGCCCCGGGGTAATGTGCGCCGTGATTTCGATCGGGCCGAGGCCGATCGTGTCGCCATCCTTGATCCGATGATTCACCTGCGCAGCCGGGTAGGCGAGGATTCTCGTCCAGAAGAGGAAGCGCAGCGGGAGCGGAAGATCGGGGTCGTCGCCCCCGGCTTCGATCGACCTTGCGCTCGCGTCGCTCGCCCACAGCTCCGCGCCTGACGCCTTCTGCAGCGCAGCCAGCCCGCCGGCGTGATCGAAGTGCGGCTCCGAGTTGAGCAGCACCTTCACGTCCCTGATGTCGAAGCCGAGCTTCCTGATGCTCGCGATGATCATCGGCGCGGTGCCGGGATAGCCGCCGTCGATGAGGACGTGGCCGTCCGGCCCCGTGATCAGGAACGACGCGACGTCGTTCGCGCCGACATAGTAGAAGTTGCCGGCGATGCGGAACGGCTCGGCGTACTTCTGCCCGCCGTTGTTGGAGCTCTCGCGCCATTTCGGGTAGAGCGCGGCGACGACGACCACGACGACGGCGACACCGAGCGCGAGCCATCGGCGCCAGCTCGAGCGCGCAGCCATGATGCCTAACGCCTCGCTCCCCATCTCTCGAGCGCGGTTTTCAGGAAGAGTTCAGCGCTCATGTGTTGCTTCGTGACTGATCGCCGTCTCGGCGACTGCGTTGTCGTTGTCCGCGGCCGCAAACCCATCCCCGCCGAAGAAACGCTAAGTACTTTGCATTATAAAGTGCCGACAGCGTCGGCGCAATCGCGATATCGGCGGGCGCCATTGACCCCCTCGGGGAGCGGCGGTCAATTCTGGAGCGCTGCCGTCGGCGCGCGCGATGCGCCCGGCTTCCGCTCGATCTTCTCGTGCCCTCCACTCATGTCACCGTCCCGCCGTGAGGCGCTCGCCCAGCTCGCCGCGCTCGCCGCACTCCCGCTCCTCGACCGGTTCCCTCTCGACAGCGATCCGCTCGGCGGCACAGTGGCCGAGTACCAGGCGGGACGGCGGCGCGGGAAGTGGACCGCGGTCGAGGTGGCCACTCGCTCGCTCGAGCGGTGCCGCACCGATGGCGCGAAGTGGCGCGCGATCGACGCGCTGTCGGACCGTGCGCTGGCCGAGGCGCGCGCCTCTGACTTCAGGGGGCGCGCCGGGAAGCTGCGTGGACCGCTCGACGGTGTCCCCGTCTTCGGCAAGGCGATCTACGACATGGACGGGCTCCCGACCACCGGCTCGAACGCCGAGTGGGCGCGACTCTTCCCCGACCCCATCCACCGTGACGCGATCGAGATCGCGCGGCTGCGCGCTGCGGGTGCCGTCGTCCTCGGCAAGACCGCCGCCGACGACTTCGCCTACCACGGAAACGGGACGAGCAGCCATACCGGGCAGGTGCTCAACCCGCACGACCCGACCGGCACCCGCACCCCTGGCGGCTCGAGCGCGGGTTCGGCGGTGGCGGTCGCAACCGGGCTCGCCTTCGCCGCGTTAGGCACCGACGACGGCGGCTCGAACCGGATCCCCGCTCAGTTCACCGGCGTGGTCGGGATGAAGCCGAGCTTCGGCCTCGTCCCGCGCACCGGCGTGATCCCGACCTGGCCGTACCTCGACACCCACGGACCGCTCGCGCGCTCGGTCGCCGACGCCGCGCTGCTCCTCGCGGCGATCGCCGGCGCGGACGCGAGCGACCCGCTCTCGCGCTCCGATGGCTGGAGCGCCGCGCCGCTCGCCCGGCTGCGCGACGACGCGCTCTCGAAGGTGCATCTCGGCATCGTCGATGCTCATGTCCCGCGCGCGCAGATGACGACCGAAGCGCTCGCGATCTGGGATCGCGCCCTCGCCGACCTGCGCGCGGCCGGTGCTATCGTGGACTCGTTCGTCCCCGTTGTCACACGCGAGAACTTCCGCGACATGTTTGCCGCATCGGCCCAGGCGCGCGGCGACGTCGCAGTCGACTCGCGCGCTCCGGCGGTGACCGCGCGTGCGCTGCTCGCCTACTTTACCGGCCGCAGCGACGACCCGCGCGCGGCGATGCGACTCGGGTATCCGGCCTATCGTGCGTTCTACGACGTGCTGCCGCCGACCTTCGACGAGTGCGAGCCGCTCCTCGACGGCGCGATCACCGACGATCCCTCTGGCCGGTCGTTCGCGGCGTCGCGCGCCGACGTCAACGCCGCGCTCGCAACCTCGATGCGCGTAGCCGGAGTGGCGGCGATGGTGTATCCGACCATGCCCTTCAATGCGCCGCGCGCCGACGCGTCATGGCCCGATGTCCGGACCGCGCTCGGCTACGGCAACTGGCTCGGCCTTCCTGAAGTCTCGATCCCCGCCGGGATCGGTGCCGACGGAATGCCCGCGCTGAATCTGTCGATCGTCGGGCTGCCGGGCGACGATGCGCGAGTGCTGAGCTGGGCGCACGCGTATGAGAAGCAGTCGCGGCGCTTCCGGGCGCCGTGAACGCGAGAAAGTGCCTAACGTGAGGAAGTGTGGTTGGATTTGACGGTGAGCCACGGAGAGCACGGAGAATCGCGCGGCTCTCTGCAAATCATGCGCGTTGCGCGAAATGCTTTGCATAATCCTTCAAGGCAAAGGCTCGCCCTTGTTCCTTGCAAACCTCTCCGTGCCCTCCGTGGCTCCTGTCGATCAAAGCCGCTGTCGTCCCCTTCTCCCGCTACGACCGCCCCTCGAGCTCCTGCCACGTCTTGACCGCTACCGGCTCTCTCCTCCGCTAAATTGTTCGCATCGCCGCATCCGTACCCGACCCGAACCTCGAGTCATCGCATGACCACGCGTGTCGTTCCGCTCGTCGCAGCTCTGGCGCTCGTAGTCGCCGCCCCGGCCTCCGCCCAGCGCGCCATCCCTGGTCTCGACGCCGCCGCGATCGACACCACGGTCCTCCCCGGCAACGATTTCTATCGCTACGCGAACGGGAACTGGGAGCGCAACACGCAGATCCCGAACGACCGGAGCAGCTTCGGCGCGTTCAACATCGCGGCCGTCCTCGCCGACGCGCACGTGCGCGACATCGTGCACGGTGCGGCATCCGCTCACGCCGCAGCGGGATCGGAGCTGCGGAAGGTCGGCGACTTCTATACAGCGCTCCTCGACACCGCCGCGATCGCCGCGCGGGGAACGACGCCGATCGCGCCCCTCCTCGATACGATCGCGCGGATCTCCGACAAGAGGGCACTGGCCCGGTTCATCGGTGCACACCTTCGCGCCGACGTCGACCCGATCAACCTCGGTACGCTGCACACCGACAATCTGTTCGGCTTCTGGGTGACGCAGGACTTCAACCGCCCGTCGCGCTACTCGGCGGCGCTGCTGCAGGGCGGGCTCGAGATGCCCGACCGCAGCTATTATCTCGACCAGTCGCCGAAGATGGCCGACGTGCGGACCGCCTATCGCGCGCACATCGCGCGGATGCTGACGCTGGCCGGTGTCGCCGACGCCGACGCGAAGGCGGACTCGATCGTCGCGCTCGAGACGAAGATCGCCGGGACGCACTGGAAGGTCGAGGACAGCGAGGACCCGGCCAAGGGAAACAATCACTGGGCTCGCAAGGATTTCTCGCGCAACGCGCCGGGGCTCGACTGGCCCGCGTTCTTCACGTCGGCCGGTCTCACCGACCAGGACTCGATCATCGCGTGGCAGCCGAGTGCGATCACCGGGCTGTCGGCACTGGCAGGGAGCGAGCCGCTCGAGAGCTGGAAGGCGCTGCTCGCCTACCACGCGATCGAAAACCGGGCCGCGGTGCTGCCGGCGACCCTCGACCGTGAATCATTCGCCTTCTTCGGGAAGACGCTGAGCGGGGCGCCCGAGCAGGCAACGCGCGACAAGCGCGCCATCGACGCCACCAGCGACGCGTTAGGCTTCGCCGTCGGCCGGCAGTATGCGCAGCACTACTTCCCGGCGAGCGCGAAGGCTCGCGCGCAGGTGATGGTCGCCGGGATCATCCAGGCGTTCCAGAAGCGCATCGACGCGCTCGACTGGATGGCCCCGTCGACGAAGAAGGAAGCGAAGGCCAAGCTCCGCACCCTTCGCGTCAGCGTCGGCTACCCCGACCGCTGGCCGAGCTACGCCGCGCTCCGCGTCTCGCCGACCGACGCCTACGGCAACATCGACCGCGTCGAGCGGTTCGGCTTCCAGCGCACGCGCGCCAAGCTGCACCAGCCGGTGGACAAGGGCGAGTGGGTGATGACGCCGCAGATGGTCAACGCGGTGAACCTTCCGGCGATGAACGTGCTCAACTTCCCGGCCGCGATCTTCCAGCCGCCGTTCTTCGACGCGCAACGCGTGGACGCGATGAACTACGGCGGGATCGGGGCGGTGATCGGCCACGAAGTCAGCCACAGCTTCGACAACCTCGGCGCGAACTTCGACTCGAAGGGTCATCTGCGAAACTGGTGGACGACCGAGGACCTCGCCCACTTCCAGGCGGCGACGCAGGCGCTCGCGCGCCAGTACGACGCGTACCATCCGCTTCCCGACCAGGCAATCAATGGACAACAAACCCTGAGTGAAGACATCGCCGACCTGGCCGGCGTCACCGCCGCCTATGACGCCTGGAAGGCATCGTTAGGCGGGAAGCCGGCGCCGGTGGTCGGAGGGCTCAGGGGCGACCAGCAGTTCTTCCTCAGCTTCGGGCAGATCTGGCGAACGAAGTTCCGCGAGCCGGCGCTCCGGCGGCAGCTGTTGACTAACGGTCACGCGCCGGGGCCGTGGCGGGCGTTGACGGTCCGCAACCTCGATCCGTGGTACTCGACCTTCGATGTTAAGCCGGGCGAGACGCTCTATCTCGCTCCGGGAGATCGGGTGCGGATCTGGTGAGCAAGGCCGCGCTGCCAGGGATCGATCACTCCACGTCGATCCCTCGGCCTCGTGATCGGCATCATCGAGCAGCTATCTCCCGCTGTACTGTTCGTCACTCACCTTCTCCATCCACTCGACGGCCTTTCCGTCGAGCGCCTCCTGGATCGCGAGATGCTGCATTGCGTTCGTCGGCGCCGCGCCGTGCCAGTGCTTCTCCTGCGGCGCGAACCAGACGACGTCGCCAGGACGGATCTCCTCGATCGGCCCGCCTTCTCTCTGCGCGAGGCCGCGCCCGAACGTCACGATGAGCGTCTGGCCGAGTGGATGCGTGTGCCAGGCGGTGCGCGCTCCGGGTTCGAAGGTGACCGCGGCGCCGGCAACGCGACCGGGCGCGTCGGCCTGGAAATGGGGATCGATCCGTACCGTCCCGGTGAACCACTCGGCCGGCCCCCTGGCCGACGGCTGCGTGCCCGCCCGCGTGATCTTCATCGTCGTCTCCAGTGAAGCTGATTGCTGCGGCCGGCGTCGGTGAGACGCTGGCCGGAGAGTGCCTAACGGTCCACCTGCGCCATCGCCTTCTCCCCGTAGCGGGGACCTGCCACCTTGTCCGGTGCGAGCGCGGCGTCGAGCGCGGCCAGCTCGTCGCGCGTCAGGCGAAGCTCGGCCGCGGCGACGTTCTCCTCGAGGTATTTCCGGCGCTTGGTCCCGGGGATCGGCACGATGTCGTCGCCCTTGTGGAGAAGCCAGGCGAGTGCGACCTGCCCCGGCGTCGCGCCCTTCCGCGACGCCAGCTCGCGCACCGCGCTCGCCGCCCGCACGTTGGCGTCGAAGTTCTCCCCTTGATAGCGGGGATCGCCCCGCCGGAAATCACCCTCGGGATATTCCTCGGCGCGCTTCACCCCGCCCGCCAGGAAGCCCCTGCCTAACGGCGCGAACGGGACCAGCCCGATCTTCAGCTCGCGCAGCAGCGGGATGATCCGCGGCTCGAGGTTCCGCTCCCAGAGCGAGTACTCGCTCTGCAGCGCCGAGATCGGATGGACGGCGTGGGCGCGCCGGATCGTCTGCTCGCCAGCCTCGGACAGGCCGAGGAACCGGACCTTCCCTTCCTTCACCAGCGCGGCCATCGCGCCGACGACGTCCTCGATCGGGACGTTCGGGTCGACGCGATGCTGATAGAGCAGGTCGATGCGGTCGGTGCGGAGCCGGCGCAGCGAGCCTTCGACTGCTTCGCGGATGTGCGACGGCCGGCTGTCGAGCCCGACCTGCTTCCCGTCCTCGATCCTGAACCCGAATTTGGTCGCGACGATCAACCGGTCGCGCGCGCCCTTCAGTTGGTCCAGCGCGCGAGCGAACAGCTCCTCGTTGACGAACGGCCCGTAGACCTCGGCGGTGTCGAAGAAGGTGACGCCGAGCTCGATGGCGCGATGGATGGTCGCAATCGACTCGCGCTCATCGCGCTCGTCGGCGGTGCCGTAGGCCTGGCTCATTCCCATCAGCCCCAGCCCGAGCGCGGAGACGGTGAGGCCTTGCGTGCCTAACGTTCTGATTGGAAGCATAACAGCTAGGGGTCAGGAATCAGGGGTCAGGGTCAGGCGGTGAGATCGTGGTGGCGAAGTGAGAACTGGGCCTGGCGAGTCGAGCCTCTCGTTGCGCGCCCTGACCCCTGACCCCTGACCCCCTTCGTTCAACGAGCCTTCCGGCCAAGCGGAATGAACGCCAGGGCGTTGTTGGCGTTCATCGGGATCACGAGTTGATTCGCGACCGGGTCGTAGCACATCGATGCCGCGCTCGGGATGTTCTTCGCGATCAGCTCGGCGGTCTTGCCGGGTCGGATGCGCGAGACACCGCCGTTGCGGACGCTGCTCACGTACTTCGTGCCGTCGGGCATGATGACGAGGCCGTCGTTCCCGGGCTGGGCGGCGTGCTCCGTCTTCACCAGCTTGCCGGCCGGCGAGAAGGTGAGCACCGCATCGTCGCCGATGTTGACGACGACGATGTTCCCCTGCGGGTCGAAGGCGATGCCGTTAGGCGCGAACAGCGGCGAGCCCTGCACGAACAGCGACGGCGTCCCGTCCGGGCTGATCTTCCAGACCTGCCAGGTATTCGGGTCGGCGTTGGGACCGAACGCCCCGGTCCGCGTCGCGTAGACGGTGCCGTCGTCGGCGGCCTCGATGTCGTTGATCCAGTCGACGCCTTCGACGCGCGCCTGGCCCGCCGGCGCGCCGGTCTTCATGTCGAACTTCCGGATCACCGCGATGCTCGGGTCGCTCGGCGAGGTTCCACCATCCCGGTCGGCGACATAGAGCTCGCCGTTGGCGATGTCGCTGCCATACGGCTCGTTGAGCACCAGCGGCGGTGTCAGCTTGCTCCGGTCGCCGGGGCTCTGGACCCCGATCCAGCGGGCGGTGTTCACCGAACCGTCGTGGTTGATGAACGAGACGAATGCATCGTTCACCTGGATGTTCTGCGGCATCACCCGGTTCGGGACGACGATCACGCCACGCGTCGCGTCGTACGAGCAGCTCTCGGCGGAGTAGATCGCGCCGAAGACCTTCACGTTAGGCGAGACCGGCTCGAAGGTCGTGCCCGGCGTCGGCGCGGCCGGGATGCCGAGCGCGTTGCCGACCGTGAACGGCGGCGCGGGCTGCGGCTGCTGGGCGGGCGATGGCGCGGGAGCGAGCAGTGCAGCCAGCACGGCGGCGCTGGCGATGGAAACGACGCGCTGCATGGCACTCTCTCCGATGGGTGATGCTGGAATCTTCGGCGGTTGCACCTCCCTCGCGCAACGTTCGAGTTCCGATCCATCACCCGACTCGACCTCACCCTGGCCGACGGATGCGGTTACGTGGGGGGGGCTGGCCAAGTCGCCCCCCCTCCGCACGTGCATCGATTCAGCGACCGGCGACGATCTGCGCGTGGCGCGCGATCATGATCCATGCACCGTCGCGCAACTGCCAGATGTTGGTGAACCGGCGGTCCACCAGGTCACCGTGCGGCGGTCCGTCGACGGTGTCGCGCCCCATCACCACGGCGACATCCCCGAACCGGCTCACCCGCTCGATGACGACGTCGTCGCGGGTGTGACGGATACGCCCGCTCGCCAGCAGCTCGAGCACGCGCGCCTTGTCGTTGATGATGTTGAGCGGCGAGTTCACGACGAGCTCGTCGGCCCAGAGAGCCGCGAGCGTCGCGGTGTCGCCGGCGAGGAACGCGACCCGCCCCTTCTCCTCGAGCGACCGGATTTCTTCCTCCCAATCAGGGACGGCGCTGAAGGCAGGGGCGACTGGTGATGGTGCGGCAGAAGCTGTCATGGCGATGGAATCTCCCGGTGAAAGGCGCGCGCGGCAATTGACCGTCCAGCGCCGCGATCAAGTTTATTGCACATGTGTGCAATATGTGCGTGATTGTATATTCCCGCAAGAGCTGGCGATCCAGCCGGCCGTACCGGAGACGAAACGCTGCCCAGAGCCGTGGACGAACAGGGACGTACCGCGCAGAAGCGCCGCACGCGCAAGGCGATCGTGGCCGCCGCGGCAGCGCTCCTCGCCAAGGGCTCGACGCCGTCGGTCAGCGATGTCGCCGCCGCCGCCGACGTCTCACGGCGCACCGTCTACATGTACTTCCCGACGATGGAGCAGCTGCTCATCGATGCCGCGCTCCTCTCGATCTCCGAGACGACGGTCGGGGCAGCGCTCGACGCGGTCGAAGACGATGACGACGTCGAGCGCCGTGTCGAGGTCATGGCCCGAGCCGTTCAAGGACTGTTCGTCGCGACCGAGCAGCAGGGGCGCACCTTGCTTCGCCTGACGGTCGAAGGCGGGGGCCGTGATCGGAAGCCCGGACAACCCGTGCGCGGCTACCGGCGCATCGAGTGGATCGAGCGCGCCGTCGCGCCGCTGCGCGGCGTGCTCGACGCGCCGCGCCTCGAACGTCTCATCTCGGCGCTGGCGATCGTCATCGGCTGGGAGTCGCTGATCGTGGCGCGCGACATCCGCGCCCTCAACATCAAGCAGGCGGAGGACGTCACCGCCTGGGCGGCGCGGACGCTCGTCCGCGCGACGCTCGAGGACGCGGGCATCGCCCCGCGCCGCCGGCGACCACCCGCGCGCCCGGCGCGCCCGCCGCGCCGCCGAGCCTAACGCGTTCCGGCGTGCGGCTCGGCCGGTGTCGCCGCCTCGAACGTTGCAGTCAGCAGGACGAACAGCAGCGCATCGCCTTTGACGTCCGGGTTCCTCGCGACCAGGTAGAGGTCGTGCACGCCGCTCGTCGGCTGCACCGGGACCCGCAACACCGATGGTGGGGCCGCACTGTCGGCGACCGGGGTGATCGGGCCGCTCGTTCCGATGAGCGGCCCCGTCGCCGAGTCGATGCGGATCTCGACCGAGCCGCCTGCCGCCTTGTACGGAATCGGCGCAAGCGCGGTCAGCGTGACCGCGGCGATCCCGGTCAGGTCGAGCTGCTTCAGCTTCGCCGATGCTCCGGGCCGGCTCACCACGGTCACCTCGACCGGCATCCCCGGGACGCTCTGCCGCGACAGCCCTTCGGCGAGCTCGCCACTCGACACCACCACCGTCGGCGCGCGGAGCACGACTGACTTTTCCGCCGGCACGCCGGGGAGACCGTTGGCTCCGCGGTCGGTGTAGGCGGCGCGGAGGACGAGCACCCCCTTCGGCGCGGCCGCGCTCTTCGCGTCGGGGGTGTAGCTCCCGCGCACCGGCAGCGACGCCTTCTTCGGCGCGCCTAACGACAGGATGTAGCCGACCACCTGCGCCGCCTGGTCCTCGGTGAGCTGCGGGTGGGCAGGCATCATCACCTTCCCCCAGACGCCGCTCCCACCGCCGCGAATCTTCCTGACCAGGCGGGCCGTCGCGGTGCTGTCGTTCCGGTACCGCCGCGCGACCGCGGTGTAGGCGGGCCCGATCGACATCCGATCCATCTTGTGGCAGGAGAGACAGTCGCCGGTCTCGATGAGCCGCTTTCCCTCCGCGTACGTCGACGGCGCGTCGGTCGACGGCTTGCCAGCGTTAGGCAGGCCGGGGAGGAGACCGTGCTCGAGGTAGTCGGCGCTCACCATCACCCGGCTGGCGGGGATGCGCCCGGGTAGCGCTCCGTCCTCGCGATCGGCCACGCTGACCGCATACTGGATCGGCACGCCGGGGAAGAAGAAGGTGTGGTTCGCGTTCGCGACCGCGACGTCGACCGTCGGCGGCTCGTTGCCGGCCGCGACCTGCAGCTTCGCCGACGAGTGCGCGCCGGCCGAGTCGGTGACGGTGAGCGAGGCGGTATAGACGCCGGGCGTGGTGAAGGTGTACGAAGGATTCGCGTCGGTGAAGCGCTTCAGGACCCGGCCGCGCGGGCTGGTGATCGTCCACGCGTAGCGGATGTCGTCGTCGTCGGGGTCGCTGGTTCCAGCCGAGGAGAGCGCGACGCGGAGCGGGAGCGCACCGGCCGGCTTGTCGACGCCGACGGCGACCATCGGCTTGCGGTTGCCGGCAGTGTACTCGATGCGGACGAGCTCCGCGTCGTCGTTCCCCTGGAACCAGGCGGTCCCGTACTCGAGCATGTAGAGATCGCCGTTAGGCCCGAACTGGACGTCGATCGGGTTGGCGAACCTGGTGCTGGGCATGAACTGCTCCATCGACCGGTAGTCGCCGTTAGGCGCCATCGTCACCGCCATGATCCAGCCGCGCATCCAGTCGTAGAAGAGGAGCTTCCCGTCGTAGTACTGTGGGAACGGGCGCGCCGCCGTCCTGAAGTCGTCGCGGTAGAAGACCGGACCGGCCATCGTCGTCCGGCCCCCGCTGCCGACGAGCGGGAACTCGGCCGACGGTCCGTACGGATACCAGATGAACGCGGGCTGCGCGGGCGGGAGATCGTTGAGTCCCGTGTTGTTGGGCGAGGTGTTCACCGGATGCAGCGGGTCGAACTGCGCGCCCGCCTGCACTGTCACCGAGTCGATGAACGTCGTCCGGTAGTACGCCTTGTTGTTGGCGACGAAGTACGGCCAGCCGAAGTATCCCGGCTTGCGCGCCTGATTCAGCTCGTCGTGCCCCATCGGGCCGCGACCGACGGAGTCGACCGGCGCATCGGGCCCGACGTCGCCCCAGTAGAGAAAGCCGGTGTGCGCATCGACGGCGATCCGGTACGGGTTGCGATGGCCCATGGTGTAGATCTCGGGACGCGTCTTCGCCGTGCCGGGAGGAAAAAGATTTCCCTCGGGGATCGTGTACGTGCCGTCGGGCTCAGGGTGGATGCGGAGGATCTTCCCGCGCAGGTCGTTGGTGTTCGCCGACGACTTCTGTGCGTCCCACGGCGAGCGCCCCGGGCGCTCGTCGATCGGCGCATAGCCGGTCGCGAACGGATTGCTGTTGTCGCCGGTGGACAGGAACAGGTTGCCCTTGCCGTCGAAGGCGATCGATCCCCCCGTGTGGCAGCACTGCTCGCGCTGCGTCTTCACGACCAGCATCTCGACGCGCGACGAGAGGTCGAGCGAGTCGCCCTTCATCGTGAAGCGCGCCAGGACGTTCTTCGCCTCGGGGCCGGCCGGCGAGTAGTACATGTAGATCCAGTGCGTCTTCGCGAAGTTCGGATCGGCGGCGAGACCGAGCAGCCCGTCCTCGGCCTGGCTGCTGTCTGCGTATCTGTTGCTGACCGCGATGGTCGCGATCTTCTTCGTCTTCTTCGTCCGCGGGGAATAGAGCAGCACCGCCCCGTGCCGTTCGGCGAAGATCACGCGCTCGTCGGGGAGGACCGCCAGTTCGGTCGGCTCGTCGAGCGGCGTCGTCAGCACCACCTTGCTGAACCGGTTCTCCTCCGGCCGCGCGAGGCCGAAGTCGATCTTGCCGGTTCCGATGGCGTACCTGATGCCGCAGAGCAGATGCTCGAGGAAGAGCGGCTCGGTGTACGTCGCCTCGGTGTGCCCCATGTTCGTGTACCACGCGCGGCCGCCATCGAAGTCGTGGTACCAGCTCATCGGGTGATGAGCGCCGTTGGTCCCGCCCTGATAGCTCGTCTCGTCGATGTCGACGAGCACGTGGATCGTCGAGTCGATCGACTTGAAGTTGTAGAACTCGTCCTCGCGCTCCCACCGGTCGGGAAGTCCCTGCGTGCAGGCGTTCGTCCGGTCGACGACGCGGAACGTCCCCTTCCGAACGTTAGGGTTGTTCGGGTGCCCGTTGAAGTACGCGCCGGCGAGGTGGTTGTACCACGGCCAGTCGTACTCGGTGTCGGTCGCCGAGTGGATTCCGACCCAGCCACCCCCCGCCTGGATGTAGCGCTCGAAGGCCCGCTGCTGCTCCGGATCGAGCACGTCCCCGGTCGTGCTGAGGAAGACGACGGTGGCGTAGCGCTTGAGCCGGTTCTCGGTGAAGACGCCGGCGTCCTCGGTGGTGTCGACCGTGAAGCCATTCTCGGCGCCGAGCTTCCGAATCGCGGCGATGCCGTTGGGGATGGAGCTGTGTCGGAAGCCGGCGGTCTTGGAGAAGACGAGGATGCGGGGCTGCTGGCTTTGCGCCGGAAGCGCGACGAGCGCGGAAAGGGCGACGAGAGAAAGCGCGAAGATGCGAGACATGGCGATGACGGGCGACGGGGTCGAACCGGCGAGGGACGATTCGAGAAATTGCAGCGTGACGGATTGTTCGGATAGGCGGTTGGGGGCGGACTGGGGACCGTTTCAAGGGGTCAGAGTCGTTGAAACGGGGGGCGGGTGCGATCAAGGGGTCAGAGTCGTTGAACGGCGGCGACGCGTGCGTTCGATCGGTGATGCAAGGCAGAGTCGCCACCCCATGAATGCCGCCATGCCTCGATTCCCTCGCCCGGTCATCCCGGGACAGCCGATGCACATCGTCCAGCGCGGGAACAACCGGACGCGGACGTTCATCGACCGGCAGGATTGCCGCGTGTACCTCGACCTCCTGCAGCTGACGCGCAAACGCACGGGATGCGCGATCCATGCATACGTCCTGATGCGGAATCACGTCCACCTGCTCGTCACCCCCGACGACCGCGACAGCGCCGCGCGCATGATGCAGGGGCTCGGCCGCTGGTACGTCCGCTACTTCAACCGCCGACACGGTCGAACCGGCACGCTCTGGGAAGGCCGGTACCGATCGACGCTGATCGACACCGAGCGCTATTTCTTCGCCTGCAGCCGATACATCGAGCTCAATCCGGTCCGCGCCGGGGTCGTCGCAACGCCGGGCGCCTTCGCCTGGTCGAGCTTTCGCGGCAACGCGATCGAAGATCGCGACCGACTGCTCACGCATCACGCGCTCTACCACGCGCTCGGCAAACGGAGCCCGGACCGTCAGGCAGCCTATCGCGCGCTATTCGACGTTCCGCTCGATGCCACGACGATCGACGCCTTCCGCCGCGCCGCGCGGCGCGGGGTACCGTTAGGCGACTCGTCCTGGATCGCGCGGCTCGAAGCCAGGCTCCAGCGCCGTGTCACGCGACTGCCGCACGGCGGGATACGTCGCGGGCCCGGCTTCGTTGCGGAGACCGCGACATCGGACGGCGGCGAGCATCATCGAATTTCAACGACTCTGACCCCTTGAAATGCCCCCGGTCGCCTTTCAACGACTCTGACCCCTTGATCGGCCCCAGCGCCTCACCCCGTGCCCTTCAACCGGTCCGACAGCCGCAGCGTCAGCGCGACCAGGGTGAGCGTCGGGTTCACG